>Ga0187870_1001911_pt1 | contig 17957 bp, 21 predicted proteins | sample June2016WEW_13_1_3_FD_132974 | JGI IMG/M metagenome (GOLD analysis project Ga0187870, IMG submission 132974) | Peatland microbial communities from SPRUCE experiment site at the Marcell Experimental Forest, Minnesota, USA - June2016WEW_13_150 | ecosystem: Environmental > Terrestrial > Soil >... | reverse complement strand
GGCGTGTCCTCGATAGTGACAACGCGACCTGCTCCCGCGTCAAAACACATTTTGGCGACAGCTAACGGGATGTCGGGATGCACATACGTGCCTGGCCTGTCGAAGACCGAATTGATAAGGAGTGCAACTGACGCTCCTTTCTTCACAAATCGCTGCATGCCTCCCAGGGCATCCACGGCCGCCATGGTGTTTTCAAAAATCTTGTCGCCTGCCACCGCGCAAATCGTAATCGCTGTTTTTTCAAGGCTGTTCCCTGCAAGCATTTCAGGGATCAACGAGCCCACGATGGCTCCGGCACCAGTCAGAGCGCATCGTTCGAGAAATGTGCGACGATCAATGTGGTGTTTCACGCTCAACCTCCGGTCAGAATCTCCGACGAATAAGATGATCGAATAGATTGTGTCCAGATCGCATCTGGAATGTCTGCGAACGGTTCATTGCCTCAGTCATAAGACTTGAATTTTGGCCACTCTGCAGCCATGGAAAACCGGGGGCCGCGGGCGACATAGATCGGGATTCTCTGTTGCGGTCGGGTGCAGAATTCACACGTGTGAACGCTTGCCTCAACGACGCTGTCAAACTTTCCCTCGAGATGACGCCAGCTTACGAAGACCGCGATGAACGTTTTTACCGAATCGGCGGGTGGGCCCCACGAGTGATAACTATTATGCGTTGCGAAAACAGGAGGGAGACTAAACTCAGAGCCGTACAGCTCCAGTGCGCCAGCCTCTCCGTAGTTAGTACTGATGATCACCGCGTTCCGCTGCTCGCCGGCTGAAAGAGCGTGGTACAATTCCCCTACATCCGCTGCAAGCTCCCGCCACCCGAGCCGGTCGGCAAGCCACTGTGGCAACGCCTCGTTTCTTTTTCCGATTTCAATGTCGAATGAGAGACCCAGTGTGGAGAGATAGTTCTTCAGAACAGGAGGCGGGAGTAATGGAGTGAAGACAGGAAAGAACACTGTCCCGCCGATGATGAGCAAGGTCATGGTCAGTTTAACAGCAGCCCGTCGTGCCGAAGGGTTTCGGAGTTTATCGACCGTGACTGCCCCCGCTGCGAAGAGAAAAACGTACATCGCAGCGATCCTGTCCGGACGGCTGGAACCGCTGACAAGCATCACACCGAGAAGAAGAATGTATGTCCAGGCCAGGAAACGATAGCGTGAGCCGTCGGGCGCGAAGAAAATGTAACCCAATCCGGCAATCCAGAGTGGAAGCGCAAAAGGATTGGAAAACATCACCTGTGCGAGAAGGACATTCAAAGGGGGCGTCGGAATGTTCTTGTTGACCATCGCGTTCCTGTAGAACTCGAGCGATGGAAATCCATGCAAGTATTGCCAGATTAGATTCGGCAGCAACAGCAGGACACAACTGACCATGCCCCAGAGGAACCATCTGTTCCACACGTACCGACGGGTACCTGTCACCAGCATGCCGGCGATCAGTGCGACGCCATACAAGACCATCGTATGTTTCGTCTCGAGCCCGATTCCCATGAGCAGCCCTATCGCGAGCCAGTATCTGGCGTTGTCCTCCTGAACCAGTCTGATGACAAGATAGAGGATTGTCGTCCAGATCAATGGCTCGAACGCATTCATCGAGTAAAAACTTCCCATGAGCAGGTACACGGGCATGACCACGACAGCGAGTGCTGCGATCATCATTGCGATGCAGGAGCCGCCGAGACGGCGTGCGATGATGCCGGCGAGAAATGCAGTCGTGCCGATTGCAAGAGCCGGAAACAATCTGATTGCCGCGAGTGAATTGCCGAGAACCCAGCGACTCACGGCGAGGATGAAGATTGACAGAGGTGGATGGTCCACATAACCGAACGCCAGATGTTTGGAGCAGGCAATGTAGTAGAATTCGTCAATGAAATAGCCATAGCCGGAAAAGGCGCTTGTGAGAATATGGTAGAGAACTAGGACAAAGGAGAGTGCAGCCAGAATGAGGAGATCAAACCTCGCAGATCGCGTTTGAGTCATAGTACTTCTTCTGAGTGGTACCCGGTGAGAGAGATGCGTACGAGTGTCGGTGCATGCTTGACATCAGTACGTTACGAAAAGAAGACCCCGCATGTTGCAGAAGGAATAATTCCGCTACGGTGATTCCGATTATTGAAGATGACGGTACAACCGCGTTGTAGGACCCACGGGGTCGGACAGCCCGTGGCGGGCACAGCTATTTCAATGTCTCACCATTGTATTTCAGAAAGGGAGATCGAATCCAATATTCATGCTGAGAGTCGCTTCTCCATTTCCTCTAGCACCATAGGCCACGCCTGTTCGTGCCGATCCCTCGATTGAGCGTGCGGGAAGCCGGCATGCGTCAATCGTAAGAGCGTTCCTTTGCCAGCCGGTGTCAGTTCCACCGTCACAATTGTCTCGGCTCCCTCGGTTCCGCCTGCTCCGTTGACCCACGTCAATTCGATCAACCGGTCACGTTCAAGTCTCAGGAATCGGCCATAATGCGGGTGACGCTGACCCTGGAAATGCGTTTCGAAAAAGAATGGCGCGTTAACTTCTCCCTTCATTATAACTGATCCTGGGGCTGCGAACCAGCGATCGAGCTGCTCGGTCCACGCAGCGTAGAGCACGCCGGGAGAGATTGGCATCTTCCGCTCAACCGTGAGCTGGAATGGCCGGGAGGAAAGATCGGGCAAACAGATTGGCTGTGGATTGTTCATGCTGCGGGTGCTTTCTGAGGTTCTATGTTGGAATCAAGAACAAAGTTCATCATTCATTATTCAGGATCTGAATAACGTTAACAAGCGCCAGAGGAGAAAGAGTCCGCTGAAGATCAGGACTATCCAGACATAGATGGTCAGGAATTGTTTACCTTTCGGCGGGGGTGCAAAGTCCCACACCAGTGGATCCTTCTCGACATCGAGTCGGCAAGCTTGAAGACACTCCTTGGCTCGATGAAACTGGCTCTCCGGTACAATAAGAGTCCAAAAGAGGCCGGGACCGGGTGTTGGCATTGCCGGGAGGGCCATTCTTACGCCGCTGAGACTCTCCTCCCGGAAGAAGAACGGGATGTTGTGTCGTTTGAGGCTATCCCGTGCTAGATCGAACTCCCAGAGCTTGCCGGTGCGGAAGAGAACGACCTGCCGGATATCATCCTGATTGGAGTCACTCATAAAAGCCTCTCCAAGAAATAGTGAGCACCTCTCCACACGCGCTCGTCCGGAGCTCGGCTCCTGACGTTCATCTCCTGAAGACTCGCGGGAACTTCCATTCCTCAACTATTCTTTTTCGTCAAGGTATATATCATTGAAGCTGAGAGTATGCAACCGAAACTTGAACCGGTGATCAAACCAACATCACTGAGCGAAACACCGATGAGTACGTCCTGGAAGGTCATCAGGCAGTATGCGATGAGAGCGACCGTGAGCATGACGGCTGATCGCCGGAACAGGGAAAATCCAATAATTGCTGCTATCGATATCTGGCGGGCAGCCCACATGGAAGCCAGGTAGTGCGTACCCGCAGCTGAGAAATCTATGTTCTTGACAAATGTACCCGGGGAGAGATAAAGAGAAAATCCGACAAATAATCCCAGCATGGTTATCAAAACAGAAACAACCGCTGTCCATTTCGGTATTGAACGATCCATTGAATCTCCTTTTTGTTTCATGATGTGCGTGAGCGGAAATGCTGGATGCCGTTTTCTGTGCTCCAGCAGCTTCGTCGGAGTAGACTCCATCGAAGGATATTCATGAACATCAACGCGGACTTGTGTTTACAGCACTTGTCCCTGTATTCCCGAGGAAAGCCGCTTTGGCGCCGTGTTGGCCCAGGCCGCTTCTAATGCCTTGCGGAGCATGGTGGCAGTCACAGCTCGTAGATAAACGTTCGTTGCGCCCTGCTGGCCCCAGGCTCCTTTGACAGGCACAAATCCTTCCGGCTCCTCCTTCACAAACGTCGCCTGTTGCTTGGGTGACAGCTTGACCATGGCCCAGGATTTATCGGGATAACCGAGTGTGGCAAAAACTTTCCCGGCGACCCGAAAATCAGGGTGGTTCATATGAATAGACTCTGTCGTTTCCGGGAGACTGAGAGCCATTTTGCGAAATTGGTTTGCAGTCATAGAGCGCCTTCGACCCGTTGACCTTTGCAGGCCGTTAACTAATCCAGTTTCTTCATTGTCTCTCTCATGAATGCGGGCAAGTCCATCGGCCATCGCGACGTAATGAGATTTCCATCTACCACCACCTCTTCATCTTCCCATACTCCGCCGGCAGCTTTGATGTCCTCGGGCACGCCGTCATGCCAGAAAGAAGTGAGGTGCCGGTTCTTAATGACATTGGCGGAGGCGAGCGTCCACGGTCCGTGGCAGGTTGAATGAACTGCCCCCGTTCGCCGGGAGTTCTTCAGAGTGCCAGACAACTTCGTTATTCTACACTCCTTGTCCGGTGTTCTCCGCCAAAGGCGGATGCGCCTCCGGCGCAGATATTCAATAAGGCCCAGGCATATCACCAGTACTGGTGCACCTCGCTGCGCAAAAGACTGTTATACACTGCACGGATCTTCTTCATTGTTTCGTCAGAGAGAGGTGGGGCATCAGCTGCCTTTAGATTCTCTTCTACCTGGTCGGGACGCTTTGCTCCGGGAATGGCGCCGGTGACCTCGGGGAACATGAGAATCCATCGCAAAGCCATCTGCGCCATGGTTGAGTTCAACGGAGTCAGCGGGCGCAGAGCCTCCACGGCCTTCAGGCCGAGGGCAAAGTCAATACCTGAAAACGTCTCGCCGCGATCGAAGGCTTCTCCTTTTCGGTTGAATGCGCGATGGTCGTCCTGCTCGAATGCCGCGTCAGCTTTGAACTTCCCCGTGAGAAGTCCCGAGGAGAGGGGGAGCCGGGCAAGAATGCCCACGTTCCGCCGTCGGGCCTCCCCGAACAAGAGCTCCGCAGGCCTCTGGCGGAAGATGTTGAAAATGATTTGAACGGACTGAACCCCGGGGTACTCAATCGCTTTCAATGCTTCTTCGACCTTTTCCACGCTCACGCCATAGTAGCGAAGCTTTCCGGCTCTCACTAGGTCATCGAGCCAGCCGAAGACCTCGGGACGATAATAGACCTCTGTCGGGGGACAATGGAGCTGCAGCAGATCGATCGCTTCTGTTTCCAGGTTCTTCAGGCTCTGTTCGACAAATGCTGTGAGGCTCTGTTTCGTATAACCATCGGCGACGTGAGGGTTCAGCCGGCGTCCGGCTTTGGTGGCGATGTAAAATGACGCGCCTGTTTCGCGTTTAAGCCGGGCCAGGAGCTGTTCGCTGTGGCCGTCGCCGTACACATCGGCTGTGTCGAAGAAGTTCACGCCCCCTTCGAGTGCGCGGCGCAGTGCGGCCATGGAGTCGTTGTCTTTCACCGTTCCCCACGTTCCTCCGATTGCCCACGCACCGAAACTGATGGTTGAAACACGCCATCCGGTGCGCCCCAGTTCACGGTACTTCATTGTCGGTGTTTCCCTTCGTTTTGCTATAGACATTCAACCCTAAACTTCATCATTCGTTATTCACTATTCGATATTCAATACTCACTTGGCAAGAGATTTCCCCCCGGCGGATCGTGAGCAGAGCTCACGATCAGCATATGTTTTGAGCATTGAGCAAGTTGTCCTAGGCTTTCGGTTTCCGGAGCCGGCCTACTACGACGAGTGTCATCCACACGACAAGACTTGCGACCAGGGCAAAGAACAGGAAACGCCTGACGAAATACGTGTGTCCCCCTTCAGTCGGATACAGGGAATAAGCGAGCTGTGGTTTGAAGAGATATCGCTCGAGATTTCCCAGAAGGAAAGTTTTGTCCGTGAAGAATCCTGAATAAATTTCCCTGACATCTTCCACATTCGGCGGCCGCCGGTACTTGAGAATCGACTGAGGATTGAATTCGCTCCGGTAAAACTGATTACACAATGCAAATGGGACCGTCACCAGCGTGTCTTTTCCCGTGATGCCGGGTTTCTTTTCCCACGCCCAGTCCGCATAAATGGTGACAAACGTGCTGTCGAACGCGTTCAGCTGGTTCAGATGGAAAATCTCTGCCGTGTTGAGCACCTGCCCTTCCCGATCGGTGACGTAGAGTTCCCCCTGCGACAAGTCGACGAATGCCCAGCGATGTTGTTCACGGATGTATGATTCCGCCCAGGAGTGTCCTGTGTAGACGATCCTGTCGTCCTGCGTTCGTGCCCCAAAGACAAACCGCGTCGGGATACCCGCTCTGATTGCCCAGAAGACGTACACCTGGGCGTTCTGCGTGCACCATCCTTTTCCTGTCCCCGCAGCCATTTCGCCGAACAGCCGGTACGGATCCATCCATCGTTCGTCATCCTTCGGCACACCCCCCGAGCCTTTGAGTTTCTTGCGAAGGTAGGGAAAGAGTTTTTCCATTCGTGTGAGCGTTGGATCCGTGTCGCGTATTCCAAGCTGGTCGTGCACGATACGGTTTGCTTCGGCAAGGTTCGCTTCACCGACATACTTGTAGTCATCCACCCAGTCGCTGACGGAGAATTGTTCGAACTCCCCGCACGGCACGTTCGAGCGGACGATATAAACGTCGTTGTGCTTCATCCCAAGCGATCCATAAAATTCTTCGCCGTAGAATTGGATGGAGATTTCAATCGGCATCATGTTCGTGTGCCCGGCGGGAATAAGCCTGTAGGTGTGCAAAACGGCAAGCGACGTATCGATGAGAAAAGACGGCTTCATCCCGGAAGCGGATTGCTCCTTCCCGCCATCCGTAAGTACTCTCCATTCTTTAATGTCATTCGCGCAGGCAAGGTTGAGTTGAATCCGGTTGCGCTCCACGAGTTTCCATTCACGGATCGTCGGAACGTCGAGCGGGTAATAAAGTGTCGCATACGATGTGGGAGAGAAGGAAGATTCCCACTCGCGTGTAAAGAAGACGTACAGGTTGATTGCCAGCAGCAGGAAAAAGAGGAGTGCAGAACCGCGAATGAGCCATTGCCGTTGTGTCATGAGTTTGGCCTTTCCTGGAATCGATAAAAGGGTCACGCCAAGACGCAAAGTCGCCAAGAATCTTTATCTGTGTCCCTGCTTTGCGGCCTAGCGTCTTTGCGTGAGATTCTTTCCCCCGCAACAAGTGCTTTTGAGATAGGTTCAAATAAACATACCGAACGCGGCTGCACATATCAAGCGGAATCACATCAGCGGCAGGCAATTATTCAGAAGGATTAGCAACCGAGACGCCCATTCTTTGGGGTGCCGATCCTCACGGTCCTTCATAGAGGGATTCGTCGAAGACAACAGGGATGATTCCCTTCGCACCATAGAATTCCGAATAGGGATCCGCAAATAAGCCAGCCTCCACCAACATGCGATTGGTTGCCCCAAACAAGTCGTGCCAGATGTTATAAAAATTGATGATAAACATCATCGCGAGGATTGGCCAGAGTAAATTCATGCGTGTTGGTTCCTCTCCGAGGGGGGTGTTTCGATTGCTCGCCGAGGGGTACACAAGCCGGTGTGCTAATTCATTTCTTCAATAGATTTCTCATACACCGATTTCGACAAATCGCTCAAGGTGGGCTTTTCTCTTTTGAAGAAGGAGAACTCCGCTACGTCGATGAGCGAGATGAGTCGCGGTATTTGCCAGCGAATTCGAATGCTCCAATGGTCGGCATGAGAGCGAATGACCTTGACCACAGTTCCCTGAGTGCCTTGTGGCACAGGGCCTAAGGCTGTAAGAGAACGTACCTTCCGGCCGAGTTTTTGATTCGCTTCGATACGCGTGAAATAGATGTCGACCATAGAACCTCCTTGCGAAGGGGAAGTTGACGGCTGAACGTCTACTCTATAATGATAGATAGGAGATCGGGTTTTCCGGGCGCTGCCGAATCAATCTACAATTACGGTTCAGTCGACTGCCTGTTCAGGCGGCCGACCAATAAGAAGCTGGTTACTACTGCAGCATCGCACAACAACACAACGACCGGTATCCCATGGAACGATGACGCTACTGGTGTACCTGCCAGGCGATGGCTCTTCACTAAAGACATGATGAGAGAGTCCCCGAGCACTGAAACTACAATTGCGCTCATAAATGGTAACACGACGAAATAGAATAGAAACCAGGCAGCGCGAACTCTCGAGTCTATGGAAACATAAGCGAACACCAGTGGCGGGAGAACGATAGCCCAAACGATGGCAGCAGCATAGGGGTCAGCTATATGGAGGGCGCGGGAAATCCTAAGTTCGTCACGCCCTGGAAATGTAGAAAACATATGGCCAGCCATCCGGAAGAGTGGCAAGCTGGCGAAAATAAGCTCGAAACCAGCTCTCTTTCCGTTGCGCGATTTGAGCAACAAGGCTAACCCAATCCACATCACTATATATGTCAGCAAAGGGCCCGCAAGAGTACTCACTACGCGGTTATCTCCGTAGGGTGACACCCAGCCGAAGCCGGACGTGAAAGCGCATCCTTGAAGTACAACAGAAATGATATGTGAATATTCGTGTGCTCTGGTATAAATCACGGAGAGCAGCAGGATTGCAACCAGGGCCCAAAGGGAAAGGTTCTCTTCTGGCGAGACTGAGAGCTTGGGAATATCGACTGTTACCGTACGCATAGATGAAGCTAATGACGTCTGCAACCTGTGCTGTCGATAATGGCAGTATGACCAGCCCGAACGGTGAGCTTGCAGTTGACTCGTGTGCTTGAGAATTCAGCCACACCCGAGGTTATCGTGACAACGGCTTGGCTCCTGCTCGGATCAAAACCAAACATTCCTTCGCCTTTTCGTATCGATAAAGCAGAGACCGGCGAGGTGAATCGGATCGCTCCTGTGTCCTGCTTTATGACGTTGAACACTGCACGACCGCGCTCGATGAACACTCCGCGTTCCAGGATCTTGCCGCGAGAGAAATCGCCCATCAACCTGATTGCGGATTGTTCACGTACGGCAACCTTCGACCCATCCGGAAATTTGATCATCACAAACGACTTTTCCTGGGTACGAATCTCACAGCCGGCTGCAAGCTCGGAGGTAGGCAATGCCTTGATCCACCCGGCTGACGTCGAGTCTCTGCGTTCCACATCATTCACAACTTTTATGATGAAGGCTACAGGGGGTTTCTTGTCCTGGATATTCCACCCAGAAACGGTCAGGAAGGCAGCAACAACGATACAGGAGAAGTGTTTCATTGGATAGTCCCCATAAGGTTACCTGGGAAAGCGCAGTCTCACCGTTGTTCGACGGCAGCGAATCCTGATTCACCTGAGCACCCGCCGATTGCCGTGGGTCTACTTGTCCCAGAAAGCGACCTTGCGGGTGAGTGAGTTGAACACGACAGCTTCACGTCTATACCACCAATATGAGAAAGAATTTCGAAGGTCGTGCTCGATCGCAGTTGAACGCCCAAGGAGGTTGCGGACAGCTTGCTGGGAGAGACCCTTTCTAAGACTTGACCAATTCTTAGCAACTCTGTTGCTGTCAATGAATGGTGCGATCCATAACTTTGCGAGAGAGTCAGCTTTGCCCCGAAGAGTGTCGCCGCGAATGACGATTCGCGAACTCTTCTCCTGAGCGCTCACAGAATCGACGACCTGCAAACAAAACGCGAATGCGAAACAAACAATGAATAATGAAAAGATGACCTTCATTGTTGAGCCTCATAAATCTGGATGCAGCCGCGCTTTGCGGGGTTTGCCGTTTGTTATGTGAAGCTGTTTTGCACTCACTGGGTGACTCTCTTGTAAAGCACGAGGAACAGCTGAGTGCCGGGATTTGTCCTAAACTCAGTTGGACGAGTTTTGCCCTCCAAGTCATAGCAGATCTTCAAACTGTCTCCGGTGAGTTCGTAGATGGCAAGAAACGTTTTCCCCTTGTTTGGACCTTCGGTACCGAGAATATCCATACCCCTCGGCTGTTGATTCGAACGAAGAATGAGGGTGCCGACATCCGTTGCGCCAGCAACAACGGCGGTGTATCGGTTTTCCGTCAAAGTGAGTCGTATGGTGTTTAGGACTTGCTGTGGTAACGGCTGTCCGGCAAGTTCGGCTGAGATCGGAATCCAGGTGCCCTGAGTCATTTGAGATATCTTCTGATTTAGGGAGCTTTCCGCAGTCTCGGACTTCACGGCAGAAGTTTGCGTCGAACAGCCAATCAGCGCCAGAAATGAAGCGAGGAGAACTGCGGAAAGCAGTTGAGCAATCCGATTCATAGCGACCTCATTGATTTGAGGGGGAGTATTGTGGTTTGTGTACAACAAAAGTGACCTAATGTACCAAGAACAAGAGGGTGAACCAATGAACTTGAACGCTCCGATGTTGTCTCAGGCGCACAATGGAGTGAACTTCTTTCGTCTGGCAAAATCCTAGCTCGAACATCGCCCCTTCAAATGACCGAACGCCGCTTTACCGTTCTCTTAGGCGGTCGTGCGGTGCAACGCCTGAGCCAAAACACGACTGGATTTCAGGATCACCATTGCTCAAGCCAGAGCAGTGCCTCGCTTCGGCTTGGCAGAACCTTGTGATTGTGTTTTCCTCTTGCCCGGAAAAACACTGAGAGAAGCATTGACCAACTCTTGCCTAAACCCACGAAGGCCGTGGCCTTTGCGTATCGTCCGTTGTCACGAGACAGACTTTTCAATGAGGAGATGATTTCCTTGTTGATCCGAGTGCCGCTCAAATCGATAAGCGTTCGAACGGAACCTGGGCCTTCACTCGATTGAGCGAGGCGAACTGCCTTCTCGACGAGGCTCGGCACAACTCGATAATCTGAGATGCCGACAAGATCGATCAGAAGAACTTGTTTATCGCCTTGGGTTGCATATCGCACTTCGGGCATTGATTACACTGCCTTTCGAGAATTCAGTGACGGTCAATCATACTATTTCCACGGAATAGGCGGTAGCGCCGCATGCCGCCTAAAGTTTAGGCAAATTTATTTACCCCGACTTGTCCCGACGTCCCTTGTCGGGAGGTCCTTCTTCGGGGCCCGCCATGTGCCGCTTCTCAGCATCCCGCAAAGCGGGACTTCACCTTCTGGCGGGCCGGTTACCCCGACGTCTTGTGTCGAGGTTTGTTTACCCCAACTTGTCCCGATATCCTGAGCGAGCCCCGACTGTGTCGGGGTAAACTCCGCGAGTCGAAGGATCGGGGCAGTTTGTTAGCTGGCGTTTGCACGGTCATTAGTATACAAACGCCTTCCAATACCATAATCATTCGATTATTGTGAACGGCATGGGTGGTGGTTGGTCGACGTGTGCGTTGCTGAATCTTCGAAAGATAACATGAGCTTCGTATATCCCAGATCTGAGCACAATCTTCGGGACCCTGGCTGGTGTGTTTGGAGCCGTCCATTGGCCCATGAGAGTTTCACCTGGCTGAACTTGAACCTCAGAAGGAATCTGCACGAAACTGTATCCGTCGATGGAAGAAGCGACGACACTGTCACCCTGACTGATCCGGAATATCACATCCGGGCTAGAATCGCCACGATAGTATGTAAGAACTTTGTCCGTTGTATTTCGGACGATGAAGCCTATCGTAAAGTTGTCGACCGAACGAAAGACTGACGTATGAACGCCACGAGCGTCATAGAAGTAGAACGTCGCTGTAAGTGAGACAACTGGTGGTTGTCCCATGTCGCAGCCTGACAGACATATGGTAAATACAGCTATGAGAATCTTTGCGCGCATGTACCAGAATCCCCTAGTCCGTGCAAATGACAGCTAACGTTAGAGCAATGGAGCGAGCACTTTTCATTTAGCTAACCATTGTTTCAACATCGCTCATCCAGCGTGCGAGCGCCCCGCGGAGCGGGGCAAGCCGGTTTGGCGTTTGTTATGCGCAGGCAAAGTTCTATTTCAATTGCGTTTTGCGGCACAAAACCAAAGTCAACGGGCAGGTGACATTCCTCAATGATGTTGTTCACGGTTAGAAAACTCATAGACAGTCTTGGGTGAGTCGAAGATCCCAAGTGCCAAACCGCCGACCGATCCAATTACTATTCCGTACACAAAGCCACCATAACCTGCCCAGAAATCGCCATCTGAGCCAGCTCGTCCTAGTGCGGCTCCGAGCAAACCGCCCCCGAGAAAACCCAATGGTGGATATACAATAAGGCCAAGGAGATAGTATGTCTTCGAAACTGATTGTATTTGGTTTATCGGAACGGCAAGAGAATCCTCTTGCGAAACAAGAGAGATGGAATCTCCTCGAACTGGTAGAATGGTGGCATTTCTTTCTTGGCCAGTAACAAGCTTGACGTCCCAGTGATCGTCGGCAACTCTCTTGAAGAACTCTTCTTGCGTGATTTCGTTTGTCTTGCTCTTCGACTTCTCTCTTGTAACTCTGTAAACAGTGGTACAACCCATGAGAGCCAAGAAAGCTATTAAGGTGAATACCTTGGACACTCGAATTGCGAGCGACACGGTTACCTCCTGTCGTACCTTATGTTCTGATAGTTTTGAGATCAGTCCGCTCTCTGGCCTTGTAGGATTAGTGGTGCCGCAAAACGCCATATTGCCGTTTGTTATACCCTGTGCAGCCTCATCTGTACTGCCGATTTGAGCAAATAGGCAGAGCCCAACTGTGCTGATACACCAGTTACTGTTTGGAGTTACCATTGCTTCTAGCTTTGCTGCTCCATCTTGTCCAGTCGCTTGTTGATTGAGGAAATGGCCGAGCGGATAATGAATGCCAAATATGCGAGTGCAAAGAAAAGTGCCGTGATCGGAATCCACGAGTTGGCGCTGTCATTTCGGATGGCAGTTCCGGTGAGAACTGCACAAATGAGGCAGCCGACTATGAAGCTAGCAAGCGTATTGGAAATTTGCATTGTTGTCCTCTAACAGGTTGTGATTGTGGGAACTCAAATTGCATAGCAAGACTAGCCTACGGCTGCGTAGCGTATAACGTTTAGGCAAACCGCCCATCTGCGTCCTGAGGATCGGACTTCGATGGGTAAAACCGCTGCGAGCTTGCCCGCCGAAACGTTTCTTGCGTAGGCGGGCACTTTACATTTAGCCGAACTTGATTTTCAGCCGCCTATCAAGTGTGCGAGCGCCGTTTTGCCGTTAGTTATGTGCTTGTTGCCGGAGCGACCCGACAACTGGTGTTCAAGTTACCTTGCGACGTTCTTTTTGATCTCGTCATACCGGTGTGTGGCCAACTCTGATGGTCTGCCTTTCTGACACAGAAGCAAGTGGGCAAGCTTTCGATGCGGCCGCTCGACGATGACCCTGCGCCAGCTGTCCAACTTGGATTCGAGTACGCTCAGTGCGGCCAAGAACCGTTTATCCTGCTTTGCATAGTTGTAGAACGAAAGCGTGTAGACATAGTAAAACAAGTTGTATCTCAGAAAAGGATACTCCACTTGCATGAAGAGCGTGCCGATTCCAAAGTGACAAGGCCCAAGCGGCCGCCTCACCGTCCAGTGGGCCAGTAGCGACTCCACTGCCTTGTCGAGATCTCTGTTGTTGTTGAGATGCTCTGTGAAGCGGAAGGCATCTAATGCAAGAATGGTCACACCAGGGTTCGAGAACTCGGTCTCTGGCCCTCGGCCGTACGGAAACTTCGCGCATCGCCATCCGCCATCGTTGTGCTGGGTCTCAAGCAAATGAGCAAAGGTCCGTTGAAGTCTTCGGTCTCTTGCGTAGCCGAATCGACACAGAACTCTCGCCGTTGCCGCTGTAGAGCAGGGGTATAGTGTTCCGCTTGGCGCAAGACGATAGCGGCCATCGTCTCGCCACGCGTCTAGGATGAGTCGGAGGGCACCTCGAACCGCCTCGTGAGTACGAGCTACCCCCAATTCGTGGAGGATCAGAAGAGACGTGAGTGTGCTGAATGGATCGCCGATACCTAGGCGGCCATCGGCACTGGCCCAGTAGTCACCTCCATTATCATGCCGTTTGACAAGGATGGCTTTGACATCAGGGATATATTTGTTCCTCACCATATCGAGACCCAGTAAATGACTTGAGTGCTAGCTCACTCTTGGTGGGGGAGCGACGGCAATAGCACATAACGTTTAGGCAAACCGCCCATCTGCGTCCCGAGAAACGGACTTCGATGGGTAAAACCGTTGCGAGCCGCCAGTATTGAACTGATTTTCAATTGCTCTGGCGGCGGCAATGGAGCGAGCACTTTACATCTAGCCAAACATGGTTTCAACCTGGCCTATGCAGTGAGCGAGCGCCGTTTTGCCGTTTGTTAAGCGCTGCGCAGCAGTTACTGTTAAAGGGGCCAGCTAACCCGTGTGCAACCGCATGAGCTAAATTGATCATCATTTTTTGACCCATCTGACAGATGCAACCAAATCATAAAATCCCGCCTCTGAGAGACGCGGTTCCTTTTTGGAGACTAGATCGTCCCCCTCGTCAAATGGATCTTGTCGGAAGACGAACACAACATTGCCGCCGGAAGAAATCTTTCTTGCGAGAAATGAAATAACTAGATCAGCCGCGCAACTTATCGATTGCTCCGGCACAAAAACCTTGGTGTCCGATTGACTGCGCAGACCTTTCCAGTGAACGCCGTCAAGGAGTGGAACCTCGTACCTCTGGCCGCTGAGTCCTATGAGGACCCAGTCCGAGTCTGATATGTGTTCGGGAAGCGGATCGGATGGGTAACGCGGGAGTGCCTCACTCGTGTCGTTCTGGTATTGCTGGAAGCCTTCTGCGCACGCGATTTCCGGGAAGCTCATGGACGTCCTATAGATCTGAATCGTGACACCATCACCGAAATACAAAGTCAAGACGGAGTCTGTTGCCGGCCTCCATAGCCAATAGTCCCTGTGGCTCCATTGACTCTTGTAATGTGTCGGAGAGAGGAAAGACAGGCCAAGGCGTCTATCAGATCTTTGCTTCCACTGTTCTCGTGCGATGGGATAGGAGTCATTGAAGATTTCATACTCCAGATGATATTGAAAGGAGATACCGAGCGCTGGATGTCGGTATGTCTTGGGAATTGATTTTTGAATAGGCTGTGGGTCTTGGCAGTGAGCAGTTGCCAAGAACACGCACGAGATTAGGACAGTCAACTTGAGTGCCATAAGATTTTCTCCAAGAAGAGCAACTGAGACTGCTGCGTTGCGCCTAACTGGTGCAAAAACGGATTGCGTTTATTGAACATCAAGCTGAACAATCCCGAACCAATCATGCGTTTTGTTCACATGAAACCGTGTTTGCTCCTCATTGTTGCGCCAGGAGTTGGTCAACATGTTCACTCAAGAAACCATACAAGTCCTGGATGTATCCAGAGTGCCTGACGCAAATTCTGAAACCCGTATCAATGATGATTGTCGAAGGGTTGGAATCCAGTTTGAATTTCTTCAGCGTTGCGCTCCCGTTATCATAGGCAAACGGCAGGTCATATTTCTCACCCCACGAGAAAAACAGAAAATGCTCCCGCTTCTCATGTGCGAACCCTCTCGCTTTTTCCAGGGGTTCCCATCCTGAATTGACAAGATAGATCGCAACCCGTTTGTCATCTTTGTACTTCTGATAGAACTTTTCCATCTGCGGCATTGATTTTACACACGGCGTACAGTCGGTACTCCAGAAATCAAGTATGACTATTTTCCCTTTGAGATCATCGGAGCTAACCTTCTCACCGTTCAAAGTAATAAACTCAAAGGTCGGAGCTGTTTCAGACGTGTCTTTTACGGATACTACGGATTGCGCGTTCAATGAGGCTGCAATCAGGTAAAGAAAGATGATGAACTGGTGTGCGCAATGAGGGTTCATGTCGTTGTGTTTTCGCGCTCGTCGCGCACGAACAGGGCACGGCGAACAGGTGAGGCTCGAGATACGTCGATCGACAAACTGAACGGTGGGGGTAGCGTAAGTTATTGCGATTGGGGGCGAGAGTCAATAAGAGGAAGTGCGTGGTCAACACACTTCATTATTCGATATTGGACGTTCGACATTGGATATTCCAGTGAACAACCATTTTTTCACTTGAACACGCGGATGCTCCGCCGGGGCTGAAGCCCCTTCTTTTTTGTGTTCCTCTCCCCGACCTGAAGGTCGGGGCAATTGTCCCCAACTTCATTATTGGATATTGGGTGTGCGACATTGGATATTCTAATGAACAGCCGCTTATTCATTCAAACACACTAGAATAAGGCTGGATATTTCTGGCAATATCCAATTTCGAATAACCAATGACGAATGTCGAAGTGGGTTTCTAATGGTCAACGGTGAATGACTAATTGACAATAAAGAATATGGAGGGCGCTGCGGGAAAGATTCTGATACAAGGAAGAAGAGAAAAAGAGAGGTCATCCTGAGGGAGCCCTTCCACCCATCGACATGCTTCCCTCAGGGTTGCTTAGGGCGACCGAAGGATCTGCACTATTGATTTGCCGGCGGGAGTAGGCCAACGTGGATCAGATCCTTCGCTCAGCCCTTCGACAAGCTCAGGGCGTAGCTCAGAATGACGCACACTTCTATCTTATCCCGGAAATCAATTCCACTGGGTTGTACACCGTCCCGTTTTTGACCACGCGGTATATTTGATGCAGGTTTCTCAGATCGATGAGAGGGTCCGCATTGAGGATCACCAGGTCGGCGAGCTTGCCAGCTGCAATGGTGCCGAGTTCTTTTGACTTGCCAAGAGCAACGGCGGCATCCCTTGTTGCCATCACGATAGCTTGCATCGGAGGGTAGCCGATTTGGCTTTCACCATAAATGGCCTTGTATTGTTCGCCGTGAACCATTCCGTAACCGCCGCAATCGGATCCAAACACCAGGAGAACCCCCGTAACACGGGCACGCTGCACTTCCTGGATCATGCTTGCCTGACGCTGCTTCGCGTCCCAGCCAGAATTCTTCATCTGCTGCGTTTGCCTGTGCACTGAATCGATGCCCAGGCGGAGTGCGGAGAGGACATCATGGGGAAAGAGCTTCATTTGAGACACACCGAGAGAATCGATGAGTGCTGTAGTGTCAATGCGCTGCAGCCAAAATGCGCCGGTCCCAGCCATTAAGGACATTCCTCTGTCGGCCATCAGGCTGAGGATGTGCTCGTCCCTGGAACGAAGCGGAGCATTGTGTTCGATCCCGTCTGCTCCGGCTTCGATGGCGAGCTTCACGAAGTCATCAGCCGGAACATCTGTGTGAACGGTCGCCCTCACGCCGAGACGATGTGCTTCCTGAACAATGGCGCTCACCTCTTCAAGGGAAGGAATCGGGCGCGAGTGCGTTAATCGAATCTTGATAACATCAACGCCAAGTCTTACAAGGTGCCGGACTTTCGCCACGGCGCTATCGGGACCATCGTATTCCAGAAACGTCGGTTCACCGCTTTTGGACGTATCTTTCTTGACCAGCTGCATTCCAGCAGCGAGAATGCGTGGACCGATCAAGTTGCCAACATTGATGTCATCGCGGATTCGCAGAACCAAATCTGTCGAGCCCAGGTCCCTGACCGTGGTGAAACCGGAAATCAAGTTGAGCCTTGCGTTGATAATAATCAACTGGCACAGCTTCTCCGGTCTGTTCCAGTCAGACGGAAGTTCGCCAACATCGGCAAGTCCCACCATTTCGAGATGCAGATGAGTATCGATGAGACCCGGAATGATAAACTTACCAGTTGCGTCGATGCGCTGGGCGCCCGGAGGGATGGGCACAGTCTCCGTCGTGCCGACTTTTGAGATTCGGTTTCCACTTATGAGGACAACAGAATTCAGCACTGGCGCATTACCTGTGCCATCGATAAGCGTAGCACCTGAGATCGCAATTGTGCTCTGCTTCTGTGCGAAGGAGTAGGTGAAGAGAAGACAAAGGAGTAATGTGCAGAAGATGAATGACCGCATTGTCAATCTCCTAAGGGGTAGGGGAGGAGGCACGGCCAAAAGGAGCACGTCATCCTGAGGGAGCCATTCAAGGCAATTAACCCAACTTCATTATTCGGAGTTCGATTGATCGGTGTTCGATATTCAAGTAGGAAAAGCTAGACACTCCTGGGAATATAGAATATCGATTAGCG
>Ga0187870_1001904_pt1 | contig 17999 bp, 14 predicted proteins | sample June2016WEW_13_1_3_FD_132974 | JGI IMG/M metagenome (GOLD analysis project Ga0187870, IMG submission 132974) | Peatland microbial communities from SPRUCE experiment site at the Marcell Experimental Forest, Minnesota, USA - June2016WEW_13_150 | ecosystem: Environmental > Terrestrial > Soil >... | reverse complement strand
TTTCAAGAGGTGGTCCTCGGGGATAAGATCATCGATCTTCACGTAGTAGAACATCTTCTCGTTGCGATCTTTTTTGCCTAACACCCATCCCTCCAATCGTTTTAGTTATTGAATTCTAGCAGACGGATGAGAGGAAAACCACTGATTTATGAGGGAAAGGGCGAGTTTTTCAACAGCCTGTCAAGGGCTGACCCCGGGTTGCCTCGACGAGTACAACACGAGGTCCCTGCAGAAACTCAAGGTGTCGCGGCGGCATCTCTTCGAGACGATCGCGTGCTCGTCCGACTCGCAATTAAGCCCATAGAAAAACTGGCGAAACCCCAGTTAAATTATACCTTGCCAAATTTCCCTTCTTTTCTAAGACTCTCAAGATTTCTGATTTTCCGCGTATGACCCTTAATTTTATTGTAAATATCCAATGTAGTCGTGTACTCTACAGGAATAATCGGCGCGGGGGTAGGTGTTAAGTAAAACGAGCCCTTGGGTATCTTTTCTACATCGACGGCTACTATAATATTGCCGCCTGGAAAGATAAAGGTAGGCGCACCTCCAATGGTTATCTTCATTAAGCCGGCACGGATTGCCCGATTTACTTCTGCAGGGGCAGTAGAAACACCAGCTCTGGCGCTCCCCCCGATGCCACCCACGTACACCCCCGAAACACGCGCCTGTTCGCTTAAATCCTCAATCGCAGCTCGTACCTCTTCGGCCTCTGGTGAGAGCGTTAGTGGTCGGAGAGAGCCGTCTTCTCCAAGTTGAAAAAGCGCAGCCCTTGACCCATTTGTTTCGACAACGAAAATAGTCATCCCCGGCCAAGCAGTGCCCATATCTATGTGGCGGATTACCTGCTCAGGGGTCCGTGCTGCAGTACCACCCCATCCATTTCCCTGTTCCTCAACAAAATAATTGCCAGGAGTACTGTATCTCCCTATGGGCCTAACACCGCTATATTTTGCACCTAACACTTTACCAGCGAGATGTTCCGAAAAAAGCCCTATGATCTCCGAATCCACGGTAATAGTTTCATCAGCTATTTCTTTAAAACGAGATCCGAATAACCCAAGGATCGCCCCCCCACACCCTGCCTTGACCTTTTTATCTACAACTCCATCGATTATCGGAGGCATACCAACTTGAACGATTATCTTGGGACCATTGTCAATCTTTAACTCGACCGCTTCACGATTAGCAACCTCCACAATTGTTTTAGCTGCTATCATACCAGATTTCCCTGTGATTAAATTAATGCCGCCAATTGAAATGATTTTAGAACCGTACTCTTCGGTAATGATCATCCCAACTTCTTTGCCTTTACGTCTTACCTTAAAACCAGGCTTGCCAATGTCAATACTGGTATCAACCTTTACCCTTATGCTGCTATAACTTACAGGCACTTCGCTTACGGCGGTTATGACATCGATACCCTCAACTTGATCTTTGACAATGTATGGAGCAGGAAAAAAATCAGGGAATTCAGTGCCCGCCCCAATTCCCAGAATCAGGGGCTTGCTGATAGCCTTTTCAAACTGTTCATCAATAGCCTTTGGCTCAGGGAAATGTAGCGGACTCTCCCTTACAATGACCCCTTTTTCATTACGGTATCTTCTGCACGCACCAAAATATCCTTCCCCAATTTTGCAGAGAACGCGACAGTGACTGCATTCAACCGCGTCTGGCACTATACTTTCCAATGTCTTGATTGCACCGCTTGGACACTCCTTTATACAGCAATTGCAATCGACACAGCCATCTAAAAATGTGGGGATTCCTTTTTTATCTCCCATAACGATGACCTGTAAAGGACATGTATCGATACAAGTACTGCAACTGGTGCAAAGATTTTGATCAATTGTCTTCAATAAACATTCTCCTTTTAACCGGTCATGCTTGGCCTCTTAGTACAGCCCGTCTTCTCCTTTCACCTCTTCCTTTCTTAATCCACCCACTCTTGCCAACGGGCGGCCTGAATCGGTAAAAACTATGGCCAGGACAATCTCGTTCCGGTTTGGTGCATCGGGAATACGGATTTCCATCGCATCATAATGGGAACGCACAAAAGCAGCTTTCTTGTAATGCAAGGGTATATCGATAGAGGTCCCTATGCCGCCCCTTTTTTTAGCTGAGGGCATCATTGCCTTGCCTTCCTTCACTAATACCCGGACAATACCGCCCAGTTTTGGGTGAAGCAGGGCTGCTGCATGCTCAATTTCACCGTCCTCCCCTACGATTGCTCCTTTGCCATAACTCTCCACTTCGTCGTAAGAAATGTCTAAAGCCCGTACTGCCTTTTCGGCCAACAAACTGCCCAGTTTTTCTCCATAACCGATTAACAAGGAGAGATCTTCTTGGTAATTACCAGCGAAGGGGTTTTTTATGACTGCAACAGCAGCTGCCCTTCGGGTAGGTTTTGGCAATTCTCTTTGACCTTCAATCGTGGTTTCCTCAACTATTGTAACAAGCTTTCTGATGTTCATGTCAAGCGCCTTTCTTTTCATGTTGAAGCCAACTGATATTCAATTCGGGAGGGGCAGATATCTGGTAACCTTGGCACAAAATGATCGAAGCAATAATCACTCTTTTTTTAATAAGTTCTATGGCCCGTAGATAGCTTTTTCTGCAGGCTTTCAAAATTACAGCTTCCGGCAATTGCCCCACACTCTTAGTAACTAAGACATCCGGAATGTCGGTATTCGGATCAATCAGCCGAGCTGGCAGACGTTTGATCAACGGGTGGTCTGCAATGGTATGATTCCCAACTGAAGTTGCGCAGGCATCGGCTACAGCAGCCTTTTTGGCAAGAATGACAGCAGAGTCGGCAATTCCGGCTGTAAAACTTTTTCCACCTAATCCGCTTGTTGCGATGCCCCCTACACCCTGACAACCGTTAATGTCAATATACCCAGCAATTCCGGATTTCCCTGCTCCAGGGGATATTCCCACCCTGATACTCTCACCCGGAGTCAACCTTATAGCTATATCCCCACCGTTATCCACGACCACCCTCGTTGCCCCCTGATCTACCAGCCAATCGGCCGTTAGATCCGCGAGTGCTCCAGCTACTGAAGCCATGGGAGTTAGGGTAGGATCGCCACTTTCCCGAACAGCCGACCACATTATTTTAAGTGAAAGGGGAATTTTAGCAGAGATCCGCGCGGCGTCCCAATAAATCCATGTTTTTCTTGCCCAGGCTTGGCTCTCGATCAACTGCAGGAGGTGGTTAATAGCAACCTTGGCCGCCTCTCTAGCAACGTCCAGCACAAAGGCTCTATTTTTGACTGCAATTATTTTCATTTGCATGGGGCCGTAATCCACCCAAACTATCTCTCCTTCTTGATCTGACCAAATGTGATCCTCAAAACGTATATGATTTGTCATTTTCAGCGGATTTCGATTTTCCTTAAAGGCGGCATCGTATTGCGGCTTTGGGTTACCAATACTTCGCCATCAATCATGACCAGAGCTACGGAGGGGCAGTCGCCAGCAGCCATGGCAGAGAGTGCATCCTCTCCAATCGAACCCTTTGGACAATCCATGACAATTAGGTCAGCAGGCATGTTACGGGCGACCAAGCCAACGTCTAAACCGTAAACCCTAGCTGTATTCCCAGTAGCAAAAGCTATAGCGGTTTCAGGGGGAATCGCATCAACGGATGCTAAATGGGTGAGAGTACGAAGTACTCCCACCGGCGCTAATCCGGCGCCCGACGGAGCATCATTTCCAATAATCACTCGGTGCAAGGCTTTATGTTTTTGGGCTTGTCGGATCGCAAAATCAGTCATTTTGGGATTACCAAACGTAACGATCTCAAAGGCCATTTCCCCTTGGGCAATAACCTCTTCTATCTCTTGGGGGGGCATAGCGGTCGGTCCCCCGTTGATGTGGGAAACAATATCAGGTCCGACTTCCAATAAATCTTTAGCCCCTACAACAATGGCGCCTATGGAAACGCCGCCTGCATGCATCGTCACTTTCATTCCATTTTCCTGCGCCCACTTAACCATTTGTTTGGCTTCCGTCATACCTGCGCTGCCAAGACCGACCTCGCCAACCAACCAAACTCCCTTACTGGCCAAGTTTTTAAAATCCTCCTCTGTCAGCCCGGACTCTAGAATAAGCGCACCAGCATGAACTTTTACCCCAGCCGGCCGATAGTTCGTAAAAGACTTATAAGCCAGATAAGCGAGGGCCTTTGCACTTTCCGGGTCTCGGGGGCGACCGGGAAGATGGACTTCGCCTGCCGAAATAATAGTGGTTACACCTCCGTGAAGAGAGTTTTCGATAAAGTTTAGCGCAAATTGCTTTGGAGTAAAATCCCCGAATACAGGATGACAATGAGAATCAATCAACCCGGGTGCAACGGTCATACCATTAGTATCAATTACTTGATTAGCTTTCTTTTCAAGTTCACGACCTGAGCCTATCTCTTTGATCAGCCCGCTCTCGATTAAAACCGAGTCGGCTTTAATAAGCGGATTATTTACATCGCCACTTACCAATGCACCTATCTTAGTCAATACTATTTTCCCCACCAGATATACTCCTTTGTCAAAAAACCCTCATCGCTAGCATGAAACAATCAAATTGACTTCAGGAATTTATGCAATTCCCCAGCCGATCACTAATCACACCACTGGTATTACTGAGCTCACCTTAGCACGCTTTATTGCTTTAGTTAATCCTCTCTGAACGAGGACTCTTACCATCTCTTTTCTGTAACCGGCGGAACCTCTAAATATGCTATCTCGTGGATCCGCTTTGACAGAGGCCTCTCTTGATGCTTGCTCAATAAGTCCCTCATTGATTTCCTTTCCTATTAAGAGTCCTTCAGCTGAACGCGCTCGGAAAGGAACAGGGGCTACAGGAGCTACCACTATCCGACAATCAATTATTCTTTCTTCTTCAAGTACTACAACCACCCCACAGTTAAGAATTGGTAATGATAGTGCCTTACGCTTAGATAGCCTCATAAAAGAAGAACCATAGCTCCCCTTTGTAGGTAATCTAATTTTAAATTGAGTGATTATTTCTTTTGCAGGATCAATTTTCGAAAGCCCTAAACCCTTGTAAAGGTTTAGTATCTCTTCTTCCAGGGATCGCCCGTCGATTGAATATCCCTCTGCTAACGCTGCGAAAGCCACTAATCCTACGGCTACATCTCCAGCAGGGAGGGCGCTCACAACATTACCTCCCACTGTGCCTTGGTTTCGTATTTGTGTCGAACCCACAGATTGTGCTGCTTCGACTAAGGCCGTCGCTCTCTGCCAGACCGTTTTTGAACTTCCCAATGATGCATGGGTAACTGCTGAGCCGATAGTCAATACGTTATCAACTAGGCTAATTTCTTTTAATGATGGAATACGCGATATATCGATTAGAACTTTATCCACTCTGGGGGTATCCTTTAATTGAGGAATTAGATCTGTACCTCCTGCAATGACCCATCCTCTCCCTCCCAGGCTGCTTAGGTAGTCGAGTGCTTCTTCCAGAGAAGTCGGCGTATAATAGGCTCCATACAACATGTTAGAAACGCCCTTCAGAATCAGAGATCGGTTTATGCAATGCCACCCAAATTTTGTCCGGGGTAATAGGAAGATCTCGGATGCGTACTCCAATCGCATCGTAAACCGCATTCGCGATAGCCGGGGCTGTGGGATTCACTGGGGCTTCTCCTATACCTTTAGCGCCAAAAGGTCCCATCTCGTTCGGTTCCTCAACAATGATGCACTCTATTTCAGGACAATCAGCTGCCGTGGGGACCAGGTAATTAGTCAAAGATTGATTAAGCACATAACCTTTATTCACAATTACTTCTTCCATCGTCGACCATCCAAGGCCCATCAAAACGCCTCCTTGGAGTTGACCTTCAACGCCAACTGGGTTGATCGCTTTTCCTACATCATGGGCATCAATAATCTTCAAAACCTCAATTTCATAAGTATCTAAGTCCACATCTACTATCGCGGCTTGGGTCCCGTACGTATAGGCGTGCATGGTTTCACCCTGACCAGTTTCAGGGTCCATACCAAGCGTGGGCAACGTTTGCCAGAAACCATGCCCAATCAGAAGTTTCGATCTTTCAAAAAAACCAAAAACTTTCTTGGCAATTTCTTTCAAAGATACTTCTTTGTGCGGATCAGATTTATGGCATATTTTACCTTCTTTCCACTCTAACATATCTTCTGGCTCACAAAGCAACCCAGAGGCAAGTTCCATCAGACGCCTTTTCGCAGCGCGAGCAGCCCTAATCGTTGCATTTCCTCCAAAGGTTGTTACCCGGCTAGCACCCGTATTCATGCTCTCAAAATCCAGGTCTGTATCCGGATCGGGGACTTCAATATCTTCAACAGGCAGACCCAATTCTTCAGCACCAATCTGAGCTAAAACCGTTTTGGCCCCCTGACCCACGTCGCACAGCCCGGTTCTTAGCTCTAAAGTTCCGTCCCTTTTTAAATAGAGAAGCGCTTGTGCGTACTCATTGCCTCCCCCGTTACCCACCAGATGCCACCCGCAGGCTAGCCCTATCCCTCGCTTTTTATTCGCGGCAGGCGGCGGATAAGTTGGTACTACAGCCTTAAGTCTTTCAGCTACCTTATTTATGGTGGGAGTAAGACCTACGCTATGTTTTAAAACCTGACCCGTTGCTGTCTGAGAACCAAGCCGAAGTGCATTCGTTAGGCGTAACCGGATTGGATCGATATTCAGCCGTCGCGCAAGTTCATCCATCTGGGACTCTTGGGCGAACACTACTTGTGGACTACCAAAGCCTCGCATAGGCCCGCTTATTGGGTTGTTTGTATAAACACTGATCGAATCGATCTTGACGTGCGGAATCTCATAAGGACCGGAGGCAAAAATTGCAGCGACGTGGGGGACCCCCCAATCGTCGTCACCTTTGGAGGCATAGACCCCGGTATCCAGAGTTATTTTTATTTCACAGGCCACAAGATTGCCATCGTTTGTGGCACCCAAGGTGTGATCAATTACGGCAGGATGTCTTTTTGATGAAGCCAAAATAGACTCTTCCCGACTGTACACCATCTTGACAGGCTTTCCGGTAAGAAAGGCCAACAACGCTGTTCGGCTGCAAATATCAAAGGCAGTATCCTTCTTGCCCCCAAAGCTTCCCCCTATCGTCGTATCATGATAGTGAACTCTATTTAACGATACCCCTAGCACGCGGGCAACGTTTTCTCTTACTTTGAAAGGGTGATCTGTCGCTCCCCAAACATCTATGCTACCATCATCTCTCATAGCCGCCACTGCACTTTCGGTTTCAAGAAACAGATGCTCCGCAAAAGGTGTCCTAAATTGATTCCTGATCACTATATCGCATTTCTTAAGAGCTTCCTTAATATCTCCTTTCCGAATTTTGATATGCGCAAGAATATTGTTATCTCGATCTTCGTGTATTAAATGGGCCTCCGGCTTTAAGGCCTCTTCTGGATCGGTCAAAGGTGATAGTTCTACATACTCTACCTCGATAAGTTTCAAAGCCTCTCGTGCCACCTCTTCGCTCTCCGCTGCTATAAGAGCAACAACGTCACCGATATATTTAACTTTGTCAGAACTTATAACGGGTTGATCCAAAATCTTTCGACCGATGAGGTTGACTCCGGGGATATCTCTGGCAGTTACTATTTTGACTACTCCGGATAGTTTACCAGCCTTGCTCATGTTCACGTTCTTAATTAGCGCATGTGGATATTTACTTCTCAAAACCTTCCCATACAACATCCCAGGAAGCTTGATGTCGGCTGCATATACCGCCTTGCCTAGTACTTTATCACGGGCGTCTTTCTTCGGAACCGATTTTCCTATTATACGGTATTCTGATAATCCCAAATTCAAATTATTCTCCATCTTCGTCCATTTCCCTATCAAAATCCGGAATCCTAACTTTTAGCTACTTCCTCAATAGCCTCAATGATCTTAATGTATCCCGTACAGCGACATAAATTGCCAGAAATACTTCTTTTGATCTCATCACGACTCGGGTTTGAATATTCATCTAAAAGAGCCTTTGCCGAAAGAATCATCCCCGGCGAACAAAAACCACATTGAACTGCCCCTTTTTGAATAAAAGCTTCCTGTAAAGGGTGTAGCTTTTGGCTGCTCGCGATACCTTCGATCGTTATTATCTTTGTCCCTTCTGCTTTTTCAGCCGGAAATATACATGAATCAACGGCCTTTCCGTCTATGATAACCGTACACGCTCCACATTCACCTTTACCACAACCTTCTTTTACACCTGTTACCTCTAATTCCTCCCTCAATAGTCTTGAGAGTGTCATCCCAGGCTTTATTTTTACCTTTACAGGCTGCCCATTAAGTTCAAAATTGATAGCCCTTTCTTCCATCGCTGTTACTCCCCTCTCAAAGTGAAAATTAAGGCCAGTAAAAAACACCCCTCAAGCTGTGAGCGCTGTTGACAAAAAAATCGTTTTCCATCGTGAGCTAGCCGATCTTGGCATGGAGTCCCGTTATATCCGGTTCCCTTGTCTTCCCGTTCTTCTCGAAGACCTCCGAGGTCCTGTCGAGGAGCTGCTTCTTCCATTCTGTGACACCATAAACGCACAACGGACCGGCTTTCTCATTTTGTAATCCTTCTCAGACGATTACTGTTCAAATTTCAATAACCTTAATATTACTTCGGGGGATGCCGGAAGTTCCCTGGGAGGCAATCCCTTGCATGCGTTTAGTATGGCATTACTTATAGCAGCTCCTGCCCCAATAAGCGGAGGTTCTCCAACACCTTTTGCACCGAAAGGCCCCTCTGAAGAAGGGCATTCAACAATGATGGGCACTATTTCTCCGATATCTTTAATTCTTGGAATTTTATAGTCTTTAAAGTTTTTTGTTACGCCATGTGTATATTTTTCTTTAAGCGCAAAACCGATTCCCATGGCGCTTGCTCCATAAATTTGGCCTTCAACACCTTGGGGATTAATAGCCCTTCCAACATCATATGCAGCCACCAGACGCAGAACCTTAACCTCTCCGTTTTCTTGATCTACAACCACTTCCGCAAGATGGGTCCCGAAGGAATATGCGGTGTAAGGACTTCCCTTGCCATTACAATCAATATCCAACTTCGGGTCATATCTCCCAACATAACTTGTGGGAATATTATTTTGTCTTGCATATTCCCAGATCCTACTTAAAGGTATTTCCTCCTCTCGTGACTTTACGAAACCTGGAACCAGCTCAAAAGACTCATGCTGTTTATTGCTTATTTCCCCCGCCAGCTTTAATAGCGCTGACTTTAATTGCATAGCCGCATAGTAAGCTGCACTGCCCGTGTAATGAGTTTGGCGGCTGCCACAAGTTGCATTTCCTGAAGGGCAAACTTCAGAATCATTCATGAAAACGCCAATTTTGTTTAAAGGTTGATTAAGTAGTTCCGACGGTATTTGAGTAAGTGCAGTCCACGCACCTTGACCAAGATCAGCTGCCGCGCAGTACAGATTGATACTACCATCAGAGGATAACTCAATTCTTGCTTCAGAAGGATTACTTAAAGCTCCTCTCCCGATACCGAACCAGACACAAGCAAGGCCACTACCTCGGAGTTTGTTTTTTTCCTTAAAAGATTTATTTGAGAGAACGGCCTCCTCATAATAAGGCTCGATAGCTTCTATCGTGCGTACAATGCCGACGCCGTCTTTCAGTTCTTGCCCAGTTAATGTGGTGTCTCCATTCCTGTAAGCATTCATTTTTCTAAATTCCAAAGGGTTTATTCCCAGTCTCTTCGACATTAATTCCATTTGACTTTCAACCGCATAAGTTATTTGCGGTATCCCATAACCTCGCATAGGCCCCGTAATAGGGTTATTTGTATAAGCCATTCGCCCTATAACTTTGACATTGTGCCATCGATAAGGACCTGTAATATGGATAAGCCCCGCAAGTAAAACCGGTGGACTGCGAAATGCGTAAGCACCCGCATCACCCAGAACATCTGCTTCTAAAGCAACCAATCTTCCATCTTCAGTGGCCCCAGTCTTCACATAAATATTCATCGGGTGTCGCTTGTAAGAAGCAATAAAGGATTCCTCTCTTGAGTAAACCATTTTTACCTTAGTCTTGCTTTTGTAAGCTAACAAAGCTAAGATGACCTGAAAAGATGAATCTAACTTCCCACCAAACCCTCCCCCGACTGCAGTTTGTACAACTCTCACGGCACTGGGAGGCAAATTCAAGACAGAGGCGATGTCATCTCTGATCTTGTAAATATCCTGCGTAGAACAATGTATGGTCAATTTTGATCCATCAAAAGTGGCCACGCCGGCCTCTGGCTCTAAGTACGCATGTTCATTAAAAGAAGTCCTATAAAAATTTTCTACTATAACATCAGCCTCTTTAAAACCCCTGTTGACGTCACCCTTCAAGATTTTGTCTACTCTAGCCCAGACAAGATTACCTCCCTCATGTATCCGCGGTGCGTTTGCTAGAAGTGCTTCCTTCGGGTCATACACGGCTTCCAGTTCTTTAAAAGTGACTTTTACCAGCTTGAGAGCTTTTTCAACTACTTCTTTTGATACTCCTACTACGCCAACAATTGGCTCTCCTCTAAACCTTACCTTTTTACTCGCTAAAACCGGCTGATCAATTACAGGATCGATCGTTCCGATCCCACGGCCAAAAAACGTCTCTCCAGGAATATCTTTTGCTGTAACAGTACAAACAACTCCGGGGTAAGTTTCTATATCAGAACAATCGATTGATACGATCTCTGCATGATCGAAAGGACTCCGAAACACTCCTCCGTAGAGCATTCCTTTAAAATAAAGATCTGCTGCATAAGTTTCCTGTCCCTTTACTTTTTTAACTACGTCTATTTTTTTTGCCCTCCCTATCCCGCTTATTTCCTGAAAGGGGAATAGAGTTAAGTCTTCCTTAAGATATTTTGCAGATCGCTTTATAGCTTTGACAATAGGTACATAACCCGTGCAGCGACAGATATTTGATTCTAAAGCACTAGCAATATCTTCATCAGTAGGTTCTAAGGTTCGGTCTAATAGGGCCTTGGCGGCCATAATCATACCCGGCGTGCAAAAGCCACATTGTACGGCACCTTCTTCTATAAAGGCTTGTTGAATTGGATGCAAATCATTATCCGGGCACGAAAGACCTTCTATGGTAAGAATATTGGCATGATTTACATTAGACATTTGTACGATACATGCTTTGTGAAGTCTGCCATCTATTAATACGCTGCAGCTGCCACAATGTCCTTTCCCACATCCTTCTTTAGTCCCGGTGAAATGCAACCCATCCCTTAAATAATCTATCAACCTTGTTTTTGGATCGCAATCCACTGAGTAGCTTTTTCCATTTATGTTTACATTGACAACCACAATGTTTTTCCTCCTCTCTAGAAAAGTTAAATTATAGTTAATGTTCTATATGCTTAAGCCCTTACGATGCATTGCCTTGATGTCCATGTACGCCTCCCTGGTTATCGTGGCTACACCTCCTCCCGGAAGAGTAGTACCTTAGTTTCCGTTACCAAGACGGTACACTTTTCACTGCCGTTTTTGGCGCACTTTTATTCTGCCATTGACAGCCGATCCTCTCTAAAGCCTCTAACGTTACTCCCCGGATAGCCACATTCTTATATGGGGCAGAAATCCGCCCAGCAACAGATTTGCTCACGGCATCTGTTACTGCCTCTACTATTTTCTCGTATATCTCCGACGTGATTCTAGACCCAATTATAATCCTCTCCGCTACTTCCACGCGTAACGGATAGGGAGCTACGGCACCTATCGCCAGCCTCGCATCGTTCACCAACCCATCAGACAAAAAGGAAACAACTAAAGCACAACTTATTCTTGAAGTGGCTAAAGCATTTCTTCTACCTAACTTTACGAAACACCCGGCACAAGGCTCCGCAAGCTTTAGAATTTGTACCTCTCTTAAGATCTCAAAAGGTTGGATAAAAGGTTCTTTCCCTCTCAATAACGCATTAATAGAAACCCGTCTTTGGCCTGAGACACTCTCCAATATTATTTCTGCCTCATAGGCGCTCAAAGGCGGTAGCATGTCACCTGCAGGAGAGGCCGTAACTATATTGCCTCCTAGAGTGCCTAAGTTCCTGATTTGAGGTGAACCAACCTGGCTTGCTGCTTCAGCAATGCCTGGCAAAAATCGCTGAACCAAAAGAGAATGATGAATTTCCTTAAAGGTTAGACCTCCACCAAAGTGTAAACAATTACCGTCTATGTCAAGAACCCGCAGCTCAGGCAAACGAGATATATCCACGATGGCTTCAGGCTGTAATTCCTTACGCCTGGCTGCCAAAATGAGATCTGTTCCGCCAGCTAATAGCTTGGCCCTATCACCCCAATGATTGAGAAGCTCTAAGGCTTCTCTATAGTGTTTAGGTCTAAAATAATTGACAGAATATGGTAACATTGATAATAACCCGATCGCTAGCCTCTTTTAGTAACTCCTGAGATAACCTCCTCTAAATTTATCGGAAGCCTAAAAAAATCCACACCTGCAGCTTCGGCTACAGCATTTGCTATCGCTGCAGCTGTTGGTATACAAGAAGGCTCCCCTATACCTTTAGCACCAAAAGGAAAAGCTTCATCTGCCAATGGCACGTTGACAAACTGGACTGTCGCAATATCCATGCTAGTTGGAATCATATAAAGATCAAAATTTGGATTGAGCACACGACCATCTTTAAGTTGTATTTCCTCAGTTAAAGCATAACCTATCCCCATCGCTATTCCCCCTTCCATCTGGACCAGAACGAGAGCAGGATTGATAGGGGTACCAACATCATATATAGCGACAATCTTTTGTACTGTAACTTTACCCGTTAAAATGTTTACAAGAACTTTGGCACATTGGACTCCAAATGTATGAAAAGCATAAGGGCTCCCCTGCCCATTTTCATCTAAGGGGATACCCGGAGGCGGAGCGTACTGGCCAACGACTTCCAGATCTTCTCCGAATTCACGAAAGAGGTCTCGCAGGGATAAGACAGAGCCGTCCCCGTCAAAAAGTTCAATGCAGGGTTGCCTGGACACCATTCTCAGTCTATTCGGTTCAACAACACATAACTCCCCAGCGCAAATAATAATTTTTTTCTTGAGCTCAGCGGCAGCATTCTTAACCGCATTACCTACAACTACTGTCAGCCTCGTCCCCGCAGTTGTCCCACAATCAAGAGTATAGCGTGTATCAGCACTTACTAAAATGATGTGCTGCGGATCTATTCCCAGAACCTCAGCAGCTATTTGTGTAAAGATTGTATTTGAACCTTGTCCGATGTCGGGCGCTCCTATTTCCATTCTAATCAGACCATCCGCGGTAACCCTCATTCTAACAACGCCCGGAAATCCACCTTCGCCAACACCAGCATAACCGTAATAACTACACCCAATTCCCCAAGCTTCTCGCTCAAACGCATTCGCAGAATGTTTACTGGGGTTCCCATTTCCTTCAGATCCTACAAGTTCTTTGGCTTTTTCTAATATCATACGCATGGGAACGCCTGTTATAATCTGCCCGGTTGCAGTAGTATCACCATCGACCAAAGCATTCTTAAGGCGAAGCTCGAAAGCATCCATACCCAATACTTTGGCCAATCGATCCATCTGTCTTTCACAAGCAAATGCTACTTGAGGTACCCCAAAACCACGCATTGCTCCTGCCACCGGGTTGTTGGTTAATAAGCCACGTATCTCTATGAACGCATGGGGAACCCGATAGGGCCCAGTTCCATGTATAGCTATGCGAGGTAAGACCAACGAAGAATAATCCGTATAGGCTCCCACATCTGCAAGTACATCCAATTTTACGTAAACTAGTGTACCGTCCCTTTTCGCTCCATGCGTGTATTTGAAAATACAAGAATGACGTTTAGTAGAAACCTGGAAGCTCTCTTCCCTGCTATAAACCATCTTGACAGGCAACCCCGTTTTTACAGCAAGAAGAGCCGCCATACAATTTATTGGTAGATCAGGCTTACCCCCAAAGCTTCCCCCGCTTGTCATAGCGACTACCCGGATCCGATCAAGCGGCCACCCCAATACCCGGGCTATCTCCCTTTGATCAAGGTGAGCACCCTTGGTAGTGCTCCAAATGGTCAAACCCTCACCCTCTGGCTCCGCCAGAACAGCTTCGGGTTCCAAGTAACTATGCTCCACTGGCGAAGTCCTATACTCTCCATGCACTACCACCTCGGCATCTTCTAAACCCTTTTCACCCTTCCCCTTAACAATCTTTCTGTATAAGCAGATGTTGGTTTCCTCTCCGACAAGTGGGGCTGTGGGGGATAGGGCTCCTTCAGGAGTTGAAACGGTTGGCAACTTTTCATATACAATCTTTACCTTACCACAGGCCTCAGCCGCTATTTCCGGAGTACTAGCAGCTACCGCCGCAATGGCCTCACCGTAAAATCGCACACGATCCTCTGCCAAAACTCTCTGATCCTTAAACCCAGTCACACCTATTTGATTTATCCCTGGTATATCTGATGCTGTAATTACCGCTTCAACACCACAGATCGTTAGGGCCGCATTGATATCGATCTCTTTAATCAAAGCATGGGCAAAGTCGCTTCGCACCGCCTTCCCATAAAGCATATTAGGGCGCCAAAGATCGTTTACATACTGGGCGCGTCCAGACACCTTATCATAACCGTCGATTTTTGACAGGCTCTGTCCGACTACTGTTCCGTCTCTCATCCTATTGACTCCGTCCGATTCCTATTAATGTTGATGACTCTTTGAACAGCCCTAATTATCGAACTGTACCCGGTACACCGGCAAATATTCCCAGAAATAGCTATCTTAATCTCCTCAGCATTAGGATAAGAATTTTCATCGAGCAATGCCTTTACTGAAAGCAACATGCCTGGCGTACAGTAACCACATTGGACGGCCCCTTCCTTGATGAAAGCGTCCTGGAGTGGATGCAATTTTCCGCGACTTAACCCTTCAATGGTCAAGACTTTCTTACCATCGATTGTTATGGCCAATACTAAGCAAGAATTAACTGGTTGACCATCAATAAGAACAGTGCAAGCACCGCATTCTCCAATGCCACATCCCATCTTGGTACCCTTAAGATGCAACTTGTCCCGTATAAAGTCGACTAATAGCTCGTTTTCGTCTACGAAGTGCTCTCTCTGGACTCCATTTAACACGAATGAAATTTTGGTTTTCATACAAAGCCGCCTTTCTCATCCGTAAATCAGTCTGGCCACTATTTAATCAAAAATCTCCCATAAACTTCGGAATCCCAAAATACTTAAATACCGTGTCTAGATAACTTTATGTGCCAATTGCTGCACTTCCTAACTTCAAAATGTTCTAAATGGAAATCAATTCGGTATACCAGGTGATCTTTCGCTGGATATACTTTATTAATCTATCTAACCCAAACCCCAAAATAGATATACACAGGATGCCAACAAACATTTCCTCAGTTTTATATACCTGTTCAGCAGTAAGTATAAGATAACCCAAGCCGGCCGTAGCCGCGACCATTTCAGAGGCCACCACAACGATCATGGCTATGGCGGAGCTGATGCGGATACCCGTAAGAATAATCGGGAGCGCAGAAGGAATGGCAACCTTAAATAGCAACTCCGCCTTGGTCGCCCCCAAGGTCTTAGCTGCATCTACAACGACCTTGTCAACTCCCTTGACTCCAGCATATGTGTTTAGTACGATTGGAAAAAGGGCGCCATAGAAAATGATAAATATTTTTGACGAATTTCCAATACCTAACCATAGGATGGCCAAGGGTAAAATAGCCAAGGGTGAGACAGGTCGTATGAAGTCAATTAATGGTTCGAATATGCGATCAATCAGTGGGAACCAAGCCATTGCAACCCCTAACAAGACCCCAACTACACAAGCTAATGAAAACCCGGTGAGCATCCGACCCATACTGTATCCAATATGAATAAATATTTCTCCTGTCCTGATCATCAAACAAAACTGCATCAATATGGCCGACGGTGCTGGTAAGAACATTGGGTCCACAAGTTTCATTTGGCCCGCAAGTTCCCAAATTATAATGACTACCAACGGTGATAATGCTTTCGAAGAACTTAATCTCCTTAAATACACTAATGGGGAATTTAACAGGTTAGCCTTCACACTTACTCTGACTTGCTCTACCTCGCGTCGTTTAGCTTCTAATTCCATGGCGAAATGACTCCTTTCTAATTTCGCATTTCTTCTTTAAAAAGAGAAACAATATTTTCACGCAGATCTAATAAGTCCGGGTGCTCACTATAGAACCGAGGCTGTGCATATTTTGGTTCAAAGATATCTTTTACACTGGCCGGAGCAGAGGTAAAAAGGTGGATTCTATCAGCGAGCATTATTGCCTCGTCGATATTCTGCGTAACGAAAAGAATCGTCTTCTGGGTCTCTCTCCATATAGAGATGACTTGACGCTCCAAGACACTTCTGGTTAAGGCATCTAGGGCACCAAAGGGTTCATCCATAAGCATTATCTCGGGATCAACTGCTAATGCTCTAGCAATTCCAAGCCTCTGTCTCATACCGCCGGAAAGTTCGTTGGGATAAGAGTCCATGAAATGTGCTAAACCGACCAATTTAAGCACTCTCAGCACAATTTCACCAATCTCCAGTTTGGGTTTACCAGCCAACTCCAGGCCAAACGAGACATTTTTGCGGACGGTAAGCCAGGGAAACAGGGCAAAATTTTGAAAGACTACGCTTCGCTCAGGCCCTGGACCATCAACTTTCTTTCCAGCTACGAAGATTTCGCCTGACGAAGTAGGTTCTATTCCGGCAATACACCTGATCAAAGTCGTCTTCCCACACCCACTGGGACCTAATAGACAGATGAATTCCCCTTCCTCCACATCAAAGTTTATGTCTCTTAGGATCTCTTTCCCAGACATGAAGGACTTGCTAACATTTCTTACTGCAATTTTAGACATTTTACTCCTCAAACTGTAGAGTACCATAAGGGCTTATTAGGCATTGTTTACTGCATTTCATAAAATAAGAGCTTCTCAATCCGGTCCTTCAATGTCAGCAATTCCCTATGGTCGGTATAGTACCGCGGGGTTGGGCTTTCCAAGGTAATGATTTCTTTTATCTTGGCGGGTCGAGCCGAGAAAACAACAATCTTGTTGGCAATGAATAGAGCTTCATCAATACTGTGGGTCACAAAAATAATTGTTTTCCCCGTTCTCTTCCAAATGTCTACGACTTTTGTCTGCATGGATTCCCGAGTAATCACATCAAGAGATCCGAAAGGTTCGTCCATGAGCAGAACAGTGGGCTCGACCGCCAGAGCCCTCGCCACAGATACTCGCTGCCGCATGCCTTGCGATACTTCATGAGGGTAGGCTTTCTCACAACCCCTTAGACCCACTAAGTCAATAAGTTCGTCAACCAGTTGTTTGGCCCCTTTGTTAGCTATCGACTTATTTCTCCGGAGTTCCAGACCCATGGCAATATTGCCCTGAAGGGTTCTCCATGGAAACATTACAAATTCCTGGAATACGACGCTCCGATCCGAACCGGGTCCATGTATCCTTTGGCCCCGCAGCCGTATCTCACCCGCTGATAAATCATGCAATCCAGCAATAGACCAGAGCAAGGTCGTTTTCCCACAGCCGCTGGGACCTAAAAAACAAACGAACTCCCCCTGTTCAACATTAAATGTAAGGTTCTCAAATACTACCAATTTTTCCTTCCCCGAATTTCTAGGGCTCCTAATAGGAAAATATTTTGCAGCTTCTCTTATCTCTATCTCTGTCATCGCTTTTACCTATTTAACAGATCGAAATAGCCCCTGTAGCAGAAGTCTCCCTCTGCCCTATTTATATATTTACCTCGTTAGTTCTTTTTCCCACGGGGCGAAGTAAGTCTCCGGCTTATTTGCCAAATAGTCTAAAGGCTCCCTCAAGATCTTGTTTATGTAAGGATCCTTTTCAATGCCCAGTTCCTTGAGAGCTGGGATGGTGTATTTCAAAGTGGGTTCAATGAAGT
>Ga0187870_1001902_pt1 | contig 18020 bp, 17 predicted proteins | sample June2016WEW_13_1_3_FD_132974 | JGI IMG/M metagenome (GOLD analysis project Ga0187870, IMG submission 132974) | Peatland microbial communities from SPRUCE experiment site at the Marcell Experimental Forest, Minnesota, USA - June2016WEW_13_150 | ecosystem: Environmental > Terrestrial > Soil >... | reverse complement strand
ATGAATCGCTTGTATTGATCGAACACAGAGAGGGCCGTCCATCGGGTGGCCGTGGCAATCAGATCCTCTTTCTCCAGCGTGCGTCGATGCTTCAGGATCTTCGGCAGAATCATCTTCCCGAACACTTCCCGTCCGGTCGATTTGGGAGGCCGCTGCTTGAAATACGGATGAGTCATCAATTCCGATAGAAGATCCGTCGCAACCCAACCGCTTTGAGCGATACTTCCGTTTCTATCAAACTTCCTGCCGTAGAGTTCCAGCATTAGGCCATCGATCACCATGTTTGCTGGGCCGGTATCAAATGCAACAACATCTTCGACTGAGCACTTCTTTGGAAGGGCCGTGAAATTGGCAATGCCGCCGAGGTTGAGGAGGATTCGGTTCTTTGTTTTCGATCGAAACATCAGGTAGTCGAAATACGGGACAAGCGGTGCACCCTGCCCTCCCACAGCCATGTCACCGGTGCGGAAGTCTCCGACTGTCGTGATGCCTGTGAGTTTTGCTATGGTTGCAGGATCTCCGATTTGAAGTCCCGACCTGATCGTCTTCCCGAAGATCCGTTTCAGCTGAGGAAGATGATGAACAGTCTGTCCGTGAGACCCAATAAGATCGATGTCGGAAAGTCGAACGCGTGCCTTACGGGCGATCTTTTTCACCGCATCCGCGAAGAAATGGGCGATCACAACGTTCAGTTCGCAGAGAAGGTCAACGCTCCCCGTGCCCGGCAAAGAGTTCTCGAGAATCAGGCTGCGCAGACCGGCTGGGTAGGGATAGGTGCCAAAGTCGAGTTGAGTGAGATGAGTACCGACGCCGCTGCCGCTCACACGAACGAGGGCAGCGTCAATTCCATCGGCCGACGTACCCGACATGAGACCAACAATCAGTTTCGTTCGCTTATTCTGTAGAGAAACAAGCCGTGGCTGCTTCATTCTGCGAATCCTTCTGCAATCGGAAGGAAGATAGAGAAAAATCGCTACTCTTTCACAGGACGTATGTTGCTTTCGCTGTCTCGAAGAGACGCATTTCTTGATCAATGAAACAAAAGCGCCCCGCGAGGGGGCGCCTGGATCGCTATCACGTATCAGATCGACAATCCGATGCGAAGGTGCTCGGGCGGACTACAAAGTCAATCCGACGTACAATGACAAGACTCTATTGTACATCTTGGCTGTTCCGTTTTTGTCGAGCGACGACAATCCCAAATTGTAACGGGCATCAACTCTAAGCGAGGAGAAGCCGATTCCGACTCCGATCACAGCGGAGACGTCGCCCGAGGCCGTAGCATCTTTGATATCACGTTCACCGGGCAGGAAGCCCCCCTCTTGTTTTACCTTCGCGCTCAGAAGTGTGCTGTACATCGGTCCAGCATAAACGCAGGGACTCACAGCTGGCACAGGAAAGTAATATTTCAGCAGGATTGGTATATCGACGTAGGCATACGTATCGGTGTACGTGATGCTGCCAATCGTCCACTTTGCTCCCTTCACACTATACAGTGCGTTCGCTTCGAATGAAATCGGTCCAGGGATATCGAGATCGAGATACACGCCGGCCGCATATCCGGTCACGCCCGAGATTCCACTCGGAACGTCAGACCCTCCCATCGTTGCCATATTAAGTCCACCAATGATGCCTTTTGACAAGCCGATTTGCGCGTAGCCAGTCGAAAGGACAACGCCGATCAGCAAGACCAGCAATAGCACTTTTCTCATAGAGCCTCCTTCTTTGGTTTGGCGATGGCGGTTGTGCGTCAACTCTGTTTGGACGAGATTGTCTTCAAAGCCTGAACTACTCGTTTGCTTCACAAAGCTACGGCAGATCGGAGAGAAAGGCAACAGGCAAGGTAAGAGGAAACAAAAGGTAATTCGGTGTTTCCAATCACGGGTCAGACGCAGGGAACTCAAAACGCGGACCCGCTTGTTCATTTCCTATACTCTGAGCTCCCCTTTTTTCCCCCACACAATACGCTAAGGCACTCCAATGGCCAAGCAGAAGAAAACATACCTCCTCGTCGGAACTCAAAAAGGGGCCTTCATCCTGACATCAAACAGCCAACGAAAGAAGTGGACATTGACCGGCCCCCTTCTCAAAGGGGCAGAGGTCAATGACATTATGCTCGACGTTCGGCGCAAGCCGACAATGTATGCGAGCGTCAACTCCTATTGGTGGGGATCCAACGTCCACATGAGCACAGACTGGGGAAAGACATGGAAACAATCTGAAGGGGGACTGCGCTTCAAAGAGTCATCTGGCAAGAAAGTTGCGAGGGCCTGGTGCGTCAAGCCCGGGCCCGCAAGCGAACCTAACGTTTTGTATGCTGGCGTTGATCCCGGCGCACTCTTTAAGACAGAGGACTCGGGTCAGACCTGGACAGAATTCGAGAGTCTGAGTGACCATCCGACGAGAAAGAAGTGGGCGCCAGGCGCAGGCGGACTCATGGTGCACAGCATCGTGCCTCATCCGACCGATCCAAAGCAGATATTCGTGGGCATCTCTGCGGCCGGCGCGTTTGTGACGCAGGACGGCGGTGTGACCTGGGAAGCGCGGAACAAGAACGTCCTTGCCGATTTCCATCCGGAAAAATACCCCGAAGCCGGACAATGCGTTCACCATCTCGAGTCGCACCCTTCAACCCCGTCGGTTCTCTACCAGCAAAACCATTGTGGAGTCTACAGAAGTGACAATGGAGGGAAGGATTGGATCGACATCAGCAAGGGATTGCCTTCGCGGTTCGGATTTCCGATTCAGATTCATCCGCACGAACCGGATACGGTTTTTGTGGTACCGGAAGAGGGAGCAGAATTCCGCGCGTCAGCCACAGGCGCGTTCGCCGTCTATCGTAGCACGAACAGGGGCGCCACATGGAAGAAAATGACGAAGGGACTACCGGCAAAGCCATCGTTTCTCCATGTCCACCGCCAGGCGATGACACACGATGAGCTGCAGCCATTCGGACTGTATGTTGCGACAACGAACGGACAAATCTTCTGGAGCCGCGACAATGGAACCTCCTGGAAGGTACTTGCAGAGAACCTTCCGGCTATCTATTCCATCAACGCTGCGACAGCATGATGGTTGATGATGAAGCACCTGCTTCTGATCCCACCACGTCAAGCGGGGGCTGAAGCCCCGTGGTTTGGTTAGGATTTCAATTCCCCGACCTAAAGGTCGGGGCAAGACATTGCGAGATCGGCAAGATGCAACCACACTGTTAAGACAGAGCAAGTTAGGCAGGATATAACAAGTCGGGCCATACGCGGCGAGTCAAGTAAAGCGTAACGAGACAAGCCAGACAGAGCGCGGCAGGCAAGATGTAACGAAACGTCTTCTATACCCTTCAAGATGCTGAGTTAGACTTCCCTCTCGATCGGTGCGTTGATCAGGTTCCCCCACTCGGTCCACGAGCCGTCATAGTTTCTGACATCCGGATATCCCAGGAGATACTTGAGGACGAACCACGAGTGGGATGAGCGCTCGCCGATGCGGCAATAGGTCACGACAACCTTGAGATCGGGAGTGATTCCCTTACCATCGTAAAGTGCCTGCAATTCCTCCATTGACTTGAACGTCCCATCCTCGTTGACGGCCTGCGACCAGGGAACGTTCTTTGCCCCGGGGATGTGTCCGCCTCGTTGAGCGGTTTCGGACATTCCGAGGGGTGCGATGATCCTTCCGATATATTCATCCGGTGACCGGACATCAACAAGCCCGCGCCTGGCTCCGTTGAGCAAGCCCATGACATAATCCCGGCTCACCCGCAGATCCGCGTTAACCGAAGTCACCTTGTATGTCGATCTCGGGTAGATCGGGAAATGTTCAGTGAGAGGCTTCCCCTCTGCCACCCATTTCTTCCTCCCCCCGTTGATGAGTCTGACGTCGTTGTGTCCGTAATACTTCAGAAGCCAGACCGCGTACGCTGCAAACCAGTTGTTATTGTCACCGTAGAGAATGAGCGTCGTGTCAGCAGTGACACCTGCGTCGCTCAGAAACTCCGCAAGTTGATCCTTGCTGAGAATATCCCTCCGCACCTGGTCCTGCAGCTGGGTTTGCCAGTTCCAGCCGATCGCCCCCTCGAGGTGCCCTTTCTCGTATTGTTTTGTATCAACGTCGACCTCGACAAATCGGAGGCTGCGATCATTGAGATGCTCCAGTGCCCAGTCTGTTGAGACCAGGACGTCTGGATTTGCGTAGTGGTTTGTCCCCATCGTTATTTCCTCCTCAGCACGTGATGTGTTCGTTGTTAGCGTTCATTTTCAACTCCGTCATCCATCTGGCCGAAACTCAGTAGCTCAGCATCGTTTGATCGATCTTCTCGGCCCACGCAGATATTCCTCCAACGAGATTCTTCACCTTCCGGAACCCGACATCGGTGAGAAATTTGACTGCTTTACCGCTTCGAATACCGGTGGCACAATACACGACAATCTCGTGAGAAGAGTCGAGTTCGTTCACTCGTTTAGGGAGGTCATGTAAGGGAATGAGCGTGCCCCCGAGATTCGCAATCTCGTACTCGTGCGGTTCCCTGACGTCGAGCAGGAATACATCCTGTCCTCCGTCAAGCTTCATCTTCAATTCCTCCACTGTGATTTCCAATTTCGCATCACCCTCCGCAGGCATGGCGGGGGGAATTCCGCAGAACGCCTCATAGTCGATGAGCTCGCGAATCGTCGGGTTGGTGCCGCAAACCGGGCAGTCCGGATTTTTCCGCAGCTTCAACTCTCTGAATTCCATCTTGAGGGCATCGAACAGCAGCAACCGCCCAATGAGCGGATTGCCAATACCGAGGAGTACCTTGATGGTTTCGAGAGCCTGCACGGTCCCGATGATGCCCGGGAGAACGCCAAACACACCCCCTTCTGCGCAGCTGGGCACCAGACCCGGCGGAGGCGGTTCGGAGTAGAGGCATCGATAGCATGGACCCTTGTCGGCGTAGAACACCGAGGCTTGTCCTTCGAACCTGAAAATGCTCCCGTACACGTTCGGCTTGTGGAGCAGAACGCATGCATCATTCACCAGATACCGTGTCGGAAAGTTGTCTGTCCCATCGACAATGACATCATAGTTCTTGAAGATCTCCAACGCATTCGAGGAGTCGAGCCTCACCTGGTGCAAATCGACAACGACATATGGATTAATGGAATGGATCCGTTCTGCCGCTGACTGGAGTTTTGGCCGCCCGATATCGGCGGTTCCATGAAGAATCTGGCGCTGCAGGTTCGAGTGATCCACCACGTCGAAATCAACTACACCTATCTTCCCCACTCCTGCAGCCGCCAGATATAATGCCGCGGGAGACCCCAACCCCCCCGCACCTATCAGAAGGACACTTGATGCCTTCAACTTCTTCTGCCCCTCCAGCCCCACTTCAGGCATCAACAGGTGTCTTCCGTACCGCTTGATTTCGTCGCGGCTCAGTTGCACCTGACTTGCGTCCTTCGTCTCAGACAGACTGTTCATATTGCCGTTCCTCCGCCGGCTATAGACGGGATGATGCTGACCACGTCATTTTCGGTCACCGGAGTCTCCTCGTACTTCAAATACCGTATATCCTCATTGTTCACATAGACGTTGACAAAATTTCTCAGCGTTCCATTGTCCGCATACAAATGTTTCTTCAACTGCGCGTGCTGGGTCGTCAGCCGGCCAAGCAGCTCGCCGACGGTCTTTCCTTCAAGGATGACCGCGTCCTTCTTGTCTGTGAACGCCCGCAGAGGCGTCGGAATCATAACTTTCACTGCCATGCAATCTCCTTACGATGTGATCCTTTGATTTCGCCACGAATGGATTCCGCGGTTCATTGATCTGTAACTACCTTTTTCGTTCCTTCCCTCATCTTCACCTCCTCGATCCTCTCTTCCCCAAACCCTGATCGGTCATCGTTCAAAACCCAGGATGATATCACGGATGGGCTCCCGCGTTCGACCGAGATGATGATGTACGACCACCACGGAAGAGCATGGTCGATATCGAACTGTGAAGGACGTGACGGATGATCGGGGTGTGAATGATAAAGGCCAAGGACCTCCAGGCCCTTTCCCTCTGCCCATATCTCAGCATTCCGATACTCTGCAGGCCCAATGACATATCGCCGGGAGCGGTTTTCGCCGCTGGAGTTTAATAGTTCGTGGAGATCCCGGACTGTCTTCACTTTACCATCTGACGAGCCAAACAGAAATCCGCAGCACTCCTCGGGATAGCTATCCCGGCCATGCTCCTTGATCCTATCGATGAATTCACTCTCCAGTTTCAACACGAGTCTCATTTCTCCCAGAATTGTTCGTTCAGGTACTTCGCCGCACTGTCGGGAAACACCGTAACCACCACTCCTGTTTCTATCTTCTCCGCCACCCGAAGCGCTGCCACCGCCGCGGCTCCAGACGACACACCAACGAGGAGCCCCTCGCGCCGTGCGAGTTGCTTGACCATCGCATACGCTTCCTCCGTTGAAACCTCTTCGGTCCCGTCAACAAGCGTTGCGTCGTAAATTCCAGGGATCCAGGCTGATGAGAGATGCTTGAGACCCTCGAGTCCATGGAATGGCGCGTCGGGCTGGACAGAAATACATCTTATGGCGGGATTGACCTGCTTCAAACATCGGGCCACGCCTACGAAGGTCCCTGTTGTCCCCAAACCGCATGCGAAGTGTGTCACCTTTCCGTCTGTTTGATGGAAAATTTCCTTGCCCGTGGTCTCGAAGTGTGCCTGCCAGTTGGCCGGATTGTTGTATTGATCCGGATAAAAATAACGGTCGGGACTCAAGGCGACAATGGTCTGAACCAGGCTTCGTGAGCCGTCCGTTCCTTCGAGCGGATCGGAGTACGTGATGCTTGCTCCGAATGCCTCGATCATTCGCCGCCGCTCCTGTCCCACATTCTCAGGCATCACGAGTTCCACAGGGTATCCAAGAGCAGCTCCGATCATCGCATACGCAATTCCCGTGTTCCCGCTCGTCGCATCGATGATCGTCTTTCCTTTCACAAGCTTTCCAGACCGCACGCCATCGAGTATCATATTCATCGCGGCGCGGTCCTTGATCGAGCCTCCCGGATTGAACCACTCCGCCTTCGCATACACCCGGACATTCGGATTCTCAACCCCCCGCGATAGCCTGAGGAGTGGAGTCCCGCCCACCCGTGAGAGGAGCGTTTCGACCTGTATGTGCGATGTTCGTTCGAGTGTTAGCATGTTCTTATGAATCACTAGAGAGGCGACTTCAGCACTCCGTGTGAATGAGCTTCGGAAAAGAATAACGTCGATGAAGTTGAAATTGATAAACGGGGGCGCCTGCCTGGTCAAAAAGCAGGCATACTACAAGCGCACGGAGTGTTTCGAGAGGGGAACCAGCGCGTACTTGAAACAGATATTGTCATTTGAGAGGATTCCTAGAGCAAGGTTTTCAGGCCTCTTAACAGCATTACGGGAGACCTGCATATTCTCAGAACCTTAGTTGAGCTTAAAAGGTTCCCGGGGTCCGTCACGACATCCAGTACTGCATCCGGGGGACAAGGGTTTCGTCGAAAAGACTCGCTTCGGAGTGACATTGAAATGATGAACGGCAGGTTCCCTCTGCACATTCTCCGTCTTTGCCATTGATTTCATCGGAATGAATGATTTCGCCAAAATACAGAACTTGGAGTGAAAAGTAACCATATCGTTGCACAGAGGAGCGCCATGGATTGCATCGCTCAAAGAAAAAGGCCGGAGGGTTGCTCCGGCCTCTGTACGCCAAATCGCGTCGACACAGCAACGTGCTACTTCACACCTTTGATCCTCTTATTGATCTTCTCAATGCTCTGCTTGGCAGTTCCCGACGCCGGGTTGTCCTTGTCGTTTCCGATGGCTTCCAGGGCAGCAATCACGGATGCGTCACCGATATCGCCCAGCACCAACGCCGCATAGTTTCTGACGGATTCATTTGGATCCTTCAGGATATCCTTGACAACATTCATCGCGTCCATTCTCCCTTTGCCGTACCACCGAATCATCGACAGCGATGTGTACCTGGTGGAAGTGAATTTCTGGTCTTTCACCATTTCCATCGCAACGGTGACAGCCTGCGCAGTATCAAGTGAGCCGAGTGCATTCAGCGCATAACCAGCAATGATGTTCTGGCGTGAAGGGGTCGAAAGAAACTGTTTCACGATCGGGAGAGCGTGTGCCGAATCTGCTTTCGCAATTGAGGAAAGCGCTCTCCCAAAAACCTGATAGCTCGAATCGTTGAGCGCCGATTTCAAGGTTTCGACGACATCATCTCCCTTGAACCATCGCAGGGCGCCCGCAGCAACGGAGCACACTTCCGAGCGCTTGTCCTTGATCGCCGCAAGCAACGCGGGCTTTGCGACAGACTTGAGCGAGTCGTGCTTGGCCACCGCCGATGAGATCTGTGACGCTGCATCGCGTCGTACGGCCCAGAACGGATCATGCAACATTCGGTCGATGAACACGGACACGACGTCCCCTTCCTTCTGCAATCGGGAAAGCGCCTGGATGCCGAGAATGCGATCGACAAGGCTCGTTGCCGACGATGCCTGGTACTTCCATTCGTCAAACGACTTCTCAAATTTCAGTTCCTTGATCAGCCAGCCCCCCTTGTCAAAAATCACCAGCAATGGCTTCGAAGGCGCAGGAAGTGTATAGGTTGAGTCCTTCTTGAGTATCCCGATCCTGTGGGTCGTCGCGCCCTCGGCGGCGGTGATCTCGACATCTACCGGCATACGGAACACTCCGGTCAAGCTGTCCATTTTTTGCGTTTGTTGTACGGTCAGTGCAATGTTCCCAGCCGATTCGTTCCATCGGTACGAGACATTGAAGATCGGATGCCCCGCCTTGTACACCCACTGGTCGAAGAACCACTGGAGGTTTTGCCCTGTGGTCTCTTCGATAGCGACCTTCAAGTCGTTTGTTTCAACAGGCTGGAATGCGTGCTTGGTGATATAGTGCTTGATCGCACGCTGATAGAGGTCATCGTCAAGCAGATAACGAAGCATGTGCAGGACGGCGGACCCTCGCGGATATATGTTTTCACCGTACGACTCAACGCTGACGATGGGCTTTCTTCCACGGGTCGTATCGACGACTACGCCGGCCTGCTGATTCTGATACATCGTATAGTCGAACTCGTCTTGCCCGAGAAACATCCTGTGAAACAGCGGATCATAGTAGCTCGCAAAGCTTTCATTCAGCCACGAGTGGCGGAAGTCCTTGCAGGTCACAAGATCTCCCCACCACTGGTGCGATAGCTCGTGAGCAAGCAGGCTGGTGGAGGGATTGTCAATGCGTCCCCTTGGGTCCGGTACAGCCCAGGTGTCAGAGAGAGTTGTAGCGGAAGTATTCTCCATCCCTCCAAAATGATCCTGCAGGATGATCTGCGCATATTTTTCCCAAGCATAGGGATATCCGATCGTCTCGTTGAAGAACTTTATCATCGCGGGCGTGTACTTGAAACTCGCGCGACCGTTGGTCGTGTCGTCAGGATATACCCAGTACTCGAGAGGGAGCTTACCAAGATTATCATGAAGAGTCGTGTATTCGCCTGCGGCGATCATGATCAGGTACGAAGAATGCGGCTTTGTCTCCATCCAGTGAAAAGTTTTCGTCTTCTCTTTCTTATTTTCCTTCACACTGATCAGCTTGCCATTCGAAAGCAGGGAATACCTCGCGTTCACCGTCCCGATCACTTCGGATGTCGATTTGTCATTGGGGTAATCGTAGCACGGAAACCAGTAGTGGTTCGTTGTATCTTCACCCTGCGACCAGATTTGCGGACGCTTCCCGGGGATAGCCCCGTCAGTATTGTTGAACGTGAGTCCCTGTTTTGGTGTACACGAGTACTCGATGGAAACCTTGAGGGTATCGCGATAAGAACGCGGCTTGTCGAGCTCAATGGAGACGTTCGATGTGGTCGACGTAAACTTCAGGTCCTTCCCTTTCGCATCCCTAACACTCTTGATCTTCATGTCACCGGCATCGAACACGACCGTCTTCAGAGCAGGGAAGAGCGGGACAAACGTCGTCGTAACTCGCCCCTCGACCGATTTCGCAATATCGTCCAGCTTGATTTCAATTTTGTAGTGCAGCACATCGTACGTTCGATTCGGCGTCTCGCCGGGATCCTTTGGAGAAAAAATCTCCTGTGCGGGCAGGGCAGAGATGATGAAAAGGGACAAAAGGAAAGGAATGAGAATTCGCATGCTGACTCCTATGAGCGAAGGGTGAGTGTTCAGTGCGTGTCAATCTAGGTGAAGAAAACGCGGTAATCAAGTGGAGCCGGTGTTGCAGTGCCACGCCCCGAAGGATGTGCCGTTCCCTTGAATATCTATTGTAATTTGTACTCCGCTGCGCACTTAACGGGGAAGAGATCACTGTGGCGATCACGCGGCACCCAAAGTTGCACCAATCCTGTACCTTCTGGTCCGCCATAGTTTTTCACCCACCCACTCGCCATACCGTTCTCATCGCGGGCCAGCACCGTGGAGACTTGTCCGGGATCCACCCAGCCAAGACTAACCCACCAACCATGAAGTCCCCACTTTTTCCCTTCCTCGGTGACGGTCGCCCCGTACCACCCGATCCCTTCCAACCTTGTGCCAGGGTACTGGATGCCGAGGATCTTTTGGGCATCTGAATAATCGATACCGAGCATCTTCCCCGTTGAATCGCGCTTCCACGCAATTGGGTCGGGACCGAGCCAGACAATCTTCCCTCCCGCATCCAGGTATTTCCGCATGAGAGCGCTTGGAGATTCTTCCTTCACAAGCGCGTCCGGCATTCGGTGTTCGGCAAACACAACAACGCTTCTGAGCTTCGAGCCGAGCTGATCATTCATAAACTGTTCCAGCCCTCTCGAGTCAACAACCTTGTATCCTTCCTGTTTGAAGTAGTCCCGAATCCATTCGTCGGCGCCGGCAGAAAACCACCTTCCGGCGTCCGGTTTCGAATCCCAGAAGACGACCTTTCTGGGAGAGAGAGATATCGTATCGATTGCGGTGGAACCCTGCAGCGCATACAGGTTTCCATCATCACTTCCAAAATAGACCATCCCGTCCGAGACAACGGGTGAGGAGAAGATCCGGTCGTTGGTTTTGAATCGCCATCGTTCAACACCGCTCGCCCTGTCAAGGGCGAACAGATTGCCATCATTCGATCCGAAATAAACAATTGACCGGGCAACCGCCGCGGAAGACCAGACCGGTCCGTTTGTTCTGAACCTCCAGACCTCTTTTCCGGATGGTTGCTCGACGCACTGGACAAACTGAGCATCGGAGCTGCCGACAAACACTCTCCCATCGGCGAGTGCCGGAGTCGAGAGGATCCACGATACCTTGTGATCGTTCACCCATTTTTGCTCCCCCTTTTCAAGATCGAGTGCATACAGGAACCCGTCACGGCAGCCGACCGTCACTATGCCATTCGCGATGGAGGGAGATGAGACCACAGCCGATCGGTCGAATCCAAAATCCTCGATCTTCAGCGCTGCTCCCTTCGTGGCAAATTCCCATTTCAGCGTCCCGTCTTTCTTCTTCAAGGCGACGACATAGCCATTCATAGTTCCGACCAGAACGAGATCATCTGCTGCAGCCGGAGTAGAACGGATCCGCGATCCGGCTGAATACTTCCAGAGCATCTTTTTCGTTTTGATGTCGAACGAATAGAGGTTGCCGTCACCACTCCCCACAAAGAGAACGCGATCATCAATCGTCGGCGATGAGAGATAGTAATCGAACCCGTTGCGATAGTCGAGTTCTTTCCCCATACGGGATTTCCAGACTTCTTTACCTGTGGCCGCATCGAGTGCATACAGAAATCGATCCCGACTGGTGAAGTAGACGACTCCGTGAGCGACCGCCGGGGATGAATGAACCGCCCCACCTGTCTTGAAGTGCCATCGCTCCTCTCCTGACCGTGCGTCCACCGCGTAGAACGAGCCATCGCCGCTTCCGAAATATAGTACTCCATCTGATAACGCTGGTGTGCTTCTCACGGGACCATTCGTCTTGAACGAAAACCTGACACCTTCAAGGTGATAGATCGGTTTTACGTCGTAAACCCCTGTGTGCTGTGGATTCGCCTGAAGCATCGACAGCCGATCCGGACCTGCCATCGCCTGGTTTTGCAGCAAACCAGCCGTGATCACCATAAAGAGTATCGCGAGCGCCCGTTTCATGTGTTCACGCCTTTCAACGTTTTACCGGATGCAACGATTTTTATGATGCTGTCTGAGCTGATTGAGGATATGTGAACCACGGTTGAGCCTGAGCTTTCGAGGGAAATGCTTGCCAGCGTTCGAGATCTGAAGGGATTGGGCGGGTTTCATCCTTGGCACATACGCCAGGATTGAGTCAGAGTTGCACCTCCAGGATCGTCTTGAACCCGAAATGTCTACGCTTCGCTTTCCTCTGGTTCGCGAGCTCAGCCCACGAACACGGTAGATTGCCACAAAGGGCATCCTGAAGCCCTTGCCTTGATGTGTTGTATTCTTCAACGGATCAGGTTTTCGCGAAGGTGTAAAATATCAGGCTCGCAAACCGAATGCGTGTATCACGTTGCCCAATCATTTTGTACATTACTACTACCTACAGCGGAAACTTTTCCCCCACAAAGAAAGTTATCATGTGAAGCCACCCACCCATTAAGGAGACTCACCGATGAATAAATCGTTGTTACTGTTTTTTGCTCTTCTCCTCTGCTGTGCGATTCCACTTTTCGGGCAGATACCAAATGCGAGTTTCGAAAACTGGACCAGCGGATCACCGGACAACTGGATCACGACCAATTCTCCTCCGGTCTACATAAACATCACCAAATCAACCGTAGCGCATGCAGGGTCCTCAGCTGTGCGCGGTGATGTTGTAGCGTTGACCGGCACGTCGATCGTCATGCCGCCGTTTCTTCAATCGGGCGCCAACGGATCAGGTTTCACGTATAATCAGCGGCCGGCAGCATTCAACGGATGGTATCAATTTTCTCCAGCGACGAGCTCCGGCGACCAGTTCATCGTCAACGTTATTCTTTTCAAGGGGCTCTCACGCGGGACGCCAATCGGTATAGCCTCGGCCTTGATCACCGCTTCCTCATCGGCATACAAACAATTTTCTCTTCCGTTTATCTATATTTCCGGGGATTTGCCGGACACTTGCGTCATACAATTTCAAATCGCCGGCACAACGGGACAACCTCATCTGGGTTCATATTTCATTGTCGATGATCTGTCGTTCGGTTCACTTGGCACTGCAGTGGAGAACACCTCCGTCGCGAACGCGTTCGGATTGGACCAGAACTATCCGAACCCATTCAACCCCAGTACGGCTATCAGCTATCAGCTGTCAGCAAAGAGTTTTGTGAGCCTGCGTGTTTTTAACATTCTTGGAGCGGAAGTGGCGACATTAGTCGAAGGACAAAAAGAGGCAGGTCGGCACACCATGAGCTGGAATGCATCCAGCTTGCCAAGCGGAATGTACCTGTATCAGCTCACCGCGACTTCGGAAAAAGGTGAAGTGTACAAAGATACAAAGAGGGCCGTGCTACTCAAATAGTCTCTACGATATTGGACAAACACAAAGCCCCGGCCGAAATTCCGGGGCTTTTGGTTTTTCAGATGAACGAATTGACTATTGCTCCGCAGGACGAAACGGCGGAACTAGATCGATGAGAATTCCCGTCTGGGCGAATGGCAATTCGCCCCCGACTGAGTCCGCCGTTTCGTTGCCTCGAGAAAGCTATCCTCGTCGGAAAACTCACGGCGGCATAATCAGCTATTTGCTCATTCTGGCAAGTTGCGCGACCCCAGCAATATCCGGATTCTCCAGAACTTTCCTCGAGTATCCCACTGTCGATACTCCAATCATCGCTAATCCAAGGTCCTCCAGCGCGCACACATACTTCGGCAATAATGCTTTCAAAAGAGGGTACGCCACTCCGAGCACCTTCGAAACTCCGTACGCATTCTTCTGTCCCTCGATCGGTTTGATAAAGCCCGGCCTGAATGCGTAAACCGCCTTAAAGGGAAGTTTCATCAGATGGTTTTCCGTCTTCCCCTTCACTCTCGCCCACATCACACGCCCCTTCTCGCTGCTGTCTGTTCCCGTGCCCGAGACATAACAAAACGTCATGTCGGGATTGAGCCTCGCCAAGATTGTCGCCGCACTCATCGTGAGGTCGTACGTGAGGCGAGTATACTCATCCTCCTTTTTCCCCACAGAGGTTACGCCGAGACAGAAGAAACACGCATTGAATCCCTTGAGTTGTTCCTGGATGCCCGTGTAGTCGTAGAAGTCCTTGTGAAGAATCTCATGCAGCTTCTCGTGCTTCACATCGCATCGTTTCCGTCCTATCACAAGGACTGACTCAACATCAGGATGTCTGAGGGCCACGTCGAGCACTCCCTCTCCGACCATACCTGTGGCACCGAATATTATCGCTTTAATCTTCATTCAATTGTCCTTATTTATTTCCAGCAATTTGAACTCCGCCAACGAAAGGATAGCATTTGTTTGGCCCAGATGCCTCTCTTCGTGGACTCCCACGAACGCCAGCCATTGGGCTAGGTCAAGCGGACCGAAGAGCCAGTGAGGGAACCGGACGAGCGTCGGGTCAACCAACTGCAATCGTGGACGAAGATTCAGGAGTTCTGTCTGGACGTCTCGCAGGATTTTCAGCGAGTCGGCCGCTTTGACATTGCCCGTGGGCTCAAACTTGTCGCGAGTAACGTATTTCTCCTTTTGACTTCGTTCGAGATGAGGCTCGAGCGAGACCTCGAACGAGTGGATCGGTGGATTCGGTCCGGTTGCTCCTGCCGCCTTATCTGTCAATGTCACAATGAGCCGAACCAGTGAGCCCTCGACAATCGCCAAATGCTCCAGGATGTTTTCTATCGACCATCCTCCGCCAGCAGACTTGAAACCCAGCTGCACCAGGCTGAGGTCCCGTGTGGATTGTTCTATCCCTGCAAGCGCGCATTCCTTCGCGTCAAAAATTTCCGACAGGTCTCGATATGTCAATACGCTTCCTCCCCTTCATCAAGCAGTGGGCATTCCCGGCGATGAACAAGAACAGCCCGGGGATTTGATGATTCAAACCCCCAACCAGCCTTCATCGTTCCCGATTCGGACTGGCCCACTCGACAAAGGCGAACACGGACATGACAACCGCATTTCCAGCAAAGGTAAAGTTCAGGAAGCTGATGGCGGGATGAAAGCAGGTCCTTCTGGCGATTTTCCGCAGCGCCTGGTCAACCCGATCGACCAGGCGCTCGACAGCGATGCGTGCGGATCATTTCTTTAGATCGGAATTACTTCTTCACCACGAGTCGTTTTTCATCCAAGGAGGCGATTTTCATCGATCGCTTTGGCTCCGATGATGTCTTCGTGAAAAAAGTGAGCGTGTCCCCACCTTCAAGCTTCCATGAACCCTGGGACTTTTGCGCGCGATCATCGGGACTTGGGCCATGCTCAACGAGGCTCCCATTCGGCCTGAGCTCGAACGATTGTCGGCCGCGGGATGGCGGGAAATGATAGCTCGCCGGCCGGTACACCTTCTCGGCATCAGTATCTTCCTCGTGCGAATGCACCCAGTGCTGAGGCAACAGGTCTTTCGTGGTCTTCTTGGTCATGGATTCTCCGGATGTATGATAAGGCCTATCCTATTAACTTTCGTGGTCCGTCCAGCGTAGTTTGCATCCTCACTACTTGTTGACTCGTGAACATCACCATTGAATCGTCGTCAACGTAGTCCATGTAGTTCATGAACATATCTCCATTTGGACCGTTGCTACAAGATACATGAGGAAACTTAGGTTTTCCATAGTTTGGGCCTTGTGCGTTGGGGGTATCCGACACGAAATCGGAGCCGCTGCAATCCTCGGTATCGCCCCAGATATGGCGAAGATTGAGCCAATGGCCAATCTCATGTGTTGCCGACCGCCCCAGATTGAAAGGAGCTTTTGCGGTTCCTTTAGTCCCGAACGCCGTATTCAGAATGACGACACCGTCTGTCTTGGATGGTCCCCCGGGAAACTGCGCATAACCCAACAAACCGCTTGAGAGGGTGCAGACCCAGATGTTGAGGTACTTATTGGTCGGCCAAGCGTTCTCCCCCCCAGTGCTCTTTGATTTCACCGTGTCACCAGTACCAAACGAGGTGCGCGTCGTTTTCGTCCTCGTAATACCCGTTGTTGCTTTTCCACTCGGATCCTTCGTTGCAAGTGCAAACTGAACGCGCACATCGCTCACAAGCCCGGTCCACACGGAAGGGACCTTGCTTTTGTCGCTGTTCGTGCCGCGATAATCCTTGTTCAACACGGCGATCTGACTTTTGATCTGAGCATCGGAAATGTTCTCCGATGTCTTGTTGTAGACAACGTGCACGACGACCGGGATGGTCGTTATCCCGGTTCGTAATGCGATTCGGGACACCAAGCGCTTGGCAGTCGCGCGTTCCAGGTTTGATTGTCTTTTCCGGAAACCTTCATCCGTTTCCAGAAGTCGATTGTGGGCACCCATCGTGCCGCATTGCCGTCTTGGTCGTGACATGATTGCTTCGCTCCTTTCAGAAAGTGATGATGACGTGAATGGTTAGGGAAAGAGACATGAAGCTTTGAAGAATTGATTACGTCGATCATCCCCGAAGCCAGAAGATCGTGAGATCGGTTGTGGGCGCTAGCCGGGAATTGAACAATAGAATCCCCACGCGAAGTGCCAGACGAACGAAGTCGCGATCAAGCGCCTCCATAGCATGCACGAGACCCATCGGCCACGGATAGGCGAATCATCCAGGCGCTGACGAGCCTTGGGAGACCTATCTTATAGCAGCGGAAAGCCGATCGCTTTGTTCACTATGTCCTTCACCGCCGCGAGGGCCGCGTTGATGGCCTTCTGTGCAGCGATGAGCCCAATGCCTTGGATGGCTAGTAACACGGCTTGCATCGCGTTTTTTTGCATCTCGACAAGAGCTTGGGCTTGCTGATCGTCAATCTTCCCTGCAACCCGCAACTGTACGACGGTTTCTAATGTCTTTGCCATCTTCGCAGCTTCCGACTCAGCATAGTCTTTCACGTCGCCCCAATACTTGTCGAGAATCGGTTTCATTGCGCCGATCAGGATACTTACGTCCAAAGTCATGTTCTATCTCCTATTTGTGAATCTTCATGTTTGATCTATCTCAGGTTGTGTAATTCACTCCTTCTTATCGAGCTCCTTCTTTTCCAGTTCCAACTTCAGGATTGCGCCAAACGTCTGCTGGAAGATACCCCGTAGTGGGTCCATCATCGCTTGGTTTAGCTTTTTGGTCTTGTGTTGGTTCTCAAGGATGTCAAGCTGTGTCTTCACGATATCGAGCTGTTTGACGGTGAGAGTGTTCTTGGGGCGCGCTTCGTTGCGAAGACGTAGGGAGCCAAGATCAGCGCGGATTTCATCATAGCTATTCTTCAAAACGTCGTAGTCGGGTACCGGGTCTTTGTCGAGCTTATTGAGTAGGCCGTTGACCGACTTGTCAAGCGCGGTGACACCCTTGTCCGTTGTTTCGTCGTACGATGAAATCAGGGTGATGTTGGAGCATCCAACGAGTACCAGCATCGTAAAGAGCATTGCCGCGAAGGGAGTGCGACCCGGCAAGATGCTGAGGCGTGGTCTGTGCATATCGTCCTCCGTTATTTTGTTTGTGTGAGTACTTGGCTGACAAAGTCAGGATTATCTTTTTCGGGGGTTGTCATGAAGTCAGACCTGCGATACCAGATCGCTGCTCGATTACGCATTGAGGAACCGGATATCGAGTCCTCCTAGATGATCCATTTTCAACGTTGTTGTCCCATTTAAGTTTTCTCCGTCGTATCCTCAGGCTCCTCTAATGCAATCTTCCCGTCACTTGCAGCAGGGATCTTTGTGGCAGAAAGGGTCTTGAATAACTCAGACAGCTTGTATGTGAATTCAACGATGAAGATCCCTCGTGAATAACTTCCTCAGTCTCGGTTTGGAGCAGACATCACCAGTTTTTATCACGCAAATTTTTCGTGAACTCTCGCCATTTTT
>Ga0187870_1001898_pt1 | contig 18030 bp, 10 predicted proteins | sample June2016WEW_13_1_3_FD_132974 | JGI IMG/M metagenome (GOLD analysis project Ga0187870, IMG submission 132974) | Peatland microbial communities from SPRUCE experiment site at the Marcell Experimental Forest, Minnesota, USA - June2016WEW_13_150 | ecosystem: Environmental > Terrestrial > Soil >... | reverse complement strand
ATGGAAGTTCACACGCGCTGACCTCCAGGAATTGGTCGCAAAACTCAACGATCAGCCCACGCTTGCGATGGCCGCGTGACCTGAAAAATACGTCACCGAACTTATGACCCAGAGCACTTAGTCTCGCTGTTCTTGTGGCCCGTGCTCCTGGTCCTGGCGACTAACGCGGGCCTGTTGTGGGACCTGATCCGGTGGAATCACTTGGGGGCGCCCTGGGCGGACACCGTCTTCTTTTTTGTGGCGGGCCTCGGCGGGGCCGGGGTGATGTTCCTGGATTGTCATGCCTTGAGCCTGGTTGGGATGTGGCTGGCGGTGAAAGCCCGGGGGCATCGCCAGGCGGTTTTCGGCACGCTCGCGCGGGTGATGCTGGGGCCGTGGCTGTCGGTGGCGTGCCTGGTGCTGATGCGAGGGCTGGGGCTCAGCGTGGCCACCGAGAGCATCAATTGCTGGTTTGGTGTCTGCGTCTTGCTCGACCTGGCCCTTGCCAACTGGGCCAGGGCCGGCCTGCTGGGCGGCCTGCGCGACACCTCGCCCCCATCACCAGTCACCGACCGCCAACCCGCCAATACCCGCCCATGACTGGCCTGCCGGTCATGGCAGGCGAACTGCGCCCTCGGCAGGGGGGCGCTTGCCAGGTCAAATGGCCAATTGCTAGACTGCCCTCCGAAGTAATTGAGGCGCCAGGCAATTCTGACGGCGACCATGATTCTCAACGCCCATGACCTTCTTGCCCATTGTTGAACGCGAACTCCGCGTGGCGGCGCGCAAGCAGAGCACTTTCTGGCTGCGCGTGAGCGCGGCGCTGGTGGGCCTGGTGATCGGGGCCGGGCTGATGATCTTGAGCCGGCTCGGGGCCTTTGGCGCCTCGGTCATGGGGGACGCCCTTTTCGGCACGCTCACCTGGCTGGCGCTGCTGGTGGCGCTGTCGGCCGGGCTGTTTTTCACCGCCGATTGCCTGAGCGAAGAGAAACGCGAGGGCACCCTCGGTTTCCTGTTCCTGACGGACCTGCGGGGTTATGACGTGGTCGGCGGCAAGCTCCTGGCCACGTCGTTGCGCGTCACTTACGGGTTGCTGGCGGTGCTGCCGATTCTGGCCGTCACGTTCCTGCTGGGCGCAGTGTCGGGCGCGCATTACTGGAAGACGGCGCTGGCGCTGCTCAATGCCTTGTTCTGCTCGCTGGCGGCCGGGCTGATGGTCTCGGCCCTCAGCCGTGATTCGCAGAGGGCCCTGGGGGCGACGGTCCTGCTGCTGCTCTTGCTGGTCCTGGGCGGGCTGGCCGCCGACGGCCTTTACAGCGAGGTGAAGCACCGCGCTTTCAAGCCCCTGCTCAGCCTGGCCAGCCCAGGGTATGTGTTTGGCGTCGCCGGCGCCTGGGGCCGCAACCCGTATTGGCTGGCACTGGGTCTTAACCAAGTGATTGGGTGGACCATGCTGGGCGTGGCGTGCCTGGTGGTACCGCACTCCTGGCAGGAGAAGAGACACCGACCCAAGGTCTCCCGGCTGGGCTACTGGTGGAAATACGGCGGGGCCAGGCGCCGCCGGGCGCTGCGGCGAAAGCTCCTGGAGCGGAACCCGGTCCAGTGGCTCGCCTGCCGGGAGCGCTGGCAGGCCAATGGGATTTGGGTGCTGGCCTTGCTGGTCGCGGGCCTCCTGGTCGGCTTCGTGGTGGGCAAGGCCCCGGAGGAGGTGTGGAACTCCTGGGGTTCTCTGTCCTGGGTTTTGGTGGGGCTGTTGTACCTGTGGATAGCTTCGCAGGCCAGCCGCTTTTACATCGAAGCGCGGCAGAGCGGATTTCTGGAGTTGCTGCTGGTAGCGCCGCCGACCGTGAAGGAGGTGGTGCAGGGCCACTGGCGCGCGCTGCTGAGGATGTTTGGGGTGCCGGTGGCGCTGCTCTTGCTGGCGGAACTGGCCGGCGGCTGCCTGGCCTACGGGGCAGCCTGGGGAAACGCCGGCCCGCAGGAATGGCGCCACCTGCTGGCCTTTGTCACGGCCGCGGCCTCGACGCTCGGCACCTTGGCAAGTCTGCTCGCCCTGGCCTGGTTTGGCATGTGGATGGGCATGACCTCCAGGAAGGCCAGCCTGGCCACCCTCAAAACCCTCCTCTTTGTCAAAGTCATTCCCTTCCTGGTTATCTATTTTGCAGCCATGTATGTCACCTTCCTGGTGATCATCCTGCCGCAAATCTCGAAGATGGCCTACGGCGCGACCACGGTTACCACTGCCTCCGGTTCGACCACCGTTACCTTTGGCTCGAGCGCGATGATGCCCGCGATGCTCTCACTCTTGATGACCTGCCTGCCGGCAGCGCTCAGCGTGGCCGTCGGCCTCGCCTTCCTCGCCTGGGCGCGCCACAGGCTCTATTCGGCATTCCGCCAACAAGCCGCGCGCGACCTGGGGGCGGCGCGCCTTGGGCCGGCGCCCGTTTCCGCCCCGCCCCGCCCCGTGCCGCCCAGGCCCGCGACACCGCCACCGGGAGGAAGATGATCGATTCGGCGATATACCACTGCGAAGGGTGCGGAGAAAAATGACCTTTCTGCCGATTGTCGCCCGGGAATTGCGCGTCGCCTCGCGCAAGCGGGGCACCTTCTGGGGCCGCACCAGCGCGGCGGTGGCGGTGCTGGTGGTCGGCGCCTGGTCCTTCCTGATGATGGAGCAGCAGGCGCCGTCGCTGGTGGCGCTGACGCTGTTCGGGATTATGACCGGGAGCGCGGCCTTGTATTGCCTGTGCAGCGGCTTGTGGTCGACGGCCGATTGCCTGAGCCAGGAGAAGCGGGAAGGCACGCTGGGATTGTTGTTCCTGACCGACCTGCGGGGCTATGACGTGGTGCTGGGCAAGCTGGCGGCGACCTCGCTCAACGCCGCCTACGGCGTGCTGGCGATGGTGCCCATGCTGGCAGTGCCGCTGCTGCTGGGCGGGGTCACGCCGGGGGAGTTTGGCCGGATGGCGCTGGTCATCCTCGACACCCTGTTTTTTTCACTGACCCTGGGCCTCTGCATCTCGGCGATGAGCCGTTCGGCGCGCAAGGCCATCCTCACTACGCTCCTGCTGCTCGGGTTGTTTGCGTTCATCTTTCCCATCTGCTCGGCCTGGCTGGATTATCTTGGCAAACCCCGGCGCCTGGTGGAGGCGCTGCTGCTGCCCAGCCCCGGGTTCACGTTTGCGGTGGCGTTCGACGCGGTTTACAGGACCCAGTCGCGGGGCTTCTGGTGGTCGCTGCTGCTCATTCACGGGCTGGCCTGGGTATTCCTGGCGCTCGCCAGCCTGGTGGCGCCGCGCGCCTGGCAGGACAAACCGGCCGGCGCCCAGGGCCTGCGCTGGCACGAACGCTGGCAGTCGTGGAACTACGGCCAGGGCGGCGAACGCCTCGCCTTCCGCCGCCGCCTGCTCGACCAGAACGCCTATTTCTGGCTGGCCGCGCGGGCGCGCTTGCAGCCGGCCTATGTTTGGGCCGCGCTCGCCCTGGTCGCCTGCCTCTGGGCGTGGGGCCTGGCCAAGTACCCCCGCGAATGGCTCATCCCGGCCATGTACCTCCTCACCGCCACCTTCTTGAACCTGCTGCTCAAGTTCTGGGTGGCGACCGAGGCCGGCCGGCAATTGGCCGAAGACCGGCAGGCCGGCACGCTGGAAGTGCTGCTCTCCACGCCTTTGAGCGTGCGGGACATTTTGCACGGCCAATTCCTGGCCTTGCAGCGCCAGTTTTTGGCGCCGCTCGGAGTGACCTTGGCGGTGTTCCTGCTCTTCCTGCTGGCGACCTTGTCCGACACTGTGGACCAGGGAGAGCGCGCCCTGTGGGTGTGGCTCTACCTCTCGGCCATGGTCTGCCTGGTGGCCGATGTGGCCGCGTTATACTGGATGGGGATGTGGTGCGCGCTCACGGCCCGCAATCCGCAGCGGGCGGTGATGGGGAGCATGGCGCGCATCCTGCTCCTGCCCTGGCTGGCCATGGCGGCGGCCCTGCTGGTCATCGCCTTCGCTGCCGCCGTCAACCAATACGAACCGCCGCAGACCGGTTTGGTGGCCCTCTGGCTGGCCTTGGGGCTCGCCACCGACATCGGCTTTGGCGCCTGGGCCCGTTACAAATTGCAGGCCGAGTTTCGCCAGGCCGCCGCCCAAAGATACGCCCCCCGCGCCGGTTTCCGGAAGGGCTTGCCGGGCGGCCCCTGACGAGGAGAAGGCCAAACTTCCCCGCCGCGCTGACCCTGGTTCTCGTCCTGACCCTCGTTCCAGGCGTCGCTCGAGACGAACCCTGCTGCAAGGCTGCGCTTGGGTTGCGGTTGTTTTAGGTGAATTGAGAATTGAGCATTCAAAAATGGTCACCAGCCGCGCCGGGGTCGCGGCCCGGCGGGTTGGCCATTGAAACTCCCGCGCACGCTGCGGCGCCAATGCCCAATAACCAATACTCAATACTCAATACTCAATTAGCCTCTCCAGGCAGGTTCGGCTGCGCGAGCCTCTGACCCGCAGTTCGGCTTGCCGCCCCGCCCCTCCGCGTATTCTGCGATACACCCCTATTTCTCGACCCACTCGATGATCGAGATGACCGCGTTGGAGCTTTTCCGCGCGTTGATGGCGCGCACGAGCACTTTGCCCTCCGCCGTCTGGCCGGCGCCAACGCGGCCCTCGATCCATTTGCCTTCCTGGAAGCCGGTGAGCGGGCCAAACTCCTGCCCGGCCAAGCTCAGTTTTTCCTGGCGGCCCCCTTCAAAATTGTCGGGGTCAATAATAAAGACCCGCAGGAGGCCGGTGGCGCCCTTGGGCACAGTCAGTTCGACGGCGGCTTCGTCATCGCCGGCGCGGGCGTGATAGACCGGCAGGCCCCAACCGCTCCAGGCGTAGCCCTTTTGAATGGCCGCGCCGTAACCGGCGGCGGCATGGATGAGTTCCTGGCCGGGACGGCCGCAGAGCAGGTAGAGCTTCACGCCGCGGTCTTGCAGTTGGGCGGCCGTGGGCAGCTTTTCCTTGTCGGGCCAGAACGGCTCCTCGGGCGCCGGCGCGCGCTGGGCGGCGGGCGGCAGCGGGGGCAGCGGCGCGTGGGGCTCGAGTTGGTACCAATACACGGTGCTGGAGAATTGGAGCGTGCTGCCGGGCTTGGAGAAATCGCGCCGGAACATCGGGTCTTCCTTGACGCCGAAGCCGATGGCCACGCGCAGGGAGCGCTGGAAGTTGATGGCGTCCTGGGTGAAGAACCGGTAGGCCGCGGCGCCTTTGAGGAACCCGAAATAGCCGGTCAGCGCAAAGAGGTTGTCGCTCTCCGGAAATCCCCAACTGAACCCGAAGGAGTCTTCCAGGCCCTGGAACTCGACGGACGCCGTGTCTTCCCCATCGATGAAGAACTTCTCGTTCTCATCGACCGGGTAGCCGTCCCGGCCGGGGCTGCGGACGGTGACGTTCCAGCCGACGAATTTGCCTTTGCCTTTGGCCTCCAGGGCGACGTAATCCCGCTGGCCGAGCAGCAATCCCTCCTGCCGCCAACTGGCGTGGAAGTAAGCGGTGGCTTTGGACATCTTTTTCACTGCACGATAGGTCACATAGCTGTAGCAGGGCATGGCCTTCCAAAGCTCGTCGCCCGGCGGGAGCGGGCCGTCATAAAGCAGTTCGATCTTCGCGGAGCGCCGGAAGGGCATGGGGAAATAGCCGTTGAAGCCGCGCCGTTTGTTGACCAGCGCGGTGTTCACCTGCTCGCGCAGCCCCGCCGGGTCGCAGAAGAAATCCACCAGCGGCACGTCCACGCTGGGCGACGTCTCGCCGTCCCAGTACATGCGCAGCAGCACGTCCCGGTTGAGCTTGAGGGTCTGCGGCATGGCGAAATGCACCATCGTGATCACCGCCGGCCCTTTGAGGTCGGCCACCACCACATCTTTCGAGGAGTTGAACCGGGCGCTCAACGGGTTTTCGATCCAAAGCGCGTTCTCGGCTTTGGTGCGGCCGGGAGTGAGCTGTGCCAGGTCCTCAAGGCCTGGCGCCTGGCCGAGGGCAAGTTGGACCGACACGGCCATGAAAAGGCTCATAGCGTTCAGGGCAGACCGATAACCCAGGAAGCGGCAGGCTCTCATGACGCGGATTGAAGCGCAGACCGTGGCCGCAAGCAAATGGAAAAACCACTGAAAGGCCGCCACCGGTTCGCGCTTGACTCTTCCTGGCCCGGAATAAACTCTCTGCGCCGAATCCGGGTCCGATGGACTGTCGTTGCATGAAGAAGCTGGATCATGAAATCCCCCAGGCCAGCGCCACGGGAGCGGCGCCGGCCAATTCCCCGGCGCAAGAGGCCGGCGATTTTTGTTGAAGCCTCGATGACTGACGCCCCTGGCAAGCCGCACCGCCTCGCCCTGGTTACGGGAGTGCTCGACCTGGGCGGCACGACGACGTTCCTCTGCAACCTGGCTGGGGAATTGATCCGGCGCCAGCTCACCGCCGCGGTGTTCAGCTTCAACCAGGACAACCCGCTGGCCAGCGACTTCGCCCGGCTCAAAACCCCGGTCTTCACCACCGACGAACGGCGCCTGATCTACGAGGACCGGTTGGTGCGCGTGCTGCGCGCGTTGGCGCGCTTCCAGCCCACCGCGGTCGTGGCCAACCTCTCCGCCACCTCCTTCGAGGTGCTGCGCTACGTTCCCCGCGGCCTGTTTCGCCTCGGCATGGCCCAGTCACATGACCCCGGGGTTTACTACACCGTTCGTCCTTATGCGCCCCACCTGGATGCGATGGGGGCGGTTTCCCGGAGAATCCAGGAGACCCTGGCGGCCCTGCCTGAATTCGCCCGCGTGCCCATCCATTACCTGCCCTACGGCGTGCCCATGCCCGGGCCGGAAACGCTCCCGGCGCGCGACCCGGGCGCCCCCTTGCGGGTGCTCTACCTGGGCCGGCTGCAACAGGAACAAAAGCGGGTGCGCCTCTTCCCGCAGATGCTCCAGGCCCTGGTGGCCTCCGGCATTCCTTTTCACTGGACCGTCGCCGGCGAAGGTCCGGACCGGGCCCTCCTGGAGTCGGCCATGAAAAGCGCCGCCCCCGCCCAGACGGTCTCTTTCCCCGGAAGAATCCAGTATGGCGACGTGCCGCGGGTCCTCTCCGAACACGATGTCTTCCTCCTGGCTTCGGATTACGAGGGCCTGCCGCTGAGCCTGTTGGAAGCCATGGCCCGGGGCCTGGTGCCCGTCATCAGCGAACTGCCCAGCGGTGTGGGCGAGGTGGTCGATCAGACCACGGGCAAGCTCGTGCCGCCAGATAACGTTCCCGGCTATGCCGAGGCCATCATCTGGCTGCACTCCCATCGCCAGGAAATGAGCCGGCTCTCCCGGAATGCTCGTGAGGCGGTGCGGCACAAATTCTCGGTCGCGGCCATGACGGACCGCTGGCTGGCCGTTCTGCCTCCCCCGCCCGCTCAGCCCCTCTTGTGGCCCGAGCGTTGGACCGTCCAGCCCATCCTCCTCGCCAAAGACCAATGGCGCTTTTCAATCCCGCTGCGCCTGGCCCGCCGTTGGCTGCGCCGATTCTCTTCCCGCAAAACTCCAGGGCAACCGCGCCGGGGTGAGGGGCAAGAGCTGGGCAAGCGGCTCTAGACGCCCGGCAGTCGGACCAAACAGTCACTATCCCGGCCGGCGCACTCCCTAACACGCCTCTTCATTCGGAGAGGCGCCCGAGGACCCCCTACTTTAAGTTCTCCGGGTTCAGCGGTTTCAGGTCTTTGGGCACGAACAGGCCGTCCTTGCGGATCAGTTCGTCGTCGAACCAAATCTCGCCCCCGCCCCAATCGGGCCGCTGGATGAGCACCATGTCCCAGTGCACGGCGGAGTGGTTGCCGTTGTCGCACTCCTTATAGGCCTGGCCGGGCGTCAGGTGCAGCGAGCCGGCCAGCTTCTCGTCGAACAGGATGTCGCACATCGGGTTGAGCAGGTAGGGATTGAACCCGAGCGAAAACTCGCCCGTGTAGCGGGCGCCGGGGTCGGTGTCGAGAACTTCATTCAGGCGTTTGGTGTTGTTGGCCGTGGCCTTGACGATCTTGCCGGCTTTGAACTCCAGCCAGACGTTCTCGAACTTTGTGCCGGAGTAGATCGTCGGGGTGTTGAACTGGATTTGGCCGTCAATGGAGTTTTTGACCGGGCAGGAGAAGACCTCGCCGTCGGGGAGGTTGCGGTCGCCCCGGCACATCTTGGCGCCGATGCCTTTGATGCTGAAGGTCAGGTCGGTGCCGGGGCCTTTGAGGTGGACGCGGTCGGCCTTCTGCATGCGCTTTTCCAGCGGCGCCATCGCGCGCGCCATCCGGGGATAGTCCATCGTGCAGACCTCGAAGTAGAGGTCCTCGAAGGCCTCGGTGCTCATGTTGGCGCCCTGGGCCATGCTCGGGGTGGGCCAGCGCAACACGCACCACCGGGTCTTGCTCACCCGATAGTTGATGACCGGGCGGGTGATCCTCGAGTAGAGCGCCATGCGGTCGCCGGGCACGTCGGCGTTTTCGCTGGCGTTGGCGCTCCCGCGCACGGCGATGTAGGCCTGCATCTTTTTCATGCGCGCCAGCTCGAGGTCGCGGATCAGGGCGGCCTGCCGGTCGTTGATCTCCAGCAGCAACTCGCGGTTGACGCGCGTGTGGCGGACCTCGACAATCGGCGTCGCCCCCGCCGCGCGCGCCGCCCGGATCAACTCCATCGAGAACTCGTCCGGCACATCAATCATGTCCAGCAGGACACGGTCGCCCTTCTTGAGCGTGGTGGAGTATTTTACCAGCAAACTCGCCAATTTCGTGTATCGCGGATCGGTCATACGTATATTAGAGGGCACATTAGCCGAGTTTGGCCGTTTGTCGAGGGGCTTGTTTGGGGCGCGCCTGGAAGAAATAGTTTTGCCGCCGGGTTCAGGTGTGCTAGAAAGGTTACCGCGAATTGACGTGTCCAGGAAAACGAAACATCATCCCGTCCGTTACCCCGCCGCCAAGCGCGGGCCCGCGGCAGAGCTCAGGGAGACCGCGCAAGGGGTCCTGCTGCCGCTCCCCGCCGCGGAGCAACCAGCGCCTGCGGAGCACAACGCCGCAGCTAAACTCAACGGCGGCTTTGCCGATTCCGCGTTCGCCGATAACAAGCACCGCCCCATTCATCGCTGGGTGCCGTGGATAGCGGGATTTTCCTCGGAATTCGTTCGTGACGCATTCAATCGTTATCTGCCCGAAGATTGCGCGCAAAGGGCGGTCGTGCTCGATCCATTCTGCGGCGTCGGGACAACGCTGATCGAAGCCCTGCGTTGCGGGCATGACGCGGTCGGGTTTGAGATTAACCCTTATGCAGCGCTGGCGGCGCGTGCCAAATGCGAAGCAGCGACGATCTCTGTGCCTCAGCTTGCCCATAATATTCTAAGGTTCGAGGAGTACATGCGGACGCCGCAAACCGACGGGGACTTGGTCCCGGTGCCGGAGCACTTCCATTCGCGAATCCCGTTCTTTGGCCCGCGCGCCAAAGAAAAGGTTCTGAAGGCGTTGCGCTTTATAAAGGGCTTGCGGGTCCTGCCCATCCACGATCTGTTTGCGCTGGCCTTTGGCTCCGTGATGGTGAACCTCTCCAATTACTCTTACGAGCCGAGTCTATCCTCGCGGCCCGCCGTCGGGAAACCGACTCAGGAGGATGCGCCGGTGGCCGAGTCAATCGTGACCAAGTTGCTGGCGATGAAATCCGACGTCGCCTGGTTTCGCGGGGAATTGGAGCGCCTGCCACGTCGGCCAGCGGGGCGGGTCATGGCGGACAATTTCCTGGACGCGCGGCACCGCCTGGACCCAGGCTCGATCGATCTGATTGTCACCTCGCCGCCTTATCTGAATAATTACCATTACGTTCGCAATACCCGACCACAACTTTTCTGGCTTGGGTTCATCCGCAAGCCCAGTGAACTCAAGCGGCTCGAGACCGAGAACTTTGGAAAATACTGGCAGACAGTGCGGGATCTGGAGAAGGTCCCGCTCAGTTTTCGGCACGCCGGCCTCGAGCGGTTGCTGGCGCAAATCCGAGCCATCGGTCTGGACCGCGGCACGTATGGCGGCCCTGGTTGGGCAAATTACGCCGCCAGTTACTTCAATGACACCGACCGCTTCTGCCAGGTGGCGAGCCAGGTCTTGAAAAGAGGGGGTCGAGCAGTGGTTGTGGTCGGCAATTCAATTCTCCAAGGCGTGGAGATTGGGGTGGACAATATCCTTTCCGACCTGGCGGCGCCGCATGGTCTAACCACGGAGAGTATCCACATCGTTCGTCAGAAGCGGGTCGGCGCCAGTATCGTTTCCTCGTCGGTCAGGCAAGGAATCAGAACGAGCGCCAAACTTTACGAGAGCGCGGTCGTGCTTCGGCGATCGTGAGCCTGGCTATGTTCGACGTCTTTGATTTTGATCTCCCTGGCGCAGTCACCGAGCAACTCGAAAGGCGGCTGCAGTCCATGCCCGGCAGCACCCTCACCGAGCAGGCGCTCAAGAATCTCGCCGACTTCCAGCAGCAGCACAAGCTGAAGCAGGGCGTTTATCAACTCCTGCTCAGGCAGCAGGTTGTCTATGTGGGAAAGGCCATCGATGTCAGGGGGCGACTGGAGCAACATTTCTGGAAACTGCGCGGGCGGCAAAAACTTCAGATGGGCGACGTCGGTTTCTGTTGCTTGCTGCTGCACGGAAACTGGAGCACCAGCGCCAATGAAGATTTGCTGATCTCTCGCTATAAGGACAAAGGACAATGCAAGTGGAACGGCGCCGGATTTGGTCCTAAGGACGTCGGGAGGGAACGCGACGGCACAGAGCCCAGTTGGTTTGATCGCGAGTATCCCATTAACGCCGATTATGAGTGTCCTGATATTCCCGATCGTATCACCCTTGGTGAGCTGCTCCAGTCTCTAAAACGCCGACTTCCGTTCACATTCCGCTACGAGGTGCCAAAGGCGCACAGCGCCGCTATTCTCGATCTCAAAGACCTTCCCCGCACAGCTCGAGGTCTGGTCCGCGCGGCGGTCAAGGCCCTCGGCCCCGAGTGGCAGGCCACGATATTCTTCAGCCACATTGTCCTTTACAGAGAGCGTCGCCACTACAAATACGGTCAGCCGTTGCTTTGCGCTGACTGACCTCGCCTGGTCCGTTTACGTTCCAGTTTCCGCCAGGCCCGCTCCACTTTCCGGGTCGCCGCGCGCAGCAAATCCTCGGCGCACCAGCCCTGGCTTTGGGCCAAGGCCGTTAGTTCAAACAGTTCCCGGCCCAGGCCGGCCCGGGTCAGGTTGCGGGACTTCGGCGGTTGGGCCGCCAGCCTGGCGCGCCGGGCCTTTCTCACCAGTTTCTCGGCGCGGAGCAGCGCCGGCAGGCGCCTGGGAAGGCCGTCCAGGGCTGACGGCCGGGCGTGGCGCGTGCCCTGTTTCTCGGCGCGCTTGATCTGCTCCCAGTTGGACCAGACTTGCTCGACATCCTTGACCTTGACCTGGCCAAACACATGCGGATGCCGGCGGACCAGTTTGTCGGCGATGTGGCGGGCGACGCTCTCGAAATCGAAGGCGCCGCGTTCCCTGGCCAGTTGGCAGTGGAAAACGACTTGCATGAGCAGATCGCCCAGTTCCTCCTCCAGCTCGTGGTCGTCGCCCGCCTCGATGGCGTCAATCAGTTCATAAACTTCCTCGACCGCCTGCCAGCGGAGGGAGCGATGGTTTTGCTGGCGGTCCCAGGGGCAGCCGTCCGGGGCGCGCAACCGGGCCATGATCGCCAGCAACTGGTTGATGGCAGAACGCTTCTTCTTCATTGCGTGCGGTGAATATAAGGACAAACCGCGCTGTTTCAATGCTGGTGTTGCTATCGCAAAACTGGAACCAATTCCAGCCGCATTGAGTAAACTGAGCTGCGCTCCCCCGGGGCAGAAGCGGGCAAAGGACCTTGACATGGGAGCGCGCCCGGAGGAGCATGTATTGGTAAACAAGTCAGGTTGGTATGCGCATTTATGCAGTGCGCGCGCTGGCCCTTTGCTTGTGGCTCAGTGCCTTGGCTGCCCGCGCGCAACTCAGCATCGCCCCATTGGGCACGTTTGGGGCCGGCGGTTGGCTGGCGCCTAACGGATATAATGGCAGCACTTACACTTACCTGACCACCGGTGACACCGAGCGAGGCCTGGCCTACGGCAACAATCACCTCTATCTGGTCAGCCGTAACGGCGGTGATTTCGTCCGCGTTCTCGATGCGCAGACGGGCGCCGATCTGGGAACACTAAACCTGGGCAGCGGCATCGTCAGCGGCGGCATATTCGATGTCAATATGGTCGCGGTCGGGGGTGACGGGGCGATTTACGTTGGCAACCTGGCTACGGGACCCGCCCCGTTTACGATTTACCGATGGGCGAATGACCTTTCGACCACTACGCCGGTCGTGGTCTATAACAACGTCCCCTTGGCGGGTGCGCGGGCGGGGGACAGTCTGGCCGCCATTGGCAGCGGCAGCGCGACGCGCCTGGTGGCAGGGTTTAACAGCAACCCGAGTGTGGCCGGCAATAACGGGTATGCGATCATTGATCCGACTGCCGGCACGGCGACGGCCGTTGGTTTTGCCGACACGCCGCCCGCGGCGGGCGATTTTCGTCTCGGGATCGGTTTTGCGGACTTCAGCCACGTGGTCGGCACCCAAGGCGGAGCCGGCAGCGCCCTGCGCTACAGCAGTTTTTCCGGCGGCGCCGGGACTTTGCTGGCCAGCCCGGCCTTGGCCTCGACTGATGAACGGGCGTTGAGTTTTGCCGTAGTCGAGGGCATTGCCTTGATGGCCGCGCTCAGCACCCAAGACAACCATGTGAGCATTTACGACCTGACGGACCCAACGCAGCCGGTGTTGCTGGGCCAGGCTAATGCCACGAGCGGAACGCTGCCAGCAGACACGCACAACACGGGCGCGCTCGCTTGGGGCAACATCACCGGCAACACGGCGGCTCTCTACGCCATGGCTACCGACGATGGCATCCAGGCCCTCGTCGTTACGCTGCCAGTGCCAACACCGCCAACGATCACCCTCCAGCCTCAAAGCCAGGCCGTTTTAGAACTGTCCCCCGTCACCTTCAGTGTCGTGGCTGGCGGCGCTCCCGCTCCCGCCTACCAGTGGTACGAAGACGCGAGCGCCGTCCCCGGCGCGACCAATGCCGCTTACACCATCCCCGCCGCGCCGTACAGCGACAATGGGGCGCAGTTCAAGGTCGTGGTCCAAAACATCGTGAGCAACGTCACCTGTGCGGTCACCAGCAGCGTGGCCACGCTCACCGTCACGCCGGACACTAACGCCCCGACCCTGCTCCAGATGATTCCGACGCCCGGCACCACCGTGCCCAGCCTGGGTGAGATCGAAGTCCATTTCAGCAAAAGCGTCCAGGGAGTGGCAGCGGGAGACCTGCTGATTGACGGCCTCCCCGCCACGAACCTGACGGCTTACGCGGCGGACGTTTATGTGTTTGACTTTCCGCAGCCCCCGGCCGGAACGGTGCAGGTGGCCTGGAGTCCAGCCCAGGCGATTACCGATCTGTCCGCCCATTCAAACCGGTTCCGCGGCGGCAGTTGCACTTACACCCTGGACCCCTCCGTCCTCACCCGCTCGGTCTGGCTCAATGAGTTCATGGCGGGCAACCAGCACACCATCGTGGATGATACCGGCCAGCATTCCGACTGGCTCGAACTCTACAATGCCAGCCAGCAAGCGGTCGACCTCGGCGGCTGGTATCTGACGGACGACCCGGCCAGCCTGACCAAATGGCGTTTCCCGGCCGGGGTGAGCCTGCTGGCCCAATCCTACATGATCATCTGGGCCTCCGGCCTGGACCACACCGACCCGGCGGCCCCGCTGCACACCAATTTCAAGCTCTCCAAATCGCCCGGCAGTTACCTCGAGTTGGTTTATTCCGATGGCCTGACCATCCTCTCGGCCTTCGCCCCCTATCCGCAGCAATACGACGATGTTTCCTACGGCCGCGACCGCTTGGACCGCTCCCTGGTAGGTTATTTCACCAACGCGACCCCAGGCGCGGCCAATGCCAGCCTCGGCCCGGGCTTTGCGCCCCAAGTCCAGTTCTCGGTCGTCAGCCGGACCTTCCAGCAACCCTTCGCGCTGGCGCTGAGCACCACCGACAGCAACGCCGTCATCCGCTATCTGCTTGTCAACAACGGCGCCGTCGCCGCTATCACCAATGTCCCCGGCGCCAACTCCCTGCTCTATACCCAGCCTCTGACCATCAGCAGCAGCGTCCAGGTCCGCGCCCGCGCCTTTTCACCGCAGGCCAACTTCTTGCCCGGCCCGCTCCACAGCGAGACCTATTTGCAAATTGCGCCCAACGCCGCCAGCTTCACCTCGGACCTGCCGATCGTGGTCTTCCACGACATGGGGGGCGGGCCCGTGGCCGCCACCGCCGACCAGTTCATGACCATGCAGGTCTTTGATACCCGCAGCCGTGGCCGCAGTTCCCTGCTCAACCCGCCGGACCTCGCCACGCAGGGCTACTTCCACCGGCGCGGCCAGGCCACCTTCTGGAGTCCCAAGGCCAACCTGCGCGTCCAGACTGAGGATGAATACGGAGATAACCTAAACCTGGAGTTGCTGGGAATGCCGGCGGACAATGACTGGGTGTTTTATGCCATCGACAAGTATGACAAGATTCTCATGCACAACCCGCTCGCGCACGAGCTTTATCGCGAACTGGGCCATTACACCTCCCGGACCCGCTTTGTCGAGGTCTTTCTCAAGGTCGGCTCCGGCGCCCCGGGGCCGATCACGACCGCCGATTACAATGGCCTCTATGTGCTCGAGGAGAAGATCAAAATTGGCGAAAACCGGGTGGACATCGCCAAACTCCAGCCCTCCGACACCAGCTCGCCAAACGTCACCGGCGGCTACCTCCTGAGCATTGACAAATCCAACCCCGGCAACCCCGCCTACCTGGCGGGAGTCTCGATGTGGTATCTCAATCCCGATTATTATGAAATCACCTCGCCGGAGCGCGCCGCCCAGTTGCAGTATATCGACAACTATTTCACCGCCTTTTACTCCGCCCTGACCGGCCCTAACTGGACCAATCCCGCCACCGGCTATGCCGCTTATATCGACCTGGCCTCCTGGCTCGACTACCACCTCCACCAAACCCTGGTCTTCAACGTGGATGCCCTGCGCATCAGCGCCTACTTCAACAAACCCCGCAACGGCCCCATCGTGCAGGGGCCGCTCTGGGACTTCGATCGGTGCTTTGGCACCCGGACCGGCGATGATGGCCGCGGGTTCAATCCCCGCCGTTGGCGCTCCGCCGAGATGGACTGGGGCACCGACATGTTCAACCCGGGCAACACTTTCAACAATCCCTGGTATGGGGCGCTGTTCCTGGACCCCGATTTCTGGCAGCGGTGGATTGACCGCTACCAGGCCCTGCGCCAGACGGTCTATCACCTGACCAATATCATGGCCAAAATCGATTATTTCGCCGACCAGGCGCGCGAGGCCGCCCCGCGGGACGCCGTCCGCTGGGCCGCCGCCGCCAATGGCGGCGATGACACTTCGGACACTTCCCCCCGCTCGGGCACGGTCTCTGGGGACGGCCTCACCTATACTTTCCCCACGCCGGGCACCTACCAGGGCGAGGTTAATTTCGCCAAATACTGGTTCTCCAACCGCCTCGATTTCATGGACTCGAATTTCCTCAATCCGCCCGTCTTCAGCGCCAATGGCGGGGCCATCACTTCCGGTTACTCCCTCACCATCACCGCCGCCACCCGCGAGAGCGGCAGCACCCTCTATTATACGCTCGATGGCACCGATCCCAGGCTGCCCGGCGGCGCCGCCTCGCCCAGGGCCCTGGCCGGGCTCAATACCGCGACCATCACCTTGACCAACAATGCCCGCGTCTGCGCCCGCAACTACAACGCCGCCCACCATAACCTCACTGGACCCAACAACCCGCCCCTGAGCAGTTCCTGGTCCGGGCCGACGGCCGGCACTTTCATCGTGGCTACGCCAGCCTTGGCCATCACTGAAATCATGTACGACCCGGCGCCGGCCGCTGCCGGCACGAATGACAACGATCAATACGAATTCATTGAATTGAAGAATGTCGGGGCACAGTTGCTGAGCTTGATTGGCATCAGCTTCACCGATGGCATTTATTTCACTTTTACCGCCACCAATGCCATCACCAATCTTGGACCCGGCCAATACCTGGTGTTGGTCAGGAACCAAGCCGCTTTCCAGTCACGCTATCCGGCGGTCACCAACATCGCCGGCCAATACTCCGGCGCCTTGAATAACGCCGGGGAGCGCCTTTATCTGCAAGGCGCCCTCCAGGAGCCAATCCTCGACTTCGCTTACGACGGCAATTGGTATCCGGTCACCCAGCGCCAGGGATTCTCTTTGGTCATTCGCAATGAGAACGCTCCCTTCTACACCTGGACCAACCCGGCCAGTTGGCGGCCCAGCACCACCCTGGGCGGTTCACCTGGCCGCGCCGACCCTGCCCCGGCCGCCTTCCCGCCGGTCGTCGTCAACGAGGCCCTCACGCACACTGACCTGCCGGAGTTGGATAGCATTGAACTGTTCAATCCCGCCTCGAGCCCGGCCGCCATCGGCGGCTGGTTTCTGACCGACGACCACACCCGGCCCGCGAAATACTGCCTCCCGCCTGACACGGTCATTCCGCCGGGCGGCTGCATCGTGTTTACGGAAGCCCAGTTCAACAACAACGGCGCCAACAGTTTCCGCCTCAGTTCCCTGGGCAGCGAGGTCTATCTGTTCTCGGGCGACGGCACGAATATTACCGGCTATCGCCACGGGTTCCAGTTCGGCGCCCAGGCCAACGGGGTCACCTTCGGCCGCTGCGTGACCAGCGACGGCCGCGAGCACTTTGTCGCCCAGAAACGCAATACGCTGGGCGCCGCCAACGCCGGCCCCAAGGTCGGCCCGGTCGTGCTCAATGAACTGATGTACGCCCCGCCGCCTTTTGGGTTGGACGCCGATACGGCCGACGAATACCTCGAGTTGCGTAACATCACCAGCCAGACGGCGCCCCTCTTCGACCCCCTCTATCCCACTAACACCTGGCAGCTTCACGGCGCGGTTACCTACACTTTTCCGCCCGGCGTCACCATGCCGCCCTTGTCTTATTTGCTCGTGGTCAGCTTTGACCCGAACCGCGACCCCGCCTCCTTGGATTGGTTCCGGCGCCTTTATGGCGTGGACACCAACACACCCATCTTCGGCCCGTATCAAGGGCATCTCGCCAACGGGGGCGAGAGCTTGGGCCTTTACTTCCCCGACCACCCCCAACCCCCCTCCGCCCCCAATCCGGGTTTTGTCCCTTACGTGCTCGCCGAGGAAGTGCATTACTCGGCTCTGCCGCCCTGGCCCGCCGGCACTGACGGCACGGGCAGTTCTCTCCAGCGCATTGCCAGCGTCGCCTTTGGCGATGACCCGGCCAACTGGCAGGCCGGCCTCCCGACCCCCGGCTCGGTCAACCAGGGCGCCTGGACGGCCGATACCGACCACGACGGCCTGCCTGATGAATGGGAACTGGCCAACGGCCTCGACCCCACCGACCCCGCCGGCCTCAACGGCCCCCTGGGCGACCCCGATGGCGACGGCATGAACAACTACCAGGAGTTCATTGCCGGCACCGACCCCCATGACAGCCAGGACTTTCTAGCCTTCCGTAGCGTCTCCCTCAGCGCCGAATCCTGCCTCCTTACTTTCAACACCCGGCCCGGCCACACCTATGCAGTTGAAGCGCTCAACCGCCTCGGGCCAACCAACACCTGGACCACCTTCACCAACGCTATCCCAGGCACTGGCAATCCCGTGACCGTATCCGAGCCTCTGACCCAAGCCGCCCGCTTTTACCGCCTAAGCGTCAGCCTCAGCCAATAACCTCGCCGCGCGCTTGGCCGACCCTGCCTCCCCTTGGCCGGTCGCAAAAGGGGTCGAGTGGAGTGGAGGCGCGCCCAGTTTAGGCCGACGGCTTCCGTTGTTTCTGCTCTTTCGAGCATCGTGGCAAACAACCGCCAGGCCATGCCGAACGTTTCCTCCACCCCCTCTATT
>Ga0187870_1001895_pt1 | contig 18064 bp, 11 predicted proteins | sample June2016WEW_13_1_3_FD_132974 | JGI IMG/M metagenome (GOLD analysis project Ga0187870, IMG submission 132974) | Peatland microbial communities from SPRUCE experiment site at the Marcell Experimental Forest, Minnesota, USA - June2016WEW_13_150 | ecosystem: Environmental > Terrestrial > Soil >... | reverse complement strand
GAGATCATCGACCGCTGGTTGAGCGGTCTGGATGGTCTGCTCACCTTCGGCCGCCAGGGGCTCTTCGCCCACGACAATCTGCACCACGCCCTCTACATGGGCTACTGCGCCGCGGACTGCGTAGGGGCGGACGGGGCCTTCGACCACGCTCGCTGGGCCGGATACCGAAACACCTTCGCCAGCCACGTGGTCGAGGATTGAGAGGCTCCCCGACGGCCGACGGTCGCGGCCCGGCGCTCTGGTGTCAACCCATCTCGGAGATAGTACACTGGATCTCTGAGGTACGGGCCGTATGCGCCAATGAGCGCACGGCCCGAACAGGTGTTGGTCCTCTTGTCCCGCATAAGAGTTGTTCTCACCTTCCTGCTGCTGCTCGGGGTCGCCCTGGTTTTCGGATTCGCGGCGTTCCGGAGCATGTTGCCTCCCGGGCCCCTTCCAATTCCGGGTGCGCGTCCAGCGATTCTGGTGGGCGGCGGTCTGGCGCTGGCCGCGGCGCTGTCGCTCACCTCGAGCGCCTTCGCGCTGGTGCCCGCGATCTCCCTGGTTTTCGGATGGGCGGCGTTTCGGAGCATGGTGCACTCCGGCCTTCTTGAAGGCGCGGATGCGCGTCTGGTGGTTCTGGTGGCTGTCGGCTGTCTGGCGCTGGCCGCGGTGCTGTCGCTCGGGGCGAGCGCCACTGTGCGCCGGCGTGCGGTGATCGGCTCCGTCGCGGCCGCCCTGCTGTTTATCGGAGCCGCGGCCGTGGCCAGTGGCACAGCTCTGCAGATCCTTGCGGAGCTGCTCATCCTCGTCACGGCCTTCAGCGTCGGAACCGCGCTGCTGGCTCTGCTCCGGGTGAAAACCGAGTTCTCGGTGTGGGAGCGGGTCGCCTTGGCCGCCGGCCTCGGGCTGGGTGTGCTGAGCCACCTCACCGTGGTGCTGGGGATTTTCGGCGCACTCTATCCGGCGGTCGCACTCGCCCTGCTGGTTGCGCTCCTGGCGCTCACGCACCGGTTCCTGATGCGTTCGGCGGGCGGGATCTGGCGCGAGACCCGAAGCCTGCTGATGGAGCGGGCACCCGATCACCTCTTGTTGTTTGCGGTATTGCTGGTGTTCCTTTCACTGGCCGCCGTGCAGGCCATGGCGCCCCCAATCGAATGGGACGACCTGATGTACCACTTGTGGGTTCCTCAGCACTACGTCGCCGGGCACCGGCTCGCGGCTTTTCCCGATGTGGCTCAGTCCTTCTTCTATCAGGGCGTGGAGATGCTGCATACGCTTGCGTTTCTGCTGGGCGGAGAGGCCACTGCGATCACCCTCAACGTCGTTCTGGGCCTGCTGACCGCGCTGGCCCTGGGGGGCTTCGCTGGCCGCATCTTCTCGCGCCAGGCAGCCTGGCTTTCCGCGGTGTTCTGGACGACGACCCCCCTGGTAGCCTGGTCGATGCCTACCGGCCACTCCGATCTGAGCCCGGCATTCTTCTCGTTCCTTTCCGCGATCGCGGGTTACGCCTGCGTGCGCCGCCCGGATTGGCGCACCGGGTTGCTTGCGGGCATCCTCGGCGGCTTTGCCTTTTCCTCGAAGCTGCACGCGGCTGCGTCGATCCTGGCGCTGATCTGCGTCCTGATGCTGGTGCTTTGGGTTTCCCGGCGCTTGGGGGACTCATTGCGGCTGGCGGCAGCTTATGCGGCGGGCCTGGCGGCAACCGGATTCGTCTGGCCGTTGCTGCGCTTCGTCGAGACGGGCAATCCGGTTTACCCCTTCTTGAACGCCATCTTCCGCGCCCCCGGCTACCCGCCGGTGAATCAGTGGTTCAACTTTCTCCATTGGGGAATGGGTAAGAGTTTCAGCGCCTTGCTGGCGCTTCCCTGGAACGTCACTTTTCACGGGGACCGGTTCTGGGAAGCTCCGCACCCATACGCACTAGGTCCCTGGGCGCTCTTGGCGGCGATCGCATGCATTCTGATACTGCCCCGCATCAAGGGCGAGCTGGGGTGGTCGATCTCGGTCGTATTCCTGTTTGTGGGCGCCTGGTTCCTGGGAGTGCAGAATCTTCGTTACCTGATGCCGGTGTGGCCGCTGGTGACGCTCATTGCCGCGGTTTCACTCGCGCGCCTTCTCGTGCCAATCGCTCCGTTCCTGCGCCGAGCGACTGTCGCGATCTTCTGCGGAGTGGTTTGTTCGGCTTCGCTGGTCTGGGGGCTTGCCCTCGACAATATTCCGGAAGGCGTGCCCTTCCGGGTGATCTTCGGAGTCGAGTCGAGAACATCATATCTCACCCGCACGGTAGCCGCTTATCCAGCCTTCCAGGCTGTCGGAAAGGCCTGCGAGTCGCCTGCTCCTACGGTCCTGTCGATCGGCAACATGTTCCAGTACCTTTGCCCTAAGATGATCGCCTGGACCGCGCCTCGTGCTTCCTTCGTGAACCAGGCCGGGACGGATGATTTCTATCGCCAAGCGCTGCAAAAGCTTGGCATCCGTTACGTTATCGTCGACGATAACCTGGAATGGGCCAGTCCAACTCCCTTCGTTGCCTCGGGTTTCCTCGTTCGGGCAAGCGAATTACTGCACTTTGCCCGAAGGACCGAGGCCTTCAGGATTCTCGGTCCGGGTGAGCGTCCAACGCGGCATTTTGTAAGGGCGCAACAGCAACCCGAGGGTAGCCCTTATCGGCCCGGGCTTCTGGAACCTCTCGATCCGGCGTTCGAGCGCGCCGCTGGGGCGCTATCGCGCTGGACGCCCGGCCGCGTGAGTCCTCCGACTCTCGACGTGGGGAGCGACACGCTCCGTTACCCTGCGGCGAGCGAAGGGAAAGGCGCGCTGCACGTCAGCTTGCTCGGGCCCTCAGACGGCCGCGACGGAGAAACTGCGGCCGCGGCGTTCCCCAAGGCGGCGGTCGAGGTCGCCTCGGGGGGCACTTACGTGTTTTCCTACGACCTGCTGTGCTCGGGTCTCATCGACGCTCCGCTGGTAAGATTGCGGTTCACTGACAGCGGCGGCTCCGAGGCCGGCTCGATCGAAGTCCTCACGAACACGGCTTGCGACACCCGCTGGCGCCGCTTCCGCGCCACCATCACCGCGCCCGCAGGCGCAGCCGGTCTGTACCCGGAATTCGGGTGTACCTTCCGCGGCAAGTTTTTCTATGCCCGATTTCTGGAGCTCGACCGCCTGGGTCTGGAGCGCGTGCCACAGTAGACCTGCCGGCCGGTAGCGGTGGCAGGCATCCCGCTTTCAGCGCCGGAGCGAAAGCAGGAGGCGGTACGGCGGACTTGCAGAGCCTCTTGGGAGCCCGGGGATCTTGCCGGCGCAGCCGCGCTGTGGGATACTCTGAGTTTCCGGCGGCGACGCTCGCCGCGGCGAGGATGACCCGGAGATCGAATGGCATTCCGCGTGGTTGGGCGCACGATCATCTCGCAGATCCTCGAGCTTCCCGTCGTTGACCACTGCAACCTGTCGTGCCGGGCCTGCGATCACTTGTCCCCCGTTGCCCCACGACGCGAAGCTGCGCGCGAGCAAGTGGAACATGATCTCGGCATCCTCGCGAGGTGCTTCCACGCAAATACAATCCGTCTCTTGGGCGGAGAGCCGCTGCTACATACCAGGATCCTGGAAATCGCCGCTGTGGTCCGGGCCTCCGGAGTGGCCGACAGAATCTGTCTGGTTACCAACGGTGTGCTGCTGCCGCGCGCCCCGCGGGAGCTGTGGGGGGCTATCGACCGGTTGGAGATCTCGATCTACCCCGGCCACGAAATCGACCCGCAGTCGATGGCCGAGTTGCGCGGGAAACTTGTTTCCGCCGGAGTGGAGCTGGCAGCCAACCGCATCGGCGGGTTCCGGGAATCGTACTCCGCCTTGGGGTCGGCCGACGAGGACTTGATCCGGCGAGTTTACAGCGCCTGCCAGATTGCCCATCGGTGGGGCTGTTACAGCGTGTACGCTGGCTATTTCTATAAGTGCCCGCTGGCGCACTATATTCCGGAGTATGCAGGCATTGTCCGGCGCTGGGGCGCGCACGAGGACGGCGTGCGGCTCGATGGCGCGGCGGATCTCTTCGAACGCCTGACCGCGTATCTGCTCGATCCCGACCCGCTTCAGGCATGCGCCTACTGCCTCGGCAGCGCGGGAAAGCTGCGTCCTCACGAGGTGCTTGCTCGTTCCGAATGGCGTTCGCCCCAGGAGAAGCCGTTGCCGGAGCTGCTCGACTGGGCGTTTCTGAAACAGTTGGAAGAGGTTGACCCCGACGCGGATTGGGGATGCGTGGAGAATCCCGTTTCGCCCGGCGATTCCCGCGCTGCCACGGCGCCGGGGTCTGGGATATGGTCATGGTGGATCGGCTATTGGAATCGCCTGAGAGGCCGAGCCCACGGATCGATCGGCGCGCACCCCAACCCCATACCGATTGCAGGCGCCTGGCGGCTGGGCGTCACGACCCTCTCGTGGACTTCCCGCTTCACGGATGCCGTCGAAGTGAGGGTAGGCTCCCCAGACGGCCCACTGCTGAGCCGAACCGCACCGTGTGGAGAAGCAACCACCGGCAACTGGGTGTGCAACGGCATGAAGTTTTACTTGCAGAACGTTTCCGGGGGCCTCCCACTCAGCGCGGAGGGCACCCTGGATGTGGTGGAGGTGAGCGTCTCCTCCGGCGATGACTCTTCCGCGGTCCAGTCTGGTTATTACCCGGGGTCCTCGCTGGGCGTGGCGATTCTTGGCCGCCTGAAAGAGTTCCTCTTTGGCAAGGGCTCCTCCCCTGGGGTGGGCCAGGTGCGTTTTGGCAACCTGCGCCGCCTCGCCCCAATCGGCGACCCATCGGGATTGGAGCGGGGCCTGCCCATCGACAAGTTTTACATCGAGGGTTTTCTGCGGGATTGTGCGCAAGATATCCAGGGTGTAGTGCTGGAGGTCGGCGATCGTCCGTTCACGCGCAGGTTCGGTTCGGACCGCATCGCCAGAAGGCACGTGTTGACTTTCGAAGAGTGCCCGTCTGCGACGATCGTCGCCGATCTTGCGGACGCCGGCCACCTTCCCTCGGAGTTCTACGACTGCATCCTGGCGATCGACAGCTTGCAGTACAACTATGACGTCCGCGCGGCGCTCGGGACTTTGCACCGCATTCTGCGGCCGGGAGGGGTCCTCCTGGCAACTCTGCCGGGAATCAGCCGCACCGGCGACAACGCCCCCGGCTCGGTGCGTTGCTGGTCCTTCACTCCGGCCTCGGCCCGGCGCTTGTTCACTGAGTTCTTCCCCGAGGCTGCGCTCCAGGACCGCTCATACGGCAACGTCCTGGCCGCGGCGGCCTTTCTTTACGGGCTTTCGGCAAGCGAACTGAGCCGGCGCGAACTGGAGTATCGCGACCCCGGCTACAGTGTCACACTGGCCGTGCGGGCTGTCAAACCGGCCGCCGAGGGGCAGGCAAGAGCCAGGCCCTGGCGGAGCTGATTTAAAGCCAGGCGAAGCTATCTGTCTTGCCGCGCGCCGGGTACTTGAGGGAGACCTTGCGCACCAGGACCGGCGCGGCGGTGTGCCCGCCCACGATGACGACCCCGCTCTCGGCGCCGGGCGGCGGCTCCATGTCTTTGGTGTACACCAGCCACCGCGGGCCGCATGGCCGCGGGTCGATGGTCACCGCAACGAATCTGCCGGAGCTATCGTGCCAGTTGATCTGGAGCCTCAGCAACGCTCCAGGCGTCCCGGAAAACGCCTCCAGGGAATAGCGGTACGCGACGGAATCGTCGATCGGCACTCTGCGGACCAGGGTGTCGGCCAGCGTCACCCGGGCTTCGCCGGAGCCGGGTCCGATCACCACCTCGCCGTTTCGTTGCCAGTCCGGCCAGCCGGCCTTGAACTGCGCAGCGTCGAACATCTCGGTCATAAGAAGCCGGCGATTGCGAAGCCGGAACAGCGCCCGGCCAAGACACGCCCGGGCGCGTTCCAGCCGCGTTGGCGCGTAGGGCTCTCCACGATTCGTGTTCACGTGCGGCATCCCGGGGACCTTCAACAGAACCGTCCTGGCCAGATTCGATCCGTTGTGAACGAGGCAATTGCACCGGGACAGCAGCAGATACTCGACGACGGCTTCTTCCCCGCTTCTTGCCGCTTGGTCCCGGTCCCGCGCGATGTAACTAGGCATGACCCACCCGGTGGGGCCAGCTCCGGCTGCCTCCCCACGCAGGTGCCGGATGCTGTCGTAAGCAACCACGCGGCTTCCGAACGCCATCTTCATGTGGTCCACGGAAGATTGCGCGTCCGACGCCACGAAAATCCGCGCCTCCGGTTGCGCTTTCAGGAGATCTTTGATTTGTCTGACATACTTCGCCAGTTGCAGAGACCCTTGCCGGTGCGGGCGGGTCTCGCCGCTGGACACCGCATCGGTGCCCCGGACATGCACTCCGATAACATACCGGCCATCCAGACGCTCCCTGAAGAACCGGTCCGCCTCCTCGGATATATAGGCGCGGGGACGAACAAAAGCGCGCATGATTTCGCTCGCCTCCCGTCTTACGGCATCGTCGGGATCGTCAAGCAGGTAAGGGATAAGCAACGCCTTGCCCCTCAGGTCCGCATGGTCGCCTAGATTGCAGGTCACGAATGTACGCTCATCCGCAAAGTAACCCGTTTCGAGATGCTCTGGGAAGTTGAGGGAAACCATCCTCCGGATGTGCTCCGGAATGCTGGAAGCAGGATGCGAGGGAATGATCGGCTCGAAGTAGTACTCCCAGACCGTGTGGGCGTCGCGATAGCCTTTGGGGGTCCAGTAGCAGGTCCGCTCTTGAAAGTACGCGATGGGGATTCGGTTCTCCCGAAGCGCCCAGGGGATGTTCGAGATCACCTGCTGAATGAGTGAGAACAGTCCTACGTCTCTTTCACAAATGATGTGCAGTCCCGCGGATCCCGGGGCGGATGTCGATGAAACAGACACCGTTCGCGCCTTTCCAGAAGTCGATGGTACCCAACGTCCCGGCGAGTGTCAATGAGGAGCCTTGGATGTGTCTCAACCGGCGGAGCCAGCCCCATCGAAGGCGTTTGCCAGCGCCCGGCGCCTGGCCCCCTCAACGCCAAGCGGAACTGTCTTTCTTACCGCGCACCGGGTACTTCAGCGAGACCTTGCGCACCAGGAGCGGCGTGGAGGTGTGCCCCCCGACAATGACCACCCCGCTCTTCGCTCCCGGAGGGGACGTCATGTCGCTGCTGTAGACCCGCCATCGCCGGCCGCATGGCCGGGGTTCAATGGTAGTCCCGATGAAACTGCCGGAAGCATCGTGCCAATTGATCTGTAGCCTCAGCAACGCTCCAGGCTCCTCGGAGAACGCTTCCAGGGAGTAGCGATAAGTGATGGAATCGTCGATGGGCACGCTGCGGAACAGGGTGTCGGAAAGCGTGACCCTGGCTTCCCCCGAACCGGGTGTGATCTCGACGTGGCCGTTCCGGTGCCATTCCGGCCAGCCGGCCCTGAACTGCCCGGGCTCGAACAATTCGGTCATGAAGACGGCGCTATTCCGAAGCCGGAACAGCGTCCGGCCAACACCGCTCCGGGCGCGTCTCAGCCATGTGAGAGCCGGCCAGGCGAAGCTGTCTTCAGGGCCACAGACCGGGTACTTCAATGAAACGGAGCGCACCAGGACCGGCGCGGCGGTGTGGCCGCCGACGATGACCGTCCCGGTCTTCGCTCCGCGCGGGGGCGTCGTGTCCTCGCTGTAGGCCAGCCACCCCAGGCCGCATTGCCGGGTTCCAATCGTGGTGCCGATGAAACTGCCGGAGGCATCTTCCCAATTGATCTGCAGCCTCACCGGCGATCCCGGCGCCTCAGCAAACGCTTCCAGGGAATAGCGGTAGGTGACGGAATCGTCGATGGGCACGCGGCGGAACAGGGTGTCGGAAAGCGTGACCCTGGCTTGCGCCGAACCGGGCGCGATCACGACCTGGCCGTTGCGGTGCCAGTCCGGCCAGCCCGCCCTGAACTGCCCGGGGTCGAACGCCTCGGTTGTGAAAAAGGCGCTATTCCGAAGCCGGAGCAGCGTCCGCCGAAGACGCGTCCAGGTACGTCTCGGCTCTACGGCACTTGGAAACCGCCCGACGTTCGTGTTTGTGTGCGGCAGTTCGGGAGCCTTCAAGAGCACCGTCCTTGCCAAACTCGAAATATTGTGAACGAGGTAATTGCACCGGGACAACAACAGATATTCAGTGACAGCCTCTTCGCCATTCCTTGCCGCCACATCGCGATCCTGCGCAACATAGCCGGGCATACCACACCCGGTGGGACCTGCTCCCCCCGCTTCGCCCCCAAGGTGGCGGACGCAATCATAAGTAATCACCCGGCTTCCAAATGCCTTCTCCATGTAATCCACAGAGGATTGTGCGTCCGAAGCCACGAAGATCATCCCCTCCGGTTCTATTTTCAAAAGCCGCTCTATTTCCTTGACATAGTCCGGCAGGTGGCAAGGGTTCTGCTCGGACACCGCGTCGGTGCCCCGAATATGCACTCCGACGACATATCTGCCATACATGTGCTCCCTGAAGAATCGGCCAGCCTTCTCGGATATATATGCTCGGGGACGAACGAAGGAGTGAATGATTTCGCTTGCCTCGCGTCTTGTCGCATCATCCGGATCCTCACGCAGGTGAGGGATGAGCAGCGTCTTGTCACTCAAGTCCGGGTGGTCTCCAAAATTACACGTCACGAAGGTATGCTGTTCCGCAAAGTAACCGACTTCGGAATAGTTCGGAGGGTTGAGACATATAATCCTCCGGATACCCTCAGGAATGCTGGAAGCCGGATGCGAGGGCACAATTGGCTCAAAGTAGTATTCCCAAACCGTGTCGCTGTCCCCATAGCCTTTAGGAGTCCAGTAGCAGGTCCGCTCCTGAAAGTACGCGACGGGGATTCGGTTTTCCCGAAGCGCCCAGGGGATGTTCGAGATCACCTGTTGAGTGAGTGAGAACAGCCCTGCGTCCCTTTCACACATGACGTGGAGTCCCGCGGATCCCGAGGCGGATATCGATGAAACAGACATTCCTAGCGCCTTTCCAGAAGTCGATGGTACCCAACGTCCTGGCGAGTGTCAACGGAAGCAGGCGGTGACGGTGACGCGGCTGCCCTACCATTGGCCCGCGTGGACGACGCGGGCGCGTGGGAAGGCGTGATTGCGCGCGGCTTTCGTAGCAGGTGCCCGCTGCCGCAGAAGATCGAAAGCTGGCCCCTGACCAGCCTGAGGCATCGGCAGGTGATGACCCCCGGACGGCTGATCGAGCATGCTCGCTACCACTGCGGCGCGATGGCGCGGCGCACGCCGGCGTCGCCGGTGCGCAGCGGACGGGAGCCGGCGGCAGGGAAGCAAACCGGCGGAGGGGCAAAAGACGAACGAAGAAATGTACGCGAGGCCGTTTCAAACGAGTCCGTTCCAGGTTCTTCCCAACCCAGAGAAGGCGGAGCTGTAATGGGCCTCCGGAGTCGCTGGGGATGAAACGGATTAGAAAGAAGGCTGCAACGGAAGCGGTTGGACGCACAATCTCTGGCGGCCGCGAAGTCATGACGGAAATCCTGGCCCGGGACAAACGGAACTTCCGGCTTCTTAGTCGGCGATCGGGGCCCGGGGGCGGAGGCGGCGGGGCCAAGAACCTCATTCCCGAGAGGGTGAACTGCTTAGGATCCCTGAGGCTTGAGGGCCGTCCCCAGCGCTTCCGGAGCTTCTCCGCTGAGCCAGCCGGGCTTCGCGGGCAACCTTCGATGACGAGTCGCCCGGAGGGTGGAGAGTTCAGGAGATTTTTCCAACTCACAGAAAACACAGTTGGCTGCCACGCACGACAGATCGCGCTGGCCCACGGTGCGGCGCAGCGGATGGCGATTCACCAGTGCCGCGTTTGGAACCCAGCCCAACGCGTCGCCCCAAGTTCCAGGGGGCCGAAGCACCTCCGAGCGGGGAGACGCAGCCCGCTGGATCGCCTTGGTCCCCGCTCCGACGGCCCACTGAAGCCCCGGACCAGCCGCAAGACCCTGAGCTTCAGCCGCTCCAAGACAGCCCGACTGTGGTACGCTCATCTCGACGGGAAGGCCAACGGCGGAATTCTGCATGGGAAGTCATCTTCCGACTCGAACTGCGAAGGGAGTCTTGAAGCGAATTGTGCCCGTTCACTGGAAGCCCGGCCCCTACATACAAAGACTGGTGCGTGCCAGAACCCCCGCGCTGGTGCAGGCGGGGCCGCTTAAGGGGATGCGCTATGTGCAACAGCCCTTTTGCAGCACCCAAATACCGAAATGGCTCCGCATTTGCGAACGTGGACTCGATCCCTTTGTGGAAATAGCTGCCACGCTACGGCTTCGGACTGCAATCGACATCGGCGCCGGGGAGGGGCACCACGCTGTCGGTATGTCGCTGAGACTCTCCGGCGAGCACGTTATTGCCTATGAGAATGAAGTGGGTATGTATGGAAGCTCCTGACCACACACTTCCTAACACCGTGATGTTCACCATCGCTACCGGCGGGTACGTTCCTTTTGTTTTGAATCTGGAGGCGTCTTTAGAGCAGATCGGGATGGGCAGGCAACTCCTGGTGTACGCACTGGATGACAAGGCGCAGCAAGAGCTGTCGGTTTCGGGCGTTCGCAGTGTACGCTACCCCACCGAGCGCTGCCGATACTGGAGCGACTATGGCACGCCGGAGTTCGGAAGAATCGCTTCATACAAGTACGCCGTGGGCTGCGCCGTCCTGAAAAGTGGCAAGAATGCGCTATTTGTAGATGGCGACGTGGTTTTCTTGCGGAACCCCATGAGTTACTTGCGAGAAATAGTAAGAGAGACTTCGGCGGATCTGGCTGTGCAATTCGAATCGCCCAAGAATGTCTATAATACCGGCTTCTGGTTCGCCACGTCCCATCCGCCGGTCATTGAACTCTTCAGCGAAGTGCAGAAGTCTTTGCTGGCACAAACGTTCAGTTGTGATCAGGTTTGTTTCAACGCACATTTGGGCCTCGCAACGGGAATTAGGATATGCGCACTAGATCCTGATTTATTTGCCTGTGGGAACCGCTTCATAGAAGACAGTGCGGAGTTTGCAGGCCGCTCCAACAATCGCTTACCAGTAGACGCCGCCTACGTATTGCACTTTAATTACGTAGTCGGGAAGGAAGCGAAGGTGTCCGCGATGAGGAAATATGGAGTGGTGTTTTATCCGGGTCTCGCTACGCATTCACACCCGCAGCAGCCGGTACTGTCCCGACTGATGCAGAAGGAGTGGTGGGCCGCCCTAGGCCGCCCGGTGTGGCACTTTTGGCACAGCGTACTACAGAGAGTGCTCGTACACTCCCAACTTACGCTGGGTCGGCTGGAGGGCCTTTGTCGGACCCTGTCCCGGATGATGCGCGGGAAAAGCACCGGCCGGATCGTCGCGTGTCCCAACCCGGTTTTGCTATCGGACGAGTCTTCCGGAGGCGTCACGGTGCTGTCATGGTCGGCCAGGAGCCTCCAAGCGGTGGAAGTCCGGGTCGACGCGCCGGACGGTCAGCTTTTTGCGCATTCGCTGGCGGGAGGGAGCAAGCAGACTGGCAGGTGGCTAGCTGACGGAATGGTGTTCTACCTCCAGGACGTCAGTTCCGGGCCCGGACTAACCCCGGACGGAACTCTAGCCTCGGTCAGGGTGCGTACTCTCGCACCGTCGCGCCGCAGCCGCGGCCGATACACTGCTCGATAACACTGTAGTCCCAAGCAGTGGCGTCCAAGAGTAACACTACTGTACGGGTAGGTTTTGGGAGAACGCGATAAGCCCGGATAGTTCACATGCCGGCGGGCGTTCGGTGCCGGAACGATTTGAGCTCCAGAGTGGTGTTCTCGGTTTAGGGGTCGAGTGGCAGGTGCGATCTTGAGAATAGGGGATGGGGATGCGGTTCTTCCCGGGCGCGTACGGGATATGCGAGGCCACCTGCTGAACGAGGGCGAAAAGCCCCACGCCCATCTCGCAAATGATGTGACGTCCTGCGGATCTGTACGAGGGTATCAACGAATTGGACAAGATCTGCACTTTCGGCACAGGCCATGATAGCGTGTTCCCAGCCCGTGTCAATCAAAGCCTCTGGAAAACTCGGGGGGCCGGACAACGCACGGGACGGAAGCGTGGCTGTCGCGTCGCGATCGGAGAAGGTTCGGTAGTGGAAATGCGAGCAGACCCGGCGGCCGGAGGAGACCACTCCAATGGGACAAGGGATGTGCCGGCGCTTAACGCGAGCTGCGAGTGTCCTCATCGCCGCGGACCTTTGTACTTCAATGAGACGGAGCGCACCAGGAGCGGCTCCGAGGAGTGCCCGCTGACAATGACCATCCCGCTCTTCGCCCCGGAAGGGGGCTTCATGTCCTGGCTGTAGACCAGCCATCGAGGCCAGCATTCCCGGGGTTCAATGGTGGCCCCGATGAAACCGCCGGAAGCGTCGCGCCAACTGATCTGTAGCCTCAGCAACGCTCCGGGCTCCTCGGAGAACGCTTCCAGGGAGTAGCGGTAAGTGACGGAATCATCGATCGGCACGCTGCGGAACAGTGCGTCGGAAAACGTGACCCTGGCTTCCCCTGAGCCGGGCGCGATGTCGACGTGGCCGCTGCGGTTCCAGTCCGGCCAGCCGGCCTTGAACTGCCCGGGGTCGAACATCTCGGTCGTGAAGAGGGCGCTATCCCGATGCCGGAAAAGCCTCCGCTCAAGAGCCGTCCAGGCGCGCCTCAGCCATGTGGGCGCCGGCCAGGCTGAGCTGTCTTCAGAACCGCGGACCGGGTACTTCAATGAAACGGAGCGCACCAAGACCGGCGCGGAGGTGTGGCCGCCGACAATGACCACCCCGCTCTTCGCTCCCGAGGGAGGCGTCATGTCGCTGCTGTAGACCAGCCATCGCCGGGCGCATTGCATGGGTTCAATGGTGGTCCTTATGAAACTGCCGGAAGCGTCGTGCCAGTTGATCTGTAACCTCAGCAAGGCTCCAGGCTCCTCGGAGAACGCTTCCAGGGAGTAGCGGTAAGTGACGGAATCGTCGATGGGCACGCTGCGGAACAGTGTGTCGGAAAGCGTGACCCTGGCTTCCCCCGAGCCGGGCGCGATCTCGACGTGGCCGCTGCGGTTCCAGTCCGGCCAGCCGGCCTTGAACTGCCCGGCGTCGAACATCTCGGTCGTGAAGAGAGCGCTATCCCGATGCGGGAAAAGCCTCCGGTCAAGAGCCTTCCAGGCGCGCCTCAGCCAGGTGGGAGCCGGCCAGGCGAAGCTGGCTTCAGAACCGCAGACCGGGTACTTCAATGAAACGGAGCGCACCAGGATCGGCGCGGAGGTGTGCCCGTCGACAATGACCACCCCGGTCTTGGTCCCGGGTAGGGGTGTCATCTCCACGCTGTAAACCTGCCACCGCCGGCCGCATTGCCGGAGTCTGATCGTGGTTGCTATGAAACTGCCGGAAGCGTCGTGCCAATTGATCTGTAGCCTCAGCAACGCTCCAGGCTCCTCGGAGAACGCTTCCAGGGAGTAGCGATAAGTGATGGAATCGTCGATGGGCACGCTGCGGAACAGGGTGTCGGAAAGGGTGACCCTGGCTGCCCCCGAACCGGGCGCGATCTCGACGTGGCCGTTGCGGTCCCAGTCCGGCCAGCCTGCCTTGGACTGCCCGGCGCCGAACATCTCGGTCGTGAAGAGGGCGCTATTCCGAAGCCGCAACAGCGTCCGGTCGAGGCGCCTCCGGACGCGTCTTCGCAGGGTGGAACTCGGGCGCGGCCCGGCACGAGTGTTCGTATGAAGTAGCTGGGGGACTTTTAGGAGAACCATCCTTGCGAGACTCGAGCCGTTATGAACGAGGTAATTGCACCGGGACAACAACACGTACTCGATCACTGCCTCTTCGCCACTCCTGGCCGCCACATCGCGGTCCCGCGCAACGTAAGCGGGCATTATCCAGCCACTAGGGCCCTTGCCCACCGGTTCGCCCCCCAAGTGGCGGATGCTGTCGCAAGCAATCACGCGGCTTCCGAACGTGTCTCTCACGTAGTCCACGGAAGATTGTTCGTCCGACGCCACGAAAATCGCCGCTTCCGGTTCCGCCTTCAAGAGCCGCTCGATTTCCTTGACGTAGTTCGGCAGTCGCAGCGACTCCCGCCGGTGCGGGTAGTTGCGCCCATGCTCCTCGGACACTGCGTCGGTGCCCCGAATATGCACTCCTACGACGTACCGGCCGTTCATGCGCTCCCTGAAGAATCGGTCCGCCTTCTCCACAATGTAGGATCGCGGACGAACAAATGTGCCAGTGATCTTGCCCGCTTTGCGCCTTGTCATGTCGTCCGGATCGTCAAGCAGGTAGGGAATGAACAGCGTCTTGCCTTCCAGGTCGGGATGGTTGCCAATTTGAGAGGAAACGAACACGTTCTCGTCCGCGAAGTAACCGGCCTCGAGAAGGTCCGGAAAATTCCGGGATATCGCCGCCCGAATATGCTGCGGTACGCTGGAAGCCGGATGTGAGGGCACAATCGGCTCAAAGTAGTATTCCCAGACCGTGTCGCTGTCCCGATAGCCTCCGGGGGTCCAGTAGCAGGTCCGCTCCTGAAAGTACGCGACGGGGATTCGCTTCTCGCGAAGGGCCCAGGGGATGTTCGAGATCACCTGCTGAATGAGAGAGAACAGCCCTGCGTCCCTTTCACACATGACGTGGAGTCCCGCGGATCCCGAGGCGGATATCGACGAAAGAGACACCTTCCACGCCTTTCCAGAAGACGATGGTACTCAAGGGTTCGTTGTGTGTCAACGACAAGTTCTTGGCGGAGTCGGCTCCAATTGGCGCAAGCCGTTCAGCAGTGTTGGGAGCTTCGCCAGCTCGACGCCAGGCCAAGCTCTCTTCATGGCTGCGGACCGGTGTACTTCAATGAGACGGAGCGCACGAGAACCGGCGCCGAGGTGTGCGCGCCGACGATGACCACCCCGCTCTTCGCCCTGGAAGGGGGCTTTATGTCCTGGCTGTAGACCAGCCATCGGGGGCCGCATTGCCGGGGTTTGATGGTGGTCCCGATGAAACTGCCGGAGGCGTCGTGCCAATTGATCTGTAGCCTCAGCCACGCGCCAGGCTCCCCGGAGAACGCCTCCAGGGAATAGCGGTAGGTGATGGAGCTGTCGATGGGAACCCTGCGGAACAGTGTGTCGGACACGGTGACCCTGGCTTCCCCCGAACCGGGCGCGATCTCGACGTGGCCGTTGCGGCACCAGTCCGGCCAGCCGGCCTCGAACTGCCCGGGCTCGAACAATTCGGTGACTGTGAGCGTTTTGTTCCGATGCCGGAACAGCGTGCGGTCAAGACCCGTCCGCGCGCGCCTCAGCCATCTGGGACTGGGCCAGGCGAAGCTGTCGCCAAGACCGCAGACCGGGTACTTCAATGAAACGGAGCGCACCAGGATCGGCGCGGAGCTGTGCCCGCCGACAACGACCGTCCCGGTCTTGGTCCCGGGCAGGGGTGTCATCTCCACGCTGTAAACCTGCCATCGCCGGCCGCATTGCCGGGTTTCGATACTGGACTGCACGAACGCTCCGGAAGCATCGTGCCAATCGATCTGCAGCCTCACCGGCGATCCGGGCGCCTCGGCGAACGCCTCCAGGGAATAGCGGTAGGTGACGGAATCGTCGATGGGCACGCTGCGGGACAGGGTGTCGGAAAGCGTGACCCTGGCTTGCCCCGAACCGGGCGCGATGACGACGTGGCCGTTGCGGCGCCACTCCGGCCAGCCCGCCTCGAACTGCGCGGCCTCGAACAGCTCGGTCGTGAAGAGGGCGCTATTCCGAAGCCGCAACAGCGTCCGGCCGAGGCGCCTCCGGGCGCGTCTTCGCAGGGTAAGACTCGCAGGCGGCCCGGCGTAAGTGTTCGTGTCAGGCAGGCGAGGAGCCTTCAAGAGAACCATCCTGGCGAGACTCGAGCCGTTGTGAACAAAATAATTGCACCGGGACAACAACAGGTACTCGATCACTGCCTCTTCGCCATTCCTTGCCGCCACAACGCGATCCTGCGTAACGTAAGCGGGCATTAGCCAGCCACTGGGACCCCTGCCCGCCAGCTCGCCCCCCAGGTGGCGGATGCTGTCGTACGCAATCACGCGGCTTCCGAACGCGTCTCTGATGTAGTCCACGGAGGATTGTGCGTCCGACGCCACGAAAATCGCCGCTTCCGGTTCCGCCTTCAAGAGCCGCTCGATTTCCTTGACGTAGTTCGGCAGTTGCAGAGACTCCCTGCGGTACAGGGCCTCGCGCAACTGCTGCTCGGACACAGCGTCCGTGCCCCGAATGTGCACTCCGATCACATAGCGGCGGTTCATGTGCTCCCGGAAGAAACGGTCGGCCTTTTCGACGAGGTAGGCTCGCGGACGAACAAAGCGGCGAGTGATTACACCCCCTTTGCGTCTTACGCTGTCGTCCGGATCGTGAAGCTGGTGCGGAATGAACAGCGTCTTGCCTTCCAAGTCGGGATGGTTGCCAATATGGCAGGATACGAAGACGTTTTCGTCCGCGAAGTAACCGGGCTCGAGATAGTCCGGGGGGCTGAGAGATATCGCCTCCCGAATGTGCTGTGGTATGGCGGAAGCCGGATGTGAGGGCACAATCGGCTCAAAGTAGTATTCCCAAACCGTGTCGCTGTCCCGATAGCCTCCAGGAGTCCAGTAGCAGGTGCGCTCCCGAAAATAGGCGATGGGGATGCGCCTTTCCTGGAGCGCCCAGGGGATCTGCGAAATGACCTGGTGAACGAGAGAGAAGAGCCCGACGTCCTTCTCGCAAATGATGTGAAGGCCCGTGAATCCCGGCAACGACAGCGGTGAAGCACGCACCGTTCGCACTCTCCCAGAAGGCGATGGTACCCGACGGGCCGGCGTGTGTCAACGAGAGGCTTCGGGGAGCGGCCGTTCCGGGGAACGCGCCCGCTCCAGCTCACGCTATACTGGAACGTCCATGAATAGCACGGGGCCGGCTGCGGGAATGGTGTCCGTAGTCATACCGTTCTTTAACGCCGAGCGATTCATCGAAGAGGCCATTGAGGGCGTGTTCGCGCAGACCTACGACCGCTGGGAGCTGCTGCTGGTCGACGACGGTTCCGGAGACGGCAGCACCAGGATCGCGCGCGAATACGCCGCTCGATGGCCCCGGAAAGTGCGTTACCTGGAGCATGAAGGACACCAGAACAGGGGAGACGGCGCTACGCGGAACCTGGGCTTGGATCATGCGCGCGGCGAGTTTGTCGCCATGCTGGACTCCGACGACGTCTGGGACCCGGGCCAGTTGGAGGAGCAGGTGCGCCTGTTGGCGGATTGCCCCGGGGCGGGCATGGTTTATGGCAGCACGTTCTACTGGTATAGCTGGGCGGGGGAGACGGCGGAGCGCAAGGATGCCGTGGTGCCGGACTTGGCAACGGCAGACGATTCGGTGGTGGCGCCACCCAGGCTGGTGGCCAGGTTCCAGCCGGCGAGCGCATTCTGCCCCGTCCCGTCGTTCGTGCTGTTCAGGCGTGCAGCGCTAGTCGCGACCGGCGGAGGCGTCGAGGGTTTTGGAATGGGCTCGGATCGGACCCTCATTTTCAAAGTGTGTCTGCGCTTCCCGGTCTTGGTGGTGAGCCGCTGCTGGGGGAAGTACCGGCGGCATCCCGATGCGCTGACGGGCAGGGCAACACCAGCCCAATTCGACGCGGAGCAGTTCCAGTTACTGGAGTGGCTGGCGGATCACTTGAGAAAGGAAGAGATCCGAGACAAAGGCCTGTGGAGGGTCATCCGCGAGGAGTTACGGCCGTATCACCATCCTCTGCTCCACAGGGCGCTGGCGTATGCGCACCCCGTTGCGGATCGACTGAAGCGCTTGCCGTGGTATCTGAGCCGAAGGATTCGGGGTCTGCGCAGCGGCAGGATCGTGGCCCGTCCGAACCCCGTGTCCGTTTTTGACCCCTTATGGCTGGGCGCCACTACCGTGTCTTGGTCTGCGACGGGCGTGGAGAAAGTCGAGGTTCGAGTGGATCATCCGAATGGACCATTGCTCAGCCGGACGGTGAGCAGCGGCAGCGCACAAACCGGCAGTTGGGTTGCGGACGGGATGACCTTCTACCTCCAGGACGCTAGCG
>Ga0187870_1001886_pt1 | contig 18119 bp, 14 predicted proteins | sample June2016WEW_13_1_3_FD_132974 | JGI IMG/M metagenome (GOLD analysis project Ga0187870, IMG submission 132974) | Peatland microbial communities from SPRUCE experiment site at the Marcell Experimental Forest, Minnesota, USA - June2016WEW_13_150 | ecosystem: Environmental > Terrestrial > Soil >... | reverse complement strand
CGGGACGCTGGACAAGTTCGCCGAGGGGCTGCTGATCGTCCTTGTGGGGCGCATGACGCGCCTCTGCTCGCTGGCCACCTGCCTGGACAAGGAGTATCTCGCCGTCATGACCTTCGGGCGCGGGACGGCCACCCTCGATCCCGAAGGCACGGTGACGGCGGAAGGCCCTGTTCCTTCCCGGGAAGCGGTAGAGGCCGTGCTCCCCGAGTTCCGCGGCGCATTCTCCCAGGTTCCCCCGGCGTACTCGGCCGTGCACGTCAATGGCGGGCGCGCATCGGAGGCGGCACGCAAGGGACAGGCGGTCCAGCTTCAGCCGCGCGCGGTGAGGATCGCCCGGCTGGAGATGCTCGAATACCGGCCTCCCGAGGTGAGCTTCAGAATCGCGTGCTCGAAGGGGACGTACATCCGCTCCCTTGCCCGGGACGTCGCCGCAAGGCTGGGGACTTGTGCCCACGTCTCGAAGCTTCGGAGGATCAGGATCGGAGGATTCTCCGTCGATGACGCCTGCTCGCCCAATGCGTTCGACCCCGCGCGCGACGTGCTCTCCCCGGCGGTCTTTTTCAAAGCCGTACCCGCGCTCGGAAGGCTGGCGGTGAAGCAGGAATGGACAGTTCCCGTCAGCAGGGGGATCAAGCTCGACTCCGTACTATTCGCGGAAGCGCCCGCGGGAGAGGGGACTTTCGGCGCCTTCTCGCCCGATCTTCGCCTTCTCGCCGTGATCGAAAAATCACGATCGGGCATGAAATACCTGGCCACTTTCCCTGAGCGCGCCGCGGCGGAGCCGCGGATTCCGGGCGCCTCGGCGGAGCCGCGGATTCCGGGCGCCGCGGCAGGCACCACCGGATGACCATCTTGAACTGGTCAGACCTCCTGGAGCGCCGGACGCCCCTTGACCGGCCCGTTCGGCTCACCGTGGGTGTCTTCGACGGACTTCACGTCGGACACCGAAGGCTTCTCGAGGAAATCACCGGGGGCGGGGCGGATCTGCTGCCCGTGGTGATCACGTTCTCACGAAGTCCCGTTGTCGTGCGATCTCCCGATGATTTTGCAGGCTCCATCCTCACGCACCGGCAGAAAATGGAGCGAATCGCCAGCCTTGGGGTCGAAGCGGCCGTGGTAATTGACTTTTCCGAGGAAATGAGTAACCTATCCGGTGAGGCTTTTGTTCGACTGCTCAGAGAAAATCTTACCATCCAGAAAATCGTCGTGGGGCAGAACTTTCGGTTTGGTAAGAAGAGGATTTCAGGGACCGACGATTTGAAGGAGATGCTTTCCGACACAGGGATCGAGGTGCTCGTGATCGAGCCGGTGCTCCGTGGGGGGAGCATGGTATCCAGCTCCCGCATCCGCGCAGTCATCCGCAGCGGGAAGCTCGGGGAAGCGCGCGAGATGCTGGCCGCGCCCTACGCAATCGACCTGCGGGGAGTCGGGAAACGGTTTTCGAACGGGTCCATCCTCCGGATCCCGCGGAGTGAAATCGCCCAGGTGCTCCCCCCGGCGGGTGAGTATGCGGTCAACAGCGAGAGCCCGGCAGGAACCGCGTCCGGCACCTGCCGCGTCGACAACGATTCGCTGACGCTCGCCGCGGGGAACTGCGGCAACGCCGCGATGGTGGTTTTCAGCTAAGCGCACGAAAGGAGTTCTGCACATGGCATTGACGAAGGCGGCGAAGGAAGCAGCGATCAAGGCGTTCGGCACGAACGAAAAGGATACCGGCCGCACCGAGGTGCAGGTCGCCCTCCTCACCAAGAGGGTGGAGGAGCTCACGGAGCACTTCAAGAGACATCCCAAGGATAACAACTCTCGCCGCGGGCTGCTGAAGATCGTCGGCCAGAGGCGCCGGCTCCTCGCGTATCTGCGAAAGAGGGATCTCGACAAGTACCGCGAGATCATCGAGCGGCTGAACCTGCGCAAGTAAGCGCGAAAGCAAGGATACAAATGGAACATCGAGTCGCATTCAAAATCGGGGAGGAGGAGCTCGTCCTGGAAACGGGCAAGATGGCGAAGCAGGCCAACGGATCCGTGTTCGCGAGGCTCGGCGGCTCGGCGGTCATCGCCACCGCATGCGCCGCGGAGAACGAGAAGGAAGACCTCGACTTCATCCCCCTTTCCGTGGACTACCTCGAGAAATACTACGCCGCGGGAAAGATCCCCGGCGGCTTCATCAAGCGGGAGGGCCGGCCCAAGGACAAGGAGATCCTGGTCTCCCGTCTCATCGACCGCCCGATCCGCCCGCTCTTCTCCCGCCTGTTCAGGCGCGAGATCCAGGTCATCCCGATGGCCATTTCGACAGACCAGGTCAACCCCCCCGACATCGTGGCAATAAACGCCGCGTCCGCGGCGATCACCATCTCCGACATCCCCTTCGAGGGGCCGATCGGGGCGGTGCGCGTGGGACGCGTCGACGGGGCGCTGGTCATCAACCCGACCTTCGACCAGATCGAGACCAGCACGCTGACCCTCGTCGTGGCGGGCACGGCGAAAGGTATCACGATGGTCGAAGGAAGCGCGCGCCAGGTTTCCGAGGCGCTCATCGTCGAGGCCATCGAGCTCGCCCACGCGAACATCCGCGAGCTGTGCCGCATCCAGGTCGAGCTCGCGCAGAAAGCCGGCAAGCCCAAGCTGCCGCTGGTCGAAAGGCCGGCCACGTTCACCCTCGGCCGTGAGGTGAGGGACTGGGCGTTCGCGAAGCTCGACGAAGCCTGTTTCGTGAAGGGCAAGGAGACCCGCAGAATGGCCATCAAGGCCGTGCGCACCGAGGCGCTCCAGCACTTCGCGGACCGGATGGCGGACACCGACGTGAAGCCCGTGAAGGCGCTGTTCGAGGACATGGAGCAGGAAATCATGCGGGCATCCATCGTGGGAAAGGGCCGCAGGACTGACGGCCGGTCGCCGACCGAAATCCGCCCCATCACCTGCGAGATCGACGTGCTGCCCCGCACGCATGGATCCGCCCTGTTCACACGCGGCGAGACCCAGGCGCTGGTAGTGACGACATTGGGAACGGCGCTGGACGAGCAGATCATGGACAACATTGACGGGGACACGAAGAAAAACTTCATGCTGCACTACAACTTCCCCCCCTTCTCGGTCGGGGAAGTGGGAAGGCTCGGTTCGCCTGGTCGCCGGGAGATCGGACACGGCCACCTCGCCGAGCGTGCCATCAGCATGGTCCTGCCGAAGAAGGAAAACTTCCCGTACACGATCCGGATCGTCTCCGAGATCCTCGAGTCCAACGGCTCCTCGTCAATGGCCACGGTGTGCGGAAGCACGCTCAGCCTGCTGAACGCGGGGGTGCGGATGGAAAAGCCCGTGGCGGGCATCGCGATGGGCCTGGTGAAGGAAGGCGAGAAATTCGTCGTCCTGAGCGACATCCTCGGTGAAGAGGATCACCTGGGCGACATGGACTTCAAGGTCGCCGGCACGGAGGACGGGATCACCGCCCTGCAGATGGACATCAAGATCGAGGGCGTGAGCGCGGAAATCCTCACCAAGGCTCTCGGGCAGGCTCGTGAGGGCCGGCTGCACATCCTGGGGATCATGAATCGCACCATTGCCCAGCCGCGAAGCGACATCTCGGATTTCGCGCCCAAGGTCATCTCTCTCAAGGTGCCCACGGAGAAGATCGGGCTCATCATCGGCCCGGGCGGCAAGAACATCAAGGGCATGAGCGAGAAAACCGGCTCGACGATCAATATCGACGATGACGGGACGGTCACGATCTACAACCACCAGAAGGAAGGCGCCGAGAAGGCGCAGCGCATGGTGGAGGGACTCGTGGAAGAGGCGGTCGTCGGCAAGACCTACACCGGTCCGGTGAAGCGCATCATGGATTTCGGGGCGTTCGTCGAGATCCTCCCCGGCAAGGAAGGCCTCGTGCACATCTCGAAGCTGGCCGCCACGCGCGTGGAAAACGTCAGCGACGTCGTGCACGAGGGGCAGGAGCTCACCGTGACGGTCACCGAGATCGACCACATGGGCAGGATCAACCTCGCCACGAAGGAAGCGCTGGAAGCCAATCCGGGTCTCTTGACGGAGCGCTCCGAGCGCCGTCCGCCTCGCCGTGACGGGGACAGGCCCCGAGGCGGCTTCCGCGACGGTCCTCGCGGCGGTCATGAGGGACCCCGGGGCGGCTACGACGGACCCCGCGGGGGCTCCGACCGCCGACCCGGCGGGTATTCTGACCGCCCGCCCCGCGGCGGCCATGACGGACCCCGGCCTCCCCGGAGAGAAGGGTGATCTATACGGAGAGACTGGCGAGCGGAGCCACGCTGCTCCTCGAGCCAGTCGACCGCACCGACACCCTCTGCATCGGTTTCTGGTTTCTCCACGGTTCCCGCGACGAAGGTTCCGGGCAGTGGGGGTATTCCCATCTCCTGGAGCACATGCTTTTCAAGGGGACTGCGCGCCGCTCCGCCCTGTCCATTGCGCAGGAGATCGACCGTGTGGGCGGCATCATCAATGCGTTCACCGAAAAAGAGACAACCTGCGTCTACACGATCATCCCGCGCGAGCACCTGCGCCTCGCTTTCGACATCCTCTCCGACATGACCGTCGGCTCCCTCCTCGACCAGGGTGAGCTGGAGAAGGAAAAAGAGGTCATCATCAACGAAATCCGTTCCGTAGACGATTCTCCCGAGGAGAAGGGCCACGACCGTTACCTCCGCGAGATGTGGGGCGAGCACCCCCTGGCGCGAAAGATCACGGGCGAGGTCGAGGAGGTCCAGGGCGCCGAGCGCGACCAGCTGGTCCGCTTCTCCCATGAATGGCTGGTTCCGGCCAATACCGTGATTGCTGTCGCGGGGAACTTCGACGCTCAGGAGGCGCGGGATCTGGCCTCGGCGGTTTTCGCCTCTCCGGCAGGAACCGGGCGATCATCCAGGACGGCGCCGGGCTGGGAACGGAAGGCCTCCTTCGTGGCCGACCGGTTCAACCAGGTCCAGATCTATGCGGGCACTTGCTATCCCATCGACCACGAGATCGCCCACTACTACACCTCGCTCGTTTTCAGCACGGCGTTCGGCGAATCGATGAGCTGTCGCCTGTTCCAGAAGCTGCGGGAGGAGCTGGCTCTCTGCTACACGGTCTACTCCTTTCGCACATTCTTCTCTGACACCGGCATGTGGACGATCTACGCCAATACCACCCCGGGGCAGACCTCCCGGTTCCTCGCCGCGCTGGACAGGGAGCTCGCGCGCCTCCTGAAGGAGCCCCTCACTCCCGCGGAGATCGAGGATGCGAAGAGCCATCTCGTCGGAAGCATGATACTTTCACGGGAAGACATGGAGACCCGCATGAAGCGCCTGGTGCGGCAGTACCTGATGATGGACAGGATTCTGTCGTTCGAGGAGTCTGTCGCGGCGTTGCGTGCCGTCACGCCGGAGGCTGCCGAGCAGCATGCAAAGCACTGCCTCCGCGGGGACGCGTTCAGCCTCCTCGCATATGGCAGCCGCAACATGGCCCGGCTCCGCGGGTTCGATTTCTCCTTCGCTGACGGGACACCGAGGCGCGCGAGGCGGGGATGAGCCGTGGAAGATCCGATCATCTTCTGCACTGGCGATTCTGAAACGGTCCCCGCCTATCATTCCGAGGGCGCCTCAGGTGCGGACCTGCGGGCGCGGCTCGAACAGGACCTCGTCCTTCCGCCCGGGGCCCGCGCGCTGGTTCCGACGGGGTTGAGGCTGCAGATCCCGCGCGGTCTTGAGGCACAGGTCAGGCCTCGTTCGGGCCTTGCTGCCCGGCAAGGGATCACGGTGCTGAACTCGCCCGGCACGATCGACAGCGACTTTCGGGGTGAGGTCCAGGTGATCCTCGTGAACCTGGGCCAGGAGGAGTTTCGGATCAAGAGCGGCGACCGCATCGCCCAGCTGGTATTCAGCACCGTGGTGCGGGTTCGCTTCCGGGCCCGGCCGCTCATCGATGAGACTGCCAGGGGGAGCAGCGGCTTTGGCTCGACCGGCATTTGAACTCGTAATGCGTCGAGGCGCGAATCCGCCTCCGGCCACGCGAATCTGCCTCCGGCGGTGCAAAATCTGCCTCCGGCGGCGCAGAATCCACCTCCGGCGGCGCAGTATCCGCCTCCGGCGGCGAGGATGGATCCGTGCCGCTGCTTTGGCCACGCTGGTCTGCATGGGGTCGCTTGCGGCGCACGCGGCGCCGGCAGGCCCCGAGACCGCCCAGTCACTCCTGAACACCGCCCGTCTCAGGCTCGCCGGGGGCGATTCACCAGGGGCCCTGGACACACTGCGGCTGCTGCGAAGCCGTTTCCCCGATTCACCGCTCCTCATCGATGCGGACTCACTCAGTGTGGAGTGCTCCCTTTCAGCGCGGGACGTGTACAAGGCGCGCTACTTCCTCCAGAGACTCCTGGACACGTCGCCGGGCTCGAGGGCCGCCTATTCAGCGGCCCTCGCAGTTGCGAGGTACTACTACGATTCCCGGACATGGCTCGCCGCGCTCGAATACTTCGCAAAAGCGGTCGACATCTTCCAGGAAGCCAGCAGCGGGACGCGATCCGACCTGGACCTGGCGCTGGTTCATGCCTCGGAGCTCTCCACCTACCGGCTCAACGATCCCAGCCGTGCGAGATCCTATTTCCAGCGCATCTCGGGGCACACCCTGCCCCCCGCCGAGGCGGCACTCTACCGCCAGCTGCGCGTGCGGCTTCTCTGGTCCGTTCTTACCGCGGACACCCTTGGCCTGAAAGACTCGAACGTCTCTAGCCTCAGGGTCGACGGCGATGACCTGTGGGTAGGCACCTGGAACGGCGGTGTCTCGAGGTATTCCGTGTCCGCAGGGAGCAGCGACCCCTTTCCCACGCCTCCCTACGCCCGTTCGATCGAGGCGGCGGACCGGAGGATCTGGATCGGGACCACCGAGGGGCTCTCGTGGTACGGCAAGGGCACCGCCCGGTGGGGAGCCGCAGAGAACCTGGCGGCGGACCACCCGTACAATGTGCAGGCAGTCCGCCTCGCAGCCGGCTCGCTCTACGCTGGCACCCTTGGAGACGGGCTCCTGCGCCGGGGGGATTCCGGCTGGGAGCAGGTGAACGACGGAAGCCTGCCGGGAAAATTCATCACGTGCATCGCGGAGGACGCTTCCCGGGGGCTGCTTCTCATCGGCACGATGAACATCGGGCTGGTCATTCTCGACCTGAAATCAGGACAGATGAGCACCCTCGCAGAATCGGTGCCGGGGTTCACCTCGGAGAACATCACCACGATCCTGCCCGCCCGAGACGGGAGGATCTGGATCGGCACCTACGGGGAGGGCCTCTCGGTCTGGGCGCCGGATTCGAACGGCGTGCAGCAGTACACGAAGGCCGGATCGGAGATCGCGGACGACTGGATCCTCTCGAGCTGCGAAACCGACCGCGCGCTGTATTTCGGGAGCTTCGGAGGAGGCGTCAGCGTCCTCTCCAAGGCCGACGGCTCGTGGCGGCGCATCGGCATCCATGACGGGCTCGGCTCGCTGGATGTGCCCGCGATCGCCTGGAGGCCGCCGAGCGTCTTCTTCGGCACCCTCGGCGGGGGTGTCTCGGTCTACGACGAGGCCGCGGATGGCGCGCACCCATAAGCTGACCTGGCTCTACGTCGGCCGCGAATACGCCGTCTCCTTCGTCGTCGCCTTTCTCTTTTTCTTCTTCCTCTTCTTCCTCAACCAGATCCTGGTCATGGCGGAGGAGATCTTCTCGAAAAAAGTGGCATTCTGGGACGTGGTGCGGCTGATCGTCTTCTCGCTGCCCATCGTCATCGCCTTTTCTTTTCCCTTCGGATCTCTCGTCGGTGCCCTGATGGCGGCCGGAAGGCTCTCCTCGGACAACGAGCTGCTGGCCTTCGGCACCCTCGGGGTGCCGCCGCGCCAGATCCTCCTGCCCATGCTCCTGATCGGGCTCGCATTCTCCGCGATCTCGTTCGTCACCAACGACTATTTCCTGCCGCTGGGGAACCTGCGCTTCGCGGAGGTCTATCGACGCGTCCTGTACTCGAATCCCGGCCTGGAGCTGGAGCCCTACTCGGTGAAACGATTCGAGAACACCACGATCATCACGGGAGCGGTGGACGGGCGGGAGCTGCGCGACATCCTGATCGTCGACAAATCGGTGGAGGGCAACCGCCGGATCATCACGGCGAAGGTTGCGCGGCTCGCCGAGAGCACTCAGCAGGGCGGAATAGTGTCCCTGACCCTGGACCACGTGTTCTCCCAGCTCAGCTACCCCCGGGACGGGGACAGGTACGACTACACGCTTTCCGATTCCATGGTGTACACGATTCTGCTGAAGAACATCACGTCAGTGTCGATCGGGGGGCTCACTCCCTCCACGATGAGCTCGGCGGACGTGTGGAAACAGATCCGGCAGAAGTCGAGGGAGCAGGAGGCCGCGCAGAAACAGAAGGACGAGAAAATCGCGGGCCTCGCGCTCGGGCTCTCCGGCGGGCTCCGTGCCGCGGAGCTCGCGCTTGCCGCGGACCCCGGGAGGATCGGGGGTGATCGCACGGCAGTCGAGACTCTGTGGCGGAACCTGGATGCGGAAAGGAGGCGCAGCGTGGTGGACCTGAGCCTTCAATCCTACCGGGTCGAGTTCCACAGGAAGTTCTCGATGCCCATCGGGTGCCTCGTGTTCGCATTTTTCGCTTTCCCCGTCGGCGTCCGCGCCCGCCGGAGCGGACGGACCGTCGGATTCGGAGTCGGGTTGTTCGTCGCCATCGTGTACTGGGGCCTGCTCGTTGCCGGGCAGACCTTCGGTGTCCGCATGTCCTTCTCTCCGGCCCTCTCCATGTGGTTTCCCGATGGCATCGTCCTCCTCGCGGGAGCCATGTTCTTCATGGCGGGGGCGCGCAGATGAGGCTCCTTCGCCGGATGCTCCTGCAACAGTTCCTGCCGATCTTCGTCCTTGCTCTCGTCTTCTTCGTCCTGCTGCTTCAGCTCATCGACATCTTCGGAAGCATCTGGCGATACTTCGCACACGACGTCGGTGCCGGGCAGGTGGCCTGGATCGCACTGCTGTACCTGCCGAAATGCATCTCGTTCGCCCTGCCCGTCTCCTTCCTCTTTGCCATTGCCTTCACGCTGGGGCTCTTCTACGCGAACAACGAGCTTTTCGCCATTTTCGGTTCCGGGGTGAGCCTGTACCGGCTCGTGCTGCCGTTTCTCGTCCTAGGCGCCGTGCTCAGCGTAGGGGGGGTGTTCTTCGAGGACGAAGTGGTCATTCCCACTTTCCAGGCCAAGAACGAGACGTACGCCCTGGCCGTCAAGCAGGTCACCTCCCTGAGCCAGTCGAACGTCGCGGTGACGAGCCCCGACCAGCGGGTGGTCTACGTGGCGGACTACTACAACGACGCGCTGAGGCGGCTGACCGGGGTCACGGTGGTCATCCGGGACGCCGGCATGACCCTGGTGAGCAGGATCGACGCGCAGTCTGCCGAGTGGCAGGACACCCGCTGGGTCCTCGAGGGCTGCCGCTCATTCACCTGGGACCCGAAGACCAGGCTGCTGACCGACAGCACGCAGCCCCGCTACGATACGCCCCTCCTGAACGAGCCGCCCGCGACCTTCCGTCGCCTCGCGCGCAACGTCGACGAGATGAACATCAGCGAATCGGAGCGCTACGTGGCAATGATCCGAAGGGCCGGACTGCCGTACCGGGAAGCGCTGACGGATTTTTACCGCAAGTACTCGTTCGCCTTCACTCCGCTCATCGTCGCTTTCATCGCGAGCAGCCTCGGAAGCGCCTTCAAAAAAAACATCCTGCTCATGAGCCTTCTCTCCGCCCTGGTGATCTCCGTGGGATTCTACGTCGCGCAGATGGTCTCGGCCATCCTTTCCAAGAACGGTGTCATTCCGCCGCTTGCCGGGGCATGGACCCCCTTCAGCCTTTTCCTGGTGCTCGGTTTCATGCTATTCAGAACGGCGCGCACATAACCAGTCGGGGAGGGCGGAATGGAGCTTGCAGCGGGGATCGACTTCGGAGGCACTTTTGCAAAGATCGGGCTCGTGGAGCGGTCGGGAAGGATACGTGCGCGTACCCAGGTGGCAATGGATGCGCGGGAGAGCTTTGAAGGGATCGTGCGGCCCGTGGCGGAAACGCTCCGAGGGCTGATCGCGAAAGAAGCGCCCGCGGAAAGGCTGGTCACCATCGGAATCGGGACTCCGGGATTCATCGACAAGACGGAAGGTGTCCTGATCGGCGGATGCGAGAACATCCCCGCCCTTCAGAAGCGTTCGGTCCAGCAGTACCTCGGCAGGACGTTCGATGTCCCAGCCTTCGCGGAGAACGACGCGACGAGCGCGGCGGCCGGCGAGCTCGCTTTCGGCGCGGGCAGGAGCCTCTCCAGCTTCGTTCTGATCACCGTCGGCACCGCGATCGGCGGCGGGCTCGTGCTGGACGGCAAGGTCTACAGGGGCTGGAGGGGCTTTGCCGGCGAGATCGGCCATCTCTGCGTGAACCGCGACGGCCTCTGGTGCAATTGCGGCAGCAGGGGATGCCTCGAGCAGTACGCGTCGGGCACCGCGATTCTCAGGGTCTACACCGAGAAGCTCCGCAAGCGGGGCGAGAACCCGGACAGCTCCCTGACGACGCGCGGCGTGGTGGACAGGGCCAGTGCGGGAGACACCTGCGCCCGCGACACGCTGGAAGAAGCGGGGATGTGGATCGCCCAGGCCTTCGGAAGCCTCCTGAACGTGCTCGACCTCGAGGCCTGCATCGTGGGCGGGGGAGTCTCGGAGGCCGGGGAGGTGCTCCTGGAGCCGATCAGGCGTCATCTCCCCGACCACTGCTGGCCGCAGATCGGAAACGGCGTCAGCGTGCGAATCGCTGAGCTGCGAAACGACGCGGGGATCCTCGGTGCCGCGGCGCAGGCGTTCGAGCGCCTGACTCGATGATGCCGTTCTCCATCGAAAAACGCGATGCGGAATCCAATGCCCGGACGGGCTCGCTCGCCCTCGGCCATGGCACGGTGGCGACTCCCTGCTTCATGCCCGTGGGCACCAATGCATCCGTGAAGGCGATGCGCTACGACGACCTGGAAGAGCTCGGGGTCAACCTCATCCTGAGCAACACCTACCACCTGTACCTCCGTCCGGGCAGGGACGTGATCGCCGCTGCGCGGGGACTGCACAATTTCATGGGGTGGCCGCACAATATCCTCACCGATTCGGGAGGGTACCAGATCTTCAGTCTCTCCTCCTTTCGCACGGTTGAAGATGAGGGTGTTTCCTTTCGCTCTCACATCGACGGCTCCACCCACCGCCTGACGCCCCGCGATGTCATTGACATCCAGGGCGTGCTCGGCAGCGACGTGTTGATGCCGCTGGACGAGTGCACGGCGGCGGGCACCCGCAGGGAGGAGGCCGAGCAGGCAGTACGGAGAACGACCTCGTGGCTGCGTGACAGCGCAGCGCATTGGCGCGCAGGGCGGGATGAGATTCCCGGCCTGCTCTTCGGAATCATGCAGGGCAACTTCTACGAGGAATTGCGAAAGCGAAGTTCGCAGGAAATCGCCGATATCGACCTGCCCGGATACGCCATCGGCGGGTTGTCGGTGGGGGAGGACTTCGCCCGGTTCAGGGATTTTCTCCATCTCAGCGCCGCTCTGCTGCCCGAGAACAAGCCGAAATACCTCATGGGCATCGGCACGCCCGCGTATATCCTTGAGGCGGTGGAAGCGGGGATCGACCTCTTCGACTGCGTGTATCCCACGAGGACCGCGCGCAACGCGCTGGTTCTCACGCTGGACGGGCCGCTGTCACTGCGGAACGAGAGGTTTCGCCAGGACACCGGTCCGATCGACCCCGAATGCCGATGCTACACCTGCCGCCGTCACACGCGGTCGTACCTCCGGCATCTCTTCAAGGCCCGCGAGATCCAGGCGGCCGTGCTTGCCACCTGCCACAACCTCGCGTTCATCCAGCGACTGATCCGGGACATCCGCGGCGCCGTCACGCACGGCGCCTTCCCGGGGTTCAAACGGAGCTTTCTTTCGCGCTACGATGCTGGAGCGGGATGACCGGGATGCCGACAAGGAAGGAAGGACCGCCCGCCATGATCCTGCGACCCCTCTTCATCCTCGCACTGTTCCTGTGCAGCGCGATGCTGCTTCCTGCCCAGGCGCTCAAGGCTTCGTTCGTGCCGACGCTCGCCTTCTCCCGCCCGCCGGCAGCGGCCGCCTCGCTTCCGGCACGGGTCATCCAGGCGGCGCTGTCGTACCTCGGAGTTCCCTATGTGCACGCCGGCGACTCGCGCGAAGGCATGGATTGCTCGGGGCTGGTCTACCGGGTGGTCTTCGATACGATCGGCGCCAGCCTCCCGCGCGGGGTGGAAGCGCTGTACCACGAGACGAAGCCGAAGGAGTATCCCCTGCATCTCGGGGACCTCCTGTTCTTCGACACGACAGAGCAGCTGCCGCCGAAGATTCCCACGCACGTCGGGTTGTACATCGGAGAAGGACGGATCGTCCACGCGGCATCGGAAGGACCCAGGACCGGTGTGATAATTTCCGCTCTCAACGATCCCTATTACCGCGACCGGTTCATCGGCGCACGCCGGGTGCTGCCCTGGCGCGATCCCGTCCTGGACCTGAACCTCACCGATGAAAACTCGAGCATCGCCGAGGCGGAACCGTTCGCTTCCCACCAGGAGGTCAGCATACGGGTCTTCAACGACATGACGGGCGGAGGGCCGGTGAGTTTCAGCCTGGTGAGGGACGGCAGAGAAGTGCTCTCCCGCTGGATCGTCCCCGGAACGCGGAAGCCTGCCGAGGTGTCCTTTCAGACCGGGATCGGGCGGTGGTCGATCCGGATAGCCCGGATCTTCAAAGGCCGGACGCTCTCAGACGTGGCGTTCACGGTCGTGGAGTAGGGGATGTCGCAGGGGGCAGCGCCAACTGCACCTTCGGGCCGCCAGAGCACCGTGAGCACGGTGATCGTGATGGTCTGCACGGCCGGCTCCCGCCTCTTCGGGTACGTTCGCCAGGCTCTTTTCAACTATTACTTCGGTGGCGCGGGTGCCGCCGATGCCATCAACGCGGTCTTCAACATCCCCAACAACCTGAGAAAGCTCTTCGCGGAGGGCGCGTTCTCGTCAGCCTTCATCCCGGTGCTCTCTACCACCCTTGCGGAGGACCCCTCGGGCGTCCGGCCCCGTGAGCTCGTGCGCACCCTGGTGGCGCTCCAGCTCCTGGTCCTTCTTCCGCTCGTGGCGCTCAGCCTGGCGTTTCCCCGCCTGATCGTCACGGGGCTGCTCACATTCTCGGACCCCGCGAAGGTCGCCGTGGGCGTCCAACTCATGCGGTGGATGTTCAACTACATCCTCTTCGTGTCCTTGAGCGCGCTGGTCATGGCGGTCCTGAACTCCCATGGCAAGTTCACGGTGCCGGCCCTCAGCCCCCTCATGTTCACCCTCGCGACGGTACTTTCGCTCCTCTTCTTCCACGGCCGGCTCGGGGTACTGGCCATGGGAGTCGGCGTGTTCGTCGGCGGCATTCTCCAGCTCGCCTGCCAGCTTCCCGCTCTGCGGCGCCTCGGCTACCGCCTGCTCCCCAGCTTCAAGCTGGCGAACCCGGACTTCCTGAAGACCGCGAAACTGTGGCTGCCGTACCTCGCCTCGGCGTCCATCGTCACGATCAACCAGTTCTTCGCCCAGTTCTTCGCAAGCGGGCTCGAGGACGGAAGTGTTTCAGCAATCACCAACTCGGTCATGTTTCTCCAGATTCCCATCGGGATCTTCACGACCTCCGTCGCCACGGTGACGTTCCCCGCCATGAGCAGGCAAGCGGCACAGGGCGACAGGGAGTCGCTGCGCGGCACCGTTTCCTACGGCATCCAGTTCCTCCTCGTCCTTCTGGTGCCCTCGTCCATCCTGCTCTGCCTCTTTGGAAGGGAAATCATAGCCGCGGCGGTACAGAGGGGGCGATTCACGCCACAAGCGACGCTGATGGCAGCCCGCGCCCTCACGGGGTACGCGTTCGGCCTCATCAGCATGGGCATCTACACGTTCCTCCAGAAGCTGTTCAATTCGTACAAGAGCTTCATCGTCCCGCTGGTGAGCGCGGGGTCCATCGCCGTCCTGGATATCATCCTGTCCCTGGTCCTCAAGGCGACGGCCCTGAGGGTGAGCGGGCTCGCCTATGCGAACTCCATCGCCTTCACCGCGGGCATGGTCATGCTCGTCATACTGGCACGACGGCGACTCGGCCCGGTAGGCCCCCGAAAGATCCTCTCGACGCTGGGGAAATCGGTGCTGGGATCGATTCCCATGGCCGCGCTTCTGGTCGGATTTCGCCTGTGGAAACCGGACATATGGGTGCACGGCGGTTCCCTTCGCGCCACGGCGCTGATCGCGGCCGTGTGTGCCGCGTGCGTCGGAGTGACGGTGCTCATGTACATGGCTCTGCGCGTGCCGTATCTCACGGATCTCGTGAGGAGGCGAAGAAGCGAATGAAATCCCCGGTTGTCTCCCCTCTCCTGACCTGTCTGATCCCTGTCTACCTTTGTCTCGCCCTGCTCCCCGCCTTTGCGGCGGACACGGCAGAAGCGAAGGACCGCACCAGGCAGACGCTCCTGTACGGCATCGACAGCCAGGTGATCGACGCGGTGCAATCCATCCGGAGCGCTCAGGATACGGGCTTCACGGGCGAGCTTCTCCAGATACTCAACGGCCAGAGGTCCCCCGAAGTCCAGAAGGCTGTTTTCGATCTCTTCAAGGATCAGAAAATCCGGGACGGGGAGGGGCGCGGGAAAGCCATCCTTGCCGCATGGCAGGACACTCAGGATGCACTCCTGATCGCGGCGATCCAGTACCTTGCCGCGATCACGAGTCCCGGGCTGGCTTCCGGACTTGCGGCCCTGGTGGACGCCGGAAGCAGCGCGGTGGCGCTGGCCGCCATCCAGGCCATGGGTACGTCCGGTGACAAGGCCGCGGCTGCTCTCCTCGTGGCGAAGCTGAAGAGTCCCGATTTTCCCGACGCGAGGAAGAACGACGTCATTCTCGCCCTGGGAGCGCTGAAGGACCCGCTTGCCGTCGAGGTCCTCCTTTCGCTCGCGGGGAGCACGGACGAGGAGAAGGTGCGTCGGATGTATGCGGCTGACTCGCTGGGAAAGATCGGTGATGCCCGCGCGCTGCCCGTGCTCCGGACCATGTTCGCGGAAAACGACGCGCTGATCAGGCTGTACGCGGCATCGGCCCTGTCACGGTTCGGCATCGAAGAAGTGTTCCCCAGCATCATCCAGGGACTTCGAGATGGAAACGTGAAGGTACGGGAGCAGAGCGCGAAGGCGCTGGCCCGGCAGCTCAGCTCATCCCAGGCGGAGACCGCTGTGCCGATCCTCTCCTACAAGGCCGAGCGGGATCCCGAGCCGAGCGTCCGGGTCGCCTCCATCCAGGCACTCGGAGCCATCGGCGGCGACGCCGCCACGAAAATGCTCCTCAAGATCTACTCGGGAGCAGATCATCCCCTGGACAGCAGGGAAACCGCGCTGGGCATCCTCGCCGCGAAATCCCTCTCCCTCAGCATGGAGTCGATCCGCGCTGTCGTTGCGAAGGAGTGGAGCTCCTACGACACACGCACGCTTGAATCGACGGCAAAGGTGCTCGCCGCCACCAGGAGCTCGGATCTCAAGGACCTGTTTGTCCGGTTCCTCGACAGTCCTGATCCCGTCGTCAGGTCGTACGGGGTACGCGGCATCGGCGCGAATGGTTTCTCCGACCTGAAGGATCGAGTGAAAAAGATGTCGGAGCAGGATCCGAATCCCGGGACCCGGCAGGAAGCGGCGCTCAGCCTGGCCAGGCTGTAGGGCACACTGCGCGGCAAATAGACTCGCAGGCCACGCCGCGGTCCTATGTCCCCGAGCTGCGCGCCTGGCGCATGATCCTGTTGATCTCCTCCAGAGGTGACACCCATTCCCGGAAATGCAGCGAGAGCGCACGCCCCTTCGAGTTAACGAACGGGATCTCCTTCCCGAGGCAGTCCTCGATCGGTCCGCTCACGCCGGGGAAAAGCTCGCCTCGGAGGGGTGTGAACACGTACCGGCCGTCCACGTTCCTGATCTCCGCGACGCTCGAAGGCATCGGGACGAGGAAGACCAGAAATGACGAGAACCTCCCGCCCACGCTGCGAGCCGCACCAGCTCCGAAGCGGTGCACGTTCCTGAATCCGATGCGGTGGTTCTGTTGATCCACTCTCATCTCGATCAATGGAGGCAGCGATGCCTGCTGGATGGACTGGCGAGGCATGGCGCGCCGGATGCTCATTACCGTGGGGCGCACCCGCCCGCCGGACGGGGCGGCATGGGCGGCCATGAGCGGGATCTGCCGGTGTGTGCCTAGTTTTGCGGGCGCAGCACCCATGAGCGGCACCCGGGCAGCTCTCCTCCCGCCAGCAGCCGTGCCTGCGCCCTCCGCCTTCATTCCTGCTCCGTGCCTGCGGGCAAGGCCCGAGAGCGGGGCTTCGCCCAGCTTCTGCCGCATATAGAGGAAGAGACGAGCCAGGAGATAGATCACGGCCAGCCCGAGGACGATGTACAGCACGTACAGGAAGGTGAGCCGGGGGATGGGGATCCCGCCCTCGCCGGTGTAGGTGAACGAGAGTGTCCCCTCGGTCGGGGAGATGCGGATATCGTCGTCGAAGATAAGCTGAACCTTCGCGTCGTGCGCGCCCTTCGGGTAGCTGAGGGGAAGCTTCAGGGGAACGTCGAGTGCCGCCTCGCCGCCCGCAGGCACCGTGATGGCGAGCTTTTTCTCCAGCAGCTCGGTGCCTTCGCTCTGTACGCTGGACAGCCGCGCGATGATAGGCTCCGTTTTCCAGTTCTTCACCTTGAAGAGAGCAGTGAACCTGGTGCCGACCTTCCCGAGGGCGGCGGGGAAGATCAGGGTGGGATACCCCGTGGTGACTCCGGTGACGTGTTCCTTGTCCCGGGTGGGGTAGGGGACGATCTGGACTCCCAGGGCATCGGCGATGTCGCCCAGGTAGCTTTTCAAGTTCTGCTCATCGGGGGCCGGCTGCGGCGGCACCTTCAGGATGCTCACTGACCAGCCCTCCTTGCGCATTGCCTGGGCGACGCTGGTGATTGCAGCCTTCACCACCGCGGGATCGCCGTTGTTCGGGCTCCCCGGTGGAGGATCGTGCACGCCGTCGGTAATGATGATGATCTGTTTGGGATTGGTCTCGGGAAGCTCTTTCACGTTCTTGTACAGGAACTGCATCGCCGCAACGAGGTCCGTGTACCGCCCGAGGGCGTGGAGGAGGAGCACGTGGCTGAAGGCCTGCCGGGCTGCCTCCTCGCTGTTTACTTCCAGGGAGATCTCCACCTCGGGGAGGCTGGAAAAGCTGATGAGATGGAACGTGTCCCCGCGGTGAAGCCGGGTGGTGAGGAGGTCCTGCACCAGATAGTTCATCAGATCGTCGAAGTAGGGGAACATGCTCGCCGACGTGTCCACCAGGACGACGAGGTCGAGGTTCTGCGCTGCTCTCGCGGCGCCGCCCCCAAGGAGGACGGCGGCGGCGAAGAAGACGAGGATCAGCGCGATGCGCGCTCTGGCTTCTACCCGTGTCTTCATAGGTTTTTCAAGTCCGCCTTTTCTATGCGTTCCACTGTGTAGTGGAACTCGTTCTGGTTGATGGTGAACTTCAGCTCTTCTCCCGGGCGATGGTCCCAGAGCGCCATGCCCAGCGGGGAAAGGTAGGAGATCACGTTGCGGGTGGGGTTGGACTCCCAGGGCCCGAGGATGATGTACTCCTCGGCCTGTCCGTTTTTGCGATTGCTGAGCGCCACCCGGGTTCCGAAAGCGATCCGGTCGGCCTTCACCTCGTTCTCGTTGAAGATCTGGGCCTGCTGGACCTCCTCCTTGAGGCGTGAGGCGGTGACCTTCAGCATCTCCTGCTTCTCCAGGGCGGCCTTGTACTCGGCGTTCTCACGCAGATCGCCCTTGGCCATGGCGACCCCGATTTCCTTCGAGTTCTCCGGGATCTCCATGTCGATGACCCGTTTCAGGTCCTGCTGCTTTCTCTCGAAGCTCGCCCGGGTGACCATCAGGCCTAGGCTGACCTTCTCCGCTCCGGGCTCGCCGAGGAAATGGAAGTCGGGGTATTTCTCCTTGATCCTGTGCTTGAGCTGGATCTTGATGG
>Ga0187870_1001857_pt1 | contig 18297 bp, 18 predicted proteins | sample June2016WEW_13_1_3_FD_132974 | JGI IMG/M metagenome (GOLD analysis project Ga0187870, IMG submission 132974) | Peatland microbial communities from SPRUCE experiment site at the Marcell Experimental Forest, Minnesota, USA - June2016WEW_13_150 | ecosystem: Environmental > Terrestrial > Soil >... | reverse complement strand
GGTTGGGAATCCGAGGTCAACTTCACTACCTCGTATTGGTGAGAAAGGGTATTGTAGATCTTCTTCTGAACGTCGAGCTCAGCGGAAAGGCTGTTGAACTCTGCTTGCACGTCGGGGAAGCCTTTCTGGCTGGAAGAACTGTCCAGCATCTCTGGTTGGCCCTGCTGGATCCGATCAATTCTGTCAATGATGTCCTGCCGCTCGCCCTGCATCTGCTGCAATTTGGGATCATCGCCAGAAGAGATGCGCGAATAGTTCTCTATGTCGATCTCCTTGAGTATGAGCTGAGAGCGAAGTCCGGCAAGGGCTGATGCCTGCGAGGTTCCCAAATCCTGGGCCGTGGGCGCACCGTACCTTTTCTGCAATACGTCCAGCCGACCCTGCAATCTGTCGATGTCAGCTTTGACTTCGCCGACCTTCTCTTCCAGGAGCTGCTTCTGCTGCTGGTTCGAGCTTCCTATGTTCTGGGCGTACCACTCGCCCAGAAGGGCCACAATTCGATTTGTGAGGTCCCTTGCAAAGACCGGGTCTATGTCTTGAAAAGAAATCGTGATAGCTCCAGTGAGCCGGTTATTGTCGAAGTGAAGGTTGCCCAGGAGCTTCTTCCTCGACCTGCTCTTGGCGTGATACGTAATCCTGTATTTTGCAGCGATCCCGAAGTCCTCGATAACTTTGTCGAGGAATGTCCGGCTCTGGAGGACCATGAGCAAGAATGCTCCATTGTCGAATCCTGCTGCCTGTTCCATCGAGCTTGTCGTGCTTTCGAGGGCAGCACGGATCGCTGAAGACAAATCACTTTCCGCACCTTTTTGAACAAGAATGATCGCGCTGGCGGTATACTGGTTGGGGAGAGGACTTTTTTCCGGGGGCAGAAGAAGGCTCGCAGCGCAGAAGGCGATGACGCATACTGCAGCAGTACCAGTTAGAGCTATCATGAGCCAGCGGTACTTCAAGAGAATTGACAGGTAGTATGCAAGCCCTTCTAGGAGAGTTCGTTCCTTGTTCACTTTACACTGCCTGCCTTTGGGGTCACGGAATACTGTCGATGCTCATACTACTCCATAAGTGTCGTCCAAGTAAAGACTATCCCAGATATGTAGCCTTGACAGGATTATTAGGGGGGCTTGAAATTCACCCATGCAAAGTGTATAAGACCATAAAAATGTCAACCGAGATATCAGATAGATATAGCACGATCTACCTGGTTGGTGCGGACAACTGCCTCAAAGGGGCGCTTTCGTATGTCTTCGAAAGGGAAGTCTGTTCCAACTGCATCATTCTGAAGGATGTCAATTCCCTTTCCGCAGAGGTCTTGAGAAGTCGCGAAAAGGTGCTCTTCCTGATCGATAGTCTGGAAAAGGATTTTGAGAAAGAATTGGTCGCCCTGCAAGCCAAAGAGAACCATCGCAGCGAATACGTCACTGCTGCTTTGTTCAACCTCCAAAAGGGAACAGGGATCGAGAGGAGAGCTTTTAACAGGGGGATACGCGGATTCTTCTACCGCAACGAGAGCCTTCTGCAGATGCTGAAGGGCCTCCGGACGCTCTTTCAGGGCGAGATTTGGCTTTCGAGGGATATCCTCGTGGAGGTTGCGCTTCAGGGTCACATGAAAAAGTCTCGTGTTGTCCATGAAAAGACTGCACTTACCCATAGGGAAATCGAGGTCCTCGGCCTCTTGAGCATCGGGTCAAACAATGATGAAATAGCTGACAAGCTTTTCATAAGCGCCAATACCGTTAAGACCCATCTCTACCGTGTATTCCGAAAGATCAGGGTCCCGAATAGATTTCAAGCTGCGCTCTGGGCAGCGAAGAACCTCTGAGTAATACTTTGTGCTTACAAGAAAAAGGCACTATTTGTAAACTTTGATATTAGTATTTGGCCATAGCTTTATGAGCGATTCATAAAAAGCTACGCCTCCTTTCGGATTGCCAGTCTTCGTGTCCTCTGGATACCTTAACGGCGAATACGATGGAATGACAAATGCAGGAAAGAAGGAAACTGGAACGTTTCGAAATAGACGCCCCGGCGCGAGTCGTGGTCGAAACTGGAAGCAACCAGAAAGTCGAATACGATCTGGCGACCCGCGACGTTTCTTCTGCAGGAGCCTTCCTGTTTTCACCTAAGCCGCTACCCAATGGCACCAGTGTAAAGATGGAGTTTCTGATTTCTCTTGATGCGCTCCAAAAGCTTACAGGAGACAAAGGAATGGCGAAAGTAAGAGTAGAGGGACAGGTCATACGATCAGACTCGAGCGGAATCGCCATTCGTTTCGACAGCAAGTACAAGATCACGGCCCTCGGCAGCAACAACTTGAGAAACGGGTCGTCTTGATTTCGGACGTGATCTGAAAAAAGCAAAGGAACATGTTTCGGCTGTCCTTTGCGCATCCGATACTTTTCGAGGACTAGTGAGGGAGACGCCGCGTTTGCAGCAGGCTCCAGCACTGAGGGGAGAACTGCGTTTCATGCAGGGTAGTCGCGGAAGAGATGTAGACAGATGAAAAAATTGAAACCGGAAATTTCAGCCATCTTGACGGAGAAGAAGGCTGGCGAGAGAATCGCCGCGCTGCATTCGCAGCCTGTCTTCCAGGCGATTCTTCGCCATGAGAGGTCCCGGGCAAACCGGGATGGCAGCGAGTTCACACTCGCCGTTTTCGATGTTTCCTCCATGATCACCAACAGCCGGGGTGTGAACCAGATCACCTCCCGGATATGCGAAAAGATGCGATCAATCGATGAAGTCGGGTGGCTTGACGCGCGGAACATTGGTGTTCTCCTCCCTGTAACGAACCTCCCGGGAGGACAGAGATTCGCGACCCGTGTCCTGGAGTCGATTCCCATTTCCTCCTCCTTGTTACCCTGGATAGCATACACATATCCTTCTCACTGGCCTCCGGGCAGCAATGGTGATTCTCGCGACGAGTTCAAAAAGCCGGCTCGAGCAGGCAGCGCTACCGATACACGGAGTGCGGGGAACGAGTCTCACTGGATGGATATCCTCGGGCAGGTTTTCTGTCTGAGGGTTCCTTTGTGGAAGCGATGCATGGACATCGTGGGCTCGCTGGTCTTGATTGCTCTGCTGTCTCCCTTGTTTCTGATCATCCTTGTCTACATAAAAAGCATCTCACCCGGAAAGGTGCTCTTCCGACAAAAGCGTGTGGGATATCAGGGAAAGCTTTTCACATTTATGAAGTTCCGCACGATGCACGAGAATAATGACCCTCGCGCCCATAGGGACCATCTGAAAGAACTGATCAAGGGCGGCATGGCCATGGAGAAACTGGACCGCAGAGCTGACCCGCGCATCATTCCAGGCGGAATGATTCTTCGGAAAGCGTGCATCGATGAATTGCCGCAGCTATTCAATGTTCTTCGGGGCGATATGAGCCTCGTGGGACCAAGACCCTGCATCCCCTATGAAGCGGAAGAGTACCTGCGCTGGCACACCCATCGTTTCGACATCCTCCCCGGCATGACCGGGCTTTGGCAGGTGAGCGGTAAGAACAAGCTCAGCTTCGAACAGATGATGCGGCTTGACATTTCTTACACAAAAAGAATGTCCCTTTTGCTCGATCTGAAGATCCTTCTCCTGACTGTGCCGACGATCATCGGACTAGTCTTCGAGGCCACGCTGAGGCGGCTCAGCAAGAAGCAGCTCGACCCCTCTAAGAAATCCATCTCCAGCGGTAACAAGAAAGGATCTTTTAAAAATGCGTAAGATTGCGGTTGTTGGTTGCGGCTACTGGGGGCCGAACCTGGTGCGGATTTTCCGTTCGCTGCCCGGGGTCAAGGTGAGCGTCATCTGCGACAAGAGCCAGGAGAGGCTTGATCATGTGGGACAACTTTACCCCGAGGTGGAAAAGACGACCGATTTTTCGCGGATCACCGGCGACAGTTCCATCGAGATGGTAGCGATTGCGACTAACGTGATCACCCATCATCCCCTTGCGCGGGCGTGCCTGGAATCGGGCAAGCATACCTTCGTGGAGAAGCCTCTTGCCGCCTCTGTGAGCGAGTGCCAGGATCTGGTCAACCTCGCTGAGAAAAGCGGCCTGACCCTGATGGTGGGACACACATTCGTGTATACCCCGACCATCAGAAAGATCAAGGAAATAGTCGACTCCGGAGAAATTGGGGAGTTGATGTACATCAGTTGCCGACGCCTCAATCTCGGCCTTTTTCAGAAGGACATCAATGTGGCCTGGGACCTCGCTCCCCATGACATATCGATCGTTCTTTTCATAATGAACATGAATCCAGTATCGGTGGCCTGTCAGGGCAAGGCCCACCTGTCTCCTGGCATCGAGGACATCACAAATATCAGCCTTTCATTCCCGAATGGGGGGTTTGCAACGATCCTGTCGAGCTGGATTGATCCGCGAAAGGTGCGTGAAATTACCATCATCGGGACAAAGAAAATGATCGTCTACGATGATACGGAGCCGCTGGAGAAGATCAAGATCTACGACAAGCGAGTAGAAGCGCCTCCCCATTACGACACGTTCGGTGAGTTCAACTATTCGTACCATTATGGAGATATTCTTTCACCGTTCGTGAAGCATGAGGAGCCTTTGAAGGTAGAGTGTCAGCACTTCATCGACTGTATCGACTCTGCCGCCCGTCCCGACTCCAGCGGCCGCGAGGGCCTCGCAGTCGTGCAGATTCTCGAGGCCGCGACCCAGTCGCTGAGGAACGGCGGGGGGGCGGTTCCACTCAGGTACCAGAAATGAGCACTGCAAAAGAACCCCTGCTGACAATAGCCCCCGACGTCAAACTCGGGAAATGCGTGAAGCTGTACGCCTTCGTGAACCTGTATGGGTGCGAGATAGGTGACAACACGAAGATCGGCACTTTCGTCGAGGTCCAGAAGGGCGTGAAGATTGGAGCCAATTGCAAGATCTCCAGCCACACATTCATCTGTGAAGGGGTGACAATAGAAGACGGGGTTTTCATCGGCCACGGGGTCACTTTTATCAATGACTTATATCCTCGAGCGCTGACAGGGGCTGGTGCGCTCCAGACAGAAACAGATTGGACCTGCATTCCGACTGTCGTTCGAAAGGGAGCGTCGATCGGCTCAGGGTCCACAATTCTACCCGGGATAATAATAGGAGAGAATGCGATTGTTGGTGCAGGTAGCGTTGTCACGCACGACGTTCCGCCCAACACGATCGTTGCCGGCAATCCGGCGCGAGTTTTGCGAAAGGTGCCGGTAAAGATTGCGTGAACCTGCAGAAGGAGGCAATATGAAACGATTCCTGATCCTGGCTTTGTTGTTCATCGTTGTCTCAAATGTATTCGCTATCGGACCGCTGACCGTGGGAAGCGCCCACGCAGAGAGCGGTTACGACAACAAGGACATGAAAGTCGCGGTGGTGGTGAATGCAGTCGAACAAGGAAGGATGTGGCTGAACGCCAACAACAGCTATCTCCTTCTGTCCTCAGAGTTAGAAAAGCTGCTGAATCTTGTCCAGACCGCGGCAAAGAAGATCGACATCGCCATTGCCAACAAATGCACGGTATATTACCTGCAGGAGGTCGGAAGGTTTTATACTGATAGTGCAGCACTCGTGACCGTCTCCTTCGAGACCCAGAGCTACGAGTCATGCAATACAGTTGTGCAGGTCATGAATGGCGGGAACTATGACATTCTTTTGCTCAACAAGAAGGACACCCAGGATTTCATCAAAGTTCTGAGGAGCGCGCACAATCTCGTCGATGATCACCAGAGGCAGATTGCGCTTTTCAAGTAGATATTAGAATCCTATCGTTAGGGAGAAGAGGCAATATGGATGTCCCGTTTCTGGACCTGAAAGCGCAATACCAGTCAATTCACACAGAACTCGACGCCGCTATCCGGGAGGTGATGGAATCAAGCGCCTTTGCCGGTGGCCCCTTTGTGGAGCGATTTGAGACGGAGTTCGCCAGGTTCTGCGGGTGCCACCATGCCGTCGGAGTGGGAAGCGGGACGGACGCCCTTTGGCTAACTCTCCTCGCCTTGGGAATCGATCAGGGAGATGAGGTCATAACAGTTGCGAATACCTTCATCGCTACGGCTGAAGCGATTAGCTTCTGCGGAGCTCGCCCTATTCTTGTTGACGTGGATCAATCCACCTATACCATGGACCCCGATCAGTTGGAAAAGTCAATCACGGATAGGACACGTGCCATCATCCCAGTGCATTTATTTGGCCAGATGGCGGACATGGGCCCGATCATGGAGATCGCTCGCTCTAGGGGAGTGCCGGTGATTGAGGATGCTTGTCAAGCTCACGGCGCCGAATACCAGGGGAGGCGGGCAGGCTCAATCGGACTCGCGGCGGCCTTCAGCTTCTACCCCGGCAAGAATCTGGGCGCATGCGGCGAGGCGGGTGCCATCGTGACAAACGATTCAGAAATCGCTAAGAAGGTGAGAATCCTTCGTGATCATGGCCAGGAGAAGAAGTACGTCCATGCAGTGGTGGGCTGGAACGCGCGCATGGATGGCATCCAGGGGGCGATCCTTTCGGCAAAGCTCAAGCACATCGAAGAATGGAACGAGCGGCGAAGGAGAAACGCCAGGAAGTACAGCGAGCTGCTCACGGGCGTGCCCGGTGTCATCCTTCCCACGGAGGCCGATGGCAATCGACATGTCTACCATGTCTATGCGATTAGGGTTCAGGGAAGGGATTCTCTGATGACCAGGTTGAGGGAAGAAGGGGTCAATTGCGCCATTCACTATCCTGTGCCAATTCACCTCCAGAAGGCGTATGATAACCTACGGCTACAGAAGGGCAGCCTCCCAATTTCGGAGCGTTGTGCAGAGGAGTTTCTTTCCCTGCCCATGTTCCCCGAGCTAACCCAGACCGGGATGGAATACGTTTCTGACGCAATAAGGCGCAACTGCAACTAGAGTGCCGAAAGTGCATTCATTTGTGCGCGTCAGGAAAGCTCAATTCCAAAGCAGTGCATCGAGATCTAGGGATCATCAGATGAACAGCACAGCAGAGGGCAATCCCAAGGTCGATGCGACTCGGCTTTCCGCGGAAAGGGCGGCTCTTGCCTTGCTAGACTACTGCAAGAACGAGAACTGGGCTAGCTATGATCCTTATGATGGTCTCAGCAGCCGGTTCTTGACTGGGCTCCCGTTCTCCAGAAGCTGGGTTTTTCGGCTTCTGATTACTCAGGGGTTGAAGCGATCACCGGTAAATCTGAAGCTTTTTATTCTCGTGCCGAACGAAGGAAGAAAACCTCAAGGCGTGTGCCCCGTTTTGCCCTAGCTTGATTCGGCTGTCGGATAGAGGGCTCTTGACAGAGGATTCAGTAGTTCTTGAGAGGTTGGGGTGCCTCCTTGAACAGAGGAGGAAGGGCTACAGTATCCCATTCCCATTGATCTGCAGAAGCCCTACATTCATCTTGGGCTTTCCGCCGGGAGCTTCCCCGTTGCGGAACTGTACTCGCGGGAGTTCCTTTCCCCGCCCATGTATCCTGAACTCACTCACAAGAAGATTTCGCACGTGATGGAAAGCACAAGCGCTCTCTCACTCGAGTTGGCGGCTCGAAGAACGCCAAATGGCAAGATTTGAAAGAGCAATTCTCCGGGTGCTCGCGCTGTGTATACACGCTGGCCCTGCCGACCCTGTGAAAGAGATGTCCAAGGACCGTGGGCAGGAATCGATGGGAAAAAAGAGTTCGCCGCCGAGCTTCATCATTCTCACCTACTCGGATTTCTGGGATGACCCGCCCCGGGCCAGGCACCAGGTCGCCGAAGCTCTGGCAAAGGGGTACAAGGTTTCGTTCATCAGTGCCAATAGGCGGGGACGTCCGCGGTTGGACAGGTGCAGGGTTCAGGAGAATCTGGAAGTCTTCACTCCCTTCTTCCCGATCGATAGTCGCATCCGCTACCGTATTCCTGCTATCAATTACCGCTATCAGGCGTGGCTTTTCCCCTTACTGAAGAGGGAGATAGCCGATGACAAAGTGATAGTCATCAATTGGGACTACACTGCGACGCGGGTATTCGAATACTATGATAAGGTCGTTTTTTACTGCAACGATTACCCTATTCGCTACTACTATTTCAACGCGATAAAAAAGTACCTAGAAAAATGCGAGCAGACGATGGCGGAAAAATCCCTCCTTTGCGTCGCTACGGTGAATTTCCTCGTGGAGCGGCTTAGAAAATTCAATGAAAATGTCATAGAGCTGAGACTCGGCGCTCCTTTAATCGACGGTGAGCTTAAGTTCACCAGGAACGACACTGTGAGAATTGGATTGGTAGGGTTCCTGGACGCAAGGAGGATTTCTCTGAGCATAATCAAGGGCCTGGTCTCCCGCCCCAATGTTGAGCTGCATGTCTATGGCGTTCTTCATCCAAGGCTCAGGAAAGATCTAGAGAGATACGGCAATATCAGGCTGCGGGGCATTCTCACGGGAAAGCTGCTTATCGAAGATCTTAAGCGAATCGACGTCGGGATTGCCCCCTATAGGGTGAGCGACGTGAATCCCGGCGGAACGCCGAACAAGCTCTGGCTCTACCTCGCGGTCGGGAAACCCGTCGTCATTAGTGATCTTCCGAGCATCAAGGATTGGCAGTTTCACGACGATTTCGTATATAAAGCGAAGGACGACAAGGATTTCGTCGAAAAGATTTTCTCTGCATACAACCGCGACAGCGAAGAGCTGATGAAGTTACGGGCCGATTTTGCGCGAGAGAACTCCTGGGACACTCGAATCAAGGTTTTGCTCGAGCGGATAAATGCGGCGATAGGCCAAGGTGACGGATTTCCTGGCCTTCCCCGGGACATCAGCGTCCGCTTGTGACGGTACGGTGACAATTTCAAAACGTTCGATGGCGAAGCCTTTCACAGTGAATACCCGGGAGGCAGAGAATTTTATCAACCAAGCCGAGACGATGGGCCGGAAGATCCGTTGACAGATTGAACACGTTGACTGTGATAGGCTTCGCGGAAGCGCTTGCCGCTCCCGAAGTAGTGTGGAGTCTAGTGGATCAGGGATTCCAAGTATTGGCTTTCGCGCGAAGGGGGAAGCGCACTGCGCTACACCATAGCCGGCACGTCAAATGCTTTGACATCACGCCACCAGAAGAGGACCTGAAGGCGGCGCTTTCAGAATTGCACGCGCACATGGTCTCGTTGCATGCTTCGTTCAGTGAATACCGACATGTGCTGTTCCCTTTGGACGATACTGCGGTGTGGATATGCAGTAGCGTGTCATTAGATCCGGATTGGATGCTGGCCGGTCCTTGCGGTGATAATGTCAGTTTGGCTCTGGACAAATATGTCCAAGTTCAGGCTGCGTATGATGCCGGTTTCAAGGTTCCCAATACAATGCTTGCTATAACCTCACAAGACATATTGGGTACAAGGCAATCTTTTCCGCTTATTCTTAAGCCTGCAAAAGGCATCACGCCCCTTGAGAACCGATTGTACAGGGGCCGCAGCTGGATATGCGGAAACCGCGAAGAGCTGGAACACGCAGCTGTCGAGTGGGCGAACCGTGCACCATTAGTAGTTCAGCCCTTTATCTTGGGGAGGGGGGAGGGTGTTTTCGGCATCGCGACATCTAAGGGGGTTCGGGCCTGGAGTTCGCATAGAAGAATAAGGATGATGAATCCTCATGGATCTGGATCTAGTGCGTGCATCTCGCAAAGGGTGAGTGAGGACCTCAAGCCACCAATCGAACGACTAATTGAAAGGGCCGGGTGGCATGGTCTGTTTATGATCGAGTTCCTACGCGACCGTTCAGGAACTGCTTGGTTCATGGAGTTGAATGGCAGGCCATGGGGGAGCCTCGCGCTGGCACGCCGGCAAGGACTGGAATACCCGTCATGGAATGTGATGCTAGTAACGAATGCACAAACGGACATCGAAATGGACAGGCCCGGCGATGAAGGGCTGGTTTGCAGGCATCTGGGCCGTGAGTTTATGTACCCTTTGTTCGTGTTACGTGGCCCAAAATCCAAAGCGCTGAGCAATTGGCCCTCGTTCTGGAAAGCAGCTCGAGACGTCTTACTTGTCCGATACGGAGATACTTTTTACAATTGGCGAAGGGATGACCCGAAGGTAATGCTCAGTGATTTCTTCTACACAATCCGCGATCAGGTGTTCAAGAAGAAGAGATGAGAGTGGAAGCAGTTAAGGCCGCCTGCCATGTTCACTCTCTTTGGTCAGACGACGGGAAATGGTCTTTGGAGAAGCTTGTAGCCGAGTTCGGGCGGCGGGGCTGCAGGGTTCTGATGATGTCCGAACATGATCGGGGATTCACTGAAGACCGCCTAGTTGAGTATCGAGCAGCTTGTGCCCGCGCAACTACTGAACAAGTACTTGTTTTGCCGGGAATTGAGTACAGCGAAGCAAGCAACACTATTCATGTTTTGGTGTGGGGGGTCGTTCCATTCCTAGGAGAAGGGGTGCCAACGAATTCGCTGTTGGAATCCGTTAAGGCCGCGAAAGGGGTAGCAGTCCTTGCGCATCCTTCCCGACGCGATGCATGGAAGAGTTTTGATTTTGCTAGGGTGGGAGGGATTGCGGGAATTGAGCTATGGAACCGGAAGTATGACGGCTGGGCACCGAGTCAAGAAGCTTCGTTCCTTCTCAAGACGACCGTAGTGCCCCTATATGTCGGGATGGACTTTCACGATCGACGCCAGTTATGTCCCCTTTCCATGGCACTTGACGTTCGAGGCCCGGTAACGGAGGAATCGGTTCTAGAATGCTTGAGGGCACATCGCTTCCACGCGTATGCATTTGGACGCAAGCTAGATGAAAGAGTGCGGAGTCGAGCGTTGCCGCTTCTGAAAGTGGCTGAGCGCATCAGACGACTCTTGTCCCGGATCTACAGGAGCATGAGTAGGGCCTGGGCCTAATGAATGCGACGCTGAAAAGTGGCTATAGGGATTTCTGGAATGTATTGGTTCCTGATCAGTGCGTGTCCCGGCTCAGTTCGATGCGGTCCAGGACACTATCATGGCGCTCAAGGAACGCATGGCGCAGGCCTACGGATGCGCGGAGGAGGTCGAGCGCCTCTGGAGCTTGGGGTCAGTCTGAAGGTATCGGTTTTGGGCGCTATCGAAGCTTTTGCCGTGTTTGAAAGCTGCCGGGTCTGGTACATCGCAATCTGAATGGATTGGAGAAGTATGAGTATTGACGCCAAGCATATATGTGTATGCGTGTGTACGTACAAGAGGCCCGAAATGCTGAGGCTGCTGTTGTCGAAACTAGTAGAACAGGAAACAGATCGCCTTTTCAGCCATTCTATCGTGATTGTCGACAATGATGTGTCTGAATCAGCGAGACACGTGGTAGAATCCCACGCTCTTGAATCGGCAGTATCGATTCGGTACTACGTGGAACCGGAGCAAAATATCGCCCTTGCAAGAAATAAAGCCACTGCGAACGCTCGGGGTGACTTCATTGCCTTCATGGATGACGATGAGTTCCCTCAGCGAGATTGGCTTGCCTGCCTTTATAGGACGTGTAATAAGTTCGATGCTGATGGTGTCCTAGGTCCCGTACTCCCTTACTTTAATGTCGCCCCTCCAAGGTGGGTTCTACAGGGCAAGTATTTCGACCGTCCGACGCACAAAACAGGGACGGTTCTGCCCTGGTACAATACAAGAACAGGAAATGTGTTATTTGACGCCAGTATTCTGCAGGGTGACAGGGAACCGTTCAACCGGGAGTTTGGCAGTGGAGGCGAAGACAGGCATTTTTTCAGAAGAATGATCGGGCAGGGGCGCAAATTCGTTTGGTGTAATGAGGCTCCTGTATATGAGGTCATTCCACCTGAGCGGTGGAAGAAATCATTCATGCTGAGAAGGGCGCTACTTAGAGGAACGAACCCGTCTTTCACTAAACTGAGTGTCGCCAAGTCTCTTTTTGCAATCCCAGTTTACACGCTTAGTCTGCCGTTTCTCTGGTTCTTTGGTCCGCATGTATTCATGAAGTACCTATTAAAAGATTGTGATCATTTGGGGAGAGTTCTGTCATTTTTAGGATTCAGAGTGATTAAAGACAAGTACGTAACTACATCATAAGCGTCACTTGAACCAATAGAACTTTTAATGAAGCCTGACCAAATAAGCAAGACAAGCGTGCAGCAGAATTGCCTGAAACGATTCGTTCGTGTCAGTTCTTAAGGCAGCATATGTACGATTCCCAGAAGGCGGGACATTTGTCAGGAGAAGATGATAGGGAGCGCGCAAGGAAACTACGATCATGAATCGCGCTGAGGCAGGGATCGGTGGCGTATCGTGGTTGAAAGCGACACGTTACTGGACAGCGGTCGGCGAGATGGTGCTCAATCTGCACAGAGGCAAATGAAGTCCTAGGGTGCAACGGATCAGTACCTGATAGGCTGGATAAAGCACATGGGTCGTGGTAGGCCCACGATGAATTCTCCAAAGGCGAGTGGTCGCTGAGTGGGTGCGACGGCACTGTTTTCACAAGTGGCAATAAGGCTCACAGGCCCTCTTGCTCCTCGAGGTGAAACGTCAACGTCTTCTTTCTCGTAGTGCTTACCCGCTTATGGATGGATATGATCGATTCTTGCGGACGGCAAAGAAAACGGACGCCTCTTTTCGGTGTGGTGTTGTCTTCGAGCAGACCACTCGAAATGGGAAGCATGCGTGCGACAGAATGCTGGGAGATTCAGATCAAGGCAATGCTAGAGGCTCTTGATGTGTAGGGTCACATCATTCGTGAGGAGGCAAAAAATATTCTTCAAGCGGCGGTCGATGTGGAAATCCAGGAATATCTGGCGCGATTAAAACACGTCGTCGACCCAGCGGAAGTGAACAATGCTCACAGGCGCGGGGCCGATACGGGTCAAACCACCGCGAGTGGACGACTATGCCCTAGAAACCATGGCACGGGGCGGTTCCCCAGTCAGCTTTAGCCAACAAGCGCGGAACCCCCGCCTTCAAGTAGGGGCGTTTCCGCCTTCTGCCTATGTCACTCCTCGGTCTGTAAAGATTTATTAAGTACCAAATAAATGACTTAAATCAGTTTTACATAGTCTTATCCTTATATGGAATTAGTGGTCTTTATAAGCATGCAATCATCCACTGTAGCTCTCCATCAAACCAACAGGATCCATGATGAAGCATGACCCTATTATTAAATATGATGACAAGATCCTGATAACTGGCGCTGCGGGGTTTATCGGAGCAAAGGTCGTAGAAAGGCTTCTTGCTCGTGGGTTTCGAAACTTGCGTTGCCTTGTCCGACCGTCTAGCAATACCAAAAGGCTTGAGGCCGTCATCAGCAGCCACCGAGAATCCGGGCAGATAAGCATGATGAAGGGAAACCTGCTTTCGCGCGACGATTGTTCGGCGGCAGTTAGGGATGTATTGCTCATATACCACTTGGCGGCCGGAACGGGCACCGAATCAGTACCAGATGCATTCATGAACTCCGTGGTAACAACACGGAACCTTCTAGATGCGACCGTGCAGCAGAAACATGTGAAGCGGTTCGTGAATATCAGTTCGTTCACTGTATACACGAACAAGCACAAGCCCAGAAGGAATGTTCTGGACGAATCTTGCCCAATTGAGGAGCATCCCGCGTTGCGGCACGACGCTTATTGCTATGCGAAAGTGAAGCAGGACGAAGTAGTGACCGCTTACGGGAGGGAACAGCAGATTCCATTCGTGCTTGTGCGGCCGGGCGTGGTCTATGGCCCAGGCCGAAAAGGAATTCCCGGTAGAGTAGGGTTGGGGACGTTCGGGATTTTTCTGCATTTCGGCGGCCCCAATACCGTGCCGCTCACCTTCGTTGACAACTGCGCTGACGCAATTGCGTTGGCTGGCTTAACGCCTGGTATCGATGGGGAAGTATTCAACATCGTGGACGACGACCTTCCTACCAGCCGGCAGATTCTTCGCTTGTACAAGAAAGACGTGCGATGGTTCAGATCGATTTATGTGCCCCGACTTGTGGGATATCTCTTCTACTATCTTTGGGAGAAGTATTCGAACTGGTCGGAGGGACAACTTCCGCCAGTCTACAACCGTAGGTCCTGGCAAGCATATTGGAAGAAGACCTCCTACACCAACGAGAAGCTCAAGAGTCTGCTTGGGTGGCGAGCAATGATATCAACAGCAGAAGGACTGAGGCGGTACTTTGAAAGTTGTGGTGAACGAGGAAACTCATGCTCAAAGTAGCTATTATAGGTTGTGGAAAGATTGCAGATTCGCACGCCGCTCAAATCATAAGGATCAAAGGGTGTGAGATTGTCGGTGTGTGTGACACCGAAGAACTGATGGCAATTCAATTGTATGAACGCTTCCCTATCAAACGCTATTTCACAGACGTACAAAGACTTCTTGCAGAGGCAAAGCCAGATGTCGTTCATATTACCACTCCGACCCAGAGCCATTACAACTTAACCAAGCAGTGCCTTGACTTTGGTTCTCATGTCTATGTTGAAAAGCCATTCACTATAGACCTGGCAGAAGCTGAAAAGCTCATTGCACTTGCAGAACAAAGAGGATTAAAGTTGACCGTAGGCCATAATGGCCAATTCACACACGTCGCGAGACGCATGCGAGAGATCGTGGCTGGTGGATACCTTGGTGGAACTCCTGTGCACATGGAAAGCCACTGGGGTTATGAGCTTGAAGGCAACTACGCAAACGCTCTGATATCGGACAAGCAACACTGGATCCGGAGGCTACCCGGCGGTTTGTTGCAGAATAACATCAGCCACGGGATTGCGAAAGTTGCAGAGTTCCTTGCGACGGCGACACCCCAGGTTATCACAAGTGCCCATAGTAGCCCTTTCCTAAAAGGGTTAGGCGAAGAGGGAATTGCGGATGAACTCAGAGTCATTATTAATGACGAGGAGCGGACAACAGCCTATTTCACATTCTCATCGCAAATGCGTCCCTCGTTACGGCAGTTCCGTATCTTCGGCCCTGAAAACGGACTGCTTCTCGATGATTATCAGCAGACACTGATCAAGCTGAGAGGCACAAGACTTAAGAGTTACGCAGAAAAGTTCATATCCCCCATGATGCTTTCAAAGCAATATGCCGAAAATGCTGCACGAAACGTGCGGCAGTTTCTTTCCCGGGATTTTCATGAGGATGCAAGCAAGAAGTTCCTTATGGAGTCGCTCTATCGCGCGATTGCTGACAACACTCCTGTCCCTATTCCCTACAGGGAAATTCTATTGACCACTTGGATCATGGACGAGGTTTTCCGGCAAATCAGTGCGGGATATCCTTTTCGGAAACAGCCCAAGATGTCGGAACATTGATAACAACATTCTCAGATGATAGCCAAGACGACTCTATATGCGCAGGAATCGAAGAGAGCATTGTTTGATCCGCTTATCCCGGGCTTGTGGAAGGACGAATTCGAGAAATGCTAATCATAAATGCTGATGACTTAGGAATAGGCGAGAAAGCAACTGGGAATATTCTCGCCTGTTATCAAAGGGATAGGATAACATCAACAAGTGCCATGATGTTTATGGTTGACTCGGAAAGGGCGGCGAAGCTGGCGTTGGACGCTTCTATCGACGTTGGCTTGCATCTGAACCTTTCTTCTCCTTTCAGCGGTAGGACATTGCCGAGAAGGCTACAGGAATATCAGAGTCAGATCGTCACATTTCTCGAGGGCGGAAAGTACCACTTTCTTCTGTATAACCGGGCTCTCAAGCAGCAGTTTGGTTACGTCTGTCAGGCTCAATATGAGGAATTCACTAGACTGTACAATAAACTGCCAACGCACATCGATGGGCACCACCATATGCATTTGTGCATGAACATACTCATTGACAAACTGATACCGAGGGGGGCCAAAGTCCGCAGGAACTTTTCTTTTTCAAAGGGAGAAAAAAGCTTTCTCAACAGACTCTATCGTCGAATAATCGACAGATCACTCATGAAAAGATTTGTTTGCACAGATTTCTTTTTCAGCGTCTCCTCTCCACGGAGTGAAATCGTTCAAGGAGTAAGTCTTCGAGGAATAGCGAACCTGGCAGGATCTCAAAACGTTGAGCTAATGGTACATCCCGAGAGAAAAACAGAATACGACTATCTAATGGGAGATGAGTTCCTGAGAATAGTGGCTGCAGTCAAGAGAGGGAGCTATGCTTCGTTGTAGATATTTCGCAGAAGATGTTAGCACCAGGTTGCGCTAAGGCAATTGCACATGACATCAGTCAGGATATGGATGAAGAGTATCATCAAGGGCGTAGAGAAGGTGGTCGTGGTTTGGACGTCACGCAACTGGGACGAACTATTCATTCAGCACAGCTCCGGTAAAGCGAGTTAAAGCCTGCTACAGCTCATGAAATGTGAAGTCTTTCGGAAAAGGGGTATTTAATCCGCAGGATCTGATTTTTCGCCGCAGGCCACGGTGCGAACAGGTGTTTGTGTCCCGATGTATGCAGACCAGGGGTAGGACGCGATAGAGTACTTGGCAGAAGCAGTTTGACCAGGAGCTCGATGGCTGAGCTGATTCCAGTCGAAGAAGCAGGAATAGTCAGCCAATATCACAGCGGTCCGGGAGGGAGGGCGGGCCCTGAAGTTCGGTTGTGCCTCCCCGTTGTTGCCTACAATGGCATATGCAGATTGCCGGAAGATTGTGAGAATGGCAAAAGCAAGTGAATCCGTCGAAAGCACCATCAAATCGCTTCTCAACTACTGCGTGCGGGAGGATTGGTCCGGTTACGACCCCTATGACGCTCTCAATAGTCGTTTTTTCAACGCCCTTCCGCTGTCGAAGTGCAAGGCCGCGAGGATCGCGATCACCCAGGCTATGAAGAGATCCCCGATCAACCTGCGGCGGCCGCTCCTCGTCTCCAAGGGGGAAAACCCGAAGGCATGTGCCCTTTTTACAAGCGCCCTAGTTCGGCTCTCCCGCAGCGGGATTCTAGAGAATGATTCCGCGGTGCTCGAGAGAGTCAAGCGTCTCATGGAGCTTCGAAGCGACGGGTATCCATATGTGTGCTGGGGTTACAATTTCGACTGGCAAAACAGGGTCTCATTGCTTCCTAAATACACTCCGAACATCATTTGCACGACCTTCGGGGGCAATGCCCTCCTCGATGCCTATGAAAAGTTCGCGGACCGAAGGTTTCTTGAGGCGGCCACGAGCGCAGGAGAGTTCATTGTAAACGGTCTCAATGTCACTGAAGAGGGCGATGGGTTGTGTTTCAGCTACACACCACTCGATCGGGACCAAGTCCACAATGCGAACCTGCTCGGGGCGGCATTCATCGGGAGGCTGTCGCAAATCAATGGCAACTCACGGTTCGGGCTGATGGCGGAAAGGGCGGTGCGCTTCACTTTGAGCAGGCAGAGGCCGGACGGCTCCTGGCCCTACGGAGAAGGAAAGACGCAGCGCTGGATCGACAATTTCCACACCGGGTACAATCTCGTCGCGCTCCTAAAGTTCTCGCAGATGAATCGGATCAAGGAACTCCCCGATTTCATTTCCAAGGGGTTTCGCTTCTATATCCTCAACTTTTTCACGCCTGACGGCAGCCCGAAGTACTTCCACGACAGAGTCTGGCCCATCGACATCCACTCTGTCGCCCAGAGCATCGTAACGCTTTGCGAGTTTTCCGAATTCCACAGGGACGCCCTCCCGCTTGCGGAGAAAGTGTTCCAATGTGCGCTTCTTACCATGCGTAGCGAGAAGGGTTATTTCTATTATCAAAAGATGCGCTTCCTCAAGAATAAGATTTCCTATATGAGGTGGTCTCAAGCTTGGATGCTATACGCGCTGGCTTTTCTCGCAGACAGGCAGAGACGGAGAGGCATGAACTCGTGATCGAAGCCATCTTCACCATTGATAACGGGATCTACGGCGACCGCGAGGGTTTCCTACGGGACTCCGTATATGAGCTAGCAGACCGCCTTGCGGCAGCTTTCAAGGTCCAGGAGATCTTGCTTGCCTCCTTAGGAATCTCCAACAGCACCCTGAGGGATATCCAAAACAAATACAAGGGACCGTCGTGAATCGTCGGAGTATGCGACCGCGAAGTCCTTATGGCGGAGCAGTTAGCCGAGCGGCTGGGGATCAGGCATTTCTACGACGATGTCGAATCTCTCCTTCGAGTATGCCGGCCGGACGTGGTCCATATCACCATGCCGCCCCAAAGCCACTTCGCCCTGGCCAAGCAGTGCCTCAAGGCGGGCTGCCACGTTTACGTGGAGAAGCCCTTCAAACTGTCGAGCAGTGAAGCAAGGGAGCTGATACGAACTGCGGAGGCCTCTGGCCTCAAGTTGACCGTCGGCCACGAGACACAGTTCATGCCCATCGCCGTTGAGATGCGC
>Ga0187870_1001855_pt1 | contig 18308 bp, 23 predicted proteins | sample June2016WEW_13_1_3_FD_132974 | JGI IMG/M metagenome (GOLD analysis project Ga0187870, IMG submission 132974) | Peatland microbial communities from SPRUCE experiment site at the Marcell Experimental Forest, Minnesota, USA - June2016WEW_13_150 | ecosystem: Environmental > Terrestrial > Soil >... | reverse complement strand
TTTTGGACCGTGGACTCATGATTATCCCTCCCTTTTGGAAGTCGATGCTCGGTAACATCGATTTATGAGTCAACGATCTCTTTTATTCACCTCCTTGGGTAACATTTAATGTGAGGCAATTCGCCCGTCTCAATTGACTTGACTAAAACTCTCTCAAGACCTATATTAGCACATAGTCTATATCCACTCCATCATGGGGGCGCAAAGGTTTCGACGGGGATATGGAAGCTGTAGTGGCATACCGAGGTTCCTACCAGGCCTCGTTAAACAGGTAGGAAACATTTAAGCGCAAAGAACTTCGATTACGCTTTAGCCGCATAGACGGCTACGTCCTACTGATCTCGCCTGTCGGATCAGATCAGGGCGTCATAAAGGCAGGATAGCTGATTTCGCTTTCCCGACGTGAAAGGGGCGAAAACCAAAAGGGATGGCTCTCGATAAATCCTGCCTCCGGGAGTTGTTGAGAGTGAGATTAAAACAGAGGACAAGTATGTAGAAGCTACAGTGGAATATTTTCGGACGCGGGTTCGATTCCCGCCGCCTCCACCAGTTGACAATCCGATACAATCCAGAGAAGTACAGAACCCGTTAGAAATAACGGGTTTTTTCTTGACATTTAGTCCATGGACGTGTAATAAGGGCTATCAATGTCCATGCGTTTTGGGGGTAACTTTTCCATTGTTACCCCTGCGGTAAAAAACAGTTACCCCTATATGGAGGTGATTTATGCCATTAAATGATTTGAAGATCCGCGCTGCAAAACCGAAAGATAAGGCATATAAGATGTTCGATATTGACGGCCTTTTTTTGCTTGTCACGGAACAGGGCCACAAGTGGTGGCGTTTCCGCTACCGCTTTGACGGCAAGGAAAAACTACTTTCGCTTGGGATCTATCCAGAAATAACACTTGCCGATGCCAGACAAAGACGGGATGAGGCGCGGCGGCAGATAGCGCATGGCATTGACCCTGGCGCTCTTCGCAGGGCACAGAAACAGGCGGACACTACGGCAACGGAAACCTTTGAGGTGATTGCCCGCGAGTGGCATGACAAATTCAAACCCACGTGGACAGAGGGACACGCTAAAACGATTATGGACCGCATGGAGCGTGACTTGTTTCCCTGGATAGGATCACGGCCGATCAATGAAATAAAGGCCCCTGAACTTCTGTCGGTGTTACGCCGGGTGGAGAGTCGAGGAGCTTTGGAATCGGCACACCGGATCAGGACTGTTGCCGGCCAGGTCTTCCGGTATGCCGTCGCAACAGGTAGAGCGGAGCGTGATCCGTCGGCTGATCTTAAGGGGGCATTGCCGCAACCTGGGGAAAAACATCATGCAGCGATCACAGACCCGAAAGAAGTTGCACCGTTGTTGAGGGCCCTAGACGGTTATTCCGGACATTTTGTTGTCAAGTGCGCCTTGAGACTTGCTCCCATGTTTTTTGTGCGCCCTGGGGAACTGCAACATGCAGAATGGGTGGAAATGGATATTGATGAGGCTGCTTGGAATATACCGGCACACAAAATGAAGATGAAGCAAGCGCATATTGTCCCGTTATCACGGCAGGCCATAGAGATTTTGATAGAACTTAAGCAACTTACCGGGGCCAGCAAATATGTCTTCCCATCCGGTAGATCATTTGCGCGGCCCATGAGCAACAACGCGCTATTGGCAGCGTTAAGGCGTATGGGGTTTGATAAGAACACTATGACGCCGCACGGTTTCCGGGCAATGGCCAGGACAATTCTCGATGAAGTCTTGCATGTAAGGCCCGACTTCATTGAACATCAACTTGCTCATGCTGTCATAGACCCCAATGGAAGGGCATATAACAGAACGACGCATCTTGTAGAACGTCGGAAGATGATGCAGACATGGGCCGATTACCTGGACGGACTGAAGGCTGGGGCGGTCGTGATTCCGTTTAAGGCGGCACAGAAATAGCGAGATAAGAAAATGAGGGGGATAGGCTACCGGAGCCGAAGACCGGCATGTCCCGCCGGTTGCCCCTTCGTTGAACCCAGGGGACAAGTTGCCAAGGGACGGGCAATGACAAGACGCAAAAAACTTTCCTATAAAGAATTACTCGAGAGTGATTGGTGCCCCCTTTTCGGCGTGCTGCCGAGCTTTCCAGTGGCAAATGAGAACCGCGAAATCGCGGACAGGTGCAATGGCATAATCGAGCGTGCACGCACCAGCTGGGGCATTTTTGATAATGACATGGTCGACGATCCATGGCCAGATCTTGCGGATCTACCGATATCCATGTATCGTGAAGATGGTCGCGCGTCATGCGCCGCCGCCCGGGAGCTATTTTCGTGCCTTGACGAAATCGCATGGAAGACGGGCCCGGCGGGACGCAACAAGATTGACGGCCGCGACTTAAGAGCCGGGTTGGAACTTTATACTTGTGACGTCCGCCGATCTGTACACATGCATTTGATGAGCGAAGTAAATAAGGTGTGGTGTCGCCATTTTCCTGATGACCTGGATCCCAATAACCCTTCTTCTCTGCGTCTGGTCTATTCGCTTTTCGCAATTCATGAGGCCTGGCATATATTGAAATGGCTTCGCTTCAAGATGAACGGTGACCTGCTTATCCATATCATGCGGAAAATCCCATATGCAGAGGGATTGCTGGCTGCGGCGGATCACATGGCACAGCTGGAAGAGAAAGAAGGTCTCCAAATTCGTGTAGCAGAACAGGAAGACAAAGAAACAATGAAGAAAAGAATGGCGAAAGTGTACGGCAAAGATGGTTACTCTAAGGGCATTGGAAAACAGCACGAGGAAGCCCATCATAAGCACAAGTCTTGGCAGAAAATGGCAGATGAAATATGGGAGAAAACCGATTTGCCTATAATGACTGTGGCCATCAAAATTTCAAAAAGAATAGAAAAGAAAACAGGAATGAAAATACCGGTTAACACCATTCGTCAAAATATCTGTAAGAAGACCAGAAAAAAAGATCAAAAAATAATTTAGAAAAACTCAATACTTACCTACCACATTCATTAACTCCTGTCTGACAACATACCCCCCTATATTGTCAATTATTTAATAATATCAATAAGATATAGCTTGACAGTCCTTGCCCTTCTGTGGTCTGCTTCAACCAACAAAAGTCACTATTGCCTCATAAGATGAGGAGGTATTATGCATAATGACATTCCGCAAGAAGGGCTACTAAGGGTCAAGCAAATTCTCCAAATCATACCTATTTCACGCTCGGGATGGTGGCAGGGCGTCCGGAGGGGCCGGTTCCCCCAACCGATAAAGCTTGGACCGCGCACGACCGCTTGGAAAGTTGAGGATATTCGATTACTGATCGACGGAAAGACGGCTTGGCTACCTCTCTCCAAACGATGAGCAAAGAAAAGAGAAAAGATCGGAATTTAATCGATCAACTGGTGGACGATGCCGTGCAAGGCTTAGGCAAGAAAAGATAGGAGAGTGTCTATGGAAGACCAAAAGTTGACTGCCACCGGCGAAAAGATCAACGTCGAGGCTATGACCTGGGCTTCGGTCAAGAGCGTTCACAAATGCGAATGTAATATTTTCGAATTGGGTGCGCTTCTGCTGGCCGATGACGGACCGAATATCTTTAAGAAAATTATCCTCGATCATACATCTTTGAGGGAGGAAGATCTCGAGAGAATGAAATTTGTGGATATTTGCAGCCTCTATACTGAAATAGTCCGCATCACACTTCAGGGGGCCAGAGATGCCATATTCCATGCCACTGATATCATTAATGCTGTGAAAGAGGTCGGGGTCGAAGGTATGAGTTTGGTCGAGGTTAAGACGTTTCAGGAGAGGGGATTTGACATATGCGACGTGAACCCGTTGATGATGACTTCCGCCCAGGTATCAATGCTCGAAAAAATTATCGTCGAGTATACATCTTTGAGGGAAGAAGAGCTCGAAATAATGAAATTTGCGGATATCTGTGGCCTCTATACTGAAATATTCCTCCTCACGCTCAGGCCATTCAAAGTTGCAATACAGTCTAACATAGGACGATCACTTATTCCAAAATTGATTGTTATCAAGGGAGGGGAAAATGTCTGATAATGATGTTTTAATTCAAATCCGTGCGGACGTCGCCGATATAAACGCGAAACTTGCGGATGTCAAGGGATATATCGGCAAGGTCACCGATGAAACCAATAAGATGGCGTCGGAGGGAAAATCCTCGTGGGAAATGTTTGCGGCCGGGATAGCTTCCGCAATCTATATCGCCCAAGAGGCCATTCAAAAGATTCAACAATTTGTGACAGCGATCGCGGGTCTGTCTGACGCATACGGGCAGGCTGAATTGTCGGGACTGAAACTTAATGCCGTTCTTTCCGCTCACAATGTAGGCGATCTCACGGAGGAATATAAATCGTATGCGAAAGAAGTTGAAAATCTCACCGGCATACATCACACCGAGATAGAAAACCTCCAGTCCATATTGACGGCAATGGGCGTTATTCCTTCGCAGATGAAGCCTGCCGTCGATGCCGCAGTGGCCCTTCATAATGTTTTCGGCAAGGATCTGACGCAATCAGCGGAACTGGTGGGACAAGCTCTCGAAGGAAACTTCCAGCGACTGCAAAGAATAATCCCGGCATTGAAAGGTGCTGAAACAGGATCATTGTCGGCATCCGATGTTTTGAAGATCCTCAAGGATTCTCTTGGCGATGTGAATGAACAGATCAGCGAAGCATATGTCACAAAGGTGGAGAAATTCCATTCTGCGTGGAAAGACTTCAAGGAGACCATCGGTGAGAAATTGGTTCCTGTCCTGAGCAAGGCTCTCGAAATACTCACTGGTATGATTAAACAGACTCCGAAGTTATACGCTATGGCAAAATTATTGCCGGGAGAACTGGCCCAAACCGGGGACGAAGAAACAGGTGCAGATCAGGGAGGCCTCGTAGATTTATGGAATCAGGGAGAAATAAATGCCTCACTCCGGGCTGCTGACGCGAGATTCACCAAGCCACCTAAGCATCTCCTCGATTCCCTGATGAAAAAGTGGCGGGAGACGCAACCAGGACTAGAGGCACGGACCTTTCAAGAGTCCTACCTCACGATGCCTGAGACATCCTTTAAACGTACCGACTCCGGAGCGATGATATTTGATGAGGACATAATGTCACCTCTTGTTGCCAAGGCGAAGAAACTTAAGGACGAGTTCAAGCTGGTCGGAGGCGCAGATGGCATCATTGACGCGATGCTCTTCGGGGATCTGCATGCGGAAGACATCAAAGAATCGGTGGAAATGATAAAGACCAGTTGGGAGTGGTTTGAAAAGTCCCAGGCGGTGCAAACGTTCATCGCCATGAATAAGGTTCTTAATGAAGAACTCAGCATTACCCATGACCTCAGTGACGCTACCCGGGCAAGGTCGAACTATGAAATAACTGAGAGACAAATGATTGAGGCTAATATCTCAGCAACCGAGAGGCAGATTCAGGCCGAAACTGACCGATGGAATGCCATGAGAGCGTCGTCGGTGCCGGAGGATTGGGCGGGACTGGATGCACAAGCCAAGAAGATCGATGCACTAACGGAGAAACTCAAGGACTACAATAACCAACTTGCAAAGACTTCAACACCGCAAACCTTAGTAGTGGCTCTTAAAAAATATACCGATGAAGCTGCAGATGTCTGGAAACAATACGCCGACGCCACGACGAGCGCCTTGAAAGGCATCGAAGATGTCTTTGTCGATCTTTGTAAGACCGGAAAGCTGAATTTTACGAACCTGGCAGATTCCATCATAAGCGACCTGATCCGCATACAACTTCGGGCAAATGTAACGGGCCCTCTGTCGTCATGGATCAGTGGTCTCTTCTCAGTTGCGCCGGCGTTTACCGAGGCTGATTTTCTGACGTCGGCGAAGGGGAACGCCTTCCGAAACGGTAATGTTATCAGGTTGGCCTTGGGCGGAATTGTAAATCGGCCTACTCTTTTCAAGATGGCCTCTGGAGCGGGTCTGATGGGTGAAGCGGGTCCGGAAGCGGTGATGCCTCTTACGAGAGACTCAAAAGGAAGACTGGGCGTGTCAACTTCTGGCGCATCGCCGCAAAATATCCAGGTTCAGATCATAAACCAGTCAGGAAATTCCGTAAAAGGGACAGAAAGTAAAGCGACCTTCGACGGACAGAAGACGGTGGTGTCCGTAGTGATCGATGCCTTGACTCGCAACGCATATGGCTTACGCGATGTGGTGCAGGGGGTAAAATAATATGGATGCGTGGCCTTCGACACTGTGTGGGAGCAGGGTGGCCGATTTCGAGATGTATCAATAAACAACGGGTCTGGCGCAAGGTGGTTTTTAGCGTTCCTCCATAGCGCATCTTTTTCCATCTCGCGCCAGGCTTAAAAAATAAAGAACAAAAGGAGAATTAATATGAAATCGGAAAAAGCAACAGATAATTTGCAACCCGCTTTTGACGTTGCAGGGGTGGCCGCGGAGATCACGGCTGAGATTCGCGAAAAAGCGAAAGATGAATATGGCAGGTTAGACACACTGAAAGAACAGGCTTCGTCGTTGAAGACACTGCGGGCTGAATATCAGGAAAAGCTTATCGAACTCAAAGGGCAGGATTCATCGATTTTCGATGAAATCACGTCTGCTATGGTGCCGTCACTTCTGGGCAAAAAGAAAGGGATAAAATTTGATATTGAGTGCTTTGAGGAAATGATCAAGCAGATAGAGACAAAGGCGCTCCCTGCCGTCGACGTGGAGTTGCGGAAGCTGGAAGTGACCATCGCCAACCAGGCGGCTACGGTGATGATGAAGAGAAAAGATTTTTTTCAAGGAAAAATGGATGATCTCGTTTCTCAGATCAAAGACCTTTACGAAGGCTGGGGCAATGTTGCGCTGAAGGTGATCCATGCCCCGGAAAATGGGGGAAACCTCATGGATAGAATTTTGATACTGAAAGAACTTTCAGTTTGTGCTCCACGGGATTACTTTGAAGTACAGTCTGATACAGGAGCTCTCGCAAGGACGCGTCAGTAACTCGCCGGCAAGCGTAGATAAATGGAGGTGTGCGATGAATGATCAAAACGGAAAAATATGGACGCCTTACTTTGGTAAGCCTGTCTTGATATCGCCGGCATTCATGACCGTTCTTTTCCACGCGATTGAAACCCACATGCCGGAGAAAATGAAAATATCTGGCGTTGCCCGGGCTCCATCGAGAGCAACCAATCCAGAGGGAACCGGAATCATCGAGGTTTATGATTACCTGTCTTATCGTGCTGACCCTCTCATGTCTCTCTTTTTCGGCAATACGTCATACGAGGACATACGCGCCCAGTTCCAAAGTGCCCTTGCCGATCCCACAGTGAAGAATATTGTATTCGACATTAATTCACCCGGAGGCGAGTGCGCAGGTTGCTTCGACCTGGTCGACGAGATTTACCAGGCCCGAGGGCAGAAGCCGATCTATGCCGTGCTCAATGAAGACGCCCTTTCCGCTGCCTATGCCATCGCCTCGGCGGCTGACAAACGCTACATTGCCCGGACTGGCTCGGCAGGATCCGTCGGCGTCGTCGCCATGCACATTGACCAGAGCGGCATGGATGCACAACGCGGTCTGGTGTTTACTACCATTTATGCAGGCGCAAGGAAGGCAGACTTTTCCTCGCATGCCCCTCTTTCACCGGGTGCCATGGCTTCAGCGCAGGAAGACGTGAATGACGTTTACGATATATTTGTAGCCACCATCGCCCGCAACCTGAACGTCACACCGGCGGCCGTCCGTGCCACGGAAGCGGCGATTTACCAGGGCAAAAAAGCAGTGAAGGCAGGTTTTGCGGACAGTGTCATGTCTTGGAACCAGTTCGTGAATAAACTCAGTAACAGAAAATACGGCGGGATCATGAAAGCAGGACTTGAAAATTTGTGGAACGAGATTACAACCAGGTCTACGGTCTTGACAGGTTCCAATTCCTGTACGGCAGAGAATGAAGTCATCCTGAAGGCAGGCGCGGAAAAGCTCGTCGCTGTCGCTAAAGAAAGGGCGAAACAGGAAGGTTTCGTAGCGGGCCTGGCGGAAGCCACCCAACCCGGGAAAGAAGCCGGCAAGATCGAGGCGCATATGAGAGTCGTGCAGATCATGGAGATCTGTGCGTTGGCGAAAATGGACGCGGCCGCTCTCGGTTATGTGAGGGACATCACCCTGAACGTGGAGGATGTCCGCCGGAAAGTGGTTGAGTCACTGGCAGATGAGGCCCGGAAAACCCATATCCGCAGCACGGTGAGCGCGCTCAGCACTGGCGAAGTGCCTCCTGTCATCCAGGATGCCCGGAAGCGGGCGGAAGAGGCCAATTTACAGAGCATGAAAAGGGAATAATTCATCAGGGATTTGATCAGAAATCCAATAATGTGGGAGGGGAAAATGGACGTTCCAGTCACGAAAGCGAAGACCTACGAGGAACTGGTAAGTGAATATTGCAAAAAAGGAATGGGAAAAACCAGAGCATTTCAAGTCGTGATGGAGGAATACCCGGATGCATTCAATGATTACCTGCGCCGTGAAAGAGCCGGTGAAAAAATCGAGTTTAACCTCGTGCGCTAAAAAGGCTGTCCGGCGGCCGTTTCTCTCCCTTGACCCGCTTTCGGCACATGCCGGCCTGGGGCGACATCGGCCACCGACGCGGCTTTTCACCGTAGCCAAGGTGCCGATCTCCCCTATGAGTTGCTCTTTGCCTTCACTGTGCTGACCCTGGCATCGCATATGTCATCCGATTAAGGAGCAAGAAAAATGGATAGGAGCGTTTTCTTGGTACAAATACTCGCCCATGTTGCAGACATCAACGCAAAACTGGCTGGTGTTAAGGGACATCTCGGCAAAGTTACAGGTGAAACCCTGGGCTGTATTCGTTCTCCCATCTATATCGCTCAACAAACCATCCAGGAGATAGAGCAACTCATAGGGGAGATCGGCACCTTGGCTGACGATGCAATAGATATTCAAGGCAGTAAAGGAAAATGTTTCGCTGAGCTTGTTAGTCAAAACTACAAGGGAGGGATGGGTAAACCAGAGGCATTTGAGGTCGCTAGAAGAGATGATCCGGATGGGCATGAAGACTTTATGCGACGCCTTAACCTTGGTGCAGAGATCGATATCGATTACAATCGCGACTAAATAGGGCAGCCCTGGGACGGCGCGGCAGAGCTTACGCAGTGGAAGGCTGCACCAGGAGATCCGCGCCGGTCCCAGGCATTGCCGGACACCAATTTTTGAGGCGTTCATGGCAGAGTTCGATGTCCACGCCGATTCTATCACTCAAGAAGGTCGTCGGATGCCGGAATTTTATCTCTGGCTTCGCGTTACTGTCGAGGTTTTATTTGCCCTGCAGAACTGCGGCAAACAGGACTCGGCGCGGGCATGGATTGAAGATCGTGACAATTTCCTATTTGACTTTGTGGCTGATGAACTTGGTTACCGGCCGGACGCACTGAGGAAACGAATCCGTGAGGCGTTGGAACGATCACGGACACTCAAGAGGAATAGAGATAAAGAGGGCCATTAAGATGCTGAAATTTATTACACCGAAGCGTTCACTGTTTGGCGGCGCGACCGTCCACTCCGTGAGCCCATGTCATACTCCCCGGGCATACCGCCAGTCGTCCTTCGGCTACGGCGTTCGTTTTCGCATTTCTTTTATGAATCTTTCCAGGCATCCACTGGACGGCATGCTAGACGACCATGCAATGACGCCATCCACAGACGACAAAAAACGTCGCGGGTCCTTCCGGCGCCTCCGGAAATGCAAGGCTCATTGGAGCTCACATTTCGACTCCGGAAAAATTCTCATTCCCTCGGGACTTTGGGAATGTATGAACGCTGTGAAGACTTCATTAAGGCAAGAGACATGACAGACATTCAATCCTCAGACGATCAATTAATTGGATATTCTGCCCGAGATTCAATGCCGGCCCAGGTGGAATGTCCTTCGTGTCATGGAATCAATCTCGTAAAAAATGGAAAGAGCCCAGGAACCTGCCGGCAGAAATATCTTTGCCTCAATCCCGGCTGCCGGCGTCAGTTCACGGCGGGGTCTAACCACCTAATAGATCCCAAGATCAAGACCCTCATCATTGAACAACTCGCCAGGGGGATGGCGCCAATAAAAATTGTTCAATACCTGAGCTATGGGGGGAAAGATGGCAGATCTCAAATCTCAATACGCTGGATTTATGAGCTCAGGAGAAAAATGAAACAGGAGATGAGTGACCAATGCAGAGTCTTCGCTGATCAGCGCATTGACCCAAAAGTTAAAGATATCATTTTAAATATGCTTTCTGCCGGCGTGAAGCCCTCACAGATAAAGAAAATCGTCGGTGATGATATCTCGTTACGACACATTTATAAGCTTCGGCAAAAAAAGAAGCGAGTACATGACCGATAACTCTGATATCCGGAAGCAGGTCCAGGACAGGATCGATCGGGAGGCCTTGCAGGCCTCGCCTGCAGCTGACGAGCCCAAGATTACGAGCAAGCTGATCCAGGAATGCCTCTTCGCTAATGAGATGGGCGATGGCGTCCTTTACGCGACTCTCTTCCGGGACCGATATCTCTATTGTAAGAACACTCAGGAGTGGTATGATTGGAGTGGCCACTCATGGAAACTTGACCGGATGAATCGGTCGCTCGCCGACGTCGAGAAGATCGTGGAGCATTACCTGGCGGAACACAGGGGACTGGCTGCCAGGATCTCCGAACTGGCCGCAGGTGATGACGCCGTCAGCAAAATAAAGCGCCAGCAACATGATCTTCTCAAGAGGGTGAGCCAACTCCGCGGCAGCAAGCGCCGGCGCGCCTGCCTTGAATTTGCACACACGATCAGCAATCCCCTGGCCATCGAGGGCGAAGAGTTCGACAGCAAACCCATGCTCTTCCCTTGTGCGAACGGCGTTATTGATCTGGAGACCGGGAAACTGAAGCCCGGGCGGCCGCGGGATTATCTGACAAAGTCAAGTCCGGTCTCCTTTGCCGGCATCGATGAGCCCGCGCCTCTCTGGGAGAAGTCGCTTCTGGAGATCTTTAATGGCAATGGGGATATGGTCTCATACATCCGGCGGCTTTTTGGTTATGCCATCACTGGCTTGACGAACGAGAAGGTTTTTCCCGTCCTCTACGGCCGCACTGGCTGGAATGGGCGCTCGCTCATTGTGGAGACGATCAGTAACGTCATGGGAGACCTGGCTGGTTCGATTCCTTCTGAGATGCTGCTTTCGCCGAAGTTTGCGAAAAGCTCTTCGAGTCCGTCATCTGATTTGATGAGTCTCAAAGGGATCCGGATGGCCTTCGCCTCGGAGGTCGATGAATTCCAGCGGTTCTCTGCCGCGAAAATTAAGTGGCTTACTGGCAATGATGAACTCGTCGGCCGCACGCCTTACGATAAGTACTCCACAAGATTCATCCCCACGCACAAGCTGATACTCATGACAAATAACCAGCCCCAAGCCCCGCCGAACGACAGGGCATTCTGGGAGCGGCTTCATTTGATCCCCTTTTTCGTCAGCTTTGTCAAACGGGAGATCAGGGAGACGCATGAGCACCGTGCCATCCTGGACCTGAACAAGCAACTCCTCAAAGAAGTGCCGGGCATTTTAAGCTGGCTGGTCCGCGGCTGTCTGGAATGGCAGAGGGAAGGCCTTCGACCACCACGCGAAGTGACAGAGGCGACAGAACAGTACCGTCGTAACGAGGACATCCTGGCCGACTTCATAGATGAATGCTGTCGCAAGGAGCCTTGCGCTAAAGAGAAATCGGCCATCCTCTATGCCCGCTTCATCGAATGGTACCATGACAACATCGGCAAGTCTGAACCTTCTGGGACATGGTTTGGAAAACACATGACCCAGAAGTTTGACAAAATAAAGTCTGACGGCTGCGTCGTTTATCAGGGCATTGCGCTTTTGCCTTTTCAGGGAGATTAAGGGATGCTTTAGGGTGGGTTTTTTTAAAACCCTCCCTTCTCTATTATATTCTTATTACTCTTATTTTTCTCTTTAGGGAGAGTAAGGGAGGAATATATAGATGATAAACATGATTTATAAAAGATGCATATAAATGCTAAGAGGAGATTTATGTCGTGAAAACCCTCCCTAACCCGGTAATTCTCCCTAAAGGTGAGTTAAATATCCGATTTCATAAAGAACGCAAAAGGGATCGTTTTAGAAGAAACCCACCCTATTCATCCCTATTGAGGTCCATTGATATTCAAGGATCCGGATCTCCACGCGGAGATCATAATTATTAGTTGCTGGTGTGCTCATTGATCCGGGGGAAGTGGGTACCTGCCAGGGTTTAGCACTTCCTTTTATTTTTTTTCACTTATGTACGCGCCATCCCACCAGCCGCTTTCCGCCATGGCGCTTAATTCTGGTGGTTTCATGGTCGATCCTCCCTTCTCCTCTTCTATTTTCCCTCTTTACCAGAAGGATTGTCTTCTTCAAGATTACTTGCGGTATCAGTCATTTCGCTCTCACTACCTTCCGTAATGCTGCCTATTTTCTTTATCAGTTCTCCTGCCTTCGTCGGCTTCTTTTTGCCGGGATACCACGCCAGCAATCCAAAAGTGTTGTTAGGCAACCTATGAAATATCTGAGAATTTTTTGATAAAGAAATGGCTACACTTCGAAGGCAATCATCAGCTTTCCATGGAAAATCAAACCCGCCCTTTTTAAGGACACCTGTAATTTCAACAACGCTGCATGCTTGCTTCCTCACAACGCCGTCATGCGCCAGCTCGACCCGGGTAGTAGCCGACGAGAACTTACCGACTTAGGGAGGGTCTCCTTGATTAGTCTAAAAAAAAGCGATTTGGGAACATGGATAAATAACTTTTTCGAGAAGATGAGAGAGATCCTGGTAGAGGCTGTTGAAATAGAATCGTAGGAAGCCAACCGGAAATGGCACATTAAAAAGTTGGTTACACCTATTTTAAATTATGTGGTTCCCTGCGTAGTGGGCTTAACTAATTCTTTAAAGTCACTCTCTCTTAATATACGCAACGTTTGACCTTTTCGGATTAGTTCTTCGGCCTTTCTGTGTTTTGAGCTTTTCTCATGGCCCATGAGTTTCTTAACATCTTGATCGCCTACAACAAGAATTGTGGTCTGTTTGTTAACTCCATTCATCACGGTGCAACCAATCTTTGCGGCCATATCTGCAGCCTCTCGTCGCGGCAAATCAAGAGCCCCTGTGAAAACAACAGTTTCACCATGAAGAGCACCCTCTGGGTTACCATCTCTATAGATATTAGCGGAGGAATTTGAAGGATCAATTGGTTGTTCAACGCGCCTTAGCCAACCATTCAAATCCAAGCCTGTTTTTTCAATTGCAGCGAGAAGAATTTGCGCCGCCGCCTTTGCATCCTCAAGGGCATCGTGATGTAAGAACTCGTATCCCAGTGTTTCGCAAACACTCTTTAGGCCGTATCCACTCCATGCGCATTGCTCCCATGTCCGACGGGACACGCGCGCGGAATCAAGCCAAGTGCATGCTGGCATACGTAGGCCATACTTGATACAGGCTTGGTAAATCGCCACTCGGTCAAAGTGGGTATGGCACACGGCAATTCGTCCATCTAAATAGTTGTATATGCGACCCGCGATATCTGGAAGTGTCGGGGCTCCCTTTATTGTGGTCTTGTCAATGCCGTGAATTGAAACGTTGATTTCATCGAAGAAGTCCTCTGGATCAACATACGTCTTCCATTCTTCCTGAAGCGAACGATCCTTGAAGTGAACGAGTCCAACTTGGCAGATAGAGGACATGTCCGCATTTGCCGTTTCGAAGTCCAGCGCCACGAACTCCATCGCCCTTCTCCCTTCACTGTTAATGGTTTAGGCTCGTTTCCCCGCATTCCACGGATGGAGGCAGATCAAAACCTTGTTATTGCAACAGATGAAGTTGCCTGCAGATCCCGACGTCCTGGGACTCGCCGTTGCCGGTCCGGAAAATCCGGATGCGTCACATCGCTTCCGACGCGTCGGCAGCAGGACAGGAAGGTCATAGCGGCGTTGCCTCCCGAGCCCCTGGGCATCAACTGCCGATACGATCTAATCCCAAACTCATTAAGACATCGTTCCCATAACTCGTATAGTGGCCACAAGTGCAAGCAATACCGCGAAGACGCACTGAGGAGTCTTGTGTATGGTGGATACGCGAAGGATCGCAATCATGTGGAGGAAGTCCTGAATACTTCGATAGTTCTCTATCGCGCTTGCAATATGCGCATTGCATGTAGCGAGGGTTTTTGTGAGATTTTGGCGGCACTGGGCTTCCCAAAAATGCAGTATAGAGATTAATGGATCCTTGACGGTCTCCATGGTGCGCGACGACAACCCGACCGAAATGGTTACTTCTTCGGCTTCTTCTCGCTCTTTTTCAAGCCCTCTTCGATGAGTTTCCGGACGGCCTCGGAGCGGGAATTGATGCGATTTTCAAACCGGAAATCGTCGATCCGGGATAAGAGATCATTTTCCATAACGAGAATGATTTTAGGCTTTTCGGTCGGCATGGCAAATAATAGGCGAAACGAGGCTAATATGCAATAAAAAACCCCTTGACAATGGGGTATGATGGGTATATGGGGTATATATACTCACCTCTCAAGCACAGGACAATGAAAACAACATCAATAAAAAGAGCCCTTGAAGATTCCCTTAGTCGCGAGGCTACGGGCGGGACCTGTGCCTGTGAGAGATCTTCAGGGGCTTCACATTCAAGGAGGTCGGAAATGAAAAAGAAGACACAAGTTGTAGTGGTACGTGGTACGGATCGGATCAGCAAAGAAGTAAGCAAGAGTTTGCCGGCCTCACATGCCGACGTTGCGAAGCCTCGCCAAGAGAAAAGGTTTATCAAAAGTATGGCGGACTGGCTCATAAAAAACGGCGATCAACTCACCGTCAGATCTGAAATGACATACATCATAGAGGGTCTTAACCCTCGACATTTCAGAGTCATGTTCCTGGGTATGGTGGACTCACTTTATAATACCGGCGACGCAGAGGAGGTCCGGCGATTCATGAGAAGGGCGACTCACGAAATGGGCGAAATCAACAGTCACGGAAAACCTTATAATGGAATAATAAAGTTGAGGGAATCAATTGACGGGTTGATTCAGGCGGCGGCGAAAAGGAGAACGGTCTAAGAATTAGTCACGCAGGCAGTGACGAGTCATCTCCTCCCTGTTTCGACCTTTCCCTTTGGCAGGGAATAGTGACAGGGCGCGGCAGCGGCGGGTGGGGTTAGTGGATGATTATAATCATCTGGAAAAAATGTCGTTCATTTTCTATTTGAGGAGGTGGGATGATGGATAAAAAAGATAAAAGTCAAGACGCGGAGAAGGTATCATGTTGCCTTAGTCTCGATCAGATGAACCATGTGCATTTAGAACTGAAGGTTGCTGCCGGTGTTCTGGACATGCTTTTTTGGATGAGCGGAGAGGGCCCAAATGATCTGGGCGACAATATCCGTCTCGTAATCATGGAGGCGAGAAACAGGGTTGAGGGTGTAATTGATGAAATAAGCGATAAGACATTTAAGATTTTTGGAAAGAATGAGGGTCCGAAATATGATCTCGATCCCCACCTGGTCAACACCCTGAAAGCGATTCCCCCCGACAAGTTGGGCCCATTTCTGTTTATTGCCGAGCATGTGAGGAAGGGCGGTAACTTTAACTGGCACCCCGTCGTTTGTGAGACATCTGATAGAATGATGGACGGTAAGAAGAGATATGGCCCCGGCACTCGCGACGGGTCATAGCATTGAGAGAGGATCCGACGTATGGCAAAAGAACAGAAAAACAAACCGGAAGAGAAAGCGGATCGCGAGCTCCTCGAGGAGATCAACCGGAAACAGGATTTGCTTCTTGCGTGTTTCGGCCTCGGTGAGAAGTGTCAAATGTCGCCTCGGGAATTAGAAGACTGGGCGGAAGTAGAGGTACACAAATATCGGGACCGCCAGGCGAAGAAGAGGAAACCCGCAGAGCACAACAGCGATCGCTATTAGAAATGAATATTCGTGCTACCGACCAAAAAGACGGAAATCCGAAGACCCGCATAAAATGGGCTTTTGTTCATTGCCGGCGGATCCGCCATGGCGAGGATCCCCAACTGCCGGCATTTTAATTCGTAACACGATTTAGAATGGAAATCTACGAACACAACAGACAGGAATAAGGTCAGGCACGCAGGCTTCAGGATATTCAGGCAGCGGAGAGTTTATTCGATCGGCGCGGGTCCTATACAAAATCAAATATGGGAGCTGTCGGACAAAGGATCCTGGTGCAAGTACCAGGATTAGGCAAGGCCGCAATGCAGCGGGCATGGGTCGAATTGATGAGGGATCAGAAAATATTGGTGATAAGGAGGTCGGAAATGAAGGATTCTAAAGATCAGGAGGAAAACAAGAAGGTTAAGGTCGAAGTATTGAAGGGATTGTTCCCTGGCGAGGGCGAGATTATCAGAAAGACGACAGAAGACGGAACCGTGACTTGTCAAATAGTCTTGGGAAAGGACGGACGGGGAATGATGAACACGAAAGAAATTAACACCGTCACTGAGGATCTTGAGATTGCCGTAGACTCTGTTTTAAGCCGCTTGGAATTGCTAACGAGTAAGTACAACGATGGCCACCCCGAACACGAATTTACGACGCTCTACAACGCGCTCATAAGAGATGCGCGGCTACAGTTCGCTGAGATATTCGAGTTCATCAATGAGGATATTGGCATTATAGGCTTACAATACACGCATGGACCGCTCGTCCATGACAGAGAGCGTTGCGTAGGCGCCTATATCGAGCCTCCAGAGGAAGACAGAAGCCGACCCATCTGTCTGCCGGAGCCGTAGTAGGGGGCGGCACTGTGAGTCATGACGGCGCCGGCGACGGAACAGACGGCAAAGACGGACTTGGAAAACATAACAGATCCGGTTTCATGAATATTGGAGTCAACCGGAAACAGGATTTGCTTCTCGCGTGTTTCGGCTTCGGTGAGAAGCGTCAAATGTCGCCTCGGGAATTAGAAGACTGGGCGGAAGTAGAGGTACACAAATATCGGGACCGCCAGGCGAAGAAGAACGCCACTAAGAAGTAATGGGGTTATTGAATGGGCGTATATCAGCGAGGCAAAAGCTGGATCGTCCAATGCTATTATGATGGCAGACGGTACCGAGTCTGTCGGCTCCGTCAATAGAACAGTTTAACATGGGGTAGTTTTGGGGGTAACATGAAAAATGTAATGATTAAAAGTGTAATAAATATCCTAAGGTACGCATAGAATGTGATTCCCGCCGCCCCACCAATTAGTTATTAAATATCAATATGTTGTCTCATTTGGGACCCTCAAAATTGTTTCCCAATTGTTTCCCAATTTTTCTGCCCGGAACTGCGTCATGGTAAATGTCCCTTGTCTTCTTTCCGCTAGTGCGAAAATATCTGTCAAATGCTTCGTTTGTTGATATTCCCGATGCAGTCTTAATTTCATCATAAAGCCATCCATTGTTCTCCAGAGCCGTTACAGTTGAATGTTTCGTTCCGCCGTACAAATCAACCTCTTGGATGCCGAGATTGCTGCAGGCTCTCTTCCACCACTTATAAAAATACTTTTCTCCAAAAGGTTTACCCTCGCGTGTTCCAGAAATACCTTTCACATGACGGAAAAATGGAAGATCGGGAAGACCTCGCGGAAACTGCTTCAACAATTCTATGTCTTCAGCAAGAATCGGAACAGATTTATATTTCTTTTCCTTTGGATCAGGAATAATAAAACGCCCCACCATGAGATTGATTTGTTTTTCTTTGAGTCTTATCATTTCACCAGGACGGATCGAAAAATAAGTCGAAAGGAACTTGATGCCGAGCCATATCTTCGGATTGATTTTGTAGGACAAGCGATACACTTCATCGAGTACAGCCAGTTGCTGATCTTTGCTTATAAGATTTCTGTATCCCATCACGTACTGACTTGTATCCGGGAATTCTGGCATTTCCTGCAGAGATATTATTTTCCTTTTTCGCAGCCACTGATAGAAGGAATGAAGGGCTGAAAACATGTTTCTTACAGTTTTTCCAGAAAGATCATTTTGAGCATCCCGAAGATCTTCCAACTCTGGATAACCGATCGTTTTTACGTTTTGATTCCCGAAGACTCTAATAGCCCGGTGTAGCGTTTCAAAGGAAAGTGGACAGATGAGGGGATAAAATAAGAGACGGTTTTAGGTTATAATGACTCTGAGAAAGGAGAGGAGTAATGGAACCTAAAGCCAAACAAAGCCCCGAATC
>Ga0187870_1001854_pt1 | contig 18319 bp, 16 predicted proteins | sample June2016WEW_13_1_3_FD_132974 | JGI IMG/M metagenome (GOLD analysis project Ga0187870, IMG submission 132974) | Peatland microbial communities from SPRUCE experiment site at the Marcell Experimental Forest, Minnesota, USA - June2016WEW_13_150 | ecosystem: Environmental > Terrestrial > Soil >... | reverse complement strand
TCCTCTCAGCCAGGCGTTCGAACGCTTGAGGTGAATCCAGTCCGAGAGCTGGATGCGGCAAATCCGCACGTCCAGTTCGATGAGCGGGAGGTGGAAACGGGCTTGCTCTTTGCAGGCACCGCGGCACCTCTCGACTCTACTCAAAGATCCAATACTGCTAGACCGATCTGGGAAACAGGCTCGGTCAGATCTGACAGATTATGGCTTCCCTCATATAACATGAGTACTCGGTCACGGTGGCGGTAGAGCGTTGGGAACCAGATTGCCTGATCATCCCAGCTCCCGGATAGGCCCCGTCGAAGTACGGGGTTCCCCTTATATTTTTCCCAGTGGATGAGATCCTTGGAAAACGCCAACCCAAAGCCCTTCGGAAAGTCCCGCGTTTCGTCATCACCAGCATAGGAAAGCCAGAAACGGTCTTCCGCCCGATAGATCCTTGGGGTTGTTACTGTGTAACTGTCCCACATACCGATCGAAGGTTCGAGAACCGGTTGTTTATAGGGTTTTGAAAAGTGGCTTCCGTCAACTGAGTTGGCTAAAAATATTGAATATCCCCCCCGTGCATCGGGTCTAACGAAGTACAAGTAAAACTGCCCTTGGTGCCAGACAATCTCAGGTGCTCTACCCTCAAGTAAGGGATTCTCAGAAAACTTGAAAAATGCTTTTCCGTCCTCCGAGATGGCCAACCCGATCGCGTCTTCACCCTCACCCAAGCCGCTGTAATAAAGCAAAATGCCGGATTCCGTGCAGATAGAGGCTGGGTCGGTTACATGCCGGCAATCAAATGATCCCGGAGGTCCGATATCCAAGACGGGATCTGGCTGCCAGATTGTCCATGCTCGACCGTTAAAATGTTCTCGCGGGACAGACGCAAGGCCGATACGCTCGTGCTCACAAAGGCCACCAAAGAAAAGCAATACCTCATTTCCAAACTCCAACACATCCGCTGTGGTTACCGAATCTTCAAAAAAAGTTCCTTTAGCAGGAGACAGGAAAGGATCAAGAGAGCACCTTGCAAAGGAGTAATCTCTGCCTTTCGATGACCTCTTCATGACTTCTTTATGAACCCCCATTGAATTGCGACTCGCCTTTCAACACCTTCTCCAGCTAGGCTACGCAATTGAGTTACTAGTCGTTCGCTATTTGCCAAATGCTGTTAGCTACTATCTCTGCGGTTACCGTTAATCCGTTAACATCTACTACTTCGAAATCATCCATGTAGGTGTGAAGCCAGGGCCAACTAGAAGAGATAAGTTTTGCCAAATACGAAGTGGGAACCCCTGCCAATATAAATGGCCCATCATCACCAGCGTACTCAAGTGGAGTAGAGCGTATGCAATAGCCTAGATCCCTGCAAACCCGTGAGATCTTCTCGTTTAGCCTCGAGTCGGTTTGAACCAATTTGCCTAGGCAGATGGACTCCTCAATGTAGTACAGGTGATCGCCATTGCCAATTATGTCAAGGTTAATGCAGCCCTTGTACTGGGAAGGATTCGGATGGACGTACTTGTTTACGTATGCAGCCGAGCCTATCTCACCATACTCTTCTCCGGTGGCCGATACGAACTCGATTGTTCGCTTCGGTCTAGGCATCATGTTCAATACCCTGGCCGTTTCCAAATTGACAGCCACCGCGGTCGCATTGTCGCAGGCCCCAGGCCCATTAGCATTATCGTGGTGAGCAATCAAAGCAACGACCTCATCCGATTTTCCAGAGCCTTCGATGCGTCCTATCACGTTTAACCCGTAGCTCGGCCTGGTTTCCGCGTTTACCCATAGTCGCAGCTTCACTGGTAGGCGCTCGACCCTGCGTTTGAATCCCCGGGGGATCGCGTACCATTCGCGCAGGAGTTCCTTTAGGAATTGACCATCCTCGTAGGTGACGGCCACAGCGGGGAATGGCATGCCTTCAGGCCCGGACAATAACGGCATTTGCAAAATCCGTCCTGGTAGACGCGAGTGTTCGATAACGCCTGCAATGTTCTTCTCGCTGTACATCTGTGTTGGGCCTTGCGAACCAGTTGCGTCCGAACTATTGTCCAGCATCAATGCTCTAGGTGGATTGCGCATGACGATTTTTCCGGAAATGTCGACACCCTCAAAGTCGGCGACTCGACCGTCTCCGACATAGCACAATTCCGCTGTCACTCCATCCGAAGAAGTTGACCCCGAACCAAGCAGGGCAATGCTAGTTAACTCCTGCTCCACAGGCTCAACCACCTTGACCCTGCAATCATTAAGCTTCCAGGCTGCGATGCCTGCGACACGGTCTTGACGTACGTTTGTCCCAGCGGAAGCGAACTGCTTGGCGATATACTCCGCAGCTTGATGCTCCCGCTCCGTGCCAGCATGACGAGGGCCCAGGGCCACAAGCGCCTTGACATCCTCCGCCATTCGGTTTGCGCGAATGAAACTCCTTATTTGTAAAGCTTGTTCGTTCATATTCCCTCCAGCTAATCGATTGCTAAGACCGTAAACCTTTCGTCGCCGCAAGGGCACGCACGGTCCGTCGGACCTAGGATTGACCGAGACGTCGTCAATTGTACATGTTTCCCACTATCGTACGCCTTGCAGCGAGCTCAGAGGCCTGACGTTGTCGATGGGCGTATGAAGAAGGTCCCAGGAGAGAACGAAGCCTTGGACCCCTGCCTGAGTCCCGACCTCCAGGATCTCTTCCACGTGCCGTGGCCGTACCTCCATACGGCCGGGGATTGACACGCTCTCCAGGCCCAGGTACAGCGGCGTCCCTGCGAACAGGCGAAGCGCCCTAACTGTTTCTGCACGGATCAGGCTCAGGGGTGCGACCTTTTCGACCTGTTCGACGGTGCTTCCCTCCAGGCCTTCCACGCGCGCGGCAGCCCAACTCATGGCCGCCTTCTCGTCACATCCGAGGTAGCTGCCCAACTCGCGCACAAGCGAGGGGATTTCAGTGCGCAGGCTCGATGGACCACTACCGAACCTATAGATCATCGGCTTGACCCAGTCTGCGTAGCGCGCCATGGCAGAGAAGTCCTGGCCGACAAGCGGAGCCAGCACAGGAGAGAATACGTCCAGGGACGTTTTCTTTCCGATCTTCCTCATACGCTCCGAGACCATCGCGACCAGATTGCTTATCGAATCCGCACGGAATTGTATGAATTGCTGCAGGAGGGGCTGTCCCGCGATGAGCTCTTCCAACCATTCTGCGCCCATGGGTATCTTCGCCATGGTGAGGGAGTCTGCGGAGGCATTCTTACCTGCCCGCCTCTCCAGGACAGCCCTTACCTGGTCCAGATCGAGACCCGACTGAGCCGCCTTCTGCGCGCAGAACGGACAGAAGCAGGTGAACACATCCTGCAATCCGTTCGCCATTGAGGGAAAACGGATCTTGTCGATGAACACCCCGTCGAACTCATAGGCAGACATGCACTTTTCAAGGTACGCGAGCGATGTCGAAACAGAATGCGGATTGTTGGGGCAGGCCTGTTTGAACGTCTCCGCAACCCCCATCCCCTCGTACCCTCCCCAGCCCCTACTCCTCAACGCATTGCTGGTCACGACAAGATGGGAAGGATCGAAGCCGGGATAGTCCGAGAGCAGCGGATACCAAAGAAACACCTCTTCGGAGGGGCGTGTCTTTGGCCCGGTCAGCATTCTGTACAGTTCCGGCCGCTCCTCCCATCCAAGGACGAGGATATCCAGAGGAATCTCCTTCAATGTCGCGTCAACGTATTTGGCGACCCTCCGTGGATCGAGATCCTCCTCAGTCGAATGAACGCTGGAAAGCTGCGCGGCGATCGTGAATCTTTTATCCATGCGCCTTCCTCTTACCCCGTGAAATATTATTCGAAAAACGATACAGAATTGAACAGGTTGAAGCGCGTCATATATTTGTCTATCGATTCGGCAATGCGATCCACGACATAGCGATGTGGATCCAGAATGATTCGGGCGATGTTCTGGTAGAGGACCTGCCTCGCCTTCACTACTGTCGGCTCTGTCTAGACATAACGTGATCCCGTCTGAAGCAGCCAGAGCCTACGCTCGTCGCTCAGTGCGTAGAAGTCCAGCCTGACCTCGTCAGGGCTCAGCCATTTTAGCCATCGGCGAGAATCCACCACGGCTCGCTCCAGCACCTCCATGAAGTTGGAAGATGCCATGCCCTTTGAGTGAGACAGGAGGGCCCTCTCCTTGTCCACGAGATCCTTCATTGCCATGAACTCATATGCGGTGAATTCGGGTCCGACATTCGCGCCGCCCACTCCCGATCTCGGGTACTCGGCCGGGTTCTCGATCCAGTCGGAATAGTGCCCTTTCGCCAGGGAGCCTTCCGGATGAAGCCTTTCGAACAGCTTCATGGCAACCGCTGAGTCGAAGTGCGTCGTGCCGAGGTTCGTAACGACTTGAGAGACGAAGAAGCAGGGCCAGAGCCGGGCGAGATTGGCGTCGGCCAATCTCGATCTCAGAAGGGAAATGAACCGAGAGAAGCTCGAAAGGTCCGCGAGCCCTCCATGGACTTCCTCCGTGCCGACCTCGTACGCGATGGTCGGCAGCCCCTGGCGCTCCCGCACCCTTTCCGCATGAGCGATGAGCTCGATCATCCTGTCCACAACAACTTCCGTAGAGATTGTCTCTCCCTTTTTCAACGTTTGGGTCCACTGTCGGATCGATATGCAGCAGCAAGCATCCCGCCCGAACGCACGCCTCGATGCTGCGCTTCACATTGGCGAAGGTTTTATCGAAGCCAAGGTTGTTCTGGGCGTCGGCATCCTTCAACCAGGGTCCGCCATGGTCCAGGCAGGGGTACAGACACTCCTTCCAGCGGAATTTCTTGCCATAGAATCGAATCTTCTGAACGAAATCGACGGGAGTCCAACCTGTGTATCCTCCATCGAGGTCTGCCTGGTTTAGCGTCGCGGCGAAAAGGAGTATCGATCTGTTCATCGCGGCGGACTTGATCGCCGCCTCCAATACCGCGTCCGAATTAGGACAGATCGACAGGAGAGTCATCTCGATGCGGTTCTGCATCCGCAGCTCGATCATCCTCCTCACTATGGAACTCAGATCTTTCACGCCTTTCTCTCCTGGCCTCCGTTCGCCCGGATGAATCGCATCGCCTCATCAAGGTCGGGCTGAGCGTCTGTTCCGCCCGATTTCCTCGTCGAGAGCGATCCACAGCATAGGGCGAGCTCCAGAGCTTCCCGCAGCTCCCAACCCCGCAAGAAGCCGAAGAGAAGGCCGGCATCGAAGGAATCCCCTGCTCCAACGGTGTCCACGACATCGACCTTCCGCGAGTCCAGTACGATCATCGGTGCAGCCCCTTGTTTCGCCATCGCGCCCTGTTCGCCGAGCTTGACGGCCACGAAGGGTATCTTCTCGGCAAGGATCTCCATCGCATTTTCCGCCAGCTCCTGTCCTGCAATAGCCTCCGCTTCGGCGGCATTAGGCAGGAAAATGTCAACATGCCGCAGCGCCTCTTGCAATCCATCATCCCATTTTTCTGCCGGATCATAATTGGTGTCCATCGAAACGGTCAGTCCGGCCTCACGGGCCTCCCGGCACAATCGAGGAATATCCGGACGTAGAGAATCAAGAAGGAAAAAGCTGCTCAGATGGAGATGACGCGCGCGGTGGACCACTGAGAAGTCTATCTCTGAATACCGGAGCGTGGAGATGGTCCCCGGATAGGTGAGGATGGCGCGGTCCTGGCCTTTTGATAGGATCACGGTCAAGCCGGTCCGGATTTCCTGATCGATGACCACAGCGGAGGTATCGATTCCTCGCGCAGCCAGGGAATCCGTCATGAACTCGCCGAATACATCCCTGCCGACTTTTCCAACGATCGCCGTGTTCAACCCCAGGCGCGCGGCCCCGCAGGCGAATATGGCCGCGGAGCTGCCGATGCACAGGTTCGCGTCATGGACGAGCTTCTCTGCCTGCCCGAAAGCTGGCTCTACGTCACCCGAGAGGATCAGGTCCGCATTGATCTCGCCGATCGCGACGACGTCGAATCGCGGCTTTCTTCGGCGTGCCGGAGAACCACTCATCCCGTCAGACCCCGAGGTCTAGCTCGACAACCGCGGCCAGGTTGCGCGGCGTGTCCGGGTTCTTCCCGAGGTACACGGCGCGATGGTATGCAAACAGTTGGAGAACAGGCAGGTAGAGGACGTTGCGCGCGTATTCCGCAATCCCCGATTTCCACTCGATATCGGTCCCTTTCTCGCCAAGGGTGAGGGTCTTCCCGCCCAGGCGCCGGACGTCCTTCATAACCGCCATCTCGTGATCGTATCCCCCCTCGGATACCATCCCCACGACGAGGGTGTGCTCATCTACCATCGATATAGGTCCGTGGCGGAACTCAAGGAAATGAAACGGCTCGGAAACGGTCTGGCTCATCTCCTTCAGCTTCAGGCTTACCTCCTTCGCCAGCCCGAGGCGCGGGCCGCTTCCGAGGAAGAAGACCTGACGGATTTTCCTGTTCCTCGCCATGTCCCGTGCCAGCTCTTGCTCATCATGTATCAGTCGGCTTCCGCGATCGATCAGCGCGTCCTTGTATGCTAGGAACAGCGCATTGGGTCCCAGGATGTCGGAAACAGCGGAGGCGGCAACAAACATCGACGCAAACGACCGTGTCTGCGCCACGCTCACTTCCTGTCCGTCCTCTATCGAGAGGACAATGTCCCCATGCCGCGCGAGAGGCGAATCGCCATCATTCGTGAGGACGACGATGGTGCCGAGGCGGCGTGCCTTGAAATCTGCCACGATACGCAACGTTTCCGAGGTCGCGCCGGATCGCGAAATGGCGATGAGCAGCATTCTTCCCTCCACATACACGCTCAGCGGGTTGAGCAGCAACTCCGAGGCGGGAAACGCCCGGGCGATGACGCACGCGCGCGATTGGAGGAGTGACGCCGTGGAGAGCGCCAGGTAGTAGGTGCTGCCGCACCCGACGCACAGAACCTGCCGATACGACGCGATGTCCAGGGCCGTGATTGCCCGCGCATTCTCGATTACCTTGTCGATCGCGTGTGCCCACGCAGTCGTTTGTGTAGTGATTTCCTTCATGGTAACGAACTCAGCCTGTGTCATGATCTTCTCCGTGATGCCTCACTGCGTCTGACCGATCAAGGGAGGCTTGGCACGGGGGAAACCGGCCTCGCCTCCCATAGGCTCACGACGTTTCGCCTCTATTTGAGGGGCGTGTCAACCCATGCAAGTAGGTCTTTTTTCGCAATGAATTTTTTGTACCAGGCGTTCAGCGGGTTCTTGAGGGCATAATCCGCTCCCTTGGGAAGCTCTGTCGACTTTGCGACATAGTACTTCGCCGAGTTCTCCCAAAACAGAGGAGAGTTGGGATTGTAGGTCGTCTCCGCATCCTGCTTGTACGTACGGAACTCGAGGAACTTGTCGAAAATGAACTTCAATGAGTTGATGTCGGTCGCTACGCCCGAGTGGTCGTTCATCGCCTTCACGACGATCGGCATGATCGCATCGATCTTCTCTCGCACGTAGCGGTTGTACCGATACGACATCGCCATGATCTTCAGAGCGGCGTCCTCGTTAGCCGCAAGCCATTTTTCCGTGACCGCGATGTTGCTGTACCAGAGACCCGCGGGACCCAGTATCTCCGCGCCACCGATCAGCTTGAACTGATCCGCGTGGTTCATCATCAGGTTGATCTCCGATGGCAGACCGCCTACATAGAAGTCGCCCGTCCCGCCGATCATCGCCAGCGCTGCTTTCTCATCGTCCGGGAAATTGAGGGTCTTGATATCCTTGAAGTCCATACCGGCCTGTTCCAGAACGGCGGTCAGGAGCGGCTTGTAGTTGGCGAGATAGATGGGGAATGACTTCCCCTTGAACTGCTCGATAGTGGCCTTCTTGGCCTTGTCGGCATCGCCCATCTCCGCAAGCAGCTCGCTGTAGGACTTCGACTTCCCCTGACGCCCGAGCACGACGAACCCTTTGAACTGGTTCACCGTCAGGAAATTTTGCATCTCGGGCACGGACTCATAGAAGGGAAAATTGCATACGACGCACGTGTTCACCGTATCTAGCGAGCCATTCGCCAATGCCTGTATTGATGGGCCACTCTGGGTAAGCCATTGGAACTGCAGATCAAGCCCGAGCTCCTTGTCCCAACCATATTCCTTTGCGACACTGAAGAACTGGTAGTCAAAAAAGGGCGTCATCCCGACACGGACGACGACCGGTTTCCCGAGCGCGCCCGCCGCACTACTCGCACCGAGAAGAAGTACAGCAGCCATTACCACGACGATCAACACGAGAGATTTCCGAGTCATACTTCACCTCCTCCAAAATGAATCGATATCATGAAACCAAAGAGAACGCATCCTACGTTTACCCACTCCACATCACCTCCTCCCTCTATCCGCTCCCGACGATTGAAGCCACGACTCCGATGCTCGATCTTCTTTCCGTCCATGGCGTGATCCGCTCTTCCAGCCGGGCAATAAGAGTGTCGAATATGACAGCCAGGACGCTGTAGATGGCGACCAGCATGACGATGCCGGCTGTTCTCAGATATATCTGCTGCATGACGATCAGGTATCCCAGGCCGGTCTGGGAGCCCATGAACTCGGCAGCCACGTCCAGCCCCCACGAGGCTGCAGCCGCGACGCGAATCGCGCCGATCAGGTGGGGCACGATATAGGGAACGATCACCGTCGAGTAGATCCTCTGCCGACCCGCGCCGAGCGTGAGGGCCGCCCGAATGTAGATCGTGGGGACATTGCGGATTGCCTCCAGCGTCGTCACGCCGAGCACCACGGAAGTTCCCAGGGCAATCAACGCGATCTGAGGGGCCCTCCCGATGCCGAACCAGAGAATAAAGAGAGGAATGAGGGCGAAGACCGGCACAGGCCTCGTGAAATCGAAGATCGTGCCCAGGAAATCCCGGATGGCCTTGTTGTACGCCATTACCAGTCCTGAGATGGTGCCGAAACCCACTCCGATGCCGAAACCGCTCAGCGTCATCACCACGGTCGTGAGAATCGCTTTCGGCAGCAGCCTGTACATGCCGACAAAGGATTTCCACACGTTCTCCGGCGGCGGGACAAAGATGGGCCGTACCAATCGGAGCTCGGAGACAACGATCCAGAGTGTGAGGATTCCGAAGGGAACGATGATCTTGGGGAGGAAATCCGACAGTCGACTTCTCCCGGTTTCGAGACTCAGGTTTTTCTTGTCCCTCAAGTGCTATGCTCCTGATCCGCGTCGAGGACATGCCCCAGATCCCTTCTCATCGCCTGGAACTCGGCGAAGGTCTTGAGGTCCTTTGTCCGTGGTCTGTCAAAGGGGACGCTGACAATTCTCGAGATCCTCCCCGGATGGCTCACCATCACGACAACGCGATCTGCCATGAAGAGCGCTTCTTCCAGGTCATGGGTCACGAACACGACCGTCATGCGCGTTTCGTTCCATATCTTCAGGAACTGCTCCTGGAGCTTCTCTTTCGTCATCACGTCGAGGGAAGCGAAGGGCTCGTCCATCAGAAGAACTTCGGGCTTCGTGATGATCGCGCGCGCGACATCCACACGCTTCCTCATGCCTCCCGAAAGCTGACGGGGAAACAGGGCATCGCAGCCGGAGAGACCGACCAGATCGAGGTAGTGTGCGACCTGTCGCTCTCTCTCTTCCTTTTTGGTTTTTGAGATCCTCAGTCCGTACTCGACATTTCCGTGAACGGTGTACCAGGGGAATACCGCGTCATCCTGAAACACCATGGTTCTGTCCAGTCCCGGTCCTTTGATTTCCTGGCCATCGAGAAATAACTTTCCAACTCGCGGCGGGAGAAGACCAGCGATGATGTTGAGCAGGGTTGTTTTCCCGCATCCGGAAGCACCGACGATCGCCAGAAACTCATGGTCAAACAGGGACAGGCTCAAATCGTCGATGACATTGACCCTTCTCTCCTGCTTGTCCGGGTAGCTGAAGCTCAAATGCTCGATTTGAATTTTTGCAGGGTCATCTCTCCCCCGTGTCAGCGAATCCATCAAGACGGACAACTCCTTCCAACGGAAACGGAGCGGATTGAAGGCATTATAATGTGAGCACGGGCGTTTGTCAATCAGTTTTATGAATATTTTTTACAAGATATTTACCTTTTCAATCATTTTATTATTCTATTTTGTATATTTAAAATCATATATAATGTCGTAACAATTAATTTTTCAATCATACAATCATTATTATGCTTGACAATTCGTGAAAGGACTCTATAGAATGCTTCGAAGCGGGGATACCGAAGGGGCAATAGATGTCTGTGACAAACGCGCTTAGAAAGGAGAAAATCAGGGAGTACCTCCTGCACAATCGGAAGGCCGAGGTGAAGGATTTGGGCCGCTATTTGAACACAAGCGAAGCAACCATCCGGCGCGACCTGTTGGCACTCCTAAAGGAGAGCGGCTTCAAGCGGATACGCGGCGGAGTCAGCCTCGACGAAACGAATACGGAACTCTCAGTCGCTCAGCGCGGGTACTTTCAGGCCGATAAAAAACGCCGGATCGGAAGGAAAGCCGCCGAGCTCGTTCACGACGGAGAAGTCATCTTTCTCGGAACCGGCTCGACAGTGATCGAGGTAGCAAAGAACCTCACCGAACGCAGGAACTTGACGATCATCACGAACTCTCTTCCCATCATCAACATCCTCGTCGACATTCCCGGCATCGATCTGGTAGTGACAGGCGGTGCCCTGCGCAGACCGGAGTTGTCATTCATCGGCCATATCGTCGAGAAGGCTCTCTCAGAGCTCCGGGCAGACAAGGTGATCATCGGAATCCAGGGAATTCATCCCGATCGAGGGTTGACCAACGAGTTCCTCCCAGAAGCCATCCTCGATCGCGTGCTAGTGCACTTCGCCCCACAGCTCATCATCGTTGCGGACAGCTCGAAGCTGGGAAAGATTAAGGCCTCCTTCGTCGGGGGCATCGAGGACATGGGAATGCTGGTCACCGACTCCTCGATTGACAAAACGATCCTGAGCGATCTCGAGAGGCACGGCGTTCACGTGACAGTGGCGGATGGATGAGCGGCAGGGAATCGAGGGACCGCTTTCCCTCGCGGTGATCCCCCCTCGGCGTGACAGCCTTCTCGCGCAGCACGGATTCCTACCGCGCGCGAATCTTCTTCTCGCTTTCAAGCACAGGGAAGGGCGCGTGGGTCTGGTTGAACTTCGACCCGAAGGAAGTGATTGACTGAGCCCCTGGCGCCTGGGCCGAGGAGGAGTTGATGATGACATCTGCGACGAGCTCCATGTGCGGGTGCTGCTCCTTCCAGCCCTCAGGAGCCAATCGGAGGAGATGGGGTTTACGAGACCATGTGCCACGCGATCGCGAGGAGTACAGACCGTAGCGGCGAATCAACCTATGGCCTGACGGCCGGCGCACCTCGCGGCGCCCACGCTCCCATGAACCAGCCGCTCGGCATCTGGGGTCAGCTCACGCGGCCCTTCGGCGTGCTCGCTCCCATGGAGGATCCTCTGTCCACGAATGCAATCGTGTGTCAATGACAATGTTACAAATAGATCGCAATGGCAAGCCCAATTTCCTACTCCCCGGCCGCTTCCGCCATTGCGATGATGTTCTCGAACGGCACGTTGGGCAGGATCGCTTCATGGCTGGGGCTGACGATATAGTTGCTGCCGAACAGGCGGCGGAGCCTCCGCACCTCACCCTTGATCTCGGCCGGGGTCATCCTGATGAGCAGGTCCTGGGTATCGACCCCACCGACGAAGGCGAGATGATCGCGGAAGTTGCACGCAAGGTATTCTGCGTCCATGGAAAAGGCCATGGCCTGAAGAGGATGCAGGCCGTCGATCCCGGCGTCGATCAAGGTCGGGATCACCCGCGCGATGGAGCCGCAGGAGTGCAGGATGACCTTCTTCCCGAACCGCCGCGCCCCATCGATGAGCCGCTTCATCGAGGGAAGCAGGAAGCGGCGGAATGCCTCGGGCGAAAGGATCAGGTCGCGCTGGGTGCCGAAGTCGTTTCCGAAGAAAAAGGTGTCTGCCTTCGCCCCCAGCACGGTGAAGAGCCTGTCGTTCGCCTCGACGAAAAAGTCGACGACCCTTTCCGTGACGGCCTCGACCACGGCGGGATGTGTGTACATCTTGATGAAGTAGTTGTCCATGCCGAAGAAGTCCGCGACGTGGTGAAAGAAGGGCGACCACATACCGGTGAGCACCGCCATGCCAGGATGCGCATCGATCTCGGCGATGACGTCGGTGAAATCCAGGAATCCGGGATCAGGCCAAGGGTAGCTCTCCACCTCGGCGACAGATTCGCACTGCGCGAAGCAGCCGGGCTGGTTGAGGCTCTGTCGGGGAGCGCCGCCGTAGGGATCGAAGATCGGTGCGCCCTTCGGATGCTTGTACCCGGGATCGGCGGGGATCCAGCGACAATCGTCGCCGAGGAACTGGAAAAGGTCCTCCTTGCGGGTTCCTCCGATCCGCTCAAGGTAGATCCTGTATGTGTCCTCGTGCGGGTTTCCCGTCCAGTAGCCGGGACCGTCCGGGTTTCTCCTCTCGAGGATCGACAGGACCTTTTCCCGCGGGGTCATGGGCCAGCGCCGACGGAGAAGGCAGCGGGGCCGCGCGTTAGTGTATCTGCGCTGGACCGGGGAACAATCCCGCAGTAGAGCTCAGCGCGCGAGACTCGATCCTCCAATCCGCGGGGCCTGTCACGGCCATTACGAGTTTCAGGTCCTGTGGAGGCTTGAAGCCGGCTGGCCCAGTCGTGATGGTGACGAAAATGCCGGTCGAGGGAGAGCTCTCGTCGGTGATCATGAGGAGGAGCGACCGATTGTTCGAAGCTCACCAACAGATCGTCGAACCGGGTGAGAAACCCGGTCCAGGCAGGATCATCGCGCCGGGTGATGTACTGCTCCTTCATGAAAAGGTACAGCTTGCCTGCCACGAATCGCCGCAGCGACAGGGCCGCATGCGTGGAGAATCGAAGGTTCAGGCCGAGGGCGAGGGTCTGATTCATGAGCGAAATACCACGTCGTTGTCGCGTTTCCTTGCCTCCTTCTTGCCCTTCTCCTGTCCGATTTTCACCATGTTCGCCCGCTCCGCTGCGAGCTTCTCGCTGTACTGCGTGAACAGGGAGACATACTCGCCCACATCCTTGATGTAAACGATAGAACTACTATAAGGGTGTTGTCTGGGCATAGCAAGCGACTGGCGGGACGAGCTCGCCCGGCGTGCGGTTGCAGCCCATCACGGGCAAGTTGAGTGATCTTCAGCAAGAACATATCGGGACGAGAATGAGGAAGCGAAACAATATGGGCCAACAGATGGGGCTGCGCGGGCTTCGGGACCGCAAGCCAGTATTGAGGAGAGAGATAGGAACCCTGAAATCCTGATAGTTCTCCAGGTTGTCGAAAGCCCCCGCAGGTGGCCCGCGCTCCACTCCTGGCCGTACGCTTGGTGAACGCGCCTGGCCTTCTCCAGGGCCTCTACCGATAGCCGCCTGGCTCCTGTAGCTCTCTCATAGCCCCTCCCGATTGGCGGGGGCTGTTACAGCCCAATGTGGGCTTCCCGATAACTCTGGCAGACGGCGCCACCAGGCGGGTTCATAAGTCCGCCACCATCACGCTGGACGGCAAGGAGACGGCGCACACTGACTTTGACGGGACCGGGGTCGACGTCAATCTAACCGCGAACGACGTGGAAGACTAGGGCGCCCGCCATTCGAGCAGCGACTTGCATCCACCGCGCCGGGTCGACGAGCGCCTCAGAGCGGTCGCTCCAGCATGTCGCACGCCGTCATCTGCCACCTCGCTGCGCCTGCAGGCAGGCCGAGGCGGAAGGTAGCAACCTCGAAAGGCGCAACCTCGACGGGGAAACGCTCACCTGCCCAGCACAACTCCGCGCTTCCGCCTCGGCCATGCCGATCGGACAGCCGCAGGATGTAGCCATCGCCGTCCTGCGCCGGCTTGAGGGCTGTCATTTCGATCTCTGAGGAGGGCACTTCCAGCAGGGAATCAGCCAGGGGCCGCTTGCCGGAGTGGCTGTGCATCGTGATGGGCACGAGGGGCATATTGAAACGGCGTGCTCGGCTGACGACGCCGGCGTCACGCCAATCCCCCACGTGGGGGCACAGGAGCAGTTCGAACTCCTGCGCGCCCTGGTCCATCCAGTCGTAGCGTCGATGGCTGCCGATGCGGTGCGGCTTGTGGTAGGCATACGGTGGGCAGCGCAGGACCGTCAGCCGCATCGTGCTGCCCGCGGCGTCGCAGCCATACTTGCCATCGTTGATGATCGCAAGGCCGATCACCCCACCACCACTTCCCCTCGCTCGGCCGGGTCCGCTCACGTCCATCCACATCTGCACCGGCACCTCGTGCCCGTCGCACGGGCGGTGACACCATCCAAAGGGGATGTCGTACGTTGCCTCGGGGGCATCCGTGAGCACGTCAAACGCCAGCTTCAGCATCCGCCATCGGCCCTGCCAGGAGAGCCAGTTGCGGAGGAGAAGCTCAGCCGCCCCCTTCCTCAATAGTATCTGCTGTGTCCAGGTGCTGCCCTCGTAGCTGCGCTCCACCAGGAGCGACGCCTGCAGCGGCCCTGACTCAGAAACGCTGATGCGGGCTTCCGCGAAAACCCCAACGGCGTGATCGAATCCTGCCACGCCGTGGGACCACGTGTCGCTCGTGTCCTCCAGCACCTGGGCCGAGTTCCAGCCGCCCGGCCCGACGAACTCCACTCCGCTGGCCTTGTCCACGCACGAGACGATTGTTCCTCTGGCGGGATCGACCCGCACGATGAGGCGTTCGTTTTCAAGCCCGTCGGCGAGCACCTGCACTCCGGCAGGGATGTCCGGTTGAGGCGCATGGGGGGCGAACGTGTACACCCGGTAGCCCATGGGGGGCACCTCGGCTGGGAAAACGATCCGGGCAAGCGAGACTGCTTCGGAGGTGACCGCCTCGTGAGTCTCGATTGACTGGCAGGCAACCGCCTGCCCCTGCTCATCGGCAAGACCCCACCCGCCGGCTTCCCACGGCAGCCAGCCCGTCCAGGGCTCGTATTCCACGTACTGCGCGACAGTCTCGGAGCCGGGGTTGAACAGCACGACCACGCCGCCGGGACCCGAGGTGTCGATGCGAGAGGCGATCGTTCGGCAGGCGTCGTCCGTGATCTGCCGGGAAGAAAGCGCGATCCGGCCTAGAGCCATGATTGCCTCATCCGCCGCCTGCTTGATCGTGGTGCCGCAGAGCGTATCGTGAAACTGGTTGAAGGACAGATCGTGCCATAGGTCGTTGAGCAGTCCAAGCGGGGCAGGCCGGCCGATCCAGATCGCGGCCAGGGCGGCCATCCGCTCCGCTATCAGCAGCCCGCATTCAGCCTGCCGGTAGAGCCGTTTCAGCGCGCTGTTAGCCGAATAGCATCCAACCGCGTGACAGTGAAGCTCCTCTGCGACTGTGGGGAGACCTTCCGCTTCCGCCGCAATGGCATTGAAAAAAATCTGGGGTGAGCTGAACCGGATTTCCAAGTCAACGCGGGACCGGCCGATGGCCTGGACGTTCTCGATCTGCCTCCTGGTGGGGCCTCCCCCGTGATCCCCCAACCCGAAGAAGCACATGGTGTGGGAGAGCTGCGGCGGCCTGGCCCGGACGGCAGCCTCGATGTGCCCGGTCAGGTCCAGGTCCGGGGTCTGGTAGGCAGCCTGGATGCGGAAGGCCAGGACCCGGCCGCCGTCAGGCCCCCGCCACCAGAAGGTCTCGGCGGGCAGCTCTTTCTCATGGCTGCCGGGCCGCATAAAGACGTAGCTGTCGAAACCGCACTTCCTGAGGATTTGCGGCAGCGTGCCGGGGTGACCGAAGCTGTCCACGGAGTACGCCACGGTCGGCTCGATGCCCAGCCGCTCCCGCATGAAGGCCTTGCCCAGGAGTACCTGACGAACGATGGCTTCTCCCTGCGGAAGGTTGAGGTCCGGTTGGACGATCATGCCGTTGACCACGTGCCAACGGCTTTCGCGGATGAGCCTGACGATCTCGGCGAAAAGCTCGCCGTCCTCCTGCTCGATCCACTGATAGACCTGCGCCTCGCCCCTGGTGAAGTGGAAGTCCGGGTACTCGCGAAGCCGGTCCGCCGCGGACCTGCTCGTGGCGAGCGCCTCGGCCCGGCCCTCGGTCCAGCGCCACAGCCACACCGGATCGAGGTGGGCTTGACCGATCATGTGAACGACTGTCCTGGTCATGAGGTCCTATCTCGACGAGCCGGCCAGCATGCCCTGGATGAACCACTTCTGGAAAATCAGGAACAGGATCATCGGCGGCAGCATGGCCACGAGGGCTGCCGCATTCAGCCCGCCGTAGTTCGTCCCCCAGGAGCCGATGAAGGCCAGCATGCCCTGGGGGAGCACTCGCAGGTCGGGTGAGGTGGTGAACGCAAAGGCGTAGAGGTAGTTGTTCCAGGTGCCGATCAGAACGAAGATGCCGCTGGCGATAAGGCCCGGCACGGAGAGCGGTATGATGACACGGGCGAGCGCCCCCAGTGGCGAGCAGCCATCCATCTCCGCAGCTTCCTCGATCTCGCGCGGGATCTGGGCGATGAACCCCCGCACCATCCAGACGACGAACGGCGTGTTGAACACGATGTTGGCCAGAACGACGCCAGCCAGCGTGTTGAACAATCCGATGCGGCGCAGGTAGATGATCATCGGCACGAGCACGGAGATGGCGGGCACGAGCGGCAGGATGATGAGCAGGACGCTCAGCTTCTTCCCGGGAAAATCGTAGCGGGCAAGAGCGTAACCGCCGGCGACTGCCATGGGCAGGACGATTGCCACCGTTGCAGCGGCCACCTTGATGCTGTTCAGGATGTAGCGCCCCAGCTCGGGGCGCGACAGGATATAGCGATAATTGTCCAGGTGGATCCGGCCGGAGGACAGCAGGCCGATGTTGAGGGGAGCCATGAGGGACGTTTTCAATCCCCACAGGAAGGGTCCGAGGACGATCAGGGAGATGATCCCGATGGCGACCCAGCTCAGGCTGTAGCGCGTTTTCATTGCGCCTGACCCCGTCCCAGAATGCGCAGGTACAGGGCGAGAAAAACGATGCAGAGGAGGATCAGGATCACGCCGATCGCGGAGGAGATCCCCATGTTGGAGTAGATGAACGCTTCCTTGAACAGCCGCACACCGACTGTCTCCGTGGCGTAGCCCGGTCCACCGCGCGTAATGGCGAAGATCGATTCCGAGTCCTGCAGCGTGAAAATCGTGATCAGGAGGACGGCAATGAAGAGCTGCCGGCGGGTGAGGGGGAAGGTGATGTAGCGGAACTGGGTCCACTCGCTGGCGCCATCCACCCGTGCCGATTCGTACAACTCCATGGGGATCGTTGCCAGGCCCGCGGCAATGAGGAGCATCTCCAGGGGGAAGGACCTCCACGCGCTGTGCAGGATCACCGTCAGGATCGACAGGTTGGACCGGACCAGAAAAAGCCATTCCTTCCCAGTCATCGCCGCCAGGACCGTGGGCACCGGACCGTCCGCGTCCACCATCGTCCGAAAGAGGATGGCGCTGACAACCGGGGCGGTCACCCAGGGCAGAAGGAAGAGCGTGCGGAAAATCCCGGCCGTGCCGCCCCTGCTGCTGATCAGCACGGCCGCGAAGTAGGCCAGCGGGACGGAGAGCACGAGCACGCCGCCCAGGTACTCCAGGGACGCCACGAGGTTCCCCTGGAAGTGCGCCTCTGCGAACAGCAGGCCGAAGTTGCCCGTGCCGACGAATGTCGGCTTGTCGCCGATGGGCGTGCTCTGCGTGCTGAAGAACAGCAGCGACAGGATCGGCCAGATCAGGAAAGCAAAGACGACGAGCACCGTCGGGGCGAGCAGGAGATAGGGGAGCCTGGTGCGGCTCCAGAAGGCCGCAGGGCTCCCCCTTTCTCCGCTCACGCGGCCGGCAGTCGCGCTACTTGCCGGCGTACTTTCCATTCCACTCGTCTTCCGCCTTCTGCAGCGTCTCGGCGATGGGCGCGTTGTTGGCGATGATCTGCTGGAAGGCGGCCGAGATCGCATCCGCCAGCTCAGGATAGTAGACCGTGGCCGGCATGCCCCGTCCGTTCTTGGCGGCTGTAAGCCAGGTTTGCCAGAACGCTGACTGCATCTCGGGTTTGCTCCACGTGGAGAGCCGCGCCGGGATGCCGGCGTCCCCGAAGACGGCCAGGTTGTCGGCCTTGAGCACGTACTCGATCAGCTTGAAGGACTCGGCGGGGTGCTCGCTCAGCTTGTGGACGGAAATCGTCCAGGCGTTGGTGAACTGGGCCTTCGGCTTGGTCGGCGTGACGAACACGCCTGCCGTTCCCGGGGTGCAGTCCT
>Ga0187870_1001851_pt1 | contig 18332 bp, 29 predicted proteins | sample June2016WEW_13_1_3_FD_132974 | JGI IMG/M metagenome (GOLD analysis project Ga0187870, IMG submission 132974) | Peatland microbial communities from SPRUCE experiment site at the Marcell Experimental Forest, Minnesota, USA - June2016WEW_13_150 | ecosystem: Environmental > Terrestrial > Soil >... | reverse complement strand
GGAGCCGTGCTGATTGCCTACTCGCATGGTGGTGCACTTGCGGATGTCGCTGGGCCAGCGCTCGTAGCCGTTGTACATCTCCTTGCCGCCGTCGGAGAGCGCGCCGGATGGGCACGCGCGGGCGCACTTCTTGCATCTGGAGCAGAAATCCTGCAGGCCGAAATCGATCGGTTTATCGACGGCCATGGGCAGATCCGTCGTCACTACCGCGGCCTTGAAACGGGGACCCATGAAGGGATGGAGCACGCAGTCGCCGATCCTGGACATCTCGCCCAGACCTGCCCACAACAGGACCGGTGGGGCGACTATCTGGTAGTTGCGGGCATGGTGTGCCCTCGCCGGATAGCCGAGTCTCCGGATATAGTCGGCGAGGATACAGGCGATAAAGCCCGATGCAGAATAGGCCACGAAGCTCATCGAGTTGCTGATCCAGTTGTGGCCGTTTGTCGCGTGGGAGGTCCGATAGTCCTGGTCGATGAGAATGGCTATGGCGTACTTATGGCTGCATTCGACCGGTTCGCCGTGAGGGAAGCTGTTGGTGTAGACGGCATAGGACGGGAGCTTGCAGATACCGACTGCATCGGCCCTGAGGAAGTAGGCCGTCTCCTTGATGTGACGGGCTAAAACGGCCGGGTCCTCCGGCAGAGGGGCCTTTTGCTCCGCCACCATTCCGTCCACGATCCCCCGCAGGAATACCTGCATCGTGCCGAGGGCGCCTGAAAGAGGGTGCTTCACCACGAAACGCGGCCTCTCTCTCGCAAGGATAGGACCGTAGATGCCCACGGCCGCCTTGTTGAAGCCGCTGTCGCGTTCATCGACCCTCTTTATCTCATCGTCGTGTATGATGGTGGTAGGACAGTCGACCCTCTTTATCGTATGCATGGGAAACGTACCAAGGTCCCGCTTGTGATAGCCGCTCATGGAGCACCTCCTCTCACGGTCTGACCTATTATAGTGTAGTCAAATATAGCCGTCAAGCTGGAAAGTTGGATTTAGAAGGAGGGACGACAAGCACGTTCTTCGCTTCTTTCACTGGACGCAGAAATATACCAAGAGCGGTCACTCGATTATCACTAATAATCTTTAATGTGCCCAGAATCGGCAAAGTTGCGGCTTCCAGGAAGGAAGCCTTTATACGCCATCCTCGACACGGCGACGCGACAAAAAAAGGGCGGGGCCTGAAAGCCCGCCCTTTTTGTTATGCCGCCTCTATCGCCTCCTTGATGAGATTCTGATACCCAATGGCGTAGATCATTCTGCTCCCTCCTTACACAAGGCCCACGGGCGGGCTCATGTGATTATTCCCTGATCGGCATTACGATGGCCTTCTCGTTGATGAGGCACGCACCGTACCCGTCAGGAGCACCCAGGGTAGTAAGCATTGCCGGGTAGGACTTGAGCGCCTCCACCAGAAACTTGCCGTTGAACACCAGGCGGAACTTCTTTTTCGGCCCCACGTAGTTTTTGACTTCGGCTGCCAGCTTCCAGTCATACGTGCCGACGCCATTCTCGCTCTGAAGGCCCAGGTGGCCGTCGTCGAGGCTGAGGACAACCCTCTCCTCAACAGCCAGGGCGCCCTCCAGCAGCTTCAGGAACTCCGCGCTGTTAAAGGTGATGGTGGTTTTGAGGTTCTTCGGGAACACCCCCGCATAGTCGGGGAAATTGCCGTCCATCAGCCTGGTGGCGATCACCCCGCCGGCCACGGCGAAGCACGCCGTCCTCTCGTCGAGAAGCCACACGGTGTTGCTGTTGCCGTATTTCGTGAGCAGCCTCACCGCATCCCTGGGGACGAGAAGGCGCGGTCCCGGGCCCTTGATGTCGCTCAAATGCATCCTGAACCCGTCCGTGCCTACCACCTTGCCGTGCTCGGGATCGATGAGGACCGCCGTGAGCACGTACCTGGTCTCGTCTGTTGAGATCGCGGGAAACACCTGCTTCAACCCGTCAGACAGGTTCTCGATCAGCACCGCGTCCGGCTGCTCGACGCCGGCATTGACCTTGATCTCCGGAAACTCTTCAGCATCCGGGGTGAGGATCTCGCAGCGTCCGTTCACGCTGACGGCGTGACGGCTGAAGGTGAGCTCGACATTGGCGCCATCCGGCAGCGCCTTGATTTCGTTCATAAGAAGCTTGCCGGGGATGCAGCGGTTCACCGCATCGCCCTTGCCATGAATCCGTCTGACCCAGGTTATCTGAAGGTCCGTGGCCTCCAGCGTGCAGCTTGTGTACTCGCCATTTGGAGCGTCGGACTTCAGATGGACGTGAGAAAGGATAGGCATGATGCTCTTCTTTTCCGTGATGTCCATGGCGACCTTCATGGCCTCGATGAAGACCTGCCTGGAAAATTCCAGGTGCAGGGGCTCAAACGGCTCCTCTTTGGGGAGATTGTGCGTGTCGAGTCTGGCGCCGGTGAGGGGCTCCTCGAAGGCAAGCGCCTCCTCCTGAGTGGCGGGCGCCGCTGCCTCCGCCTCGTGAGGCCCTTCGATATCGCCGTACACGGTCTTCATCTTGGGCGGCTCGGGGAGGTCCGTCTCTGCGGAGCAATTCGGGCACGTATCCCCAGGGTAGTAGCCGTTGCACTTCGGGCAGAGTTTGGCGTCTGCGGGGGCCTGATCGGTCTTCTCCACGGTCGCGGTCTCCACGGCCGGCGCGGCCTTCTCCTCCACTACCGGAACAGGCGCCGCCACCTTCGCCACCTTCTTGACCTTCTCAGCCTTCGCTACCTTCTTGACCTTCTCTGCCTTCGCCACCTTCTTCGTTACCGGGATTTTTTTCTTTGCGGTGTTCTCTTTCATGTACTCTCCTTTTTGGCCGCGATTCGCCCACGGCCGGGCGTATTTGGGTTAAAACTTGAAATCGGGATTCCAGTCTCCTCTCAGGGAGTCCTTGCACACCTGGCAGTCGCGGAACGCCCCAGGGTGCCCGTCGTCGTTGTGGGCGTTCTCCTGCCCGCTCATGGCGTTGCAGGACCGGCACAGTTCGATGTCGCTTTCGCCTTCGCCGGTCTCTCTCGTGAGCTTGGCGCAAAGGCGGCACTGATAGACCGGCGACTTCCAACCGCTGCGCTGAAACCTATTCACTCTTGCCATAATTCATCCCTGTCACGTGTTTCTCAAGGCGCTTGACCTTCAGCCAGTATGGGTTTTGTAGGCAGCGGGCAGGGGATGCGTTGTACGCGCTGTTCACGTGCTTGAGCACGATTCCCTCGTTTTCCTCGCCCTGGATGCTCTCATGGTAGAGTTTCACCTTGCCGATCTGATACTGACGGGCCAGTTCGATGGGGCCGGCATGGCCGCCCCTTTCCGAAATCTTCAGGAGGCCCAGCTCGATGATCGGCTCGAGAAGCTGCCGCCTTTCCTGCAGTGGGAGGTTGAGGAACGCACCGTTGAGCACCAGGATGTCAAACACGTAGTAGATGCCTTTGACCCCCTTCGTCCTGTTCTCGATCAGCTCCCCGTCGATGACGCATCTGTCGGGTAATATCTTTGTCAGAAGGTTGCGGATGTCAGGGAGCGGGGCGTTGATGGTGGTATGGTGGCGCGTCCAGAGCGTGAGGACGCCGCCCTCCTTGTAGGCAAGGCAACGCCACCCGTTTTTCTTGACCTCGGCGATCCAGCCGGGGTCATTGTCGAGCCGCGTAAAAAGCTCGCTCGTCAGGCTCAGGCGGTTGGGTTTGCAGGGGAACCAGTAGGGCATCATCCAGCACCCCCTTTCACCTTGTCGAGAAGGGTTTGAAGCAACGTCTCCACCTCCTTCTTCGTTCCAGTGATTATGACCGGCGGATTCTGTCCTGTCTTCTTCGAATAGAAGTCCACAAAGACCTCATCTGTCGCCGATCCGACAAGGACGGACGCGGTATCCAGCTTAAACCACCCGTTTCTGCCTCGCATTTCAACCATAGTGCACCTCATATTGTGAGATCGTGATAGGCGTTGTAACCGAAAACCCGCATCCATACCATCTTCCCGTTCCTGTTCGCCCGCTTTACAGCCGCCTTGTGCCCCTGATCTCCGCAGCCATAGCCATGGCGTTCGTCGATATAGCCAGCCAGTGCCGCCGCTCTTTCTGCCATGCCCTCCAGGTAACGCCGTACATCGTCGCGATCCCTTGTAGACGTCTGATCGACGGCTTTCTCCCAATCGGCGGCTCCCATCTTCATAAGCCGCATTGCAAGCCGGATGTCGGCATCCATCACTTCACCCGGATGCTCGGCTTGTACTGCCTGACGATGGGTGCCAGGGCCGTGCGCTCCTTCTCGCTGAAAGCCGTGTACCACTGCTCGCTGTATGCCTTCGTCGGGGACATCCAGCGTTCCACCGCGAAGAACTGCGCGAACCGCTCCGGACCGACTGACTGAATGAGATCCCGCAGGGCGTCCTCGGTGACGTCCTTGACGGTGATCTTCATCTCCCGGGTGAAGAACTGAGTTGCCCGATCCTTGCCGATGGCCGCCTCGATGGTAGGGGCATTCGACAGATCGACCGCCGAATACTTCGTGCTCCAGCTTAACGTGGCTGCCAGGCCGTTCGTGTCGAGCGCCTTCACTGAGGACGTATAGCCCAGGCGCTTGATGATGTCGGCGCGCATAGGCTCGACCTGGGCGGTCGTCTCTGCCGAGAGGAGATCCCACTCGCTTTCCAGACTGTCGAGCAGTTCCTTGATCTCGCGGAGCCTGGCGAGCTTCTGCTGGACGTCCTTGCCGACGGTGAGGACCGGGACCTTCGAGGACGACTTCGCTTCTTTCGGCTGCGTTGCCGTGGAGAGGATGTCATCGATGCTGAATCCCTGTTTCTCTTCCTGCTTCTGCTTTAATGCCGTGACCTTTGCCATGAAACCCTCCTGAGTTTTTATTTGCCCGCCCTACGGGCGGGGCGTATGCTGTGCAGACTCCGGCAAACTTCGGGGGCAGAATCTCCACATAGCCGATCATGTGGCAGACCATCACCCAATGACGCCGAGGCTTGCCTGCTGCATCCTTTATTGGGAGATTCACCTTGCCCTTGTAGTGAGTACACGCTTTGCAGCTCATTCCACACCGACGATCTTCTTCACGGTGGCGCCGTAAACCGCTTTCATCCAGAAGCCCAACTCTTTCTCAGGGACAGTCATGCCGCCGAACGAGACGGTTTTGAAGAGCGGATCGTAAATAGCGGTGACCGTGCCTTTGTCAGTGAGGATGCCGATTTGTTTCTTCTCGCGGGTTGCGAGAAGCGACGCCAGTTCACGAAACAACTCTAGATTCGCCATGAGGCCTCCTGTATTCTTTTTGTCTCGCTATTTTTTTATGCTGAGGACGCGGTTTGTCCTGCGGCTATGCCGCTTCTACGGCGTCTTTGATGCCAGAGCCCGCCAGGACGATTTTTCTCAATCTCATCAGGTGCTTGATGATGAGGTCAAGCTGGTCCGCGACTATCGCGGAGTGAAAGGCCGCCTTTTTCAAAGCCTCTTCGTTCTCGACCTTGGAAACGAACGAGTCGATGTTTCGCATTGTCAGGGCGAACAGGTCGACAGCCGCCTTCTCCGCCGGCGTGAATTCCTGGAGCGCGAAGATGGTCTCCTGCCGTTCCGACGCAATCAGGCCGTCCACGAAGGCGCGGAGCTTGTTGTAGGTCCCGAGCTCCCCGGCCATGATCTTTTTCAGAATGAGCACCCGCTTGCCCTCCGGAACGCGGGTCATTTCGTACGCCTCGTTGTGGTCCAGCCTCCCCGATTCCACGAGCTTCTGATGCTCGGGCGAGAGGCTCAAGAGGGCCGTCCGCTTCTCGATGAACCATACCTGCTTGCCGACCTTCGCGCCAAGCTCCTCTTTGCTCATACCCCGGTCGATGAGCGCCTGGTACCCCCTGGCTTCCTCGATCATGGTGAGGTCCTGGCGCTGGACGTTCTCGAGGAGGGCAAGTTCCTCCACCAGCCTGTCGTCGGCCTCCTTTACGCTGACAGGCATTTCTGTCAGACCGGCGAGAGTGGAAGCGCGAAAGCGCCTCTCTCCCGCGATAATCATGTACCGGTCGCCCCTGGGAGTGACGACGATGGGCTCCATGACGCCGTACTCCCTGATGGAGCCGGCGAGTCCCTGGAGCTTCTCGGGGTCGAAAGCTTTCCGGGGCTGGTTCGGATTGGGGTAGATAAGGGTGATAGGGATCATGGTTTCAGCCACCGGTCACCTCCCTGAAAGCGTCCTCTCCGTCCGGCCCGATCTTCGTCATGATCTCCTGCAGGTGTGCGGCCCACGCCTCCACGTTGAGATCGCCGTCGCTCTCTCCATACTCTCCTGCCTGAAGCGCCGCATGCTTTGATGCCAGCGCGTTGTAAATCTCACTCCAGTCTTCCTGCGTCAGATTCATGCTTCACCTCCTCCTTCGCTCTTCTTCTGATCGTCCCAACAGTGGCACTCCTTCTTATAAACTCCCGTCGTTTCAGGTCGGCCACATAGGGGACAGACAAAAACATCTTCGGGATACTTGGCTGGCTTGAACCAATCGCCTTCGAGCCTGTTACGAGGATTACTTTTGAGGGTCGCCATCGCTCTTCTCCTGTCTGAGCGGTTCGAGTAGCTCCCGCTCGTATTCATCCCTCGTGGCGTCGATCATAACGATCAACCGTTCCAGATCCTCGCGCGCAGCCTTGCCGCGCGTTTCGATCATGACCTTCTCAACCCTGAGATCGTCCGTGACGGTAACCTCGTAATCGTGATCGGTGACGACGATCCGCTGGGTGTCCAGCCTGATGTCGATGAGGCCGTATCTCTTGCCGGCGTTCCTGCCTACCAGGGCCTCCAGCGCCGGCCACAGCCGCCCCAGGCGCTCCACCCTTCTGCGCGCCTCCTCGAGGAGATCGCCGGCCACGGTAAGGACCGCCTTTTTCGACTCGTTCAGGTTCGCGGTGTTTTCAACGTAGTGATCCACCTCGATGCCATAGCGGAGGTCGAGGTTCTGAAGGTGCGGGTACTGCTTCCAGAAGTCGTCATGCCAATTCTGCTGAAGGGTCAGCCTGTCGTTTTTCCCGAACCGCTGCCAATAGGTCTTGTAGTGCAGCCGCTCGACGGCCGCCTCGAACTGCTTCCACGTCGTCGGGATGGATTCGAATAGCGTCGTCTCTTTACCCACTAGCCACCTCCTTTTAGCAATGCGTCTGCGTGCTGGTACGCGCTCTCTGCGTCATCATCCTTGCCTGATTCGACGGATTGGAGATATTCGCCGAGGGCGTCCCGGCAATCGGTGAGGGCCGCAATAAGCTCGTTCACGTTCCGCTTTTGCGGGTCAGAGGTGAAAGCGCCGTCATGCCACCCGGTACGCTCGTACTCTTCATCCCCGACTTCGTCGACCAGGTAGTAAGCGACCTCTTCGGCATACTCGATGTCCGGCGCCTTATTAAACAGGTCGTCGAAGTCCGTTGACTCTTCGGCCTTCCTGATCGCCTCTTCCTGAGAGCCGGCCTCGACGCCGTGAACCTTCACGCGCACGATTGGGAACAGATGGACGTCATATTTCACCGGCCACCTCCTCGAGCGTGATATCGTCTTCGGTCCACTGGTTGCCCTCTTCGTCAAGGAAGATGCGCTGCCCCTTTTCGTTTGTGACGGTCTTCTGCTCGTCCCAAAAAACGTCGGTGCCACCATCCCAGGAGAAACACAGGTGGCCTTCTTGTTCCTCCCCGGATATGGGTTCGGCGTGGAAAATAACGCCTGCCCTACCGCGTAACGTTTCCAGCGTGCCGCTGATCTCCTTGCCGTTCGGCCCAACAGCCATCATGGCTTATCCCACAGCCCGGAAGCCTGGCCCTGAAGGCTGCGCTTCTTCAGCAACTCGTCGTCCATGGCTTTCGCTTTGAGTTCCGCTTCTTTTGGCTGTTCGACGTGATTGGCCAGCAGCGTCCCCTCGTTATAGAAGTGGTCGATGCCGCGCCCCATCTTCCGGCCTTTTTGAGTGTGACGGTCGAAGGCGTAGTCAGGGATCGCCATCTCCGTCCTCTCGTGCGACTCCCAATAATGAATCGCCGCCCAATCCACCAGCCTCGACTTTGGCGCCCTGCATAAGAGAAGGATTGCGTGCACCACATAAAGCGTCTCGTTCTCGCCCTTCTTTCTCTTCTCCTCCACATACATCTGATAGAGCGCCATTATGGTGGCGGGCATGTGAGGGTCAGCCATCCCCACGTCCTCGGAGCAGATAACCTTCAGCCGCTTCCAGAGGTACTCGTCGTAGCTTGAATTGCACAGCTCGACCGCGAAATAAAGGGCGGTCTCTTCGTCGCCCCTGCGGATCGACTTTTGAAGGGTGCTTGCGACCTCGAAAAAGTCGTATCCTTTCTTCGTCTTCATCTGATAGTTGAAACCCATGTCATCCTCCTATACGCGCTTCGTTGTCGGTTCGCCTCTCATACACGCCTGTACGGCCGATCCTCTCCACCCAAGATCGCGGGCCATCTTGGCGTACATCCTCGCCCGCCGGCAGTTCTCGGGGTGGCGCGTGACCGTCTTCCGTTGGTTCCGCCCTCTGGTAGCGTTTTTGTAGAGCGGCTCCCTCTGCCACCTCATCTTGAAAAACCGGATCGCCATGGCTGCATAGCCGAGGGGCGTTATTTCTATCTCCACAAACATGGCGCACCCCCTTAGACATGTTTTCCGGCCAGCAGGTTGTCCCATATTTCCTTCGCCGGCTTCGGCGTGAAATACAGGTCTCTCTCGATCCCCAGGCCGAACTGCCCCTTGAACGATTGCAGTTCTGACAGCGAGAAGCTGCCGATCTCGACTTCGAACCCCTTGACGATCCCCCACAGGTAGTCAGGGTCCGCGGGGTCCTGGTTCATCAGGTACCACGTCCACGCGCCGGTGGGATTGAAAAACTTGGCGACGACCTTCTGGCTCTCCAGGTCGCTGCCCTTCGGATACTGCGCCTGTGCCGCTTGTTCAATTGCCTTCGTCATCAGTTGCATGGCTACGCTGCCTTCTTCGCCAGCGTTGCAGCCAGCTTCTCGCGGGCGGCCTGAAGGAAGAGGATCGCCTGGGAGAGATCCTCGACGCTGTAGAAGGCCACACCCTTCTTTGTCGGCGCGTAGTCCCCGTCGTCGTTGAGGTAGTAATTGCGGATGTCCGCGTATGCCTTGCCGTTGTACTCGTCGACGCGCACCTTGATCGCCATCTTGCTGTTTGCCTTTTCGATGGTTCCGATCTCCTCTGCCATAACACCCTCCTGAAAAAAGATTGAGCCGCGTCTGCGGCTCCAGGCGGACCCTCGCGACCTTTCGGCTGCGTCCCTTTCCTGTGTGCGGGAGATGCCGCCCCCGCGCCTACCGGATCAACTCTGCGAGAATCTCCAGAGCGGCTTGTTCGGCCACTCTATCGTTTTCGTATTTGTCGCAAGCGTCGCATTTCTCCACGCGGAGAGTTCCGGTGTTATCAACGTCAACCACAAGCCACCCTCTTCCCTTGCAAACGCAATCATCGTCCATCGAGCACCTCCACCAGATCGACGCGCCGGAAGTAGATCGCGCACCTTTCAAGCTCCTCCGCATCCCAGGTCCCGTCGAATTGCAGAGCCTGCCACTTGAGAAAGCCGACGGCGCCGGCCTTCGAGACCATCCGGCGCTCGTGATGAAGGGCGATGCCGTCGAGAGGGGCGGACTCATCGAGGCTGCCCCTCTCGGTTGCTGCACGTACCAGGTTGAGAAAGTCAGCCCTTGTCATCGCTCGATCCTCCCTGGGTTTGGTTTCTCGAAATCGATCATGCGCCCGTAGCCGGCGTGGAAGAGGAGAACTTCGTGAGGGGTGGCAGGGCGCTGCCTGAGAACCATCACCGTTTTGAGATCCTCGGAGCCGACGTGCTCAAGCAGCAGCTCCTGGACGTTCTGACCAGTTTCTTCCGTGTATTTCACGATCACCTTCTTAAACATTCCGCACCTCCACGCTGTAGCGTTCCTTCATCACCCTGGCGAACGCCGCTTTTGCTTTCCTGCTCCGGCAATAGCCCAGGCCCAGGTCAAGAAAGTGTTCCGCCGTAAGCTCATAGTCCGCCAGTTCGACAAACGCCGGATCGCTGGCGAACGCCTCCAGCACCCTGAACCCATCCGCTCGATTCCACCTACTTGGATTTTGGGCCATGATAGCCTCCTAAGATCACGATTTGCTTGCTATTCCTGCTTTTCTTCTTCATCGTCATCCCCCTATTTGAGATTCTTGCTCAACATGACACCAACCGCGACCTTGAGACCTATCGTGAGCCCCTTGCACATATCCTGCGTCAAGCTTCCGAACATCGGGCAGAGATACTGCGCCGCAGCTTCGTCACCCTCTGACGCTTTTATTGCCTGATCTCTCATTTCCTGAACTTCCTCGACCATCGTTTTCATCTGCTCTCTCCTTTTAACGGATTTGGTTTCGGCCTTGGTAGCGGCCATCTTCATAGCCGGACACTATCCGGCGACCACTGCCTGAGCGCTATTGCCGGCTTACGGCCCGTCTCAGGACTTCGCCCGTTCCTCATCAGGTGGATGCTGGCTTTCGCCCGCTCATCGTCCGGCTTGCGAATTGAGTCGCGTCTGGCGTCTCCAATAGATTTTGAGAGTGAATGATTTGAAGGGGGAATGGGGTCGCTGCCCCGGTCACGCTTCCCGGATCGACGTACTGCTTCGTGGCATACACCTGACTGGTGAGGCTCCCCAGTCAGTCTTTTGGGTGCTATTAAGCGGCCCGATGGGTGTGCTGGGTACGGACTATATCCGGGCTGTCAGAGGTCCCGGCATCAACCTGGCCGCCGCCAGGATTAACAGGATTCAAGGACCGGCCCGCGAGCCTGATGCTGCGGTTTTCGTCCTGCTTGGTTTCCTGTTTTTGTGTGATTTCCATAATTATATTATCTCGCATATTAAGATAGGTGTCAAGAGAAAAACACCAATACTTACGCATATATGCATTATTTTGTTGTTCGTAAAAAAGACCTTGAGGCATGGTTTTTGACACGAATTTGTTGTTTTTTTTGCAGCTTCCCGGCAGACATCTTTTGCAAAAAGCTTGTATATTAAATCAGAAGTTTAGTATAGCCTCCTTTTGAGGTGTTCAGCCACAACAGCTTTGGGAGAGTAAGACAGAACAGCTTTCGTATATCAGCGTTTGAAAAAATTCAAGGTATTATTATATGGGTGATGCCGGCAAAATGCACTATAGGGCCTTGTAGACTATTTCGTAAATACTTGATAATATTAACCATTTGGCATCAGGGGTCATATTTTATGGCATGATTTTTGACACGGATTAGAACGGAATGGTCATCGTGCGGCCGTATGGTTTACGGTCTTTGTTCTTCCGCCGCCGAAGGACTCTTGCTTTATTGTTATCGTTGTGCCGAAGAGCCGGCGTAATAACATCGTTGCGGCCTTTTCGACAAACCCGGGTGCGATAGACAGCCTCGCCTCTTCCGGCCGTCCTGACGGACACCTGCATTGTGTGAATGTTCCAACTCTTTCTGAGGCGCTGTGAGCATAGCTTCCCGTACTGCTAGATTTTGCTCGACGGAGCCGATACCAAGTGCTACGATTGGTAATGATTGCGGAACCAGAGGCTCGTCAGGCAACAAAATAACAACATTCCCTTGCAGTTCCGCGACAAAAGGATAGAACCACTGGCATCCCTTCCAGATGGAGCAGAACGTAAAGGAGATAGCAGTGCTCTACGCTTATCTAGACGAAAGCGGCACGCATGGCGGTTCATCTCTTCTTGTGGTGGCAGGTTGGGTCGGTGATGCAGAAACATGGAAGTCGTTTGTAGAAGAGTGGATGATTCATCTAAGGAACGCTGGCATTCCGTACTTTCACACTCATGACCCAGAGTGTGAACAACTCAAGCGCCCCTTAATCCATGCTATTCTCGCGAGGCGCTTACTGCCAGTGGCGTGGTCTGTAAACCCGCTGGAGTTCAGGGAAAATACATCTGACAAGTTCACGAATCAGCTTGGGAATGCGTATGCGACCTGTGCCCATCTGTGCGCCGGATTGATTAATAATCTGGCGATAGAGAAGCCACTCCCCCCCGTTGCTTTGATATATGAGTCCGGACAGCCGAACACCGAATTCATCTCAAGAAGCATGAACAATATCATAGCCGATCCCGCAAATCATAAGTTGGCCTCAATCACTTTTCTAAGCAAGAAAGACCCTTTTGGCATTCCTTTGCAGGCGGCTGATTTCCTGGCCTATATACTGGCAACCAACGAATCCAAATGGATCGATCAGTTGAGAGATGCGGACAGACTCCCACCTCTAATAGGCATGCCTCCCGAAAAGCTAAGAAATACCACCAAACAGTTGGGAATCAAGATAAGCCGGGAACGCGCAGCCAGAAAGGCTCGCCGCAAGAATCCAAAAGGAGAAGGAGGATAATACAGGCGATCCTCAGCAACTATCGGGGCGTAAAGGTATCAGGGATCCCCGAGACCGTAATACCCGACGTCCTCGTGAGGCTCGCCTTCGGGCGGCCCGACTCGGAAAGATGCCACATCAGTCGGGGGATCCGGCACCGGTCTATAAGCAGCTCGCTGATGTGCTTGAGGAGCTCGGCGACTAGAAGAGATATCGGGACCGGAAGGAGGCTGAGCAACCCGATGCGCACCGGCTGCCCCACGGCTATCCCCGTGATGGCAGCTCCGACTCAATGTCGGGAATCCCAAAGACCCCTTCCGTATCTGTGAACCCCCGAGCCCGAGGAATCTGCCCATTCAGCCCTCCGATGTGCTTGAAAAATATCTTCCCTGGGGATCGACCGACTGTAGAGCATCGATGCGTCGGCCCCTCGCCCCACGGGACAATCAATCATTCTTCCCCATCCGGTAGTCACAGAGAGGGCAGTACCCGGTTCTTATAAGCATATAACGTTCATTCATGGGGAGATCGGTAATAGGGCTCTGGCAGCGCCGGCACAGGACCTCGTCGTTTTCGAACAGTAGCTCTATGTACCAGCGGTACACATCTCTTTGGTTGTCCGTTAGGCTCCTAGCCCTTGGCCGATGATCTGTCTCGTGATGCCCGAGGCAGTTTCGTGGGCAATGTAGCCACCTTCTAGAAGTTCCTTACGTAGTTCTTGCAGTGCTCTTTTTTCCTGTCCTTCGGTACCGTTCATAACGTTCTCCTTTTCTGTTGCGACTGTCTCGCTATAGTATACCGAGAAATCAAAGTTTCTCCGGCTCGCAGCTCCTGCCCGTAGCCACGGCCACCGTCGTTCCATCTACATACGAATATATAAAGTGTTCGGCACCCGAGTTAGACATCAAAACAGCCGCCGCGGTAAGGACGGACTCCATAAAAGGGGAAGGATTCGCGTCGACCTGGAAGGCCTTGAGGTCGCGGCGGCCGTCACCACCGCGGGCAGGATCCTCGGTAGGCCTCCGGATGCTAGTTAGTAACTGATGGCTCTTTTCCCAGAAGGGAGGGGGTATCATAGCCTTAGGAGCTGCCCTTTCTCGTTTCCCGGAGGCTCCTGTGGGGTCGGTCGGGGAGGATGGACACAGAAAAGGGCCTTCTCCACCCTCCGGAGGGGTCGAGAGGGCCCTGTCCGCGAGCTCCTGGAGGTCTCCTCGGGGCGACGTGGACGCTAATTTCCCCTTACAAGAGTCCCAAAGAAACCAAGCTCAACGCAAGAGACAGTATCTATGGCAATCGACGAGTGACGAGGTCATTGCCTTTCATCGAGTGGTGCAGGTGCAGTAAAGTATGGACAACTTCCTGCAGTCCGTGATTCAGCCTGGTCATCGCCCTCGCCGCCTTTTTGTTGGTAATGATGCTATCCGGGCGCAAGGCGATGACCTTCAAACCCGACAGGATAACAAAACCGCCGAATTAAACTCGGGAAGTTTATCCAAGCCGTATTTCATATTATACGCAGTGAGACTCGTCCGGGAGCCGTTTTGTGACCTCCTTTTTTGTTGATTCTTTGTCGGTCATAGCGTAGAATCGGAGAAAATGTATATTGAGTTTAAAAAAATAGTTAGCCCCACGGAGGAGTGCCGAGATGTGGGAATTACTGCTCAACGGTTTAAACATAGCTGGATCGTTTGCAGGTTTATCATCTTTTGCTTCAGGATTCAGCATTGAGAGAGATTTGCGGCAGATCAAAGACTCTATTGGTAAACTAGAGGAGCTTCAGTCCAGTCTGCTGGAATCCTCACGAACAAATAGCATCGTCATCGACAAAGTGGGCCCTATGATCACTGATTTCCAGAAGGTCGATAATCATGCACAAAACGTAAATTCCATGCAGATTCTAGAAAGATACGTAAGATCCCTCCACAGTGATCTTACAAAGAGTACAAACAGTATCTTGTCTGAAGCTTTATCTGAAATGAAAAAAGTCATCGACTCCTACCGGTACACTCAGAGTGAATCCGTTCAAATTCCGAAGAATCTACTGAGAGACATCGTTCACGAGCCATTCCGGCTTAACGTCAGAGATCTAGAAGACATCACGCAAGGTGGCCTGCTTGCCCACCCTCGACAGCGATATATGAATCATACCGCCACTCCGCTGACTTGGTGTAACCCTCTGAATGGTCAATCTTTTTGCGGTGAAATTCCGCTATCTGTACTACGCGGATATGGACTACGAGTCCATCCGCCGTCGTATAGATACTCAGCAGATGGCCATATCTACTCGGACAAGTATGGCCTATATTTGCCATCATATCTCGTCGCTATGGCTTAATTGCGCCATGCTGTACAGTCTCCGATCAGTTTGCGCTTATGGGCTAACGATGACCTGAACCGGACGCGAAAACACGTGGGACATATTGGTCGGTGCATTCCGGAAGCTTAGAAGGTTATTGGCCGCGGGGTTTCGCGCCGGTTAGGCCTGTTGTTGTGTGAGGAAGGAAAAAGGGCATGGACAAAAGAGAGTACCTGCTTTTTCGAGTAGCGACCAAGTGCGGAGACTTTGCTCGCAATCTCTCTTTTCATCGGGTTCTCGGCGATTACGTTAACGACTCTGAGAAGCGTAATTTTTGGATTCATATGTACAACAACGCCATTGAACTCGCGATTTTGGATTGGTCCCACCTGTTTGGGAATCATAAGGATGACTTGCATTGGAAGCGAGTCGTGCACGATCCTGTCAGCTTCAAGAGGCAGTTCCTGAAGGCAATTCGTATGACCGAACAAGAATGGTCGGCCTACCACAGGGAAATCAAGAGCTATCGGGACAAAGACATCGCGCACATCGAAGTCAGGTTAAAAAGCCATGTACCGGACATGACCCAAGCTCTTCAGGCGGCGGCCTGCTACTACTCCGTAGTATTGAACGAATTGCAGAATTACGGCATCTACGATTATCCACAGGACCTTAATGACTACCACGAAAAGAGCGTAGCACAAACTGCAATAATCGCCGGCAATGCGTATAAAGCCACAATCGGGATCAAGGAGAAGGTATATTAGGAAAGGTGCACAAATACTGGCACATGACCCGGCAATGCAGCCGACTCCTTACAGTCACGGCTGATTTTGTCGTTCCTTTTTCATGGTAATGCGTGATCCTTGGCTGCCAGCTCGCCCCTCGCTTCGTAGGTGTAAGTGTGCCATCACGTAGGCATAGAAAGTACACAGAAACCTTATGAGCCTCATTTTGGCACAGCTTCAGCAGTTCATTTTTGGCACACGGTCCAAGGCAAGTCGAGGCATTGAACAGCAGACGGCAATAGAGCGGCGTACCCTGCGGTTGTTTGTCCTCCCGTTGTTCCTGAGTGAGTTGCGTAGGCTCTTCCCAGCGCCAGGAGCAAGGACCGCAACGGGGAAGGCTTTCGGCGGTGGCGAATGCTTCAAAGGGTATCGTCGTGCGCCGGTTCTGGTTCACGGTATTTGTCCGTCCGTTCTCGCTTCTATGAACAGCCTTTCAAAGATCCCGTCAACATGCCTCTGTCCGAACGCCCCGATCCTTTCGACGACGAACCCGCAGTCTTTCAGCGCGAACTCCAGGCAGTCGGACGTGAAGTGCCGAAGGACATCCTTGTCCACAATGAACCCTTTCGGCGTCTCGTACCTGAACCGCGTGATGAAGTCTTTGTTCGGCGTGATGACCAGGACTTTCCCGCCAGGTCTAAGAAGGCTGTTGATCCTGAGAAGCTCGGTCCAGACGGGCTCGAACGTCCCGATGCTGTGCATCAGGTAGACCTTGTCGAAAGTTCCCTCCGGACGGTCCCTGAACCAGTCCGGATGTCCGCCGGTGTAATTCTCGATGTCGTACCCTGCAATCTCCCCGAGAGTATGCTCTTTAAGGTATTTGACCGCCGTGCCGAGGCCGCAGCCGTAGTCCAGCACGGACTCGCCTTGCCGGATGTCGAGCGTCTTCTTCAGGAATTCCAGCTCCCCCGGGTACTTCCAGTCCGTATTGAACTGGACCAGTTTCAATCTGCGTTCCTCGAAAGTCATAGGCCCTCTCCTCAGAACGGAATCGTCATGGTGCGCCCGTACGGATTCTGGTTCACGGTCTTCGCCCCTTTCGCGCCGCCGCCGTACATCCCTTCCTTCATCGAGATCACGCTGCCGAACTGCCGGCGCAGAAACAGCGTGCCCTCCTTCTCGTCATCCATCGTCCTGGTGGCGCCCACGCCGCCGGTTCGTTTGAAGGTCTCTTCCTGGACGAAGCAGAAGCGCGTGTCGATGAACGCCCGCCGGTGGTAATAGGCGTTGATGCCCGAAGCGTAGAAGTCCTCGATGCTGCCGCTCACCAGCGGGTTGAAGGAGATGCGCGACCCCCGGAGCATACCCATTGCCGCACCGGTCACGAAGCCGGACAGCTTGATCGGCTGCCAGGGGCGGTAGATGATCGGGCTCGGGTTCTTGTTGAAGCCGAACAGATAGCAGCCGCACAGGCGGGCGGTGTTGCCGGCCCATTGAACCAGATCGTAGACTTCGTCCGGCGTCATCTTCTGGATGCGCACCTTGTTCGATGCCACGTAGAGCCTCGACACCTGGGACAGGTCGTCGTCAAGCATGAGGACATCGCCGAACCGGTCGTAAATGAACTGACGTTTCATCGCCATGCCGGCCACGTCGTCGGGGTGCTCGTCGATCTCCACGTTCGGGTAGAGTGCCCTGTAAGCGGGTACCTCGGACCTGGTGACGGAAAGGATCGCGTGGGGGGCGATCTTGTGCGTAAGGACCATGCCGGCCCGCTTATACGTGGGGATTACGATCTTGATTTCCATGACCTACTCGGACCTCTGCGCTTTTCTTGGGCCAAATTCGTGATGAACTTCACGCGTGAGGGCTTCGCTAACGCTCCATTTTAGCTTTCTCAGTCGAGCCTCAATAACTTTTACATTTATCCCGGTTTGTTCGGCCCATTGAGGAATTGTGAGCGTCTGCCCTCTATATTCAAGAAGGACATTATCGCGTCGATTATTGCTTTGTTCCTTAATCGTTGCCCATCTACAGTTTCCGGGCTCATAGTTGCCGTTGTTGTCTATGCGGTCTATAGTCAGACCAGGTGGCGCTTCGCCAATGTCGGAAAGAAAGTTTGCGAAAGAATTCCATCTCTCACAGACGGTTATACCTCTTCCGCCGTAATCGTTGTAGTAGGGATGATTCTGACGGTGACATCTTTCGCGCATGGCGGCCCAGATGCGGTAAGTTCTGGTTTTGCGTCCGCCTCCTAAAAACAGTCCATGTCTCATAGACTACTACCTCCCCTTCCATAATTGCGAAAAACGCGAGGCGGTAATGACCATGCTGGTACCCATACCGCTGTTCTTCTTATCGACGATGTTTTTGTACGTCTGCTCTCTCCCGAGCTCGAGCACGGTCTTCAGAAAGGCGGTGTCTGTCTGGTTGTCGCTCACGATGATGACCGCGTCGTATTTCTCGCTGAACTTCGGAACGATGGGATACTGGCAGTTCTCGTTGTCGTAAGATTCAAACTCCCTTCTGTATTCGTCATCCTCGGTAAGCTCCGGGATGTCGAAGTCCGGCACCGAGATTTTCGAGAGCAGGTCGTCGAGGTCCAGCAGCGAGAAACCCAGTTGCTCGAGCCAGTTCGATGCCGGATTGATCTTTGCGTACCGCGAGTTGATCTGGAGGAGCTTCTCGGCGGCGTCCTTTCTCCGGCCGTCTTGAGTGTCGCCCTGGGGGACGATGATCTGGTACGGGATCATGATCGTATCGTAAGGCACGCGCTGCCTTTCGACGAACCGGCCATCTTCCATGGCGTAAGTGATCACCGTGCTTTTCGTGTACCCCATCGCCTGAAGCTCGTGGAGGGCGTAGAGAGTCTGGTGCCCGTCCTCGGTGTAGGCGATCCCGTCCTCGAAGAAGACGGCCTTTGCGATGAAGAGGTGATGATCCAATATGCTGCGCTT
>Ga0187870_1001850_pt1 | contig 18335 bp, 12 predicted proteins | sample June2016WEW_13_1_3_FD_132974 | JGI IMG/M metagenome (GOLD analysis project Ga0187870, IMG submission 132974) | Peatland microbial communities from SPRUCE experiment site at the Marcell Experimental Forest, Minnesota, USA - June2016WEW_13_150 | ecosystem: Environmental > Terrestrial > Soil >... | reverse complement strand
GTCCTTACGATCCCGAGCTGAACGATCTTGCTGGCGGGCATCCCCCCGATGTCCGTGCCTTTGAACTGTATCGTTCCCGATGTGCGCTCGAGGAACCCTGTAATCAGGTTGATCGTGGTCGTTTTGCCTGCGCCGTTCGGCCCGATCAGACTGGTGATCTCGCCTTCGGTCAGGCCGAAGTCGATGTTGTCCACGGCTGCAAGCCCCCCAAAATTCTTCTTCAAGCCTCTCACACTCAGCAGTTCCATCGAAATGCTCCTGCGGAACAGTTTTTCATCGGGAGACGCCCGTCGGGGCAACCTGTCGCGGTCCTGCCGGTCGTCTGAAACAACCCACGACCATCCTGACCAACCCGTCTATTCCATCGGGTAAGAAAAGCATGAAGAGCAGCATCATAATGCCGTAAATGAGCATCCTGTGCTGAGCGGCGTAAGCGCCGATGTACTCCGAGCCGATGGTCACGAAGAACGCCCCGATAACGGCGCCCCTGAGGCTGCCCAGCCCTCCCACAAGCACCATGAGGGCCAACGTGATGGATTCACCGAAATTGTAGGATTCAGGGCTCACGATACCCTTGTAGTGGCCCATCATGGCCCCCGCTATGCCCGCGACGAAACAACCGACAAAGATCACCTTCATTTTTGCTGCATTTACCTGTATGCCGGCAGCAGTGGCGGCCGTCTCGTTATCCCGTACGGCCCTGAGCGTCCTTCCGAAACCCGATTCGGTGATATTCCTGAAACACTTCCATTCGATCCAGAGGGTGAATATGGCAAGCGTCATGAAACTGGTTGCCGAGTCTATGATGACAGGTCCCAGTTTTGGATACGGGATATCGATGATGCCTTTCGTACCGTTCGTGACCGGGCCCCAATTCACGAAAACGACGTAGATGGCGATGCTGAAGGCCAGCGAGGCCATTGCGAAGTAGACCCCCTTGAGCCTGATGATGGGACTCATGAGAAAACCGCCCAACCCCGCAGCTAGACCGGCGACCGGGAGGGCCAGCCAGAACGATAAGCCGGACTTGGTGAGCAGTACGGAAGCATAGGCCCCCATGCCCATAAACCCCGCCTGCGCGAACGATATCTGGCCTGCATACCCCATTATGAGCTGAAGCCCCAGAACGGCTACCGAGAGAAGAAGGGCATTGACAACTATGCCCTGTATGTATCGGTCGGTTATCACGTAGCGCGTGCCCAATGCGATCACGACAACCGCCAGAAACTCGAGCAACTTTCGCGCTTTCCCTCGTGGCATCATCCTTTTCTCCACATGGTTTCCCGCACTCTCTATCCTTTGAAAATGCCGGTAGGCTTGAACAGGAGGACCGCGATCAGCATTGCAAACACGATAGCGTCCTTGTAGGCGGCAGATATTGTGACCGAAACGGCCGTTTCAAAAACCCCGAGGATGAGGCCACCTATGATGGCACCGGGCACGCTTCCGAGACCACCGAGGACCGCAGCGGCGAATGCCTTCAACCCGAAGCCCCCAAGCTCGAAGGAGGCAAAATAGATCTGGGCCAGGAGCACGCCGCCTACGGCGCCAAGGCCGCCGGCAAGGAAAGCGGTCATTTTCGACACCAGCTTGCCCATAATACCGATAAGGCTTGCCGTAACGGCATCAGCCGCGAAGGCCCTCATCGCCAACCCCATTTTTGTTTTGAAGAGGATGATCATGAGGAATATCACTGCTACGGCTGTCACTCCCAAAACAAGGAAATAGTAGCTGGCGATCCCCGCATCCCCGAATTGAATGATCGACCCGCGCTCGGGATAGCACAGGGCATCCGACCCCCATATCGCCTTCGACCCGTTTGCAAGGATAATCATCATCGCTATCGTTGCAAATACGGACCTCGGAGAGGTAACTGCCTCCTTCCTCCTGATTGGTGCATATACGAGTGTTTCAATCCCCACCGCCACGATGCCGCCTGCGAGAATGGCCAGAAGAACGCCGAAGAAATAAGGTATATGGAGGGTAACGATCGCGGTATAGCCCGTCAACGCCCCTACGGTAAGCATCTCACCCTGGGCAAAATTTATGAGCCCCTGAGCGCGGAATATAAGGCTGTATCCTATTGCTACAAGCCCGTATACGCACCCGATAGAAATGCCGGTGGTCAGCACATCAACCAGCATACGCCTCCTCCCGCATCAAAACATTTTGGTCACCGTGCCGGCTCATATTAACGTGACCTTTTCCCTTGTCTTCGGGCGCTCTTTTTCAAGCACCAGGGCCAGAGCCTGAGGGCCAGAGCCTGAGCGCTCTTCTTGCAGTCCTAATCTTCTTTGACCATGTAAGTCTTCAGATGGACCAGCTTACCCTTCACTATTTTCACGACAGGGGTCACTTTGTCGACGTCGCCGTTCGGTCTGAACTTGTTCACGTACCCCGATGCGCCGTCAAAGTTCTTGAGCTTCAGCAACTCGCTCCTGATGGATTCGGAGTTGGCGCTACCATGCTTGATCGCCTCTATAATGGCCATTGCTGCGTCGTACCCGTGGGCTGCATAGCTTCCCGGCGTTTCGTTGTATTTCTGCTTCCACTCTTTCTCGAAGTTCTCAGCCCCTTTACTGTTGAGGACGCCGGCCACATAGTTCGAAGAGAGAATGGCGCCTTCGGCTGCCGTACCGGCAATCCTGACGTACCCCGGATCGGACATGGTGTTCTGTCCCAGGATCTGTACCTTCATTCCTATCTCTCTCGTTTGCCTCGTAATAAGACCTGAATCGTCGAAAAATCCCGTGAGCATGAGACCGTCGGGCTTGGTCTCCCTGGCCTTGATGAGGTTGGCCTTAAAGTCTTTCGTCCCGGGCGCGTAGGACTGAACTGTCGTGATCTCCCCACCCAGTTCTCTCACCTTTTTCGTAAAGGCCTCTGCAATGGAATTGCCGTACCCGTCGTTTCTGTTCATGATGGCGATCTTTTTCAGTTTCAGGTCCTTGATCGCGTATTCTGCGATAGGATAGGCCAGGCCGGCAGCGTTCACGCATATCCTAAAAGCGTAGGCGTTGCCTCTCTTCGTGATCTCAGGGTCTGACTGGATATGGCCCACCATCGGCACCTTCGCCTTTTCTGCGACCTTTGACGATGCCAGGAAAGTGGTGCTCGTGCCCCCGTTGACTATCGCTACTACCTTTTCAGCCTCTATGAGCCGCTGCGCTGCCTCGACTGCATCGTTAGGGTTCGCCTTGTCGTCGATAACGATCAGTTTTATCTGGGCGCCTTTGATCCCTCCGGCTTTGTTTGTCTGGGACACGGCGAATTCCGCCCCTTTCCGGGCCCCGTCTCCGATAGCCGCCGCGACCCCGGAAAGAACGCCCTGGAAGCCCATTTTGATCTCGGTCTGTTGTGCAAAGGAATAACTCGCCAGAAAAAGCGAAAGGAAAGATATAAGCGCTATTACGGTCAATGGTCCCCTTTTTTTCATTGTCCCGCCCTCCTTTTATGTGGCCTACCTTTTCAAACTATTTCTCATCGCTGCTGATCCTTTCTCTGTTCCTCCTGTCTCTCTCAGTTAAATGTACCTTAACTGAATGTAGTATTACTTAATCTTCTATCAGTTCCTCTTCGACGCTGTCAAGGTCTTTTTGAAGCCTTTTTATCCAATTAGAAACTTGGCGGCGTGATGACCCATATCACCACGGCATCTGCATCGCCTCTGTTTGTCCAGCCGTGGAGGATCTCGGAAGAGAAATAGACCGTCTCGTTTTCCTCTACCATATACACCTTGTCTTTCAGCACGAGCTCCAGCCTTCCTTTCAGCACGAGGCCGAATTCTTCGCCCTTGTGAGAGAAAAGACCCTTCGACCCTCCCCCGGGCCTTATCGTCGTATAAAAGACCTGCATCTTCTTATTCCCTGAGCCGTGGGTAAGAGACTCCAAGTGGGCGTCCCACCGCGGTAATTGCAGGTGCACCCTCTGGTCGACTGGTAGGACTACCTGATTGTCATCCACGGGCAAAGAGAAGAAATCGACCATATTTACTTTCAGGGCGTTGGCAATGTTTTTCAGTGTTGCGATGGAAGGGCTCGACTTGCCTTTTTCTATTTGAGAAATGAAAGAAGGGGTGCACGGGACGAGCTGGGCAAGCTCCTTGACAGATAAGGAGTTCTTTTCCCTTAGCCTTCTTATCTTGGTGCCTATATCCATCTCGATTCCTATTCGGGGTATGTAGTAATAGTTAATTGAATTAAATTACATTTAACTTGTCAAGAGAATTTTTTTGGAATAAAGATAATTAGCCCGGCAAGGGGGGACGGGAACCGATATGGCTGCACGTGACGATAGGGCTGACCTGATGTTCGTACGCCTCTGGCTGCTGGGCTTTTCGACATATTGCCCGATGCTGTGTATTCCTCCGATGGTGCATGTCATGAGGCAGGAATTTCATGTGAGCTATGAAGCACTCGCCATTCTTTTCTCGACACCGGTTACGATGGTATTGGCACTCTCTATACCCTCCGGTCTTCTCGGCGACAAAATAGGCGCCCGAAAAACGGTGGTCATGGGAGCGGCGGTGATAGCGGTCGGCTGCCTCATGCGCGCCCTGTCAATAAACTTTACACAGCTTCTCGCCTTTACCGCCCTTTATGGTCTTGGCTTCAGCTTGGTATTCCCCAACCTCCTTAAGTTTGTAGGTCTCCGGTTCCCTCAGGAAAGGGTCGGCCTGGCGATGGGGGTCTATGCAACAGGGATCACCATTGGCGCAACCGTGGCGGTCGCCGCAACCCTGCCCATCGTCTTCCCGGTCTTTAATACCATTCAGGGGACCCTCTTTATCTGGGGACTGCCCTCCGCCCTGTCGGCAGTACTGTGGCTTCTTTCAAAAGACCCGTACGTCAACGCGCCTTGCCGCGCGCTGAACGCAAAGGGAGAAGGCCGTCTGCCGCCGTTATGGAAGAACAGGAACATGTGGTCTATCGCGCTCCTGCTTCTTCTCAATGATATCCATTACTACACGTGGTCGGCATGGACCCCATCCCTTCTGACCATGAAAGGTGCTTCACCGGACCTGGCCGCCCTTATATCATCATCCGCTGGCTGGTCGACTATCCCTGCCATGTTCCTGATGCCCTGGGCGTCGTACAAATTCGGCTTGAGGAGACCGTTTATGTGGGGGTCGGCACTCCTCCTCGCGGTTGCCTCCTGCGCCGCCCACTTTATACCAGTTCCCCTTGGCTGGCCGTTAATGGCGGTCGTCGGTATTACCACAGGCGGGACGTTCCCGATGATACTTGCCCTTCCATCGGAAATGCTGCCCAGGGAATCGGCGGCGGCGGCGAGTGGGATGATCATTTCACTTGGATACATAGGCGCGTTCGTCGGACCCTGGCTGGCCGGCCGTATTCTCGATGCAACGGGAAGACTCGATTTGGACCTTGCTCTTCTCACGGCTACGGCCCTTATATGGGCTGCCGTTAGTTTTGTCTTGCCGGAGGCGCAAGACGCAAGCAAAAGTACGTCAATGGCCCGAAAGACGGGACGATGATCGCTTCACATTTCTCACGCTTCATCCCGGTCTATCGCTATGGAAAAACAACCTGGAGAAAACGCACGAAGGGCACGACAAGGGAAAACATGAAAATCAAGAAATACTTGGGGTGAACAGGCGAGGTCGCCTTTGGGCTTGTTAATTAACACATATCTCAACGGGGCGAATGTACTATGCCATAGACGACAGCCAAACCCATGCGCTGGTTTGTATGCGGAAGCAGCCGGGGAATAGTGATTGCCATTTGTCGTGCTCTTTTTGGATGCTCTATACTGTGGTTGTTACTAACAGAGACCGAGGGAAGGTGGTCGCAGGGCTATTCGCCGTAAGCCGCGCTGACAGCACAGAATTATTGTATGTGTTTATGTACAATTTCTCTGTCTAATTTCTGTGTAATCGTGCCAAGAAAATTACGCAAAAATGGAGAATGGGGCAGAAAGTTTTTATATGCCCAAGGTCGTGATAGCAGAATAATTTAAAAGAGATAGGAAGTTTTCAGAAATTCCTGCCGGGTACCCACGGCCGACTAGCGAACTTAAAAAAAGACCACCCCGCCCCGTGGGTGGTACGAGTGTTCGAGCCACGCCGGGGGCACTTCTTTTAGTGGGCTTTTGGGGTTTTGTGTTTCAGGGGGTCTTGTCTCTTTAGCGGATAGAGCACAGGATTCCCGAACTAGAAAGCAAGGTCTGCATTTGCCGGGTACCCACGGCCGACTAGCGAACTTAAAAAAAGACCACCCCGCCCCGTGGGTGGCACGAGTGTTCGAGTCACGCCGGGGGCACTTCTTTACTTTAAAAAGTCAAGCAGACCCCCTGGCCCCGATCGTGTCTTTAGAAGCGGCGCTACGATTTAAACTGCGGCGCCCGCCATATATCCTTCGTGGATAGCTTCAAAGATCTTTCTCGGTTGAACGCAATCGCCTATCGAGAACAGCGGCATTCCGGAAATAGAAGCTAGTTTTCCCCGGAACCACGCCTGAGGTTCAAAACCGGTCGCAAATACCACGTTCTCCGCCGCTATCCTTTGTTTCTTACCGAACCGGTCAATAACAACGACCTCTTTGTCGAGGACGGAATCGACCAACCTGCCTGTCTGAATCGTGACGTCACATTTCACTAACCGGCTTTCGAGCGCTACAAAGCTGCCTCGCTCGTACTCGGTGCCGTATTCGTCGCGACATTCGACGACAATCACCCTCTTTCCCTTTTCGCCCAGGTAGAGCGCCAATTCCAGTCCTACGTATCCCGCGCCTACCACAACAATATTCTTGCCCAGTTTCACCTCACCTCTAAGGACTGCCAGGGCGTCAACGATCATAGGGCTTTGCGCTCCATGCACGTCCGGGCTTGCCTGCTTGCTTCCGATGGCTATCACTGCTGCATCGAACCCCCCCTTGGCAATGCTCTGCGGGGTTGCCTCCTTAAAGTTGACCTTAATTCCCAGTTTTTCCACCTGGGTACACAGATAGTCCTTCAGATGCCTTATATCGGCCTTGAAATCGGGCATCGATGCCTCTGTCAGCACACCTCCCAGCTTCCTTTTCTCAAAGATCGTTACGTCATGACCTCGGAGGGTAGAAACTATTGCTGCTTCCATGCCGGCTGGACCGCCCCCGATGACAGCTACTTTCCTTTTTTTCTCTGCAGGCACTATGCTACGGATATCTTCAAACCCCAGTGTAGGATTCACCGTGCACTGAACGGCTTGGTACGTTCTGCGCGATTTCTCGACACAGCCTTCGTTGCATCTGATGCAATAAGCAATATCTTCGGGCCTTCCTTCAAACATCTTTCTTGGCAGTTGGGGGTCGGCATACAAGGGCCTTCCAAGGGCTACGAAGTCCGCTCTTCCGTTCGCGACCACGTCTTCTATCAATTCCGCCGTATTTATCGAGCCGTTCGCAATAACCGGAATGTGCAGCACCTTCTTTAACGCCTCGGCCGCCCACACGTTGTTGGCTACAGGCATGAACATAGGGGCAATCGTGTGAACCGTTTGATGGTGGTTACCCCCACAAACATGGATAACGTCTACGCCTTTTGTTTCAAGGACTTTTGCCACCTCGATCGTTTCTTCTATCGTTACGCCGTCCGGTTCATACTCACTTCCGTCCAACCTGACCGAAAATGGGAAATCCGGTCCTATCTTTTTTCGTATTTCGGCTACGACCTCCAAGAGAAACCTCATCCTGTTCTCCAGGGAACCGCCGTACCAATCTGTACGCTTGTTTGTCCGCTGGGAGAGAAAATTGGTTATGAGGTAGCCATTGGCTCCGTGGACTTCGAGGAGATCATATCCCGCCAATACCGCCCTTAGAGCTGCCTCGCCGAATGCCTTTACTATTTCCTGTACTTCTTCGAAGGTAAGCTCCTCGACGGGCTTCGCGCCCTTGGCGTGTAATTCTTCCCATGGGACTCGGGAAGAGGATTTAGCGGCTAAATACGGCAGGAACTTCTGGCGGCCGCAGTGTGTTATCTGCAAGCCCGCTTTGGCTCCCGTATCCTTTATAACCTGTGCAAGCCTGCTTAGCCCCGGTATATACTCGTTATCGGCAGCACTTATCTGGCAAATGCCTGACTTGCTTGCTATATTGTCAACATAGGCATATTCGACAATGGCAAGGCTTACTCCGCCACCGGCCTGTTTCCGATAGTGATCCAGGATGCGGTCCGTCACTGTCCCGTCCCGGGATCCCAGCTTTGAATGCAGCGGCGCCTTGATAAGGCGGTTCTCCAGCTCAAGTTTTCCTATCTTTCCAGGTGAAAATGTTCCGGGATACTTAAGAGCATGACCTGATATTCTTTCCATAGCTTTTCCTCCTTTTTTTACAGCCGACAATCTTTAGGAACCTTGCCGGCATTTTTTCCGGATATCCGTATTTTTCATGTTCCCGAATAGGGCAGCGGAGCCTATTGCATTTTCCCTTTCCTATAAGCATCGATGTAACCAATGCAGTAATCGTCATCCCCGGCTATTACGACCGCTGCCTTCAACGCCCCGTAAAGTAATTTGTCGGTCGGGTCCATGATAGCGGCATCGAGTCCGCGCATTATGGTCGACACCAGGAAAGTCCTGTTGATAAGGGGTCTCATGGGCAGCCCATGAGAAATATTCGTCAGACCGCACACGGTGTGGACCCCGGGGAACTCAGCCATGATCTTTTCAATGGCGCTCAAGCTCGCGAGGGCCGACCGGGGATCGGTAGCGAGAGGATAGACGAGGGGATCGATATAGAGGTCACCGAGGGGGAAGCCCGCTGCGGTTGCCTTTTCTACCAGTCCGCCCGCCATTCTCAGCTTGTCTTCGGCTGTGCCGGCGCTCACGTCCTCGGACTGGCAGAGACCGATCAGCCTGGTCTTGTACCCGATCGCGAGGGGCAAGATGCTGTCAAGCCGCGACGCCTCAAGGGTGACGGAATTGATCATGGGCGTTTTCTTTGCCAGTGGGAGGACGGCTTTGATAACCTCTGGGTCGGGACTGTCGATGCAGAGGGGGAGGTCTGTCGCTTCCTGGACCGCCTCCATCACCCATTTCAGCCGCTCGGCTTCCTCACCGATAAACGTGCCCGCGTTCACGTCGATGTAATCGGCGCCTGCGAGAGCCTGGTTTTTTGCCTCATTCTCGATGAAGCTTATGTCCCGCTCCGCGATGGCCTTCGCTATCTGCTTACGAGAGGCGTTTATCCTTTCGCCTATGATCAACATCTGCACAGTCCTCCTTGCTCTAATCTCTAATCCTGTTCTTTTTGACAGGAAGGTCGTATACCCTGATCCCCGTTGCGTCTCTGATCGCGTTCACTATAGCCGCTGTTGTCGGTATCATGGCCACCTCTGAAATTCCCTTTGCCCCGAAGGGCCCGTGCGGATCTATCGTTTCTATGAGGAACGAGTGGTATCGCGGTGCGTCCATAACGGTCGGGACTCCCAGCTGCCTGAACGTCATGCCCTGCGGCACACCCTCCTTCAGACGATACTCTTCCTTAAGCGCGTAACCGAGCGCCTGCATGCAGCTTCCTTCCAGCTGCCCCTCTATAATCTGCGGGTTTATGGCTTTTCCCACATCCTGGAAGATATAGAGGTCCTGCACTTCGATGCTCTTGCCGTCCTCGTCAACTTCGACAGCGGCTATCGCCGTCGTATACGAATAGGCGGCATAGAGCTTGTACTCTGCGCCGCTCACGCTTCCACGGGCGTCGAGGTTGTACGTCTTCGGAGCCTCGTACAGCTCCTGGCAGCTGAGGCAGGTACCGTTCTCACGCTCGATCTGCGCGGCGATTTCCGCGAGCGCAACCCGCACGGTGCGACCGCCCGGCCGATATTCAAGGACGCCGTCCTTCATTCGAACGAGATCGGGGGGAGGAAAGCCGTGCGTTCTCTCCACCGCGGCCAGGACCTCTCTCTTGAGACGCGTGGCGGCCATCAAGACCGCGTTTCCGGCGCAAAACGTAAGGCGCTCCCCGGCCCCGCCGTGAGAAGGGAATACGGATGCCGTGTCGAGGAGCCTTAAGTCAACCATGTCCCTCTTCGAGCCGAGGACTTGATGCACGATCTGAACGAGGCCGGTCCGGATGCCTTGTCCCATGTCCGGTGCAGAGGCAATGAGGGTTACTCTTCCGTCCGCTTCGAGCTGCATGAAGGCGGAGCCGTTGTCGACCGTCCCTCTTCCCCAACCAACGTTCTTGTAGGCGGTCGCGATACCCACGCCCCTTTTCCACCCCGGCCTCGACGCCGCCTGGCACCGCACCGTCGAAAATGTTCTTTTCGCAGCTTCCAGCGTCTCCATCGCCCCTACCGAGGAGGTCAATCTCTCCCCCGCAGGCGTTACGTCGTCCTGGCGCAAGACGTTTCGCATCCTCAATTCGATAGGATCGATCTCCAGCCTCCTGGCTGCTTCGTCGAGCAGCGACTCCATTGCGAAGGCAACCTGGTTGATGCCGAAACCCCGGAAGGCCCCGCCGTTGCCGTTGTTCGTGTATGCTCCCCTGCCCCTCACACGGAGGGCCGATACCCTGTAAGGGCCGCAAGCGAAGATGCACGCCTGCTCCATTACCCATTCGCTTTGTCCGGTATAGGGACCGGCGTCCATAAGAATGTCGGCGTCTACCGCATGTATATATCCCTGCCGGTCGAGGCCTACCTTATAATCCATGGCAAAGGCGTGGCGCTTTGTGCTCGACCGGACCGATTCATCCCGATCGAGCGTGACCTTGACGGGCCTGCCCGTCTTCAGTGCGCCAAGCGCAGCTATGGGGATGGATACGCTCATATCGGTCTTCCCTCCGTACGCTCCACCTATCGGCGCCACCACGACGCGGATTTTTGATTCTTCCAAACCGCAAATATCGCTCAACTGTTTTCTGACTTCGAAAGGGTACTGGGTACATGTGCAAAGGGTGAGGGAGCCGTCATCTTCAACCCTTGCCCACGCCGATTCCGGCTCGAGATACGCATGCTCCACGAAGGGCGTGGTAAAGCGGCCGGAAACTACCAGATCAGACGCCGGTAGTTCCGTGTCAAGGTCGCCTTCGCGATACTCGAACTGCTTCAGCAGATTTCCGCCAGGGTACAGATGCACGCTCCGGGCGTCCAAGGCATCCACAGGCGAGGACACGACCGGGAGGGGCTCATACTCGATTCGGACCGCCTTGCATGCGTCGTCGGCCTGCCCCTTTGTTTCGGCAAAAACAGCTGCCAGGGGGTCGCCAATAGTCCTGACCGTGTCATGGGCAAAAACAGGTTGATCGAATTTTGTGAAGCCGATACCATTCCTGCCCGGAATATCGGATGCCTTGATCACCGCCTTCACCCCGGGTATATCTCTGGCCGGGCCGCTTTCGATGCCGATGATCCTGGCGTGGGGATAGTCGCTCCAGACGATCCTGCCGACAAGGAAAGGTTCGTTCCTGTAGTCGTCGGCGAAGAGCAGCTTCCCGGCCACCTTCGCTTCCCCCTCGATGTCGACTACAACTTTCCCGATACCGCCTTCATGAGAGAACACCGCCTCCTGACCGCCCTGCTCCAGCCATCGGGCCGCGAGCTTGATGGCGTCCACTATCCTGCGATATCCCGTGCACCGGCAAATATTGTTTCTTAAGGCTTCCTTGATCTGACTTTCTGTCGGATTTTTCGCGCTGTCGAGAAGGGCCTTCGCCGCCATGATCATGCCGGGCGTGCAGAAGCCGCACTGAACGGCGCCTGTTTGCAGAAACGCCTTTTGGATCGGGTGGAGACGGCCGTCACGGCCCAGGCCCTCGATGGTGTCCACCCTGGCGCCCATCAGCCCGGAGATCTTTAACGTGCAGGACCGGCGGGCCTTGCCGTCCACTATAACGGTGCAAGAACCGCAATGCCCCTTCCCACAGGCTTTTTTCGTCCCCGTGAGCCCCATCCGCTCTCGTAGGAACGACAATAGGGTTTCGGACGGCTTTTCGGAGGACGCCCTTATCCCTACACCGTTCAGCGAAAACGTCACACCGCTCATTGTCTGCTCCCAGCCCTTTAGAGCAGATCCGCAGGCTGTCCGGTCCTAGAGCCCGAGGAGTTCCTTCACCTTATCGACTGCAGACGCCGCATCGGTCGCATAACCGTTGGCGCCTATCTTGTCTGCGAATTCCTGGCTGACAGGCGCACCGCCCACAATGATCTTTACGCGATCGCGTAAATCCCTCTTCTCCAGCACCTCGATTACCGCTCTCATCATGGGCATGGTGGTCGTCAGAAGGGCAGACATGCCGAGGACATCCGGCTTGTGCTCCGCCACCGCCTCGGCGAACTTCTCGCATGGTACCTGGACGCCGAGATCGACGATGCCAAAACCCGCGCTGCGAAGCATCATAGATACGAGGTCCTTGCCGATGTTGTGGATATCTCCCTCTACCGTGCCGATCACCACCTTTCCGGCACTCGGCATCCGGGTACCGACCAGAAGCGGCTCGAGCATGTTCATACCCTCGGACATCACCCTCGCGCAAAGCATCACTTCCGGGATGAACATGTCCCCTGCCTTGAACCTTTTACCCACCTCTGCCATTCCGGCTATGAGCCCGTCAGAAATGATAGCGCCCGGGACCGCGCCCTGTCCGAGAAGCTTCGTGACGAGATCCTTGACCCTAGCCTCGTCCCCCGCGATTAAGCTTTCCTGTAAATCCGTGTACTGGTCCATAGACCTACCTCCTCTCTGTGCATCTGGAACGGGACTATTTCCTCAAAAGTGAATCGGCTGTCTCAACGATCAGATCCATTTCTCTTGTAGTGTTTTCCGCCAGCTCTCTCTTTCTTGCTTTCTCACGCAAAGCACGGTACACATCCATAGTTCGCGCTAGCAAGTCCTTGTTCCCCTGTTTCGCCCAAATCTCTCTCGTCTGCCGGTAGAAGGTGCGCGGGCGAAATGCCTCCCGGCAATGCCGGAGCGTGTGTTCCGTCTCCAGGAAATGGCCCACGCTTGAAGTGTTGATCAGGTCGTTCCATGCTATAGTCTCCTCGTCTACGTTTGCATGGGAGACAATGCCCCTGATCATGCCTGCTATCTCGTTATCGATCACGAGTTGCAGCGGGCTTATGGTCGTTGCTACCTCCAACTGTCCGGCCCCACCCAGGATATCTGCCCCGGCCATAGCGACGACGCTTCCGAGGAGCGCCCGGTCGGCCATCGATTGTCCATCGATATCGGGCGAATCGCTTCCGGACCCATACGTATGTGTAGGGATGCCAAACGCGTTCTTGATGAAAGACACAGCCAGCCCCGCCCCTCTCTGGGCCTCGGGACTCGACTGAAGGCTGCGGCCCGTCTGCATGTCCATCGTGAAGATCAGGGGCGTGGCTATCACCGGGGAACCGGCCTGGATAATCTCGGCCATCGCTGCCATTGCGACGATCTCCGCTGAGGAGAGGAGGACGACGCTTGGAATCGTAACGGGGGCCGTTCCTCCGGCGCTCGGCAGGCTGCACGCGTGGAGCGGAATGCCGCGCCGGGCGCACTGAAAGATTATCTCGACGTCCATGAATTTGAATTCAAGCGGGGTCAGGGAGCACGTGATAAAGCTGACCGGAGGCCGTTCCCTCAGTTCCGCCTCATCTCCCGCCGCGACCGTTGCCATCTCGACGAGATACTCGACGCTCTTTGCGCTGTACGGCTGAATCCAGATATGCTTGGGCGAATTCTGAAACATGGCACGAAGGGCGTACAGGTCGGCCGTCTCGACGGGAACGTCCGTAGGGAACGGAAATGCGGGAAAACTCACCTGGTCCAGGACTCCCGCGAGTCTCGCCCATCCTGCTACGTCCTCTATCGTGACGCCCCTGTATTGACCGTTATCGGGGTCCAGATAGGAACGGGCACCCGTGCCCGTCCGGAGATGGAATGTACCGTCCTCGCGCGGGACCCTCAGATCATAAGCTTTCTCCGTTCCAGCCAGCACGAGGCTCCTGGGGGCCTTTTCCAGGGCTTTTTCCAGAAGCCGCCTCGGGAAGCGGACGCGCTTGGAGCCTGCATCGACCTCTGCGCCTGCTTCTTTCAAAAGATCCACCACCGCAGGGTGGTCTATAGCTACCCCTTTTTGTTCGAGAAGCTGAAACACCTTTTCACGTAGTTTTTCGACCTCTTCTTTTGAAAAACCGAATGCATAAGGATCAGACATGGCACAAACCTCCCGTCTCGATTTTGTTTGGCCGATCACATTTTGGGCCTTTCAAGCACTATTCTTCCCTGGCCGTCTTGAGGACATCCTGGGCAGGCAGCGTTTTCACACGAACCCCGACCGCGTCATAGATGGCATTGGTAATGGCGGGTGTAATCGCCAGGATCCCCATCTCCGCCACGCCTTTCGATTCGAAAGGCCCGGTGGGATCTGGGTTGTCGACGAAAATCGTCGTGATCTTCCTGGGTACCGAAGTAATCTTGGGGATGCGGCATTTGCCGAGGGTATTGGTCTTATTGACCCCCCGCTCGATGATAAACTTTTCCGAAACGGCATACCCCATGCCCATGATAACCGCTCCTTCGACCTGGGTCCTGGCTGCTTCAGGGTTGATCACGTTTCCGCAATCGAGGGCGACTATGGCATGGAGCAAGTATACATCTCCCTTTTTTCTGTCCACTTTCACGGCAACGGCTGTGGTGTTGTATGCGATCGTGTGGTGGGTCTTGTAATATTCAGGATCGATCGAGAGGCTCTCGTTCGCGTCTTCAAGAATCGGAAAGGTCTTGCCCAGCATATAGAATTCATCCACTGCCAAAGGTTTCCCGATCCTTGAAGCGAGACCGGATAGGCTGAGCAACTTCTCTTTTCCCTCCGCTCCGACGATGTACCCGTCGATCAAATCGATCTGTCTCTCGTTCAGCTCCAATATGCGTGCACCATTTTCAAGGACCAGGTTTCGGAACTTCTTGCTCGCCTCGGCGGTGGCGTGGCCCCAGAGGTAGACGCCCCTCGATGCCATAACGCCCCCGCCTTCAGGTACGAGCTTCGTATCACCGGCCAATACCCGTATATCACAAATTTTGACCTTCAGGACATCCGATACGATCTGGCAGAGCGCTGTATGAGATCCTTGCCCCATTTCCGTGCACGCTACCTTGAGAAGGACCTTGCCGTCCTTCTCAAGCTCGAGTGATGCACCCGCGCCTTCGTCGGGTCCCAGGCCTCCGGCGACACTCCGCCATCCGCTGGCAATGCCGATGCCCACATCCTTCTCTGCCTGCTTGAGTGGCAGCAGTTCCGATTCCACAAGGGGCCGTATCGTCTCGAGCGTTTTTTTGAAACCCACACCTTCCCGCAGGATCTGCCCGGTTGACATCGGAAGCCCGAGTTCCAGGGCGTTTTTCTGCCGCAATGCGATGGGATCCATCTCGAGCTTGCGGGATAGCATATCGAGTGCCGATTCGCAGGCGAAATGGACCTGGTTCGCCCCGAAGCCCCTCATAGCCCCCATCACGAGGTTATTTGTGAAAACTCCTGTGCCTTTGCCCCGCAAGGCCGGCACGTAGTAAGGACCTGTGCCGAATGCAACGGACTGCTCGATCACGCGGGTAGTCCAGGACGTATAAGCCCCGGCGTCGGAGAGTATCTCGAAGTCCATCCCCAAGAGTTTTCCATCCTTCGTGGCCGCGATCCTGTATTTCATTTCGTAGCCGTGTTTTTTCGGGTGGTAGCGGAGCGATTCAGCCCTTCGCAAAGCAAGCCGGGCAGGCCTGCCTGTCTTGAGGGTCGCGAGCGCGACAAATGCGTGGGTCGTCAATTCAGTTTTCCCACCAAATGCACCGCCTGCAGGTAAATGGCGTACCCGTACGTCTTCCGGCCGCACGCCTAGGATGGGAGCCAGTTGGGCACGGTCGGCGAAAGGACTTTGGTTGCCCGCGTAGACGGCCACTTTTCCATCGTCTTCCCGCGAAGCTACGGCTGCTTCTGTTTCGATATAGGCATGCTCGATCGGGACAGTGGAGAAAGAGTCCTCGATAATTACGTCCGCGTTTTTGAAGGCGGCATCTATGTCGCCACGCCGCAGGAAGACGCTCTTGGTGATATTGCCATTATCGCCCAACTGGGGTGCGCCTGCGGCGAGGGCATCATCGGTTGAAAACACGCCCGGCAATTCTTTATAGCCGACCTTGACGGCTTGCGCGGCCCTTTCCGCCGACTTAAAATCATCCGCAAAGACTACCGCCACGGGCTCTCCCAGGAACCGCACCTTCCCCTCGGCAAGAACCGGCTGGTCCTTCACCAGGACACCGAACCGGTTCGTGCCCGGTATGTCTCTTTCGGTAAGGACAAGCCTCACTCCCGGCATCTGCTCCGCTTGTTTCGTGTCGATGGATGTGATCTCCGCGTGAGGGTAATCACTCCATACAATTTTTCCGTGCAGCATCTTGTCAAAATAGATGTCGCCCACAAACTTTGTCTCTCCCTTTGCCTTCATGACCGTGTCTATCCGCGGTACGGACTCGCCAAGGACACAGTTCGTGCCTGCCTTTTCCCGGCCTGGCTGTGGCAAAGGCTCTCCCCTCAATGCTGCTGCAGCATTCCGGACAGCCTGGATGATGCGCGGATACGTGCCGCAGCGACACAGGTTCCTCGACAAAGCCCTTATGGTCTCTTCTTCAGAGGGTGATGGGTTCTTATCAAGAAGTACCTTGGCCGTCAGGATGACGCCGGGGGTGCAAAAACCGCACTGGATCGCACTCGATTCGACGAAGGCAGACTGGATGGGATGCAGCGTTTCCCCTTCCGAGAGACCTTCAATGGTCGTGACGCGCTTGCCGTCGATCCCGGCCAGTTTTACGAGGCATGACCTAGTCGCTTCGCCGTCGAGAATGACCGTGCAGCTGCCACAGGTGCCTTCATCGCAGCCGCACTTCGTCCCGGTCAGCCTCAGGGTGTCTCGCAGGTAGTCGAGCAGCGTCTCTTCGCCTTGCTGAGTCTCCACGACACATTTCCCTTTGTTTACGAAGAATGTCGGCATAAGTGTACCCCCTCCCCTTTTTCCGCGCCTCTTCTACTCACCAAGGTATGTCTTCTTTATATGGTCACTCGCCGCGATCGTTTCCGAAGGGCCGCTTACCACGATCCTCCCTGCATCCATTACGTACGCTCGGGAGCATATTTCCAGCGCCTTGGAAGCGCTCTGCTCCACCAGTAGGATAGCGCTTCCCTGTCTGTGGATATCTTTGATCATCTCATACACGGTCTTTATAAAAAGCGGGGCAAGGCCGAGCGATGGCTCGTCGAGGAGGATCAGCCTGGGTCTGCTCATCAGCGCCCGGATGATGGCGAGGATCTGCTGCTCGCCTCCGCTCAGGCTCTCCCCTTTTTGGGTTCTCCGTTGTTGGAGTATGGGGAACTTTTCGGAAAAACGTTCCAGGTCGGATCGGATATCGGCGGCGTCCGATCTGGAGTAGGCCCCCACTCTCAGGTTCTCGAACACGGTTAACCCGGAGAAGATCCTTCGCCCTTCCGGGACCTGGCTGATTCCTTTGCGCTGTATCTGCGCAGCGGGCCGGTTGGTGATATCCTCGTTCATAAAGCTGATATTGCCGGAAGTCAAACCTACCACCCCGCTGATCGCCATCAGCAGCGTCGTCTTCCCGGCTCCGTTCGGCCCGAGAAGGCATACGCATTCGCCGGGCTCGACCCTGAGCGATACTCCTTGAAGTGCAATGGCCCCTCCGTAGTGGACAACTGCATTTCTCACTTCAAGCATGTCAGACGTCGCCTCCTCCTAAATAGGCCTCGATCACCTTGGGATTTAGCTGGATCTCCTCGCGGGATCCCTCCGCGATCTTTTCCCCGAAATTCAGAACAACGATCTTGTCGCTCAGATCCATTACCATCTTCATGTCGTGCTCGATCAAAAGGATCGTCAGGCGACTCGCTTTTATCTCCCGGATCAGTTGTTTCAACCTCGATCGCTCCGCGGTGTTGAGCCCTGCCGCCGGCTCGTCCAAAATAAGGACTTTTGGCTGGGTGGCGAGCGCACGCCCCAGCTCGACCATTCTTTTCTCACCGTAAGGCAGGTGCCCGCAGATAACATGTCTCTTGTCTTTCAGCCCGACGAACTCGATGGCCTCCATTGCCATTTGCCACGCCTTCTTCTGGCGGACCTGCTCTCTTGACAGGTTGAGCAGGCCGGCCGCAAGACCGAAAGTCAATCGCGAATGCGCTCCCAGTACCACAGCCTCTTCGACAGTGAACGTATGGGGCACCTGTGAGATCTGGAATGTCCTTACGATCCCGAGCTGAACGATCTTGCTGGCGGGCATCCCCCCGATGTCCGTGCCTTTGAACTGTATCGTTCCCGATGTGCGCTCGAGGAACCCTGTAATCAGGTTGATCGTGGTCGTT
>Ga0187870_1001842_pt1 | contig 18356 bp, 17 predicted proteins | sample June2016WEW_13_1_3_FD_132974 | JGI IMG/M metagenome (GOLD analysis project Ga0187870, IMG submission 132974) | Peatland microbial communities from SPRUCE experiment site at the Marcell Experimental Forest, Minnesota, USA - June2016WEW_13_150 | ecosystem: Environmental > Terrestrial > Soil >... | reverse complement strand
CTAGTGCCACTTCTAAAAAGAAATCTTGTGATTTGTATCCGAGCCTTTTCAGAACGGCAGTAGTGCCTGCTTCCAAAACGCGAATCGATCTCGAAAACACAATAACAATTATTGGAAGCGGCACTAGTAAGCGCCAACTCGTACCTGATGACCGTCGTCGGATTAAACGGGTTGGGAAAGTTCTGCTCCAAACCGAATTGCAGCGGTACATTCTTGCCAGAGGGTGGAACAGAAACCAATTCTTCTGATAATGGCCGCCTCCAAAGCCCGCCGAGAATTCCTGCATAGATATATGTATCGTTTAATGCGAGCGAGGAGACATAAGGATTGGGAAGATCGGCATTAAACGGACTCCAGCTTGTCCCGTTATTGGTTGAAAGGAAGACGCCGCCGCTATCGGTTCCTGCATAGAGTACTGAATCATGAATGGCAAGGGCGGTAATGTTAAGTACGTTCAAGCCAGTATTAACACTGGTCCAACTCACACCAGCGTCTCTGGAACGGAAAATCCCTACACCCTGAATATTCCCGCCCTCGGGATTTGTGGAAGTTGCTGCGAAAACATTCGACCCGTTCACAGCAAGCGCGGCAACAACGGTATATGTATCCAATCCGCTCGTAGCAGCGGTCCAGTGCGTACCATTGTCAGAGGAATGAAAGACACCCTGCAACATTGTTCCTGCAAAGATATTCGATCCATTCGTAGCAAGAGCACGGATTCCGGGACCTACCGACAGCTCCGTCCAGGTGGAACTGTCGATGGGACAACGAAAACCACCGACCGGACCATACTGAGACCCTACAAAAACATATGCATCGTTTAGAGCAAGGCAGTGTCCAACAATAGCATTCCCTATAATGGTCCAGCTCGCCCCGCTGTCCGTAGAACGCAAAATGGGGCTTGCACCACTGACCAATACAGGGCCATCAGTTCCCGCAACCACACACGAGCCGTTTGTAGCGAAAGAGTGAACGTGATAATCAGCAAGGCTGCCAATACTGGCCCAGGTCACGCCATTGTTGGAAGAACGGTGAGAACCATAACCATTCGCACCAACAGCAAAGATGGTCGAACCATTTACAGCGAGAGGTCGAACAACAGAAGCATTCAGTCCGTTGCTCATGTTAATCCAACTTCTGCCATCATCGGTGGAACAGAAGACCCCGGCATCTGTGCCGGCGAAGAGACTTGAATCTTTCACAGCGAGTGAATGGATTGTGGGAACGTTGTAAGCACTTTTTGGCAATCCATTACTAACGGTAGTCCAGCTTGTTCCGCTGTCGGTCGAACTGAAAACATCAACACCGTTGCTTGCGATGATATTGGAATTATTTGCAGCTAGGAAAAAATGAATGGACCCTCCAATTATGATAGGCAATGCACTAGTGGCAGTCCAGCTTGAGCCGTTGTCCGTGGAACGGTAAACACCGTAATGAGCTGCCGCAAAGATAGAGGAGTCGTTTACGACAATAGAATGAACGTCATAGTCCGGAACGCGAGCTCCAGGTGGTCTGAATCCGTTATTGATAGCTGTCCAGTTCGTGCCGTTGTTCGTGGAACGGAAGACACCTTGATAAAGTCCAGCGAAGACAGACGAGTCATGTGTCGCAAGACAAAAAACGGAAAGGTCGACTAAACCGTTGCTAACGGCACTCCAATTTGCGCCGTTGTTTGTCGAAAGAAACACACCGCTGCCGCTCGTTCCGGCAAAGATCAAGGAGCCGCTCACCGCAAGACAAGAAACGGAAAGGTTGGTCAAACCGTCATTAACGGCACTCCAATTTGCCCCCTTGTTTGACGAAAGAAACACACCGTTGCCACTCGTCCCGGCAAAAAGGTTGGCGCCGCTCGCGGCAAATGAAGTAACAGAACCTTTCAAGCCGTTATTCGCCGCTTTCCAGCTTGTGCCGTTGTCCGTCGAAAGAAAGACGCCTCCCCCAGTCCCGGCAAAGAGTTCGGTGCCTATGACAACTACACATTGACTGTAGCCTCCATAGGATCCGCTCACTTGTACCCACTGGGCGCCGAGAGGTAGAACAAACACAAGCAATAGAACAAAGAGAAATTGAGAGAGTATGAGTGAGTGTTTTATTTGGTACCTCGCGCGATGTCATTTAATCGTATAAAGGCGATGGCACATAGCGTTTGCGGCAAACCGCAGTGCCGTTGCGAACTCTAGAACTTGATGATGACAGTCCGCGGCATTGAGCGAGCGCCGTGTTGCCGTTGGTTATACGCTGCGCAGCCGATAATCGGCCCGTGCACGATTAATTGCGTACTTGAGATTCATGGTTCTCATCAACGCACCTGACGCCGCGCTCAAGATAAAAGATCAGCGATGAGGGTCCGCGCAATGCTTGCATTGGTTCAAACATATGAGACTCATTGAACATGCTTTCGCTGTACGTAGTCAAAGACATCTGGATGGTTTTCAAGGCCTCGTCGATTTGCTCGATCGTTAGGTCCGGTAGAGGATAGAGACGCGAGTTCAGGATCGTGTTCATATTGAGATGACCGACTTCGTTGTTCCGATGCTGCCGGAACGCGAAGCAATCTTGTTCCGCTTTATCGACCAATGCCTTGAACTTAGCTGCAAAGGATGGATCAACATTCTTGTCAAGATGGATTTGAAGCCTGCGGAGTGAAATTCTCGCGCCCTTGCTCGACTTCGGCTTGTCTGTAAGCCGACTGAAGGAAAGAAGAACATCGCTCAGCAGAGTATCACGATAGACCTGAAAGAAACTGCGAGCCGTCCGATCTAGCAAACTGATTCGCTGCTCATCTCCGATGAAAAGCTCCTTGTAGGTCAGCCACTTGAAAGTGAGAAGACTCGCCTCGGCATAGAGTCGTTCGTACACAGTTCGAAGATCGTCGCTAATGGCTGCCATCTGAGTCCTTTCGTGCACGGGCATGCCTCTGATGAGGCTGCGTGGCGCCTAACGTTTAGGCAACACGCCGTTGCGAGCTGCCAGCATCGAACAGCCGATAAGCTCTGGCAACGAGCAATGGAGCGAGCTCATTTCATTTTGCCAATCTTGTGTCTCCGTCGCCTTTCCAGAGAGCGAGCGCCGGCTTGTGGCTTCTTGGGTGTCCGTTGTTTTGCGACAGTCATTGTGTTGTCGATGAGATCATTTTGTGAGACTCTCCCAAGTTGATGAAAGGTTGTTGAAGATCGCAGCCCATTGTTTCTTTTCGACCGAATGACCAATTGGAACACATCCGAAACCAGTTTCAAAGCCGTCGAGAACAAAGATTGATTGGACTCCAATAGTTGTAATCTTGATTGCGATGTGTCCGTCATGGATGATCGTGTCTTCAGCAATTTGTGTTGTGTCATTCACGTCGGAGACAGACACAAACGAGTTGTCGAAGACCGTAGTGACTGCAGGAATAGTGGTGACTTGATGCTGCAACATTTGGCGAACTCTTTCGAATGCCTTCGTCAGGTTGGGACGAATCTGACCGGAAACGAAACACAGCCCAGCTTTGGAACGCAATGATTCCGGGGAGTGTAATGACACACCGAAGCCTTTTCGGTCAGAGACGTAGAGGCCGATGCGCTCACTGAAGACCACAAGTGTCTTTGGGACGAACTCAAAGCGTTCCGGGAGCTGCCCGAAATTGACACGGGCCAAGTCAGGAAAGATGAATGCTTTTCGTCTTTCAGTAGGTTTCATCAAAAACAACCGTGTGGCGGCAAATTGCATCTAAGCAGGTTTAGGCAAACCGCCGTTGCGAACTGCCACTTTGACTGACTCCATTTCGCGGCGGCGAGCAATGGAGCGAGCTCTTTACATCTAGCTAATCTTAGTTTTTGCTTTGCCTCAACGAATGAGCGAGCGTCGGTGTGCCGATTGTTAGCTGCCACCGCATTGACCACAACCGCCTGACCTTGCACTTCTTACACCCGTGATCTCGGTGCCGCATCATTGAGAACCCAATGGCCTCCGACTTAAGGATTCCAGATCGCGACGAAGATGCTTACACGCATCGATTGTCAAACCATGCAAACTATCGGCAGATATGCCGTCGATCATGGTTGCAAGGGTTGTCTTTGCAGCGGTCATCTTCTTTCGCGTGATGTATCGGCTATATGCGACAATTAGGTTGGCATACTTGGTTGCCGTTGCATGGTTCGTTATCCAATGTAGCCTTCGCATTGCCGCAATATCTCGTGCCAGAGACGACGCGTTGACCACTTTCTCGAATACAAGCTTCTTGGCGGCGTTGCCAAAGTAGGTGAATCGATAGGATACAACGCTGTCTTTGTCGATCACACCTCCGACTTTGAACCTTGATGACTTGTAGTTGCCTCCGTCATCTCGAAGTACATAGGAGTCTATCAAGAAAGTGGACAACCGTGTTCCGATTGCTTGCAGAGTGTAAACGCCATCATCGTCAGGCGAAATGAAATTGAATGTGAATTCGTGCGATTCACTGCTGGCCGTGCCATCCAGGGCGTCATTTCCAGCGAAGGAGTAGTTTGCGCGCAGGATCTCTCTGATAAAGGTCACGCCATAGACCTTGTCAGTTGGAGTTCCGCGCGGGTCAACTCCTGTTCTATTGCCGGATGGATCAGTTACAATGAAATGTACGTTTGCAGAGCTGTTGATCTGAATTGAGCCACTGATTTGAGACTCTGCCGCTTGGACGGAGAGCAAAGTCACAAAGAAGACAAGTATTTGATTGCGCATGTAAACCTCAATATCGTCGCTCGGAACACCGCAGAGCGGCACCGAGTGTTGGCAGAACTATCACCTCAATTATCTTGCGGTGGCAGCTAACGATTTCAGACAAAACGCCGTTGCGAGCCGCCGATATCAAATTGATGATCCATTCCGTGGCGGCGAGCAATGGGGCGAGCACTTTACATTTGGCAAAAGACAGTTTCAAACTCGCCTATCCAGCGTGAGAGCGCCGGTTTGCCGTTTGTTGGGCACAGCGCCGTACTAGCAATCAAGTGGCCGTGGTTCATTTTCCAGATTTGTTGGTAACTAGCACAGAACTATATGACTCCACGACTTGCTTGAACTTTGGAAATGCCTCGTTGAAGTGTTGCTCATCAAAGCGCCTCAATTCAAAGACTGTAACAATACTTTGGTCTTCAATTAATGCTATTGCGCCGAAGGAATGCGAGCCAGCTTTGTGTTTGAGGAGGGCTTTTTTCCCGTCCTTAGTGACTAAGTTTGGAAGATCGGAGACGCCCCTTGCTTCTTGCGAATCTACTTTTGCATAAAAGGTCATGAGATTCTTGAGAGTGAGGTTCCCTTCAGATTGCTTACTCGCTATGCCTATTGTTATCCACGCGTCTGGCTTGCCCCACATTGTCGGCGATTTAGAAGTAGCCTGAGGAAACAGAATAGCTCGGGTGCCCACCCATGTCCCGTGTCCAGACTCAAGTACCCAACCTGTTGGAACGGTGATAGCAAAAGCGTAACTGTCACCGCTCAAAGTGACAGCGCTGTCGGTCATTTGAGCCTGGCCAGAATGTGAAAACAAAACGGCACAGGCTGCTAACAAGAAAGAGATCGAAGAACTCCTCATAGGATCCTCCCAGCAAGTGATTGTGATGGTTATTTGGAAAACTGAACGGCGTTGCGCCTAACGTTTAGGCAACGCGCCGTTGCGAGCCGCCACTATTCCTAGCTCCATTCCATGGCAGCGAGCAATGGGGCGAACTCTTTACATCTAGCCACCCTTTGTTCCAACATTGCCCAACCAGTGTGCGAGCGCCGGTTTGCGGTTTGTTAGGCGTTCGGCAGAGTCAATTGTCTTTTTGGGTTTTGCGGCACACAAACATCAGTGCATCTTGGTCATAGCATTCCGTCGACAACGACTCTCAATGATTCCCAATTACATAATCGAGTGGCAGACTGTCAGCTAATCGCGTCCACGCCCAGTATCCATAGAGCTTGGTAGGAAACCATTCGTTGATCAGGCCTTCAGGGTTGACCTTGATCGCGTCATAGTTTAGCTCGATCCAGGAAGTCTGTGCATCAGAATCCTTCAATCTCAGCAAATCGTAACCCGGTTCCTCGGATTCGCGTTTGTACTCCACCTGAAGGAATTCAGTGAATCGGACAAGTTTGGTTGCCGGCTCAGATGTAACGAAAACGAGGCTGTCCTCCGTGACTTCCCTTCCCTGCCCACGACTCGCTGCGAGGCTTGGCCTAGAACTGATGACGTATCCCTCGTCCTGGAGATGTTTGGTCGTAAGGGCAACCAGAAAATGTCGAAATGACCCTTTGAACGCTCGCATCCTGGCTTCATTCCAACGGCGCACCTCTGCTGGGTCAGAAGAAGTAAGATCCGTGTAGTGAGGCATGCCCTCCAAAGTTAGCATGCCTCGTCCGAATACCTTGGACGACATGAGTTCGAAGGTGGAGTTGCCTGGTTCCAGCTTGAATACAGAAAGTATGAACTGAATGTGATACCCGAGGGCCCGGTTTTCGATCTCTAGTGGCTTTCGTGCAGTTGCACTGAAGAAGCCGGCCAGTTCGTTGAAGTCAAGGACTTCCGGATTCAGAATCTTGCACTTGTCGGCGTTGAGAGTCGTTCCAAGAAAGAGCTTGGTGAACGTGCTAAGTTGTCGTTTCCATTCGACCGGCTCATTCGCCGAAACCACGACTTCGCGCACGGTTATTGGCATTGGGTGCAAGCGAATATCGAAGGAATTCGAGCCGAACTCAGAAATCTCGACACGAATTGATCGCAGGGCATATCCAAGCCGAGATGCAACGATCTCAAACGATCCCAAAGGAACGTTCTTGATTTCGAACCTGCCAGATTCGTCAGTGTTGCAGCCGAGAGTGGTTTGAGCAACGAAAACATTCACGTTCTGCAAGAATGCACCCGTCGAGTCATCGGATACCCTTCCAACAATGGCAACTCGCGGATTAGGCTGAGCCATAGCCGCTAGTGAGAAGCAAAGAATCGGTGCCACGAGTCGGATGAACATATTCATGAGGGTTGTCTTCATCGTTGTCGGTGTAGGCTTCTCAAGAGCGTGCCGCAAAACCCTTCTAAATGGACTGTGCTGACGCCTAACATTTAGGCAAACCGCCGTTGCGAGCCGCCAGCATCGAACTGAATCTCGATTGCTCTGGCGGCGAGCAATGGAGCGAGCACTTTACATCTAGCCAACCTTGAATCTCGCTCGCCTATCCAGTGTGCGAGCGTCAGGTTGCCGTGGTTAGGCGCCGCGCAATGCGTCCTGGCTCGCGAATTCATTTGTGTATTAACCCTTGCATCACTTTGTGATGGAAAAACTGTTGGATAGCAAATACTCCTGGGGTAGTTGTTGTGTCAAATCTTGTTCACGGATGTCAAACCTCAGTCTGAAAGTACCCGTTGCGCTTGTGTCTGAGAGCATTAAAACTACGGTTGTAAGACTCTTGCCATCCGTCAGCTTCGTCGGTGCAACGGCAAGATCTGTACACGACGGACCACCGAATGTATCCCATCGAGCATCCACGAATTGTTCCATCAGGAAACTTGGATTCCAACTGCTGTCCGTGCTCATACAGCCTAAGTTAAGTACGTTCACGTCCCTGCCGAGATTGTTGGTGAACTTAACTATTGCGGTGAATCTGTTTTGCGGCCCGAATGTGGCATTGGACACTTGGATGCTCACGCCGTTTGAGTTACCTGGGTTGGTCAATGAGCACGAGCAGACCACCATCGCGGTCACAAATGAGAGAAGAATCCGTCCCATAGCATTCCTCCTTTCATCTTCAACACGGCGTCATTTATCAGATCGCATTGCATGGCGCCTAACTAGTGCAAATCTGCATAGCGATTTTGATACCCTGTCGGAGTAATGTGCGCAATACGTCTTTCTGTCCTAAGTCTGCACGGTGACGGGAGGATGGTAATAGAGTATCACGCCAAAATCAACGTCCGGAAGGTACCGACAAGCTTGTACGTAGAAGTACGGACAAGGCAAATACGTAAGAGTACTTACACCAGATGGGATTGTTACTGGCTTTGAGGTAAAAGATGGGGTGTGATTGAAGATTTACTGAGTAAAACAAAGAATCCCCACCGATCTTCACCGATGAGGATTCTTCTTTAGAGAGAGTAGACCTTATGTTTAAAAGCATAAGCCTCAACCTTGTTTTGTAAATTTGGAATGTCAGTCCCCAATCCACAAACAAAGCGAGGCTTATGATGACTACCCAAATTACAAAACCTGACTTTACGGGTCAAGAGCTGTTCGTCGGCATCGACGTCAGTAAGAACTCTTGGAAGGTCTGCATCTTGACACAGCACATTGAACACAAAACCTTCACGCAGCCACCCAAGCCGGAAGTGCTCGTGGGCTACCTACAACGCCACTTCCCTGGAGCCCACTATCACTGTGCCTACGAAGCAGGTTACTGCGGCTTCTGGATCCACGATGGGCTCATGGCGCTCGGTGTTGATTGCATCGTCGTCAACCCGGCTGATGTCCCGACCATCCATAAAGAAAGAACATTCAAGACCGATCGTATTGATGCTCGGAAGTTAGCTCGGGCACTGCGCAACGGTGAACTCACTCCAATCTACGTTCCCAACCGTGCAGCACTGGAAGATCGATCGCTGGTCCACACACGCTACAGCCTGGTCAGAAAACAAACACGGTGCAAGAACCAGATCAAAGGATTACTGAGCTTTTATGGCATTCCCCTTCCCCAGGAACCCAGTACTGTCAACTGGTCAAAACGATTTATCGTGTGGTTGGAACAGCTCACGATGCAATCCCCCAACGGCACCTTAGCCCTCAAGGCGCTGATCCAGGAGCTGAAGTACCTTCGGCAGATGATCGCCGAATCAACAAAGCAGATCCGTACCTTAGCGAACGAACCACCCTATCGCTCCTACACCGTTTTCCTGATCACCATCCCAGGCATCAGTACGCTTGCTGCGATGATCCTCTTGACAGAACTCATAACACTCAGTCGCTTCGCTACTCTCGACAAACTCTCCAGCTTTGTTGGCTTAGTCCCCGGCGAATACTCCAGTGGCGAACGGGAAATCACCACTGGCATCTCCCAGCGACGCAATCCGTTCCTCAGAGGCTTGATCATTGAGTGTGCATGGGTTGCAGTGAGAAAGGACCCTGCTCTGGTGCTGGCCTTCAGCAAGCTCTGCGCTCGAATGCCAAAGCACCAGGCCATCATATGCATCGCTCATAAACTCCTGAATCGCATTCGCTTCGTCCTAAAGAACCAAACACCGTACGTGCCTGCTGTTGTATAGAAGAGAATATAGACGATGTTCGCCTGACTCAGTCATCATCATCGTTCATCTCGTCGGTAACGCTTGGCCCCCGCTGCAGCGTCCCGCCCAAGCGCGACTGTCTGCTCACGTGTAGACTGCGTACCCACACTCTGTTCCTTTGATAAAGGCAATGCAGCGTCCCGATGAACTGCATCGGGACTGTCTGCTGATAAAAGCTTGATGTGAGATGACGGTGGCTGGTTGCGAACACGATGTCGCTGCTACAACCGCGAAGAGTACTGCTCACTACAAAACAAGGCGCCCCTTGACTTTTAATATAAAGACGGGGGGAACACGATAGGCACTTTGCACTTTTTCCACCGGATGTGCTTTGTGTGCCCGTTTTCGAAGAACTGAGATAATGCAGATCAAAGCTTCTTCACGGGTCCTTAAGGAAGCGGAGCGCCTGGAACTTGTAGGTTCAGTTTGTGCAGAGTCTTACCGGTAACAGTAGAGCCAAGCGATGGATGCCCTGCTGCTGTGATATTATTATAGAGTGCAAAGACTTCTCCCGAACCCGTTTTCCATTCACAGACTATCACTGAACAAAGAATTCAATGCGTCGATTCTCTGCCCGGCCTGCATCCGTTTCGTTCGAAGACATAGGTTCGTTTTGGCCTCTCCCGACAGTTCTCATGCGGTTCGATGCGATGCCTTTTTGGACAAGCCAGTTCTTTACAGTCTGCGCCCGCTTCAGCGAGAGTGTCTGATTGAATTCTTGGCTTCCCACATTGTCCGTATGCCCGGTAATTACTACCCGCACATTGGGATTCCCGACCATCGCGTTGTAGGCCCTCCAGAGTATTATCTCAGAATCTCTCGTGAGTGTCGCCTTATTGAACTCAAAATTGACACCCCTAAGGACGACGGTCGTGCCTTTAACAAGAACGATAAGGGTATCGCGACTCTTCTGTTCCGCCAACCGCCGTGCTTCCGCATCGGTCGAATCCTTTATACGTCGCGCCTCCGCATCGGTCGATTCCTTTACACGTTGCGCCTCTGCGTTGGCATCGGTCTGCTGCTTCACCCGCCGTGCTTCCGCATCGGTCGAATCCTTTATACGCCGCGCCTCTGCATCGGTCGATTCCTTTACACGTTGCGCCTCTGCGTTGGCTGTGGCAAGCTGCTCTGTTTTCAGTGCAGCGCTACGCTCCGAGGCAGCAAGGTCTTCCTTCGTCTTCTTCACGATCTCGGCTTGGGTTGCCTGGTAATCCTTGTTCGCCTTGGCGGTGGTTGCATTTTCAGCAACGGTGGTAGCAAGCGCTTCGGCCATCTTGGCTTTGCGATCCGCGATATAGGCGAGATCTCGTGTACGGAATGATTTAGGATCGTCTCGGAAAGCCTGCTCAGCGATGGCAAGTGCCTCTTGTGCCTTGTGGAGCTCTGCCGGCACTAATTGTGCCGCTTGCCCCGCGCTCGCCTGCTGATAAGCCTGACGTGCGTTGATGAGCTCTGCCGGGGGGGCGGTAGCGCAGCCAACGAGGAGTCCGGCGCATGCGATGATGATGAGATATGCGGTGGGTTTCATGGGTTACTTCCTTTCTTGAGGTAATTGGTTGTCTTTTCGGAGTTGACGTACCCGCTCTATCGCCTGTGCGGCCTCTGTCTTGTCGGCATCCCCGCGAGAGAGCGCTACTGCCAGTTCGGCATCGGCTTCGGCACGCGACAGCATTGACTCGGCTTGATCCTTATCGCCCTTCGCCGCGAGCCCCTTGGCATTCTCCAACTCCTCCTTTGCGAGTTGCAAATAGAGGGATGCGCTGGGGACTTTGGTTGCACCGGCCTCCTCTGCGGCACGGATCGCCGATGTGGACGCCTCTTTATTGATCGCCGGGCTGCTTGCGCAGCCTGCAATCACTGCAGCGAACAGAACACTCCCCGCCAATCTGGCTATGGTTACATGTCTCATTGAATCCTCCTTTTGTGTTGTTGTGTGACGTGACTTTCAATTCCTGCTATTCAGGAGCAGACAATTTCATTTTGAATTTGTAATACTGTACTGATGATAGCCTCGAAATCCTATCGTCCGAGAGGATGAACATGCAGTCAATCCTTTTTCGAGTGGCTCGACGTCCATCTCTGGCCTATGGCTTCAAAGCTATTGCACGAATCTCTCTGCTTCTTGCAACAACAAAGCCGATGCCTCCAATCAGAAGCACCGGCCATCTTGTTCACTTGTTGGGAAAACACTTCTAGTCATCATCATACGACTTCACAAGTTTGATGTATGTGATTACACAGGAAATGCTCCCCAGAATGTGAAAGAGTATACCCATGATTGCCTTGAGGTGTAATAGCCCGAAAGGATGAAAAAATAGCTAATCCTTTATCAAAGATGAAGCGTGCTTCGTACTTCAATCAGAGTTCGGAAAGAACGTCAAGACCACGTGCCGCAAGCGATGACAAGAAAGTCAGGATTCGGTATCGCTGACTGAGATTCGGGCTTTTCTCTCAATGGCTCGAGTGGGCACAAAAGAAGGCGGATGGGTTGGATTGGATGAGCAGTAGCGGTCGCGTGCAAGAGGTGGAGGATAAGACCTCAAGAACCAGGATTCTCGATCGCCAACGACATTTGCCTTGGAAGTTCTCGTGGTTAAGAAAGTACTCTACTTGGCCTTGAGAAGGAGCACAGGCACGCTGACACTGTGTCGGACCCGGGTCACCGTCGCTCCCAGAAGTACATCGGCAAGTAAGCGATGGCCATGAGTGCTCATCGCCACAAGATCGCACCCCTTTTGATCCACCCACTTGACGATTTCTGTCGCAGGCTCGCCGTAAGCAAGCTCGGCCTCTGCGGGGATTCCTACAGATTCAAATTCCTTCCGGACTTTTTCCAGGTAAGCAATGTCTTCAGTAATTTCAGGACTTACAGCATCCGGACCGTAGAATCGCGCAGCCCATCCGTCGGCAACGTGAAGTAAGACCACACGGCCTTGTGTGAATCTGGCGAGTTGTTTGATGTGTTCAATGATAGCCTGGTCGGTCGGGGTACTATCGAGCGTGACAAGAATTGTTTTATACACGGAGTTACCCTCCCTGTTTAAGTATGTTACGATCCGACAATGATTCGCCACGCCTCTTTCAGCGACTCCGGCAGGCTGTAGAGAGCCATGGACGTGATCAACAGCGCGCTTCCCCACCCAAGAATCGTCAGAAACCAGCCATTGGTCCACTTTCCCATGATCTTGCGGGAGGAGGCAAGATAAAGCAACGGAAACATCGCAAGGGGCAATATAAGGCAGAGAATGACCTGACTCAGGTTGACAAGATCGGTCACGCTGCCGCTGCCGCGGACGCTGATAATTAAGATCGCTGGAATCACCGCAAGCGTGCGAGAGATAATTCTTCGGACCCACGGGCGGATGCGCCAGTTCATGAAGCCTTCCATAACGACCTGCCCGGCCAGCGTTCCGGTGATTGTGCTGCTTTGTCCGCTCGCGAGCAGGGCCACGGCAAAGAGTGTGCTGGCCATCGTAGCTCCCAGAAGCGGGGCCAGGGTCAGGTGAGCTATGCGGATCCAGTCGCTGTCAGGGCTGAACATCACCACCTGACCTCCCGCCACCGTCACGCTATCCTTGCCGTGAAAAACCATCGCCGCCAGCACCAGGATCGCAGCGTTGACGATGAACGCGACAGTCAGTGCGACAGCGGAGTCAATGGTATTGAAGCGAATCGCGTTGCGAATGGAATGGTCGTCTCGCTGGAACTTCCGCGTCTGTACGAGAGCTGAATGCAAAAACAGATTGTGGGGCATGACAGTGGCCCCGATCATACCGATCGCCACCACGATCATCCCCGTATGGCGAAACCCGGGCTGAAGCAGCGCCTGCCCCATTTCCAGGAAGCTTGGCTGCGTCTGTGGAAGGATGAAGATCTCGATGGAATAGCAAACGCCGATGGTGGCCACGAAGACCGTGATCACTGCTTCGATCATCCGCATACCCAGCCCCTGCAATGCCAGCAAGAGCAGCACATCGGCTGCGGTGATGACGATCGCCCATGAAATGGGGATATGGAACAGCAAGTTGAGAGCAACTGCACTGCCCAGCGATTCAGCCAGATCTGTCGCGCCAATCGCGATTTCCATGGAGATCCAGTTGGGCCAGCGGGTCCATTGCGGGAGATAATCGCGGCAGCACTGGGCAAGATCCTTGCCGGTGGCCACGCCGAGACGGGCCGAGATCACCTGAAGGATGACCGCCATGAAACTAGCCAATGCTATGACCCAGAGCAGATCATACTTGAATTGTGCGCCCCCCGCGAGGTCCGTTCCCCAATTGCCTGGATCCATATAACCGACGCTGATCAGCACCGCCGGTCCTACGAACGCACGCCATTGTTTCCAGAATCCGGACTCTTGGCGTGGAACATCTACACTTCTATGCAACCCTTCGAGCGAAACATCGCTGTGCTGGGACGAAGATCCACTCGCTGAAGTTCCAGTCGGGTTTACGGAATCGCCGTGATTTTCTTCTTCCTGTGAATTGTTCATATGCGCATGATCATACCCGTGAGTGAACCTCCATGTTCCTACGCAGTCTGTACGTCAGGATGAGTGCACCATCTCATGTTCTCTATGATGATCAATGCGCAACCGTACATCCGAACCAAAGTTCTCGAATCTCCAAGCGAGAAGCAAATACGAGAAACCGACGGGATCTTTGAGTTCCCGTTTGAAGGGCTTTGGTGAACGGTACTGACGACAGTTGATTGGAACGATGGCTCTGGTGGGCTGAACGGAAGGCGGATGAGTTGGATCCGTTGGTGAGGGGTGGACGGTTCGACCCACTTAGTATCAAGCGAACTTCATGATTCGATAAACAAGATTGCGATCGGTTTGGGATGGAGTCTATATGTGAAAAGTTTGAAGTTCTTCTTAAGATTGAATAGATTGGTGCGAAGGTATTTCAGAACAAACAGAAAGAACTGAAATCATAAAGGAGCACAGATGAGCACAGAATTGTTGAGTGGGCGTCCCCTCGCCGTTTCATTAACCGTTAAAGATCTTCAGAAAAGTCTCACCTACTATCAAGATACGCTGGGCTTTGTTATTGAGCGTAAGATCGAGCGCGAAGGAAAACTGCGAAGCGTAGCGCTGAAGGCAGGAGACGTGTCGATTTCGATCAATCAGGACGACGGTGCAAAAGGATGGGAACGCGTCAAAGGCGAGGGGTTTTCGTTGCGTATCACAACCGATCAGAACATCAACGAGATTGCAGATCGCATTAAGAAACACGGTGGCACTCTGGACTCGGAGCCCGCTGACATGCCATGGGGTTCACGTGCGTTCCGATTTCGTGATCCGGACGGTTATAAGTTTATGATATCTTCGCCTCGCCCGGTTTGAAATAGCCACTAATCCTGATACAAATTAGAGCGCCCGGCTCAACACCGGGCGTCATCGTGTCGATTTCCAATAGTTAATAATGCACGTTGTGTGCCTAGACATTCTCTCAGCAAAAGATCCTTTCCCCAATCATGATTGTCAAATCACCGTCTTACTGGAAATGCTCAGGTAGGCCTCCGTGCGGTCATCAGTTCTCTCCAATTGCATACCCAGCATCATCTCCCCCAGCTAGAGCGACGCCCTTCTGTCGACGGAGGTATCCCCAACTTCGTGTCGATGTCGTGTCGTTCGCAAGCAATCGCCTCTCCTTGTGTGAGGAACCACTTTTCTTCCTTCCGCTGTCCGACCCAAACTACTCGTGCAGCAAAACACTCTGTTGCCACCAAACTGGTCAGAAAAAACGGCGATGTCGATATCTCTGTAGGTTACCTTCGTTGTGGTAAGTCCCTTCATTGTATCTCCTCTGATAGACTCTGGAGAAATCCCAAAGTGCGTGATTACTCGTGAACAGGAAGGTGTCCGGGTGGGAGCGGGATGCGGTGACTTCTTGAATCTTAAGAGATCAAAGCAAAATCCACTGACAGTATACCATTGTTTGACCAGAATTGCAATAAACTGGAATAGTCCCGCTTTAGAGTACTTCGAGTTGTGCGACATTTCCAGGTCCAACATCATTAGCCCGCGAGCGTCGGTTTGCTTTTTGTCGTAAGCACACATGCTGGCGTTGACTCTTTGAGCCGAAGCAAGCTCACCAAACCCTAATGATGTATCTCGGTAAAACTCCAACTCAACATCACTCCCATCACTAGAACGCCTACAAAGAACAAAATGACTGTCCACCTATTGCTGTTGGTTATTCTCCCCGCTCTAAACAACAGATATCCGATGATCAAATTCAGCGTCGCCCAGAGCACATTTATTGTCGGGGATGAGAGTCCTTTGCCTGGCGGATTGGAAAAAGGAGTGGGAAATGGCACGCTTGTAACACCTTGGACAAAGTGCGGAACGGCATTTGTCAAAAACATTCCAGCGGAGAAACAAGCAATGTAATGATACCATTTCATATTCATACCCTCTCCTCCGAAACTGTATCAAATGAGAATTCTACTTCCGTTTTCAATACGTTGGGTCGTATTTATCGCGCGGATCACGAAGAAGTTTTCGTAACATCCTTGAGTCGAATCTCTCGTGCGGCCAAACCAATTATGATAGCGACACCAATAGCCTGAAGAGCGAAATTGATATGGATACCGACCTTCCCTGCACCGATGAGGGTGGCACCTGGCATGATGCCGATTGCGAGTAGTGTGAGGAGGACCAAAACAGCCCAAGTAACAACAGACACGGGCCGTTTAAATCTCTTTGAAAGTCGATAGCCGAGGAGCCCGAACACAACATAAGTGATGATAAACGCTAATATCTGAAGAAGCGAGAGTAACATCAATGGACCCCCTTCCGTCGCTAGACATCAACAATACTGTGCGTTGTGAACTCTAGTACATTCCTTTCCAGCGTGCGAGCGCCGGTTTGCCGTTTGTTATGTGCAGGCACGCAACTATCATTTTTTTAGCTGGCGTATGATTTCTGCGAGTAACACGTCGATGGCGGATCGAAAATCGACCTGTGGGAATTCTGGCAATACTTCTTTGGCGCGAATCTGAACGTGTAAATGTGCATCAGCGACTCTTCGTAGCGATCCCTCCAGATGTTGCATGCTTTGTTGGAAAGACTTTGGACCACCAAAGTTGTTTGCGACTTCGGCGAACGAGCGCATACCAAAAATAGGTGGTACGTGGTCGACTATTGCCCGCGCAAGCATAGCTACAGACATGTACGATTTGCAGGCATACGCAGAGTTAATTTCTTCACATAATCGAACGAGACGGGTGACATCGAATTGTGGAAGGGACAGTTGTTTGAGCTGCGATAACCGTTCGTCAGCGACATACGGGTCGGCAGAAGCTGGCGTTGGCTTACCGGGAGAGTGATGCTTCCGCTCGATCTCTCTTTGCGCGGCCACAACAATTCCTCTGATTTCTAAGACCCCTGCGTACGATGGGCCACCAACAAACCCCACGGAGCTTGCATTCGCAGTGTGAATGATATTGTTCGAATATTGGTTGTCATTGCCAAGCAACTCGTCCAAGAGGGACAGCACTTCCATGATCTTCTGTTTAAATAGAGCAGTGTGCTCAGCATTGAGATACATGCCAAGGTTGTCGCTGGTTTCAAATCGCTCGCTGAGTTCGCTGAGGATGTCCACGTATTCTTGAAGTGGGCGGTCGATGGTTTTCATAGCAAACGACGTGATGTGATCGTGGATGCGTGCTTGCGGGTAACGTTCATGCAAAACGCCGGTGCGTTTGCTGCCACCTTAATGATTCATTTCTCATGGCGGCGAGCAATGGAGCGAGCACTTTATGTTCAGCCAATCTTGAACTTCCTGCGCCTATGCAGTGTGCGAGCGCCGGTCTGCCGTTTGCTACGGTTCAATCTTTGTGCCCAGCACTTGCAGAAATTTGGCGAGCCAATCAGGATGAGCAGGCCAGGCTGGCGCAGTGACCCACTTGCCGTCCACGTGGGCCTTGTCCACTGGGATTTCTACATACTTGCCTCCCGCGCGAGTGACCTCTGGCCCCACCGCCGGATAAGCGGAGCAAGCTTTACCCTCGAGGACTCCAGCGGCAGCCAGCACCTGTGCGCCGTGGCAGATGGCTGCAATGGGCTTGTTTGCTTGCGCAAAGTGCCGCACCATCTTCAGTACTGTCTCGTTCAGGCGAATGTATTCGGGTGCGCGCCCACCGGGGATAACCAGCGCGTCGTAGTCTTCCGCCTTGACCTCTGCAAAAGTTGCATTCAGCGCAAAGTTGTGACCGGGCTTTTCGCTGTAGGTCTGGTCTCCTTCGAAATCGTGTACCGCGGTGCGCACCTTCTCGCCAGCCTTCTTATCGGGACAGACCGCGTGAACTGTATGCCCCACCATCAAAAGTGCTTGGAAGGGCACCATTACCTCGTAATCTTCCACGTAGTCGCCGACGAGCATTAAGATTTTCTTTGCACTCATAGTAAACTCCTTTCTGTTATCTTGCGTTTTGCGAACTGACCATGTCTTTGGGACAATTCTCCAGGACGGGAGCTATATGATGAGGAACAACGTGCTTTTCGCTCATCCCACCTTGTTCATGGCCTAAAGGGTTACATATCCTACAACTTCGGTGTGTCTAAATGCACAGGCCAATCCTAGCCCGTGAGCGTCATTGCCATCGCTGTGAGGCGAAGACACGCAGCCAAACGGTAAACATCAGACAAAGTTGAACGAAAGGTCAAGCATGCCCTCAAGTGGGAATTGCCTTTCGGTCTCTCAACGCGCTGAGAACCCTTCGAACGCCCTGTCGGACCTTCTTATAGTCGAGTTTTTCCCAAGATTCCAGTAGAGGTATATACTGAGCATCACCAGAAAGCTCCAGGATGTCGAGCAGCAAGAAAATGACTTCTCGGTTCTTGTCCTTCAGAAGGCTCATGTCGAAGTCGCTGTCTTTCCTCCTTACAGCGTCTGTGATTTTCTTGAACAGTTCATTAGCGTATGTGACCCGTTCGATCTCCCATCCCTTTTCTGTGTACACAAGGACCGGGAGCCGGCCATCGTATTCGTACCGGAGCAATTGGTGGCTAATCAGCCAATCAATCTTTGCTAGCATCTCTTCGTTGGATAGATCACGAAAATACCCATACACAGGGCTCTCATCG
>Ga0187870_1001832_pt1 | contig 18431 bp, 12 predicted proteins | sample June2016WEW_13_1_3_FD_132974 | JGI IMG/M metagenome (GOLD analysis project Ga0187870, IMG submission 132974) | Peatland microbial communities from SPRUCE experiment site at the Marcell Experimental Forest, Minnesota, USA - June2016WEW_13_150 | ecosystem: Environmental > Terrestrial > Soil >... | reverse complement strand
ATGGAAAAAATGGTCAGGGAGCAGAATATCCGCAACGCGGTTATTCTTGCCGGGGCTGGGTCCCTCACGGGTTACCACTTTCATCTTGTGAGCAACCGCACGTTTCCATCAAAGAATATGCTCATCAAGAACCCGAGCGCTCCAGCGGACCTCGTGAGTATGAATGGATATATTATCGACGGCCGCATCCATGCCCACATGACTCTCACCAACGAAGACAAGGCCTTTGGCGGCCACCTCGAACCCGGAACTACGGTGTTCACGTTCGCGATCATAACGCTGGGAGTTTTTAAAGACGGAATCGACCTTCGTCGCATTGACGATAAAACATACCGCTAACAGATCGAGGAAAAGCAAACCACAACGATTTTTGCTCAAAGGCAGTCAATCTTTTGCGAAGAAACATGATTTTCACAAGTTGACCCTCTTTCGGAAATGGGTTAAAACCCAGGAAGAGGTTGGTTAGGATTTATTGCCATGTCCTAAAGGGCGTGGCAATGGCCCCGACCTTCAGGTCGGGGAATAGAAGAAGAAGCAATCGGGCTTTAGCCCCATTTAAAGAAGCGGTCAACTTGAAATGATTCTTAAAGAACCACTCACATCCTCGCTCAGTAAAAAGAGAAGCATGAGATCATGAGTCGCTCATCAGCGTATTGTATCGTTCTTCTTCTCCTCGCGCCTCTTGGCGCAGTCTCTCAAGCTCAATCGAAGATACCGACGAAGACCCCGGAACCAGGGCTGCTTTTCTATCTTTCCGGCGATCACGGTTTCAATGCCGATTATTCCGCCGGGGGGACTCCCGCACCCAATTTTCTCCAAAACGTGAAAATCATTCCTGATGGAGCAAAAGGGCCCGGGTTCGCATGCGAGGACAAACAGCTTATGTCATACTGGGCGCCTGGAAACATTTATGCGGAGAGAGGAACCCTCAGCTTCTTCTGGCGATCACGCGAGCCGGTCGGGAAGACCGAGTTCCCCATCTTTCGTGTTGGATATGCCGATCACTCCAGCTGGGATATGGTGTGGCTGCGCATCGATTACAATGGTCATGGCTTTGACGCGTTTGTGACGGATGTGAATTTGTCGCGGGTTCGAATATCATATTCACTCTCGCCGTTTCCGCGCCCAGAACAATGGATTCACCTTGCCTTGACGTGGGATGAAACCGTTGGAATTTGCTTCTTCGTTGATGGGAAACAGATTGCCCAGAAAGACAGCGTGGTGGTGCTCTACGCGGGTCTCGACCAATTTGGGCCCCATTCACGGATCATAAGCCCGGTCCAGGTGCAGAGTGCCTACAACTTCCAGCGGGGCGGCGACATCGATGAGGTTCGCATCTATGACCGCATGCTTTCGCCGGAGAACATCGCCCGACTTGCCAAAGGCGGGACGGCCGGGGAGGTTCCCGTCCTGATAAGGAACCTTCAGGACGCCCGATGGAAATCGGAATGGCGATTGAGGTATGGATGGAATCTGGATCTTCCTCCGTATCTGGATCAACCGTTTACGAGAGTGCGCAAGGTTGAAATTCAGAACGCGTACGATCTGAAACGCTGGTGGTGGAAGGGAACAGACGGAATCCGCGAGACGACATGGCCGGGCGTCTACAATCGATCGCGCCTCCCCGGGCGAAACGATTATTTTCAACTGCCCGACTGGGACTGCTATTCGCTGTCGGGAAAATCGATCACCTTCTTCATGCCCGACGAGACGTGGAACCACCTTGAAATCTCAGGCGGGGCATGGGGAACAATGACGCTGGCCGCATCGAATGAAAGCAAACAAGAACCTGACACTAGAGAGCTTTTCGCCCGACCAAAAGGGCAGGAAAAAACCGTCCATCGATTGTTGAAACCAGAGTTTGGGGGGCGACTGCAATTCAAGAATGAAGTGCAGGAGACACCTATTGGAGAGTTGTCCGCTTACAATGTTGAAGCCGGAAGCGAACCTCATGGTCTTTGCACACTTCGTTATTGCTTGAACGGCGGGTTAGAATCGACGAGCAATGAAGTGCAGCCCTTGATGAAATTCGTGAATGGCAGATTTCTGCCGGATGAACGGTCGGCAATGATTGCCTTGCCCGGAGCCTGGTTGCGGGAGGAACAGAGACGGGCCCCGGAGAAACATTTGCCGCTCGTACACATTTTCGTTCCCTATGATTCCCGCTCTGCAATGCCAGCGGATGTAAGCCCCGACTCCTCCTATGCGTGGGAAAAAATCAACGGTGGACTTGATGGCGTTGCCATAGATCTGCCGGCGTTGGATCTAAAACCGATCGATGGTAATCTTATCCCTTTCAATATCCAGATAAAGGATCCTCTTTGGCCAAGTCGCACCATGCTCGATTTCTCTTTTTCTGTGAAGCCCGGCGAGGCGCGCACGTTGTGGCTTGACACGCGGGATCGAATCTTGCCAAAAGGCAAAAGTCTCTATCTGACAATTGCTTCAGCCTCTCCGGATTTTGGTCCAAACACACTCGAAGGGGCTCAAATCCGGCTTGTCTTTAAAGCGTGGAAAGAAGCATATCGTGAGCATGTTCAGGATCGGTTCAGTCAAGTTCGGGATAACTACGCTTTTCTCGTCGAGGAGCGGCCGGATGATCCACGGTTCAATCTTTACAACCGGTTCGAGAGTGATGTCAACGATCTGCTGACTGTAGACCCGAAACACTATCCCGGTCAGAACTATTGGTACGATATCGACCATAATCATCGAAAACCACTCTTTGTGCAGCCCTCCGTGCCGGATGGAATTCCCGCCTGGGCCTTCCGCCAGATCGAAGACCTCCGGTATTTCAATCGATTTGTTCTCTGGTGGATCGATAATCGCCAGATCCAAGACGGAGAACTCGGCGGTGGGCTTTCAGATGATGACGATCTCACGAATTGCTGGCCCGGCGCCGCGCTGATGGGATGCGAACCGGAAAAGATCAGCAACGCCGTGCTCCGAATGCTGGATGCCATCTACGAAAACGGAATGTTCACAGGCGGGCTCTCAACAATCCAGACAGACGGACTGCATGCACACGAAGAGGGGATCGAAGCGCAAACGCAGGCAATGCTGGTGGACTATGGAAGCCCGAAACAGGTAGAGCGAATGATGGAAACCGTCCGCGCCCTGGACGAGAAATTGATATTGAAGAACAAAGCCGGTCACAGGCATTTTCGGTCGAGCTATTTCAGCGGCACAAAAATCGCAGACGAAGGAATCTGGGAATGGTCGCTCCAGCAACAGGAGTATTTGCTCATGGAGCCGGTTCTGACTCTGGCTGAATTCAACGGCAATCCGCGGGCGCGCCAGCTGGCGATCGATGTTGCAGACGGATTGCTGGCACATGCCAGGAAAGACAGCAAGGGGAAGATTGTTCTTGATTCAGAGATCAACTTCTCGAGCGACTCAACCAGACCGTCTCCGCTCGGAACAAAAGGAATGCTTGCTTCTAGCATGGGAGATGGTGCAACCATCAGCACGTCGTCGGCAGCGCTTCAGCTTCTCTGGGGAGTCTATCGGATGACAGGTGAGAACATGTATCTTCAACCCCTGCTTGATCTTGGCGATGGCGTTCTGGGATTACTTAGTCACGATGCTCTCGACATGTTGAACCTGCGGGAATCCTGGGGAAAGCAAATCGCTGCAAGGACAACGCCGACGAAGGGAGCCGATCTGTACCGGCACATTGCCTGGCAGGTGACGGGAAACAAATCTTATCTTGAGCACTACTATGCAGACCAGGCAGAATCGTCGGCGCTCAGGGAATACATCAACACCGAGGGATCGCTCTGGAGCGACCGGGTTTTCGCGGCGAACCGGGAATTGCAGCGCTCAAGGTTGGGAGGAGTCGCGCTTGTCCGTGGTGCCATTCATTCTGGTCATGCCGTGAGCTGGAAGTTCAAAGCCCCCGCTACAGAACAGAGCGTTGCAATCCTCATTCCGGAAGCGACTCCTTCCGATATCAAAATTATCGCATACAACCTTGATCAGAAGCCGGTTGAAGCAACGATGACGCTCTGGAATATAGAGCCCGGTACGTGGGTGCTTGTGCAGGGGCTCGATTTGAATGGTGATGAGGCAATCGACACGACGCTTTCAAAGCAGACAATCACCCTTGAGCGAAGCAAGAGTGTCCAGATCACCTTTGCTCCGCGCACAACAACCATCCTTGCGTTACGGCTACAATCGAAATCAACTCCCTACTCCATGCGCCCCGATCTTGGGATTGGAAGGGAAGACGTCGTCCTTGAGGGAAACACCGTGCGGGTCAAGGTGCACAGTCTTGGCTCTGTGGAAACATCGCCAACGACGGTCGCAGTCATTCATGACGGAAGGGTAATCGCTTCAGCCCGAGTGCCAGCCATCCCAGCGCCCATTGATCTCACGCCAAAATGTGTTGATGTCATCATTCCACTGCCTCCGGGGGTGAAAGCTGAAGACTGCAGTGTGGAGATCGATCCGGAAAACAGCATGAACGAAATCACACTCAATAACAACCGCGTTGATCTACAGAAGACAGATCCGACAAAGACCTTAGGCGCGCGAAGCGACCAGGTCGTCGGTCTTGCCAATAAGCCGCGCCCCGAGCATATTGCCTTCAATGTCTCGGATCCTGTCGCGGTGGCAAAGTGGTATTGCGATAACCTGGGGATGAAAATTCTTCGCAAGAGCGCCCCTCCCGCAACAACACACTTTATAGCCGACTCCGCTGGGACGATGACGCTTGAACTTTACAGAAATGAGAAAGGCCCAATCCCGGATTACTCATCGATCAGCCATATTTCAATGCACCTTGCTTTCACCGTTGATGATGTGAGCGAAGTGAAAACCCGATTTCTGGCGGTGGGCGCAAAGCTGGCAGAAGACATCGTCACCACACCATCCGGTGACCGAATTCTCATGCTGCGCGATCCATGGGGTCTTCCTCTCCAGTTTACGGTGCGGGTGTCCCCCATGCTGAAGTCGGGGGGCCTTCGGTTCGAACATCTCGCGTTGAACGTCGCTGATCCGCAGAGCGTGGCAAACTGGTACGTTGAAAACCTGGGGATGAAGGTGGTCAGGCAAGGCGGCCCACCTTCGTTCACGCATTTTACTGCAGATGATGGAACACATATGATGATCGAACTCTCAACCAACACGACGGCGCCCATCCTGGACTTGTCGAAGTTTAACACCGTGTCACTCCACTTCGCGTTTATCGTAGAGGATGTCCGATCATTGCGGACGGGCTTGATTGAGGCGGGAGCAACGCTGGCGGAGGAGATTCGCGAAACCAACGCAGGCGACCAAGTGCTCGTCTTGAGGGATCCGTGGGGTCTTCCGATTCAGTTCATCAAACGCACCGAAGCGCTGCTGAAGTAGAACCCCCTGGTCGAAAAGCGGAATGCGCAGCGAGAAATCCGAAACACGAAATCCTAAATCCTAAACAAATCCCAAATATAAAATACGAAAATCCGAAGGAGACTCTATTTTTTGGTTTATGACTCTTCGGATTTGTTTCGAATTTCGAGATTAGGGTTTCGTATTTCCCTCGTATTTCGATATTAGGATTTCGGATTTAGAGCCAGTCTCGTACAGCCGCTCTTAGAAACGGTTCCAGACGATGCGATCACCGACGGAGATTTTGTGCCGGTCCGTATAGCCCGCATTCACCTCAATGACGAACTGTGCAGGCTTTGACGACGCATAGGATTGTTCAGAGTACGGGGTCGTGTTCTTGTGAATGGTAACGATCTCATCTTTGCTGTTCACGAAAATCATGTCCAGCGGAAGCACGGTATTCTTCATCCAGAAGGCCCTCGTCTCATCCGCCTCGAAGATAAACAGCATCCCTTGATTCTCCGTGAGCTTGTCGCGATACATCAGCCCAAGCTGGCGCTTTGACTCATCCTGCGCGAGTTCAACGTCGATTGCGGAGAGAAAATCCTGTTTTCCGGTCTGGAAACGAACTTCACCCTGTTTCACAAATTCGTACACCCCCGTCTGCGTCGTTGTGGTTGATGGCTGTGTGATAGGTGCGGGCTTGTTGGATGGCTGATATGTCAGGACCGCGATCAGCGCAAGGATGAGAACAACGGTGCCGGTGACGGCGGCGATGGATTTTGTATTCCTCTTCTGCGGGCGTGGAGCCTCAGCCGGCTTCTGTTTCTTACTCATGAAGTTTGTTTCCTGTCGGAGAGTTATTGCGTTTCTAGTTCTTGAAGAGGCCCTTCAGGGCATCCTGGAGCCCCTTCTTCTTTGCCTGATCGATGCGGGCGTCGAGTTCCTTCTTTTTCCCGTCGAGCAAAGAAAGGTTTTGATTCACCAGAGACTCATAGGAACGCAGCGGCGACAGCGCGTCCTCCTTCTTCTGGTTAAAGATCTTGTCAAATTCCGCCCTCTTGTCCGCGATGACCTGGTTCACCTTCGCGCGGATATCGTTCTGCAGCCGGGCGAGCTCATCGCCGATGACCTTTTTTGTCCGGGCTGCCAGCTGGTCGTCAAGGTCGGTGCTGAGTGCCACATTGAGCGGGCCACCGGTGTTCCACATGCGAAGCCCCACATTGAAACCGGTAATTGAGGCGAGAACCTCGCGTGTGATTCGCTCAACATCATTTTGAGGCGCCCGGTCGAAGACGAGCGAAAGATCATGGAACACCAGCTTTAAATTTGCATCAAATTGGTCACCGGGCACCGAGGCATCAGCGGAGGCATTGATCCTTGTCTTTGTAATTCGGGAAGGGACAAAATCGGCCTGGCCGAAGGCGATGTCGGTCTCCGGGATGTCCGATGCGGTTACCTTATACTTGTCGATGGGGATGTCGGGCCTGCGGTCAAAGGATGCGTCGATCGTAAAGCTGCCGCCCCCCGCCTTTGAGCCGGCAAGCGCGATCGTGAGAGGAAGTCCGGTCAGGCGCTGGTTGGCGGAAACGTTCTTGACCTCCCCCTTCGCGTAGAAATATTCCGGGTTCTGATTCTTGTCCTCACCTCCCGAAATGGCGATCTTCTTTATCCACCACTTTGGGTAGGACTGCTCGACAGGAAATGATATGTCCTGTCCCTTGAAGCGGGGCGGCTTTTCGTTGGCTGGTTTTGAAGTATATTTTGGAATGTTCGTGCGTGCAAAATCAGCGTACGATATGTACGTGTTCACCTTCTGAAGAATCTCTCTTCCCAGCAAAAGCTTCGCGATTCCCTGAGTGCTGAGATCCGGAAGCCGGGCAAGCCGCTTCACTGTTTCATAATCAGCTTTCGCGAGGTCATCGATGGCGCCCGCAGAAGCGTAAAGACGATTGATTTGGTCGGTGACGGCTGTGCGGCGATTCTTGAAGGTCTCGTTGAGATCCATCAGCCCCTTGTATGCATTGTTCGCGTTGCCGAGAGCGGCCGTGATGCTTTCAACAGTCTTGAGTTCGTTGACATTGATGGCCACGATGTTCGATCGAATTTCAGATATCCGTTGCTTTGATTTCTCAATATCGTTCAATGTCGATTGCCATTGCTGGCTTGCCTCCTGCACCCGGCGTTTCAGCGTATCGATGTATTGAACGGATCGAAGATTCTGTACGTTCAGAAGGCTATCGATCTTTAGTTCCTTGCGAATCTTGCTGATATCGAACACCGGAGCTTTTTGAGCTTCGTTCGTCAGAGAGGCGGTTGCGCCCGAAAGGAGTGACGGTTCACTTGGCTTCGGTGGTGGTTTCGGCAGTGATCCGTCGGTGGAGCGCTTCGTCCCCAGCACGAGCCCATTCACCTCCATTGTTTCGATGATGTACTTTCCTCGCAGCAATTGCCCAAAGTTCAGAGCGAACCGGACATTGCCCGTCTCAAAAACGTTCTTCCATCGATCATGCGCATTTGCCACCTGAAGGCGCGAGAATTCAATCGCGATGGGTGACAAGGAAACCCTGAGATTATCGATCTCGACCTTTGCACCCACAACGGCCTCGCCGGTCGATTCGAGACCGGACTCGACCCAGCGATCTATAAACAGATAGACAACGAGGCAGAGAACAACAAGAGGAATGAATATGAAGTATACAAATTTCTTGCGCATGTCTATGATGCTAGATTTTTGATTCTGTCATACCACTGCACAAGGGTGCTCTTGCTGATCACCCGATAGATTTTCCACTTCTCGATTCTTGTATGGAGATGCGCTCGGTAGGCGAGCACAAATTGTCTCATGCCAAAATAGACAGGAAGAAAGAAAACGAGACTGATCAGCAGGCTTCCTAAGACAACCGTGTTGTTGAAACGCGTCAATGGTACGATGGGGGCATTGTACAGGCTGGCCCAGAGTGCCCGCAACGCAGAAATGTCGGCGAGAAAGAAGTATCCGACCGCATGAATGAGTGGATCGAACAGATATGCGATGAGGGCAAAAAGCGTAGCCGAGAGAAGTGCCGCGCTGAGATTGACGTCAAGGACCAGGATAATCAGCCAGAGGATTAGACCCTGGAGAGTCAGGAACGGCATGAATCCGACCATCGAGCCAAGAGCAAAGCCCCCCGCAATCTGCCGTGGGGTTTGGCCCGCGCGGAGAATCTGGATAAAGTTTTTGACGATTTGGAGCCAGAACATGGCTAGGCGGAAACCGGAGGTTAATTGGTGAATGGTGACTCTGGTGAAAGATACGGGAAGGTGGGGAGGGATTCAAGACGTGCTGGTGGAGGAACGTTGAATTCTCAACAAGAGTAGACCGGTCGGGTATTGCGAGAAATGCAGAGGAAACTTGAGAGGTCTTACAAGCTTAGTAGAAAGAATCAGGCTGAACGGAGAGCATTGACAATGTTCAGCCGTGCCGCGCGCACGGAGGGGAGAAATCCGCCGATGAGTCCCATCAAAAGGGAAAAAAGAAGGGAGGAGACGATAATTGTTGGGGAAAGGGCGAAGGAGAATGCAAGTTCTGAGAACGAGCTGAAATTGAGTGTCGAAATAGTGAAAAACTGAAGCGTGGACGCGAAAAGGAGGCCCACTCCGCCACCGATCAACGACAGCAGAAGTGATTCGGTTAGGAACGCTGCCAGCACACTTCGACGGCGGAACCCGAGTGCGCGCAGTGTTCCCACCTCGACGGTCCGGTTCGCCACCGCCGCATACATGGTGATCATTGCTCCGATGGTCGCCCCTGCGCTGAAGATCACCGTGATGAAAATCCCGAGGATCCTGATGAATCCCGCCATGAGTTCCGACTGTTCCTCGAAAAACCGCTTCTCCGTTTTCGCTTCGAACTGTTGCAGTCTCGGTTCTTTGTCGAATGCCGCGGTAAATTCCTTAAACGCCTCCGGCCGGTCAAGACGGAAGGTGAGCGTCGAATACGCGTTGCGATTGAATGCGTCGAGCAACTGATCTGTGTCGCCCCACATCTCGGAGTCAAAGCCACTTCCGTCTGAATCGAAAATGCCTACAACGGTCCAGTTGTCCCCCGCGAAGCGCACAATATCGCCGATCTTCGAACCGGCAAAATGCTTCTCGATCGCCGCTCCGGTGATGAGTTCACGGGCTCCCCACTTGAACATACGCCCCTCTTTGAGGCGGACCTGCGGCCTGAGGGTGAATGCCTGAGCCGAAACCCCGCGTACCGTGACGTTGCTGAGACCTCCATCCACCTTGTTGAGATTGATGACGACAACCGGTTCGCCGGAAGCGATGGGTTTTCCATCGGCTGTTTTCGCAATGTGCGGAAGAGTTAGTATGACATTTGCCGTTTCCCTGTCGATGATGCTCGAGATCTCTCCATTGGCAGCCTTTCGTGCGACGAGAACATTCTCATCCGAACCGGTTGCAATGAGAGTTTTCTGAACTCCATACGCCATCATCAGCACGGCCGAGAAAACAAACACGACAAGAGCGATGCCAAGAACCGTAATACCGGTCGTCAATCGGCGGGTTCCCAGATTGCGGAGAGTATATTTGAGAGGGATCTTCACTTATTCTTTGCCCACCAAGAATGAGAGCGCTTAGCCAACATGTCGCAGCCCGTCAACGATTTTCGTTGTCAATGCCCGCTGGATGGGGAAAATCGACGCAACAACACCAACGACGAGAGCCGAAGAGGCAGCCAGAATCACCGTAATTGGCTCGATATTAAAGATCGGGAAAAACCCTTTTGGTACCGCGGCAGCAAACCCCGCGACAAAGGGGAAGGTGAAGAACAAACCAAGCCCGCCTCCGAGTACAGAGATGAGCATCGACTCCCCAAGGATCAATCCAACAAGATGTCCGGCTGAAAATCCGAGAGTCTTGAACACGGCGTACTCACGGGTCCGCTCACGGGCGGACATGATCATTGTGTTGCCGACCACGAGCATGATGATGCCGATGATGACGAAGGACATGAAATTCATTGCCGTGATGATGGCACTAGCCGCCGCAACGAATCCCTGCTGGAAAGCGCGTTCGGTCTCTGTTTTTGTTTCCGCGCGCGAATTCTTAAAGAGGCCATCAATCTGATCTGAGATAGTCGCCGACTGTGCCGGGTTGGCAATCTGGACGACATACCATCCCACCTCCCCGGCACGACCTGGCGAATCTTTCTTCATCTGTTCGTCAAGATATTGCCAGTGGAAGAACATCTGCGTTGCATCGGTGGTCTTGTCGCGCGGCTTGTAGATACCACGAACGACAAACCGCCAAGTGCCGGGATAGATATCCCCCTCAATCTGGATGATATCGCCGAGCTTGAAGCCGTACTGTTTCGCCAGATCAGCACCCACAACGCATGAATTGCGTTCGCGCTTGAAACTCTGAAGCTGTTCCGAGTCGAGCAGAAACTCTGGATAGACATCAAAGAGGGTCTCCGGGTCGACCGCCATCCGGGCGAAGAACTGGTTCTTGTCGATATAAACGCCCTGAAACCAATTCAAATACGTGACCTGTTCGACGCCGGGAAGTTTCGCGACTTGATCCCGGTATGAATAGGGAAGAGGAAAAATGAATGAAACAGCCTGCCGTGTAATAAGGCGGTTTGCGGCTGAGCCCTCCACGCCGGCATACCATGCGGTGACCACCGTACGGAGTAAGCCAAAGGCCATTACGGCAATGGCAATCGCAAGGATTGTCAGTGTGCTCCGGAGCTTGTGGCGCAGAGCATTTTTGAATATGAGTTTGAAGACTTTCATCGTCTAGTCTTGCCGGAACTCCCCTTTATCAAGATGCCGGATGATGTGTGCTTTTTCAGCCGCCCTGGGGTCGTGTGTTACCATCACAATCGTTTTCTTGAATTCCCTGTTCAGCCGGTCCAGCAGCGTGAGAATCTCGTCTGCCGATTGCTTATCGAGATCGCCCGTCGGTTCGTCGGCAACCAGGATTGTCGGATCGGTGGTAATGGCACGCGCAATTGCCACGCGCTGTTCCTGTCCGCCCGAAAGCTGTTTCGGGTAGTGGCGCATCCTGTCATTCAATCCCACAACCGTCAGCGCGGTTTCCACGTGTTGTCGCCGTTCCTGCTTTGAGAGTGACGTAAGCAACAGTGGCAGCTCGACGTTCTCATACGCCGTAAGGACAGGAATAAGATTGTAGAATTGAAAGATGAAGCCGACGTTTGAAGCACGCCATTTTGCGAGCCGCGATTCGTTCAACGTCGCAATATCCGTTCCGGAGACGTTGATGCTTCCTTTGTTCGGTCGATCGATGCCGGCGATGAGATTCAAAAGCGTTGTTTTGCCCGATCCGGACGGGCCCATCAGCGCGAGGAATTCACCAGAAGGCACATCGAAAGAGATGTTATTGAGAACGGGGATTTCGAAGCTATCCCGCCAATATGATTTTGAAACGCCCTGTACCCGAATAATTGGATCCATATTCTCTTTCCTGTCCGTCTGACTCTTTCGAACGTGGAGTTATCGAATTTTTATGCGAGAACCGTTGCCGATCTGCTCCGTCACATTGGTAATAACCTTGTCGCCTGAAGACACGCCCTGCGTCACCTCCACGAGTGCGCCAAATTCCCTGCCAACAACGATTGGTGTTTCGACAGCCTGGTTCTCGTGAACAGCATACACCACCTTCTTGCCGCCCCGCGTCGCAACTGCCGTGAGCGGAACCGTCAACATCGGTTTCGCCGACAACGCAGCGACATCCGCGGCTTTCGTGAGAAACAGAACCTTGGCACTCATCTCGGGGAGCACTTTGCTGTCATATGATTTAAAACCAACCTTTACCATAACGGTCGCTTTCGCGCGGTCTGCTGTCGGGACAACTTTGGCGACATATCCCTGGTAGCGAACGGCGGGGTACGCGTCCAGCGTAATTTCGCATGGTTGATCGGGAACAATCCGCTCGATGTTGGATTCCGAAACATCCGCCTCAACCTGGAGAGAACCCATGTCCGCAATCGTTACCACCGCCGACTTGGAGCTTGCGCTTGCGGCCATCGGGGCGACCATTTCACCGACATCAGCATTCTTTGTGAGAACAGTACCATCAAAGGGCGCACGGATAAGCGTGTTTTCGAGGGCCACCTCGGCTCCGACAACGGTGGCTTTCGCCATATCGATGGACGCGAGGACCCGTTGGTACCGTGCTTCCGCCGCGTCATAATCTGACTGCATCGACACACCGCTCTGCAGAAGTTTTTTCTGGCGATCGAGCCACTGTGTGGCATCTTTCAGATCGGCCTCGTTCACCTGGAGGTTGGCCCGCGCCTGTGCGAGAGAAGCCTTCATATCGGTGTCTTCAATGCGAGCGAGCACCTGCCCCCTTTTCACCCGATCCCCCTCAACGACACTAAGGTACTCCAGTCGGCCGGTAGCCTTCGACGCAACAGCAGCTTTTCGTTGTGCGACGACGTAGCCGCTCGCGGTGAGGACTGCGTTTGCCTGGGAAGGGGATGAGAGCGAGGCTGCGGTGAGTTGAACCTCTATAGCAGACTCGAACGAACGTGATAAGAGGATATAACCAAGAACAATTATCAGAATAGCAATGCTTGGAAAGACGATAACCCTGAGCGAGGACCGTGGTCCACGCGACTGAGGCTCCTCATCTTGTGAGCGATTAATGCGTAAGCCGGAGAGGTCGGCGTTCTTATTTTCCATGATTTCGGATTCGAAGAATTGAAGGTGCTGGGTGCGCAGATGATACGGGAGAATCCTGTTACTTGTTTCAAAACAATATCCTGGCATACGTAGTTCCGGGAGTAGCGGACACAAATCCCGCTTCGCTCTGCAGGTCGGAACAGTCGTTGCCAGAGGGTGGTAGTGCTTAAAGGTGTTTGATTTTCCGGCTGAGCATCTCGGTGGTCTTCAGAATACGCGCTCTCCGCGTCTCTTCTTTCTTTGCGCTCTCGATCCATCGCACATACTCCTTTTGATGGGTGTATGAGAGCGATCCAAAGAACTCACCCAGCTTCTTGTTCCTGGCAAATGTCGCGCGTGAACTCCGGCGCTTCATCAAAATACATTTCAATACGCTTGCCGGCATCGAGCGCGGGTGTTCCCATCTGGGCCCTGACGATTATTCTCTGTACATCCAAGCAGTGTCCGTCGACTGCATCGTATCAGTATATCCACCGAGAATCAAGACCGCGCCGTTGTTGAGTAACGAAGCAGTACCATAGTAGTACGCTTCGTCCAAGTCAGCGATTGTCCGGAAATGTTTCATGAGAAAATCGAAAACCTCGACCGTCTTGCTGCCGCCGCAGATCAGGATATTGCCGCCGGCAAGCTGGACGACCGCAGAGGGAAACTTAAACCGCTGACTCTCCATAGACTGAATAGGAGTGAACTTCTCTGATTTCCAGTCATAGATTTCAGCGGTGCTATACTTTCCCTGCCAGTCATGCTCGTCAGATCCGCCAAGGATTAATGTGTGACCATCCTTGAGCAAGATTGCAGCATGCTTGTAGCGGGGGAGCTTCATTGCTCCGGCGGGAGTAAAGGTCCCGGTAGCTGGATCGTACACTTCCCCTGACGAGAGAACTGTGTGGGCGCTTGATCCTCCAAGCACAAGAACCTTGCCGTCGGGTAGGAGCGTAGCCGTGTGCGCCAACCGCGGGGTGGTCATCGAACCCGTGGTGGAAAATTGATTCGTCGCCGGATGAAATAAATCGGCGGAGGCAGTCGCAACCACGTCCCCGCCGCCGACGATGAGCACATCACCGGTCGGTAGAAGCGTTGCGGTCGAACCACCACGCTCAACCGACATGTTTCCAACCGCTATGAAAGTCTGTGAAGAGGGCTCATACAGTTCGGCGCTTGCAGTCATTCCCTTCTCAGTGAAGCCTCCGGCGATCAACACTCTGCCGTTGGGAAGCAGCGTTGCGGTGTGTCCGGCGCGGCGAGCGTTCATATCGCCAGTCCGCAAAAACGATTCCGTTTTTGGATCAAACAACTCCGCGGTGAGAGAATAAATCTGGCTGTGCCCATCGGGACCCTTCTTGAATCCTCCGGCAATGAGAACCCTGCCATCCCGAAGAACCGTTGCGCTGTGGCTTGCCCTGATCTCGTGCATCGCCTGTATTCTTGAGAGCACGTGGCTATGCTGACCCGCGGAAAGATTGCAGGACTGAAAGAAGCAAATAATCGGGAAGAGCATTGTGAAGGAAAGAGACACAAACGCTCTGATGAAGAATGGAGTTTTCATATACTGAAAGCTTTCAAAAGTACACTCATGCGGGAATATTGCCCGTCCGGCAAAAAAACTTCTTTGACATCGTTTCCCGCACCATGAGTTTAACACCGCGAAGGGAGAGATTGATTCCCTGGGACAGCGCATCTGGTTTTACGACCTTCGCAGAAATGGCAAACCACCAAACCAGCAAAACGAGTATTTTCAGGAGGCTTTTACCGATTCGGCGGAATTCTGCGCCCTTGTGCGCCTCTGTTCGTCCAGCGACCAGCGTCCGCCGCCGACAAGAAAAAGGCAGATCAAGCCGAGAAGCATCGACCAATCAACACGGGCTTCATGAGCCATCTTCCAGAATCCCTCATGAAGCAACATGGGAATTTTCGTGGTTGCTATGGCGACGAGGATGTTGATGGTAAGCGGAACCACGGCGAGACGTGTGAAGAGGCCGAAAAGAAGAAGCGCTCCGCATAGAATCTCAACAACTCCAACAAAGGGAGCCATAATCTCCGGTGCCGGGATGCCGATCTTGATAAACCGGCCTACGCCTAACGCATCCTGGAATAGAAATTTCTGAATCCCCTCCGCAAGAAAAACACTCCCGACCATCAGGCGCACGAGGAAAACGGGCGCAGTATCCCATGATGTTTTCATTTCATCTCCTTCATCTATGGCGTGAATAATCCGAGATCGTTGATGCCCCCCGGGAATCGACAAGCAACAAATTCATGACTCTTAGGGTGACTCGACCACAACAGCACATCTCCATCATCTGAAAACCACGCGTTGTGGCTGAGCGTTCCCCGGGCGGCGCTTAGCATTCAGCTACCAGCCAAAAGCTGACCGCTGAAAGCTGAATGCTGACCGCTATTCCCAGCCTCTCGTTGCATCACTCCTGAAAAACAAACACCTTATACGGAACAATACTAAGCTGCGACTCGTATCCACAAAGAGTACCCTCACACCAAAACAATGTCCTATTTTGACCGACACCCCAATCAATTTCGCCTTGCGTTCGGAATTTTCACAGGGTATCTCTGCGTCCTCGCCGCTATTACGTTCTACCAGATCGCGACCAGGCCAACCGACGAGAATCTTTTTGCCAACCCGCAATCCAATCTCTACGTTACGAAAAACATTCCGGCAACCCTGGTAACAGGGAAGAGGGGTCCGACCGACAACGAAATACGTCTTGGTGATCTGATCGTTGCGGTCGACAGGATGTCTGTTGCGGATCAGGACGTGCTGCAGAAGGAGCTTGCGCGGACGCCAGACTCCACAGCAGAGATCACTGTCGTTCGGTTTAAGACAGGCGACAAGAGGGTGTATCGTGTTACCAAACATCAACTAACGGAAGGGATCGTTCGCGACCTCGGACCGACAGCCAGGGTCATCGATGTAACCGCTGGTGGTGCCTCTGATCGTGCCGGCATGAATGTCGGCGATCTGATACTCCGGATCAACGGCCAGAATTTCAAGAACTCCACCGACGCAGATCGTATCCTGGCCGAAGGGCAGATAGGCAAGGATCTCGTGTACGATGTGCTGCGGGACAACGAAGTGCTGTCGCTCCACGTGATAATTGCCGCGATCGGTGTCGCATTTCCAGTACTTGTCTCAACGCTGTCAGGTCTTGTGTTCTTTGCGATCGGAGTCTTTCTCGGGCTTGTCAGACCGCGGTATATTGCGGCGAGACTGATCAGCCTCGCCTTTGTAGCGTTCGGGTTCTTTATCATCGTGGTCCTGATCCGCCGCGGGTACATTCTATCGACGTTTGATGTCGTGCGAAACATCACGATGGTCGTTGTCCTCTACTTTGCAATCCCGCTCTTGATCCATGCGTCGCACTATTTCCCGAAGGAGCGCCCGGAGCTTCTTGCGCGCAAATGGATACGGTGGGTTGCGTACGCACTTGCCTTGGTTTGCATCGCCGCCCCGATGACTCTTGGAGATTCGGCATTCTTTGGAGGGCTCATCCTCCTCGTTGTTTATGCTCTCGTTATCAGGCTTGCATTTCGAAAACAGGCAAGCGATGAATATAAACGCCTCAACAGCGTTGTAAGGAATACTTCTCTTATCGCTGCCGGGGCATCCCTTCTCTGCGCGGTCTTCCTCGTGTATCGTTATCAGAGCTCGGACCTCGGGTACATTACGTTGCCCCTGATTCTCATTCCCCTCGGTCATCTCTATGCCATTGGCCGATACCGTCTGATGGGGCTCGACCTGCGCATCCGGCGAAATGTACAATACATCCTCGTCACATCGCTCTGGATCGCCATCGTCGGTTTCGTGGCGTTCAGGATTTTGTTTTGGCTCCAGGGAACGCAGCTTCCCATTCCCAATATTCATCTGACAGCAACATCGGTGGAGGTGCTCGACGCACCGCTCCAGCCGGAGCAACGGATATGGCTGGAGAAGGGGATCCTCATGCTCCTGTCGGTTCTCGTCGTGTCCGCTGGCTGGAAAGTCGCCCGGCGCGGTCAAAACCTCATTGATACACTATACTTCCGCTCACGGTACGACTATCGGCGGGCTGCTAACGAGCTGGCAGAAGTGATGGCGACGAAGCTGAGCATGGTTGAACTTGCACGGGGGATGGTCGAGAAACTCTCCGGATTGCTGCAGCTCAAACGCGTCGGCGTGTTGTTCTTCCGGGACGAATGTGCCTGCTGTTGCCAGGAAGTGCACGGCTTCGACGGGACGGCATGGGCAGAATTCTGTGTCAAGCACGACCGGGAACTGACGAACGAACTCCTAAAGCTGGAAGGCGAATCAAGCGTCGGTGCTCTCCCCGAGGGACTTCGAAGCGAGTTTCGAAAGAACGGCTTCCTCTATGTCGCTACCATCCGGTCGAAGGAGAAGCTCGTCGGTGCATTGCTCGTCGGCGAAAAGCGATCAGAAGCAACGTTTCAACAAGAGGATCTCGATTTCCTGGAGGTAGTCGCAAAACAGGCCTCCGTTGCAATTGAAAACGCATTTCTGTATGAAGCGCTCGCCGAGCAGGAGCGGCTGAAGCATGAACTGGCCATTGCGCGAAAGATCCAGCTTGCATCCCTGCCGCAAATGACGCCGGAGATCAAAGGACTTGATATTGCCGGAGCGTCTCATCCAGCGCTTGAGGTAGGAGGAGATTATTTCGATTATCTCAACGGGAAGGCGGATAAGATCACCATTATCGTCGGGGATGTCAGCGGAAAGGGAACGTCTGCCGCACTGTATATGTCGAAGGTCCAGGGTATCCTTCGATCCCTCAACGCCTTCGACCTCTCGCCGAAGGAACTGTTCGTTCGGACGAACAAGCTCCTCTGCCACGATCTCGAGAAAAGTTCATTTGTGACAGCAATTACCGGAGCATTCGAGCCGCAGGCGCGAAAACTTGTGTTGGCCCGTGCCGGCCATTTGCCGCTGTACCACTACGTTGCCCAAACACAGAAGGTTGAAGTTGTAACCCCGAAGGGGTTGGGCCTTGGACTTGAGTCCACAGATCTTTTTGCTTCCGAGCTGGAAGAACGAGTCATGTTCTATCAGCCCAATGATGTCTTCGTATTCGCCAGCGATGGCGTAACGGAGGCTGAAGATGAATCAGGCGGACAGCTTGGGGAGGAAGGCCTGGTACGCGTGATCGCGCAGCATGCCGGCGAGGATGCAAACAGTATTCTCAATCAAATTATGGAAGCAGTGAAGGATTTTTGCCACGGCGGGGAGCAACACGACGATCAAACGGTGGTTATCGTAAAAGCTCGTTGAACAATCCGGCAGCTGAGTCAGATCCGCTCGCACTCCTGTGATCGTATCCATCCGACCTTTCCATCCGCAAGAACGATCTTCACCCAATCGCCCACCGAGTCACTCAGCTTTACCTTCAATCCCTCGTGGATGACAAACGCATCCAGGCT
>Ga0187870_1001818_pt1 | contig 18523 bp, 16 predicted proteins | sample June2016WEW_13_1_3_FD_132974 | JGI IMG/M metagenome (GOLD analysis project Ga0187870, IMG submission 132974) | Peatland microbial communities from SPRUCE experiment site at the Marcell Experimental Forest, Minnesota, USA - June2016WEW_13_150 | ecosystem: Environmental > Terrestrial > Soil >... | reverse complement strand
GCAGTTGCGAAAAAGCCGCTTGATCTGGCCGGGTGTGGCGTTTGTGGCGATGTCGAAGTCCTTGGGGGTTCGCGCCAGGAGCAGATCGCGGACACATCCCCCTACCAGGTAGGCGATGAAGCCGTTTACATGGAGTCGGTAGAGCGTGGCCAGGGCGTTCGGGCTCACCTGCTTTCGTGATATACGGTGTTCCTTCCGGGGAATGATTAGGGGTTCCACGCTCTTCACCATAGCACACCCGGTCGAAAAAGGAAACGTTCGGACTACTCGATTACTCATGCGTTAACACACCGGAACTTTAATCAGGAGTTGTGAAGGCCATCAAAAATATGGTACCGTGAGAGAGATTCAGGTCTCTTACCCGGGGCCTCGTCGTAAGAATATGAGTAGGGAGGAGCAAGATGAAAAAGTTCATTTCTCTCGCGGTGATTGTCTGTGTTCTTATCCCGGTCGCCGGTTTCGGCGCTTCCGACACGCTCACGAGGGCTTTGGGCCACATCACTTCCGTACAGGAGGAGAACGGGGCCTGGTCGAGGCTGCGGGGTGAATTCCCCCCTGAGGCCGAACCGACGTGCTGGGCCGTGAAGGTCCTCTCCATGAGGCGTGGTCAGGGCCCGGCCGTGGAGAAAGGGGTCGCCTTCCTGCTAAAGGACCAGAAGCCGGACGGGAGTTGGAACGATAACACGGCCCACACGGCGTTTGCCATACTCGGCCTCACGCAGGCGCAGAGAGGCGGCGAGGCGGTCAAAAAGGGCATCGCCTACCTGAGAGGCGTCCAGGACGGACAAGGGGGATTCAGGAGGATAGGCCGGGAGGGTGCGCCCGTCACGGTCTACACGGCGGTCGTGGTCGATGCCTTTAAAGCGGCAGGTTTGGCTGGTGAGGACCCTGCGGTGGAGAGGGCCGTGTCGTGGCTGAAGTCGTGCCGGAACAGTGACGGCGGCTACGGCATGTCGAAGGGCTCACCCTCTGTCGCCCTCGGCACCGCCTGGTCCATAAGGGCCCTTCGCGCAATCGGCGTGGACGCGCAGGCGCCTGAGGTGAGGAATGGCGTCGCGTGCCTCCTGACAATGCAGGCCCCTTCGGGCGGTTTTTCCATGAGCCGCGGTCTGCCCGAGGACCCGGAGATTACCGCCTACGCCATAATGGGCCTCAACGGGCTGCCCGCAGCGTTGGACGCGGTGGCGAGGGCAGCGGCCTACCTGGGCAGGGCGCAGCACGAGGATGGCGCCTTCACGAGCGCCGCTCCCATCCAGTTCAACCACCAGCCCAAGAAGAACACGCAGACGACCCTGTTTGTTGCCTGGGCCCTGGCTGAGATCGAATAGCCCGCCCGCCGCGCGAACGCTCGAGGGATACGTGGGGTTGTTGAGTTGATGGGCGATGCCCGCTGCGAGCTTCCCTATGAACGACATCTTCGCTTCCTGCATCAGCTTGGCCCTCATCTTCACCCTATCCGTTGTTTCTTCTATGGTACGTCGTCACCGTTGACCCAGCCATTTACGTTTGGCATACCAGCGATAGAGGAGATAGGCCTGGACGAACTGGGAGATATTCATTGACCACCAGACCCAGGCCGCTCCAAAGCCAAGTATGACCACAAACAGATAGGCCAGAGGTATCCTGACAACCCATATGCATAAGGCGACACGGACGAGGACATTCCTCGTATCACCGGCCCCGCTCAATCCGCCGCCGAGAATTGCGCCCCACGCCATGAAAGGCTCACTGATCATGGCGATGTAAAGATACCGGACGCTTTCCCTGACCACAAGGGGATTGTTTGAGAGGACCGAGGCGATCCACCGGGCGTTGAGGATGATGATGACCACGAGGAGGGTCACCAGAATGACCCCTATGAGGGCGGTGACGAGTCCGCTCCGGTAGGCTTCTTCATGCCTTTCTTCGCCAAGGAGGTTCCCCACAATCACCGCATTGGCCATATTGAAGGCGAAAGCGGGCAGATAGATGGCGGACTCGATGCGGAGGCCGGCCGTCAGGGCCGCGAGGATCTCGACCCTGTTTTCCGGCAGCTCGCTGATAATGAGGAAAAGGGCGATGCCGCCTAACTGCCAGAGTACCTGGAGCGCGGCCATGGGCCACCCGATATCCGCGATCCGTCTGACCGTGCTTCTTGAGAAAGCCCGGATGCCCGTCATAAGGCTTCGCACGCGGGACAGATTAATGAGACTTCCGATACATGCGCTTGACGCCGTCGCAAGGGCTATCCCTCTGAAACCCAAGGGGGTGTAGAAGACGAAAAAAATGTTGAGCCCTATATTGATGAAACAGACAGCGGCCATGATTCTGAGGGAAACCCTGATCCTGTCGCAGGACCTGAGTATCCCGTTACCGTTTATCAGCATGTACTCGAAGAGGAGGCCGGCCGAGTAGATCCGGATGAGGGGTATGCAGAAGGGCTTGAGCTGGGCGGGGATATTGAGCAGCTTTATCAGAAGGGGCGCGAAAACAATGCCCACAACCATGGTCAGCATGCCTGCTGCCGCTGTTGCAACGAGGGACGAGAAAATCGCTGCGGTCAACCGGTCCTTGTCGTTCGACGAATGGAGACGGGAGACAACGGATACCGCACCGACGGTCAGGGCATTGGCAATAACGATGAGCATGAAGTAGAGCTGAATGACAAAGCCGTAGGCGGCTTGAACGTCCTTCCCCACCCTGCCCGCCACATAGACATCCGTCACACCGATGAGGAACTCGAACAGCATGATGAGCGTCATCGGCCAGGCTACGTGCCAGCTCCGTGAAACAAAACAGTTGATGTGTGCCGCGTTGAATCTGCTCAACAAGGAAGCACCTTTCCCCGTTTACGCGATGCGCGTTGCCCGCAAGTCTCGCCCCGACGAGTCATCCCCGCAAAAAAACACACACAGCGAAGGCGACCACCTGAAAAAAGCTGCCCCTTATGATGTTATGGTAAAACCATCTTCCCGGGCGCTGATAAACCCGTCGCTTTTCAACCCGGCAAGGACTTTTTGCACCCTCTCTTGAGACTCCCCGAGCATCTCGGCCAATGCTGCTTCCGACACGGTGTTTTTGCGCAAGAGCACTTTCAGGACGGCGCTCCGGACCTGCCTGTCCGAACCTTCAAACGGGGACTGCCGCCGGTATCCGGTGCTTTTTCTATGGACCTTCTCTCCTGCGCCCTTTAACATTGAGCCGTAATCCATGAGCGCGTAGTACCACTTCCTCGGGTCGGCCCTGTCGAGTGACCTGTCGAGGAGCGGAGCGATCTCCCGGTCAGCCACATGCCCCTTATCCGCAAAGAACACATGGATGAAAACGGTACGGATGTTTGTCTCGATGAAGACTACCGGCATGTTGAAGGCGAAGGCTGCTATGGCAGACGCGCTTGTCCTGCCGATACCCGGCAATGTGAGAAGGAGATCGACGGAAGGCGGGAGTTTCCCATGGAATTCCTCGGTGATCCTGGCCGCTGCCCTCTTCAGCGATAATGCCCTCCGGTTGTAGCCCAGACCCTGCCAGGCAAGGAGGACCCGATCGAAAGGCGCAGCGGCCAAAGACGGGAAATCGGGGAACAGATTGATGAAGTCCTCATACTTTCCCAGAACCCGCTCTACCTGGGTCTGCTGCAGCATCATCTCGGAGACCAGAATGCGGTAAGGGTCCCGGGTGAGCCGCCAGGGCAGGCAGCGGCCATGTTTATGGTAGTGGTCGTAAATGAGGTCCCGGAATGCTTCCACATCGGGAATAGCCGGCACGGAGGTAGTCGTGGACATGCGCTGTACGATGCCTTTCACCCTACAGTATAAGGTTATACGGGGAGCGAATGCAAACCCCGCCACCACAACCGGGAGTGACAAAAAGGCATCCTCGGAAAAATGACGATGGGCGTCCCGGACCCGTCCACCACTTCTTCTTGAAATGGTGCGTCCCTCCTAGTTCCCATGAATACCCTGTTTCTCACGGAAAGCCTGAATATGGTTGTTGCAATCTTGCGGTATTTCTCTGATAGGAACTACGTCTTCTTGGAGAGACGGTGGGGACGTTGTTTTCCGGTGTGATATACTTCTCAGAGCTAGGCGCAGTAAACCAACGACCCATCCAAATGTGGGTGGTGGGTGGTCGGGGGTTTTTATGGGTTAGCAGCCTTTTGTGACCCGAGATCGGCCTTTCCGTCTATTTTGTCTTGCTCAACCGTCACATTTACCTGACAACCCAAGACAGTCAGTAAGGCAAGCATCTGATCGACGGATTTTTCATAATATGTTTGATCCAACAGTCTGTAGAACTGGCTGGCTGATGTGCCGAGTCGTCTGATAATTTCTCGACGAGATAATCTGCTTTCTTTCAAACGTTTTTGGACCTCCAGGGTAAGGCGGTAAAGTAAAATGTCCCGCATGTAATTCGGGTCCCTGTTGTATTCGAGAACCTCGTCAACGTGAACGCTGTCCTCTCGACCATCGTCAAGACTGTACGTAAATGCCTCATTCCCCAGCTCTGGATCCACAAAGGCTTTTTTGATACGATTCTGAGCCTCTGGCTTGAGCCGCAACAACATAAATGGAAACAGCAGCGTTTTGCCGTCGACAACCAATTCAAACGCCTTTTTTCGATTGTTCGGAGATACTTTATCGATCTTCATAAATGGCCCTCCGACAAAAGCTCCTTTAAAAGCCTCATAACCCTTCCTGTTGCCCGGCCCTTCATCGCTTTCCAGTTCTCTACATCCCATTTCACTACGAACTCTCCATCCTGGAACACGTGAACATGTCTTCCATGATCACCCTTCCAAGTTATAAAGATAAAACCCCCTCGCGCGATCTTACCCACGACATCCCCGGATATCGTTTATTCCTTCACAACAATATGTTACCATACGTGGTAACGTTTTGTCAATAGGCCCAAGAATTTATCTTAAATATTTGTTACCATGAAAGCCACCGGCAAAGCGGGAAACGAGGGGATTATGACCAGGACTCTCCTGTGGCCCGTTTCCTGGGAGTGAGCACCTCTCTGGTCAGCCGGATGGCTAATATGGAGATAGCCGATCTTGATTCTTACATCGAAAGTTCACTTTGTACCGACGTCCCCTAAGTGCCCCCGGAATTACGTTTCCCCCTGTTTCCCCATTGACATTTGTTTTTTCAGTATAAGAGTATAAGTATGATCTGCCAAAGCGAGACCGTCCGTGACATTGGCGGCCGACACCATCCTGATCATGCCTTCCCTCGATGTGGGAGCGTTGTAATTATGAGGACGGCACTTTTCCTTCTCCTCACATGCTTGGTTTTATTATTCCCGTCAATGGGACGATCTCAAACCCCCACCGTGGTCCAGCATGTCGATATAAATCTCGCTGAGACCAATACTCAAACTCCGGGCAACGGACCATTTTATATCATAGGTCGTACCGTGCCGTTGCCTAATGTTACCGGTGCCGGCAACTCTATAGTAGTGGCCGTGTTCAGCAGCTCCGGCTCCAGCACCATACCGACGGTCACCGATGATAAGAGCAACACCTATACCCGGATAACGCATCGATGGGACTCTGTCAACTATGTCGACATGACCGTCTTCGCTGCCCTGAATATCACAGGGGGGGCGAGGACAATAACCGTAAACTGGCCTACCGGGTATAATACCAATACCACGGCTGTAAAGGCTACCGAGTTCAATAATGTTACGGCTGTCGATGTTCATACTACGGCTGAAACGGACGGCACGACCATCACGGGTGGCTCAGTCACACCTACCGTCGCTAATGACTTGCTTTACATGGTGGGCTGGCAGGATGCCTCGACATCGGTCTTTGCACCGGGCAGCCTCTTCGCCCTCGTCACGCAAAGCAACATAACGTGGCAATTCATTCCATGCTCCACGCAGGGCGTTGATGGAAGTTTCGCTCTATACGGGCAGTACGGTTCGACCTCGGCCATCGCCCCGGAAGTCAGGGTCAGCGGGACAACGAATTACAATTATCTCACGACTACCCTTGCACTCAAAACCGGCACGCAAGGCACCGCCCCGGGCCCCGGTATCCGGGTGGTCGGGGTGCAGCACGTCTATCCCGGTCCGACCGGCGTTCCGAAGAGCATCGCCACGCAGTTCGTTACGCATGGCAATCTCCAGGTGTGTTTGGTCTCTAGCGGAAGTACCAATAGCGTCAGCATCTCAAGTGCCGGCGTAAATGCGGCCAACTGGACGTCACGGGTCACGGCCACCACTTCGAACGGCGGGGCATTCGCATCACAAATACTCGACTCGGTCAATACCACTCCCGGCACTCAGACCTTGAATGTGACGATAGGCAGCACCAGCGAGAGTTTCATGTTCATGTTTCTGGACATTGCAGGAGCGGCTGCATCGCCTTACGACAAAAGCGCGACCACAGACAACGGCATGTCCGGCAGCACGACCTCTTTCACGGCCGGCAGCATAACGCCGGGTGCCGCGAATGAATTACTGGTAAATGTTACCGGGATTTATGCACAAACTGCGACAACTCTGCAAGGAGGCACGGGATACAATGGTCTTTGCAGCGTGGAGACGCCGGTATCAGGAGAAATGGCAACCCTGCAAGATTATTCCGAATCAGACGATAATGATGCCTTTGGAATAATCTATGCCACTTCTGCTGCTTCCCATAGCTTTATATACAACATTGATGAAATGGATAACTATGCAACAGGAGCTACTTATTTCTGTAGTGCTACGGTTGCATACAAAAGCACGGCAGGAACAACACCGACAGCACCACCCACTACGCCGCCGACCGTCCCTGCCAACGTAAAGGCAACCGTTGTCTCATCGAGCCAGATCAATCTTGCATGGACCGCTTCTACGGATAGCGCGGGCGTCGCGGGCTACACAATTTATCGAAATGGCGCAGAGGTGGGAACTGCCGTCGGTACGTCCTATAATGACACGGGACTCTCTCCCGATACCACGTATACCTATACGGTATCCGCCTATGATGCATCGGGTAATCAATCGGCCCAATCGACCCCGGTATCGGCAACCACACCAAAGGCTTCTGCCAGGCGGAGAAGATGAGCAACCGGGTCGGCTCGCCGGTCGATCGGATTTTCCTGGTCGACGATCTCAGGGCAGTCGCGGGAAGATGAGTCGAGGAGGGACATGAATCTGCCCGGGTACCGGCTGCATCAACCGGCCGGAGACGAAGCAGGCGTGTGGTCCGTATGGGGTAATTGGCGCGTCACCTTTAGATTTGAAGAAGAGCATGCGATTGTGGTCGATTACCGGGACTATCACTAAAGGAGGCAGATATGCGTAAGAGAAGACCGACCCATCCCGGAGAAGTTCTTCTGGAAGACGTGATAAAACCCCTGGGAATTACCATTACCGAGGTTGCAAAAGACCTGGGGGTTTCCCGCAAGACCCTGTCCGAGATCATTAATGGCAGGTGCGCCCTGAGCCCTGAAATAGCTGTACGCATCGGAAAGGCAACGAGCACATCTCCCGGGAGCTGGCTTGCCATGCAGAGCACACTAGACCTGTGGAAAGCGATGCTGAAGGAGCCAAAAGACGTGACCAAATTTCAACAATCGGTTGCGGCGCACCGGTAAGGTGTAGGCTCAGGAAGTCCCTAGGCTCAGCCCTTGAGGGGCTGTTGCCCGAAAGGTATCGACAACCGACTAAGGGTAACTGGACGAATAGCCGGTGAAGGGGGTATAATTATGGATTACAGAGGATATATGGGTGCATTTGCAGGACGAGGCATCCTTGACCTAAGCGTACCGGAGCGCATTCAGCTTGCTCAAGACATCTGGGACAGCGTTGCCGAGGTGCCTGAGGCTCTGATCCTGGCCGACGAGGAAAAGGTCGAAATTGATCGTTGGCTCGATGCTTATCACAAAGACCCCGGTACGGGATCTCCCTGGTCGGTAGTGCGAGAGCGCATCAAAAGCCGCGCATGACTCGCCAACTCATAATCCGACCGGAGGCTGAAGCAGACATCGCAGAAGCCTTTAGCTGGTATGAGGCTCGCGTCTCCGGACTTGGTTCGGAATTCTTGCGTGTTCCGGACGCTGCCTTCAACTCAATCCTCAGAAATCACGACGTTTATCCCGAGGTCCATAGAAACGTTCGTCGCGCACTGACTAGAAGATTCCCGTTTGCCGTCTTTTTCGTAGTTGAAGAGACTCGGATAGTCGTTCTTTCTGCATTCCATGTGAAGCGGAACCCTCAGGAATGGGAAAAGAGAGTGTAATAGTTTCGAGCCGGTCATTGCAGCCGACCGGTAACATTCGCGGTCAATATGCGGGGGTCGATGGGGGACATCAGGGCAAACGCATCTGGAAACCGGGAGTCATGTGGGGTCAGGTTTTGCAATCACACTTTCCCTTTTTTTTTCAAGAAGTACGACGAGGGGGACGCTGTTCCGGAAAGCACTGGCCCTGCGGCAAACTTCAGGGGGGCAATCGAACATCCCGGTCGCCGATTTCGGAATTCATCGGAATGCCACAATACTCTTTTCCCCTGCGCGCGCAGGATAAACCCGAAGGGGGAATCCGTGAGAAAGAGAAAGGCATCGTTGACAGAGAAGGAAGAACCGATATAGAGTACACAAAGACCGGCGTCGCCTGACGGCTGCGACGGGAGCGGCTGTTTTTATCGCATCGGGTGGCGGGATTCGTCTGGAACGGATGGCCGGTTTCGATCATAACGCACGGCCGGTTCCTCGGAATACGGCGGGAATGCTTTGGAACGATCAGCGATACTTCACATTCTAAACAACTCATTCGGCATTCAGTCCTTTCGTCACGGCCAATGGGAGATTATTTCGTCGGTTTTGAGCAAACAGGATACGCTGGCCGTAATGCCGACAGGCGGAGGAAAATCCCTTTGCTATCAACTTCCCTCCCTCTGCCGGAAGGGAATTACATTGGTGATAACGCCTCTCATTTCACTCATGCGCGATCAAGTGGCGGCTTTGAAGGCAAAGGGCATCCCTTGCGGCTGCATTAATTCCAGTCAAGACACGACCGAAAACCGACGGGTTTTCCGCGAGCTTAAGGCAAGCGATTCATTCCTGCTCTATCTTTCTCCCGAACGACTTCAGAAACCCGGTTTTGAGCACTGGGTGAAAACTGCTCCTATCTCTCTGTTTGCCATTGATGAAGCACATTGTGTATCTCAGTGGGGGCACGATTTCAGGCCCGATTACGGCAAGCTCAATTTGCTTCGCACATTACGCTCAGACGTTCCCATTCTTGCCACCACGGCCACAGCTACGCCGCAGGTTTTGAAAGACATCGCTAAGCAACTGGCGTTGAAGGAACCAAGGCGGCATGTCTACGGCTTCTATCGCCCCAATTTATATTACCAGGTGGAGTACTGCGCTGACGAGACAGAGAAAATGACCCTTGTCCGGGAAGCGTTGGACCGGACACCTCAGGGAAGGATCATCATTTATGCAGGAACACGAAAACAATGTGAGAATCTACATAGCGAACTGTGCACGAAGTACCCCGGCGTTGATTACTATCACGCGGGGCTTTCAAGCGAAGAGCGAGACTCCATACAAGACAAATACGACAAAGGCGCCGTCAGAATACTGGTGGCCACAAATGCCTTCGGCATGGGTGTAGATAGCCCGGATGTGAGACTCATCGTCCACTATCAGATGCCGGCGAATCTTGACTCGTACTACCAGGAAGTGGGGCGAGCAGGCCGGGACGGAGAACACTCTACTTGTCTTCTCTTATATGCAAAGAAAGATCGCGGGCTTCAGTCGTTTTTCATACGTGACAGCAATGCCCCGGTTGAAATCAAAAACGCACGTTGGAAATCTCTGGATGCCATCATTCAATACGCCGAAGGGGGTGAATGTCGGCACTCTGGAATTCTCACATACTTCAAAGATGTCGATCGGATTCAGTCCTGCGGCCATTGCGACGTATGTGACCCCGGCTCCTCGAGAAGAGTTCCGCATACCTTCATGGCTCCCACAAAAACACCTACCCGGAAGGGAAAACCAAAGGAGAAAAAACCCCGGATCGAGAGCATTGCAACTCCATTGAGTGCTCAAGAATCCGCGAGGATGAGGGCCATCAAAGACTGGCGACTTGAATATGCGAGGAGACTGGACATGCCGGCCTTCCTGGTCTTTAGCAACCGAACATTGGAAGACCTGGCCAGAAAGGCCCCCGGAACCTTAGCCGAGTTGGAAGAAGTATATGGACTGGGCCCTCAGAAGATCGAAATGTTCGGGAAAGAACTGCTCGAGATCCTCTGTAGAGTAGTCTAAAGCTGACCGGCAGGACATTGCCGGCTCTAAAAGCCATAACAAAGAATTCAACATGCAAAATTACTTTTCGTCCCTCGGTCTCTTTAGGCGGCGGGCTTGGTGCGGCGGCGTTCGAGATCGTCCAGTATCTGCTTGCGCAGTCTGATCGAGAGAGGTGTGATCTCGACCAGCTCATCATCGTTAATGTAAGAGATGCACTCCTCAAGGCTCATTCTTATGGGAGGTGTGAGGATGACCGCGTCATCCGAGCCCGCGGCCCGCATGTTGGTGAGCTTCTTTCCTTTCGCCGGATTGACCACGAGGTCCGTGTCCCGGGAATGCTCCCCGATGATCTGCCCCTCGTACACCTTCTCCCCGGGTCCTAAAAAGAGGCGGCCCCGCTCCTGGAGGTTAAAGAGGGCATAGGCAACGGTGGTGCATTGATTCATGGCAACGAGCACACCCTTCGTCCTGTTCTTGATCTCGCCGGCATACTCACCAAATTGGAGAAAGACGTAGTTCATGACGCCCATTCCCCGCGTATCGGTGAGGAATTCCGAACGGAAACCAAGGAGTCCGCGTGTGGGTATCCTGTAGGTGAGCCTGGCCATTCCATTCTTCTGATGCATTTCCAGGAGAGCTCCCCGCCTGCTGCCGAGGTTTTCAATCACCTTGCCCATGTAATTCTCATCCACGTCGACGATCAGCTCTTCATATGGCTCAAGCTTCCTGCCGTCAACTTCTTTGAATATCACCTGGGGTCTGGTCACCTGGAACTCGTACCCTTCCCTTCGCATCTTTTCGATAAGGATCGAAAGGTGAAGCTCGCCTCTTCCCGAGACCTTGTATCCTTGCGCGTCTCCGAGCTCCTCGACGCCAAGGGCCACGTCTGACAGGGTTTCCCTGAAAAGTCTCTCCCTTAAGTGTCTGGAGGTCACGAACCTGCCTTCTTTGCCGTAGAACGGCGAATCATTAGGCACGAAGTTCATGGAGACCGTCGGCGGGTCGACCGTGATGCCGGCAAGCGGTCTGGGGTCCTGGGGGTCCGTGAGGGTCTCGCCTATGGTAATCGATTCCATCCCTGCTACCGCCACTATCTCACCCACGCCCGCCTCATCCGTCTCGGCCTTCTCAGTCCCCTTAAACCGGTAGATCTTGGTTATCCTTGCGGCCCGGGGCGTGGTCCCCGGCGTTGCGACAACGACTTCCTTATCTATATGGATCAGGCCCGAGGTGATCTTTCCGATAGCGAGCCTGCCCAAAAAGGGGGAGTAGTTGAGTGAGCTGACAAGCATCTGGAGGGGACCCTCAGGGTCTCCCTGAGGCGCCGGGATCGCATCGACGATCATCTCGAACAGGGGCATCATGGAACCCGACCTTATCCTGTGGTCGAGCGTCGAGAAGCCCTCCTTCGCAGAAGTGAAGATCACGGGGAAATCGAGGATACGGTCCGGCGCATCGAGCTTCACGAAGAGGTCGAACACCTCGTTTACCACGCTGTCGCAGCGGGCCGCCGGTTTGTCGATCTTATTTATCACCACGATCACGGGCAGGTCTAAGGCCAGCGCCTTCTTGAGGACAAAATAGGTCTGCGGCATGGGGCCTTCGGCGGCGTCGACGAGCAGCAGCACCCCGTCCGCCATCTTCAGCACCCTCTCGACCTGCCCACCGAAATCCGCATGTCCCGGTGTGTCGATAATGTTGATTAAATGGCCTTTATACAGAAAAGAACCGTTTTTCGAGGTGATGGTGATGCCCCGCTCCCTCTCCAGGTCCATTGAGTCCATAAGACGCTCTTCGACAACCTGGTTGTTCCGGAAAAGGCCGCTCTGCTTGAATAATTGATCGACGAGCGTCGTCTTGCCGTGGTCCACATGAGCGATAATTGCAATATTCCGTATTTTCTCTTGTTTCATTGTCCCTCTGACCCATTCAGTTTACGCGGCGGAAGGGGTGCGAGATTTTAGTATACACGAAAAGGGGGGGTAAATCAACCGGCCGGGGAAGCACACGGGGTCTGCCCTTGACAGAGGGCAATTCCGGAGCCTACCAGGGAAGGGCTCCAGGGAATGTTGGTTCAAACTCAACTTTTCGAGATAGCAATCCAACTGGGATGCCCTTCGCCATCGGCCGCGCCGCTGACAAAGGCCCTCACTTAAACACTGATACCAATTCTATCTGTTCGTGGTCAAGCACAAAAAAAACTCTGGATATCCGACATAAACCTCGAGGATATCGCGAGGTCAACCGAATGGGGCCTGCCTAAAAAAGACGACCAGCAAGCTTTTTTATGTCAACCTGTGTTATCAATAATTAATGGGCCCCGGCGGCCCGGGAGACTACTCCTCCCATTTCAGGTAAAAAGGAGCATATTGATGAAGGATAGCGAATCGTCGGTGCTGGAAAAAGATTCTCTCTCCATACTGAGGTCTGCCCTCGACAGGCTTGATTCCGGCTTCAGGGACTTGCCGTCCCTGGCATCGCAGCCCCAGGACGCCCCGGCTATCCAAAAAGTACTTCTCGAAGCTGCCGACCGTCCCCCGGACAATTATCCCTACTTCCATCCTCTTTATGCCGGCCAGATGCTTAAGCCGCCGCATCCCGTGGCGAGGCTCGCCTACGCCCTTGCCATGTGGATCAATCCCAACAACCATGCCCTTGATGGAGGACGGGCCAGCTCTGCCATGGAAAAGCACGCAGTGGCAGAGATCGCCCGGATGATCGGGTGGGATACGCATCTCGGCCACCTGTGCGGCGGGGGAACTATGGCGAACCTCGAGGCCTTGTGGGTAGCAGGCCAGCTTCGTCCGGGTTCCACGGTAGTAGCCTCTCAGCAGGCACACTATACCCACAGCCGGATCAGCGCAGTGCTCAAGCTGCCATTCGCTTCTATGCCCTGTGATCGCTTCGGCCGCATGGATATGGGGGCGCTTGAGCTTCGCCTGAAAAAAGGCGACGTTGGCGCTGTCGTTGCCACCATCGGCACTACTGCCACGGGCTCCATCGACCCCTTGCCCGAGCTGCTCGAGCTGCGGGACCGCTATGGCTTCCGCCTCCATGCCGATGCGGCGTACGGTGGATATTTCTGCCTGGCCGACAACCTCTCTGCTGCGGCGCGTCGCACCTATGACCGCCTGTTCGAGGTGGATTCCATCGTAATTGACCCTCATAAGCACGGTCTACAGCCCTACGGCTGCGGCTGCGTGCTATTTCGCGATCCCGCAGTGGGCCGTTTCTACAAGCATGATTCGCCATATACCTATTTCAGCTCGAAGGATCTTCATCTGGGTGAGATCAGCCTTGAATGCTCCCGCCCGGGGGCAGCCGCCGTTGCCCTTTGGGCGACACAGAGATTGCTCCCCCTGACCAAGGGCGGGGAGTTTGCTCAAGGCCTTCAGAAATGCCGGTCGGCAGCCATGGCCCTGCACGAGAAACTCGTGGCTGACGGGCGGGTGATGACACCGTTTTCTCCGGAGCTTGACATCGTTGTCTGGGCACTTGGCGCACCGAAAGTAAGTCAATCGTCCGAGATGGCGAGGCGGGTGTTTACCGAAGCCGGCGACCACAACCTGCACCTGGCGCTCGCCGAGCTGCCCCTCGAATTCTACGGTCTTGACGACAGAAAGGTGGAAAAGGACAAACCGACGATTACCTGCCTCCGTTCCGTGCTCATGAAACCGGACCACCTGGAGTGGATTGACCGCATATGGCATATCCTGGATCACGTGACCGGAGCGGTTTGAAGGAGCGGGTAAATCTATAGACTAAAGGAGTGTGTGCGATGGATCGCGTTCTGTCGGTGACAAACCACAAGGGTGGCGTAGGAAAGACCACAACGGCCGTGAACATAGCCTACGCCTTCGCCGAAGCAGGGAAGGAAGTGCTCCTCATCGATCTCGACCCGCAGGGCAGCGCCACGGTGCACCTCGGGGTACGGGACGACGGAAGCGGGCTTCTCTACGCCATGCAGAACGCCGTGGCCCTACCCGTCGTACCGACCGGGGTAGAGAGGCTGGCCCTCGTGCCGGCGGGGCCGCTCTTTGCCGAGGCGAGGCAGAGGTTCAGCGGCGTCCTCGCAACCGAGCTCCTGTCCCGGTGCTTTTCGAGGACTGAAGGGCCGTGGGACCTCGCGATCGTCGACTGCCCGCCCAGCTTGGACATGCTCACGCTGAACGCACTGCGGGTGAGCCGCCACGTTGTCATCCCGGTCGAGGCCAACCCTCTGGCTCTCGGGAGCCTGCGACAGACGGTCGAGACCATCGCGTCGGCGCGCAAGGATAACCGCGCCCCCGAGCTGCTGGCCATCATCGTCTGCCGCTCCCATCCCAGGCACCGGATACACAGAGAGGTGATGAGCGAGATCGAGAAGACCTTCCCGGGTAAGGTAGCTCCGGTGGTCCGGGAGAGCGTCGCCCTGGCGGAGGCGCCCGGTCTTGGTCTGCCGGTGGCACTGTATGCGCCCGATTCGTCGGGTGCAGCCGATTACCGGGCGGTTGCGCGATGGCTATGGGCCGGACTCTTTTCCCCTCAAAGCCAGCCAGGGCGACGACCGTAGATGAACGGTCGTCCCTCGTCCATCGCCGAAAGGCAAAGGCCCCGCTTTCGCGGGGCCTTTGCCTTTCTGTGTGGTTGGGGCGGGAAGCGTATCTTTAGTTTCCCGCCCTTATTAAGATGATATCTCCATCCTGAACGACGTACTGCTTTCCTTCGAGCCGCCAGACGCCCGCCTTCTTGCAGGCGGGGAAGTCGCCATAGCGGATAAAATCCGTGTACGCCACCGTTTCCGCGCGGATAAATTTCTCGGACAGGTCCGTGTGAATCGCGGCTGCCGCCTCCTGGGCGGTCATGCTTCTACGGATAGGCCAGGCCCGGCATTCGTCTTCCCCGACGGTGAGAAATGAGATGAGCCCGAGCGTCTCGTACGCAAGACGTATCAGGCGGCCCCTGAGCGACTCGGCGAGGCCATATTCCTCCATGAAGGCGGCGCGGTCCTCCGGCGCCATCATGACGAACTCCGCTTCGAGCCGCGCACATGCAGCGACTACGGGCGCCGCATCCGACAAAGCCAGCCTGATGTCAGCGCTAATAACCTCTGCGCGGCTCATCATATCCTCCGAACAGTTCACTACCGCCATGAGAGGCTTCTGGGAGAGGAACTGAAAGCCCCTGAGCGCCTTTGCGTCAGACTGCGGAAGAACCAGCGTGCTGAGAGGCAATCCCTTATCGAGGTGCGCCAGACAGTGCGACAGCATGGCCTTTTCCTGCTCCAGCACGGTCCCGTCCTTTCTGCCGGATTGTTTCTTGATCCGGTCAAGACGGTTTTCGATCTGCACCATGTCGTCGAGAATGAATTCGGCGAGGAGGCCGTGAAATTCGGCAGCAGGTTTGGCGGGCAAGGCGTCGTCGAAATTCTTGAGCACTACCAGAAAGGCGTCGCTCAGCCGCATCTGCTGGAGTTGTTTCGCCGGTATGGCCTCGTTCTTCATGTCGCCCTCGCGGATCGAGTCTATATCACAGAGCTCGATGCGGCCGTACACGGTCTTTTTCGGATGAAAGACGGCAGAGAGCCTATCCACGCGCTCGTCCGGCACATCGACAATGGCCACATTCGACCTGCTCGGACCGCTGTCGGCTGCGATCCCGCTCATAGCCTTGAACAGGGTCGTCTTGCCGCATGCAGGGCTGCCAATAATCGAGAGGTGCATCTATTCCGTCTCCTTGTTCCCGGGGCGTCGAGACTGTAGAGAATAGCTCAATTGCCCTCGAAAAACAAGACCGGAAAGACTTGTTTTCTCGCCTGAATCGCCTTATAGTATGGGCTGTTTGAGGCCGGTTCATCACACAACAGCCAACACCCGAACATCGAAGGCGCCCCGCATCGGGTAAAGGACGCCCCAATCGGCGCGGGTAGAAGGAATAAGGAGGAAGAGGGTGACAGATAACGGAAACACTAAGATAGACGCCCAGGAGCCTAGTATCCTTGGAGAAATGAGCCGGCCCGCAGCGATGGCGGCCCTGCCCGAGTTTTGTGACTTTGTCGCGTCGATTGAAAGGCAGGAGGGCTTCAAAGACGAAAGGATAACGCAGGTAGAGTCCGCCCTCAAGGCGGCCCTTGAGAACGTCGTCACCAGGGCGTACGGGAGCAGGAGCGGAGAAATCAAGATTACGTGCAGGCACGACCCATGGGGAAAGCTGCTCATCGTCATTACCGACACCGGCGAACCCGTCAACATACTCCTCGCCGACGTTGTTTTTGCAGGCGAAGAGCCCAGCGACGACGAGCGGATGAGGGCGTCGGCGCGGCTTTTAAAGAGGACGATCGACAACATCGAATACAAGAGGGTAGAGCAGGAAAACACGCTCTCCCTTTTCGTCTCCGGCGAGTTGAGCGGGAAGCGGTGAGGGACGAGCCATATTGCAGCAGAGAGAGTAATGGTATAGAATAGTAGTGCCGGCCCGGCATGGAAAAATGGAGATCATAGAAGAAATCCTTCTCAATGCGACAAGGGTGCGCGTCATACGGGGAGACATCACCGAGGCGCCGGTAGACGCCATCGTCAATGCGGCCAATTCCCATCTGCAGCACGGTGGCGGCGTAGCGGGCGCTATAGTGCGGAAAGGCGGCAGCATCATACAAGAGGAAAGCGACCGGATAGGCTACGTACCTGTTGGAGAGAGCGTGGTCACCACGGCCGGCAGGCTTCCGGCACACTACGTGATGCATACGGTAGGACCCCGCTGGGGAGAAGGCGATGAAGAGGTGAAGCTTCGGTCAGCCGTGAGGAACACGTTGGAGCTTGCCGAGAAGGAAGGGTTTGCGACCATTGCGATGCCTGCCATAAGCGCCGGCATCTTCGGCTTTCCGAAAGATCGCTGTAGCCGCATCATCCTCCATGAAATCGCCGAGTTCGCTCCCCGGGCGAGGAGAGTCAAAGGGGTTGACCTCTATCTTATGGACCCGGAGATAATCGGTTTGTTTGCACAAGAGCTGTCACGGATAAGAGAGGTCTGAAACAGCCATGTGCGGCATATTCGGCATATTTAACCACCGTGAGGCCTCCAACCTCGTATACCTGGGGCTCCATGCTCTCCAGCACAGGGGACAGGAAAGCGCGGGTATAGTGAGCACCGACGGCGCCACCATGTACATGCGCCGGGAAATGGGTCTTGTCTCCGATATATTCGACGAGGAGGGGCTGCAGGAGGTCAAGGGGCACGCGGCCATAGGACATGTGCGGTATTCGACTGCGGGATCGAGTTCCCTCAAGAACGCTCAGCCCTTTGTCGTCGAGTATTCGAAAGGCGCCCTCGCAATAGCCCACAACGGGAACCTCACCAACGCAAAGATCGTTCGGGACGAGCTGCAGAATTACGGGTCTATCTTCCAGTCAACAATGGACACGGAGGTGATCGTCCACCTCATCGCCCTCTCCCATGAGAATTTGACCCTTGACAGGCTCATCAGCGCCCTGCGGAGGGTCGAAGGTTCCTATTCGCTGCTGCTTCTCACCGACAAGGAGATGATCGCCGTCCGTGATCCCTACGGCTTCAGGCCTTTGGTCCTCGGAAAGTTGAAGGACTCCTATGCAGTCTCCAGCGAGACGTGCGCTTTCGACCTGATCGAGGCGGACTACCTGCGAGAGGTGGAGCCGGGAGAGGTGATTCACATCTCGAAAGACGGCATCCGTTCTTATTCCCCGTTTAAGAAGGTGGAGCCGCGCCGCTGCATCTTTGAATATATCTACTTCGCCCGGCCGGACAGCCAGGTATACGGCCGGACCGTGTACGGCGTGAGGAAGGCCTTCGGGAGAGAGCTTGCAAGGGAAAGGGGCGTCGAAGCGGACATGGTGATCCCCATACCCGACTCAGGCATAAGCGCCGCCATCGGTTATTCTCAGGCCTCGGGCATTCCTTTTGAAATGGGCCTTATGAGAAACCATTACATAGGCAGGACGTTCATCGAGCCAAAGGAGTCGATCCGCCATTTCGGAGTAAAGCTGAAGCTGAATGCCGATCACGAAACGGTGAGGGGGAAGAGGATCGTCGTGGTCGATGACTCGATAGTGAGGGCGACCACGGGCAGGAAGATAATCACCATGCTGCGCCAGCGAGGGGCTAAGGAGATACATTTCAGGGTCACCTCTCCTCCCACCCGCTTTCCCTGTTTTTATGGGATCGACACACCGTCCAGATCGGAGTTGATCGCCTCCTCGCATGAAATAGAGGAGATAAACAGGTATATGACGTCAGACACCCTCGAGTACCTGACCATAGACGGGCTGAAGAGGG
>Ga0187870_1001812_pt1 | contig 18579 bp, 18 predicted proteins | sample June2016WEW_13_1_3_FD_132974 | JGI IMG/M metagenome (GOLD analysis project Ga0187870, IMG submission 132974) | Peatland microbial communities from SPRUCE experiment site at the Marcell Experimental Forest, Minnesota, USA - June2016WEW_13_150 | ecosystem: Environmental > Terrestrial > Soil >... | reverse complement strand
GCTGCCTGGATTATCTTCGCCAAGGGGTCACTGAACTTTGACAGCTACGTGCATCTGGACAGCTGGCTAACCTATGCCAAGGGTAAGAACGTCGATGTCCTCTTCTGGTATATCGATACTTCTAACACATGGCGAGCGCAATGGCAGAAAGTCGCCGCTTTCTAAATTCGGGGACGTTCACGGCTCCTACGGTGACCAGCAGTACAACCTATTCCTATAAGGCCTCCTTCCCCGGTTACAGTCAAGGGTCAGGGAGTTCGGCGGTCAATTGGAAGTCATCTACATCTTCCTGTGTGGCTGTTATAGTGAATCCGAGCATCACAGATACCACGCCGCCCGTAGTGACCATATCGTTCACTCCCGACGGAACTAACGGTTGGTTCAAGACCTCGCCAGTAATAGGTTCAGTATCCGCCACAGATCCTTCGAATGTGGCATCGATTAGCTGCAGCGGAGCCACCCTGAGCGGAGTATCTGGAACACTACCACTGCCACTGGCACCCTGACATTATCGGGTGATGGCACACACAGCGTCAGCTGCACGGCCACCGACGGCGTTGCCAACAGTGGTGCCGCAGCGGGTTCAACAAACACGGCGACAATAAAGAGTGCCCATCTATCCCTGCTTCAGTAACGTCAACATCGACACCGGGGCTGGGCGTTGCATCATCGGGATGGGCGGCAGTCGAAACCCAGGGACCCGAATGAATTAACGATGTGCCATTGGAGTGTCTAAATATCCACGTCTTACCCGCGTCCCGATGACCATGGACATGCCCATGGACCCAACTAACCCAGCCGCACTGTATCTTGGAACCCTTGAGATTACGAGGAGCAAGTTGCGGTGGTCCTTCTAGGTTAGTTTCTGTCCAATTTGAGGCTAACATCCTTCTCCGAGGCTCAAGGCTCAACGACTGACCTTCCGCTATCGGGGTCGCAATGTCCAACGGGGTAGTTGACCTTAGAACGATAATGTTAAGGGGTGGGTTAAGACTGTTGCTCAGCAGGTTGTGCTGTCGATTCCGCCGAAATTGATTGTAGAGAAAAGAGGAAATAAAATTGGCAAGGCTCCTAACCCGGCCTAGATTATCCATCAGGTTACTCTTCGCGGTAGTTATGGTTCTGCCGCTTCTGTTTGTGAATCCTGTTCATGCGAATACGAACGTAACAGCTGCAAGTGATGTTGTCACATGCGGTCCAAGTTCGGTGGCAGCAGGATCCAGCACTATGTGCACCAAAGCGATTGTGTTCGCGCCTGAATATGTGACGAAAAATCTCGCCGGCGCACCCTCTTTGAGCCAGTTAAAGAGCGCCGGATTCACTATGGCCGGCGTGATCGCCTACCAATGGTTCGAATCATACCATTGGGGAAAAGTCTCGAGATGGATTAGCCTCGTCCACAGCGCGGGTCTGACCACATTTGTCAATGTCCGGGGCGACAAGAATAATCCAGCTGGATTAGCAGCGATGGCCAAGCTCGCGGGCGGCACGAAAGCAGATGTAGTGATCCTGGATGAGCCCCTCTCCTGGAGTCATATGAATCTGGCACAATTGCAGTCGACGATCAGTACTCTTGCATCCGCATATCCCACGCTTAGGGTCTTGATAAACGAGTACAGTGCTCCACAAATAGCGAACGCATATGCTTGGACTGCGAAGTATCCGAATGTAAGAGTTGCGACGGACGAGTACGATAACAAGAGGACAATCGACTACGGCATGCACCTTGGTCAGACTTATGCGAAGAGTCCGGCTGCCTGGATTATCTTCGCCAAGGGGTCACTGAACTTTGACAGCTACGTGCATCTGGACAGCTGGCTAACCTATGCCAAGGGCAAGAACATCTATGTCCTCTTCTGGTATATCGATACTTCTAACACATGGCGAGCGCAATGGCAGAAAGTCGCAGCCTACTAATCCCTAGATTTATTCCGAGTCGACATCGCCCTCTAGTTCTAGCCTAGGACTGACAAGTAGAAGTCCTCCAAACGGGTAATTCGGTGATCCCAGCTGAACAGTTTCACCGCTCTATCTCTTGAGCTCAATCCGAAACTCCGTCTCAGGTCGTTGTCTCGAAGAAGACGAAGAATCGCAGATGATATCGCTTGTGAGTCCGTGGGAGGGACGAGAAACCCATTCAGCCCGCTGACTACAGAAGCTGCATTCGCAGGTATAGCTGATGCCACAACAGGTTTGCCTGCCGCCATTGCCTCCAGAATTGAAAGCGAGTGTCCCTCTGATAGGGAGGGCATCACGAATATGTCGGCCATCGCGTAATAGTAATGCATGTAGTCGTAGTTGACCGCTCCGGCAAACTTTACCTTGTCGCCAAGTTGCAGCTTTGTCTTCAGAGCCTGAAGTTCTTCGCGAAGATATCCATCTCCAACAATGACTAATCTGCATGAGTCGAATTGCTTTGCTATGTCGGCCATCGCTTTGATCGCATATTCGAATCCCTTCCGTGGTATCAGGTGTCCCGCTGAGAGGATTACCATTTCGCCATCAGCTATCCCTAACTGCTTTTTCAGAGAACTGAAGTCGACGTCAGGTCTGAATCTCCTTGTGTCAACTGCGTTCGGGATAGCTGCGATTCTAGCGTTTGAAGGAGCAAACTTCACCACCTCTGGCATAACTGCGCTTCCTGCAACGATGATGCCGCGCGCAGTCCTCAAAGCAAAGGCTGTAGCGATTCTTCCCAAAGGCCATCTATATGGAAATTCCAAAATATCCCACCTGTGAATGGTTATTACAAGCGGGGCGATCCTAGGCGTTAGAGCAGCGACCACGCCAGCTGGAGCAAGGAATTGCGCATCGATGACATCAACCTGTGCGCTCCTTATCATGCACTCCAATGACATTCCGACAAAGTTAATTTTATGGTCGATCACGGTGACTGTAAATCTCGCGGCTCGAAGTTGATCGACCAAATCTTTGATGAACGTACCCCGGTCGGGATGCTCTTTCGAAGGGTACTGGTCAGTTACTATTCCGACATGAAGGGTCATGCCGCCTAAGCCCACCTCAGTGACTACTTACACGCGCACTCATGGAACTCCCACTTGTCTCTGGGCCCAATCCAATTGCGCGGAAACGTATCCCGGCCTTCATGAATTTCTCCGCATCATAAATCCTTCTGCCATCGATGAGTACGGGCCGACGCATTCTCCTGACGAAAGTCTCTGGAGGTATTTTCCGGAACTGATTCCATTCGGTCACGATGATACAGCAGTCTGCCTGGTCAATGCATTCGAGCGGATCCTTCGTGTATGCAATCTTGTCCTCAAAGATACTCTGTGCAAGCCTCAAAGCGGCGGGATCACAGGCTATTACGTTCGCTCCTTCAGCGAGAAGGCCCTCAATAATCGAGACGGAGACTGCGTCTCGCATATCGTCAGTGTTAGGTTTGAAAGCCAATCCTAGAACTGCGATTTTCTTTCCCTTTAATGACCCAAGGACATTTCGCGCCAATTGGACAGCTTTCACCCACTGTCCCTTGTTTATTGCTATCGTCGCCCTTAGTAGGGCTGTATCACAACTTAGACTTTCGCTGTACGATACCAAGGCATTGAGATCTTTAGGAAAACACGAGCCTCCCCAGCCGAAGCCTGCATTGAGGAAGCTCGGGCCTACCCTTTCATCCAACCCTATGCCCACAGATATGGTTTGAATATCTGCCCCCGGACTTCTTTCGCAGATGCTTGCGACGGTATTGATGAAACTCACCTTGGTCGCCAAGAACGCGTTGTTTGAATATTTTATCAGCTCAGCGTTTTCGTATGTGGTTTTGACGATTGGGGGTGTCCGCCTACCATGAAACCGTCTACAGAATTCCTCAAGGCTCTTGATTGCCCGCGTGTCTTCGCCACCTATGATGATCCGGTCTGGAAAATACGTATCGCGTATGGCGTTGCCCTCCCTCAGGAACTCCGGATTCGAACACAGGCCGAATTCCCTTCCGCATCTCTTGCCCGATTCTCTTTCCAGGATGGGTTTGACAACGTTGCGAGCCGTGCCGGGGGTCACTGTTGACTTAACTATTACCAATTGATAGTGTCTGATGTTGCGAAGCGTTTGTCCTATAGAGATTGCGGCTTGTTCCACGTTCTTCAGGTCTATGCTCCCGTCTTCGCGACTGGGTGTTCCCACTGCAACGTAAGCGCAAGTTGCTTCAGAGTTTGAAGATGCGGTATCGCTCACCGTAAGTGTGCCGGCTTTGATTGTATCATTAAGAAGTGACCGCAAGTCGGGTTCAAAGAATGGCGACTCGCTTTTTCTGACCTTTTTCAGTTTCTGTGTATCTGGATCTATTCCGATGACTCTATAGCCTCTCTTGGCGATGCAGACTGCTGTCACCAATCCAACGGGACCAAGACCAAAGACCGAGACCACGTCTTCGTGGTTCCTTTTCATTTTTCATTTCTCCACCGTATGAAAAGTAGCCATCCCCTATTTTATGCCTCAATGCTGCTTCGAAAGAGCTAACCGGTGGGATAGCTTTAGGGCCTCCCAGTAGCTTTCAGGGGTGCCGATGTCAAGGCGAATGTCGCCAGGTCCCAATTTGATCGCGTTCACGTTGTGCCCTCCGGTGATCAAGACCTGTATGGCATCAGTGAGTTGAATCTCGCCGTGCTTGTCCGGCTTTGTCGATTCGATAGCTTCGAAGATTGTGTTATTGAAGAGGTAAATCGGCATGATCGCCACATTGGTTGCTGGGCGATTTGGTTTCTCAACCACTTTCCTTACGTGGATTATGCCATCCGCCGTTTCAAAGCCTTCGGCGACACCATATTGTCGGGGATCCTCAACGTTCTGCAGAGTCAAAGTTGCGTCAGCCTGTTTTTCAGCAAAGGTTTTGCTTAGCCTTGTGAGAACCGCTTCGGCTTTGGACTTTATCAGGGTGTCACCAGCGTGAACCAAGAACGGATCCTCCCCGACCAATTGTCTCGCTTGGATTACCGCGTCTCCGAAACCCTTGGGCTCTGGTTGGTTAACCCAGACAATTGTAGAGGTCAGGACCCGCGAGTAAAAGCCTTCGAGTTGGAGGCGTTGGCTGTCTCTGCCCTGGCCACTCAGGCGACGTAGGTATTCGCGGTCTGGAGTGAAATGGTCTTCGATAGCCCTCTTTCCTTTGCCAACGATGAAGTAGAACTGTCTTATGCCAAGGTCGAAAAGCTCTTCGAAGATCTGCTGCACCAAGGGTTTGACGCATAACACGCCGTCCTTACCCGCTGCAAAGACAGGTAACATTTCTTTTGGTTGTTCTTTTGTGGCAGAAAGAAGTCTGGTGCCGAGACCGGCGACAGGAATAAAAGCCTTCTTAATCATCTGCTTATCTTCAACTCTGTACGAACTATGTCGCCATACAGTAAGAAGGTTTGCTAAGAAATGATGCAACATTCGCTGAATTGAGGAGAATTTTGTTGTCCAAGATTCTTTTGACTGGCGGTGGGGGCTTCATCGGAAGCCACCTTGCAGAAGAACTTCTAACACAGGGAGAAGAGGTTACTATAGCGGATGTCGACATAAGCAGAAATGTTTCTCACATCCAGTGCGAGAAAATTCTTGCGGACGTCCGAGACCGACAGACGCTGGCGCAATGCCTCCGACAGAAGGACGTAGTTATTCATCTGGCTGCTGTATCTCGTGTTGAATGGGGACAACAACATCCGCTTGATTGCGTTCAGACCAATGTTTTGGGTACGTTGAACGTTCTGGACGCTATCAAGTCTAGCGGCCTTCACCCTTTATTCGTGTTAGTTTCAAGTCGAGAGGTGTATGGGGAGCCTGGCGTTCAACTTGTTACCGAGGCGCATGGTAAGAACCCAATTTCGATCTATGGAAGCTCTAAGCTTGCTGCTGAGTCATTAACGCGTACTTACGGGCAGCACTTTGAAATTCCTTTTGTCATTGTGCGTTTGTCTAATACCTACGGCTCTCGAAGGGACTTGCCGGGACGAGTGATTCCCCGCTTCATGCAAGCTGCTCTCTCAGCGTCTCCTTTGATAGTCAATGGAGGCGAACAGTGCCTCGACTTTGTGTACATCAAAGATGTTGTTAGAGGCTTTACAACCCTCGTGCGGAGTTTTCTGAATGGAAATAAGGCACCACTCGGACAAGACCTGCATTTTGTGTCAGGAAAGGGTACCAAGGTCATGGAACTTGCACGCCTAATCAAAGACATTTGCAAGTCTGAGTCGAAAATCGATACAAGCGACTTGAGACCTTTTGACGTCCAGAATTTTGTGGGTGATCCATCGAAGACATACAAGCTGCTCGGGATCCGGTTTACTGTCAGTCTCCGCGACGGATTGCTCAGGTATCTTGGGGAGGTTCGAGCATAAGATTTTAGACATTAGGCTTTTGGATTTCTGCTTCGAGCATTTTTGCCGTGTTTTCAGTTGAAAACCTGGCCGAAATCTTTCCTCCAATTTACGGATGGAATCTTTTGCGATTGACGGCAAATGTAACTAAGCATCCACAACGTCAAGCTGAGCGCTTCTTATCATGCCGGTTATACTTCAAGCTATGAATAATTGAAACGAGCCAGATAGGCTGCACGCATGAAAAACGAGATAAGTGGCATTCCGCAACTAGTTCGTGGTAAGTGTCGTGGAACTGCGGATCGTCATCAATCGTGGGACGGATTCTTGAAGGCACATCATTTTCGTATTCTTCCCGCATGCATTCTGTTTCTACTTGCACTTGCGCCAGTTGCTTCTGCACAAGCTACCCTCCTGACTATCCTGGTCATCACCCCAGCAACCGCTTCCCCTGGAGACAGGCTGACCTTTTTCATTGAAACGGACTTTGACGGAACGCCTGTGAACATTCAATTTTACTCCCTTCGTGTCTGGTTTCTTGATGGGAGTCTTATCAAGTTCCAATTCCTGGAAAATATCACCCGGTTCACCCCAGGTCGCATTTTCGGGAATTACACGATTCCAGATAATGCAACTGGGATATATTGGATTACGGCTCGAGGTACATACCAAGGCGTCAATGCGACAGGCTCAGCAGGAGTGACGATTGTTCGGCCTAGCACTGAAGTGCAAGTTCTCAAGAGTCAAGTAGGTAACCTGTCCACGTCAGTGAAGACTCTCAGTAGTGAGGTTGGAGACTTGTCTGCAACATTGAGGTCTCTGAATACGCAGGTCACGATGTTGAACAATGCGTTAATCTACACGATTGCAGCGTGCATGGCATTAGGGGTTCTCGCTATTGTTGTGTCGCTGTTGAGAAGGCGCTATTAACCTTCAGATTGATACGATTGTCAAAGAGATTATGCCTGACTCAAACCATATCGCCAAGCAGGGTCGATGCCTCCTAAACAGCTACATTTTACGCATTGAAAGGGGCCGATTTGGCACGTGTTCTTTTAACAGGCGGCGGAGGTTTCATCGGGAGTCATCTCGAAGCTAGCATAGCTGATACTGAACTCATCAAGAATGTCTCACATATCGAATGCGGCTTGCATAACTCAGATTCCAAATCGGAAAAATGAAATAAACGTCAGCCCGTATGGTCGTGTGGTGCTAAGTGCCGTGTCGAGGATCGCCTACTGCATAATAGTCCACCAGAATCCTCAACAGGTTTCAAGGTTGATTCATAGAATCTACTCAGCAGAGGATCGGTACTACATTCACGTCTTCCCAAGTAAGGGATCTCCGTCCTTTGATTCTTGGCGTCAGATCGGCGAGGAATACGAAGGAAATGTTGCTGTCGTCCAATCCAAAGATAGGGCGCCTCGGAGCCGTTTTGGCCTTGTTCAGGCAAGGCTGGATGGAATGGCTCATTTTCGTGAGTCACCATATGACTACTTCATCACTTTGAGCGGACAGTGCTATCCATTAAAGGTATCACAAAAGATCAAGGAAGAGCTGGGAGTGGGGAACAGGGCCTTCATGGAATACTTCAAGTTACCTTACGAAGGATGGTGGAAAGGCGGTCTAAACAGAATCCATAATCGTTGGTTCTGGATTGGCAATAGCGTCTTTCGTGTTCCCAGGCTTATGAAACGACTACCGCAGAACCTCCAGCCTTACGGCGGATCTGCATGGTTTTGTCTTCCTCGAAAGGTTGTCGACCTCGTTTTACAGTTTGTTTCAGAAGAACCGCGAATAGTCAGCTTCTATAGGCATTCGCATATCCCTGTTGAAATGTTCTTTCAAACTATTGTAATGAATTCACCGTTGAAGGACTATGTTGTGAATGAGGACAAATGGTACATCGACTGGAGCAGAGAGAGAGATGGGCATCCTCCGATCTTGACTGTTGCGGACATTCCGACCCTGATGGCCTCAGGAAAACTGTTTGCACGGAAATTCGATCTCACTGTGGATACCGCGGTTCTGGATTTTATCGATGAGAAGATGCTTAGTGGGAAGTGAGTACCGATGAAATTTCCAATTCAAGCATCGTAGCGGTTTTTTCTATAGAAAACCGCTCCGCGATTGTTCTGCCCATATTGGGCTTGAACCTTCTGCGATTCGCTTGAAATTCAGATATGCCTTCGGCTATGCCGTGCGCCGTATTTTCCTTTAGATACAGCGCCACGGGCGCTCGCCCGAGGATATATCTGTGTGCCGGGATGTCAGAAACTATGAGGGGTCTATTCATGGCTAGACATTCGAGGACTTTGGTCGGAATTTGGTATTGCCACCATGGGTGGATGGGCAGGGGTGAAATCCCAACATCGGATGCTGCGATGTAGGAAGGAACATTCGAATACGCTACGGGGCCAAAGAACTGGACACTGTCATCGAGAGATTTTGTCCGCACGTATCGCTGCAGGAAAGCTTTAGCCGGACCGTCGCCGAGTAAGGCAAGCGTCGCTTTGACCCCTCTTCTTTTCTTCAATATTATGAAGGCGTCGACCAACTCCACTAATCCGCGACTTTTAGTAAGCGACCCGTGATAGAGAACCCTCAGTCGTCCAGTAGAGCCAAACTTTTTGCGCAGGCTATTGACCTCGGCAGCATTCACATGGCGGGGGTCAAAGAGATGGAAGTCCAAAGCTGAAGGCCATTCTCCCACCTTCTCTTTAGGAATACGAAGCTGCGACATGTAGAAATTGCTCATCATCGGCGACAGGAAAAGAATTCGGTCGAAAACTCGCGCCGCCAGCATTATTGAAATCTTATAGATCCCATGAATCATGAATCTTCGAACAAGCCAGCCCGTGTCAACTGGGTTCGTAGGGACTCTTAGTATAAGGGCCGGTAAAGGGTCCAACTTACGCATGATAATTAGGATGGGAAAAACAATAGGAAGAGCGTAAACATGAAAAATGATTGCGTCGAAGCGCTTAAATGAGCGAACTACCTTCCAAAATGCGAACAGCTGAAAGACAAGCAAAGACAGAAGTGGCGTATCTCTTCGCACCGTCAGTGATTCGAGAACTAGAGACTTTACTGGCGATTTTCGCGTGGATGAGTTGAACTTCTTTGGCAAAATGCATTTGACATCGTGTCCTCTCGTGGCGAGTGCTCCCAGCTGGTTGATGTCCGATTCAACAACCAGATCACGACCCAATATGGTGGTCCCTGACATGATGACTAGAACTCGTAATCTCTTCCTTGTGGAGCGGGCTCTGTTTCTCCTCAAAGGACATCTAGCATCTTCCTCATGTGGAGAAGTCATAAACATCTTATGTTACTCTTCAATCTGTGGAAAAGGAGAGATTGTCTTCGTTGGGTAAGCTTGTCATGTCTAACCGGCAACTGTTCGTACTTGCAATATTCGCTCTTCTTCCAACTGCGTCTGTTGCAGCCTCTTATTTTTCCGCAAGAAATCTCCTGCTAACAATATTTGTTCTCCTGGGAATGTTCGCCTTCGCCAGCGTGCGACGCGCTACTAGCGACCGAGTTTATCTCGTGCTGCTCAGCTCGCTCAGTATATCCCTTCTACTTGCTACCTCTTTCGTATCACGAAATCTCTCAGGTTATGACATACACCAAGAATACTACATCTTCTCACAAACGGCTGCTCAGGGCTGGCACCCAGAAACCCAGCTCGTATACAACTCTGTTTTGAGCATAAGCATACTTCCTACAGTTCTATATACGGTGACCGGACTTGACGGAGTCTGGCTATTCAAGACAATATTCCCCTTACTATATTCAGTCGTTCCGGTCCTGCTGTATGGGCTCTACAGAAAGTTCCTATCATCTCAAGCCGCCTTCCTCTCAGTCTTTCTGTTCATGTCGTATCCGACTTCCTATATCCAGATAACGACGTTGGGTAGGCAGGAAATTGCCGAGCTGATGCTGGCAGCCCTCCTGTTGGTCTCGTGCACTCCAAGCCTACGCGCGACCCTCGCGGGAAAGCTCATGACGGGAATATTAACGGTCGGCCTCGTCACGTCGCATTACTCGCTGGCCTTCATCTACCTTCTACTTCTGGTACTTTCACTGGTGTTGGCCAAAGGTACGCGAAGGATCACTCCGCTCTGTTCGCCGAGCATGTTTGGTTTTTCAATATTGATTGTATTATCATGGTATCTTCTGGTCTCAGGCGGGACTGCGTTGGCCGAGCTGACGGGCTTGATTGCTATCGTCGGGACGGGTATGATACGAGACCTCTTCAACCCACTCTCCAGACCTTCGGTGGTGGTAGAGGCTCTGAGTTTCTCAGGAGTATCTGGCGTGCTTCACCTGGCGAACAGAGTCATACAATATCTTGTCCAATTCCTCCTCCTTATTGGCTTCGTAATCTTCTCCGTTGCGGCTCCCAAGAATGCCTCGGCAAGAACATTATTCTCGTCTATGATCGTAGCAATGGTATTACTCCTGTCATCTGTCGCCTTACCGTTCTTCGCGTTCGGGCTGAATTTTTCTCGTATATATCAAATTGCGCTGCTCTTCATCGCGCCCTGTTTTGTCTACGGGCTGGACGGTGTGGCATCTTGGCTGCGCAGGAATTCACAGTCTATTCGTGTTCCGTCGGTCGGGGTACACATTTCTCGACGTCGATTATTGGCTGCAATACTCTTGACTACATATTTTCTGTTTGTCGGGGGATGGGTTTGGGCAGTTGCTATGGATTCGCCCACATCTACCGTTCTTGATTGGCAACGAATGGCCGATTCGAAAAACCTTCAATTGAAGGTAGCGTATGTTGCTGAATACACCGTCGCCGAGGACATCCAAGCGGCCCAGTGGCTTAAGTACCACGCTTCGAGCACGCGCTCGGTTTGCGCTGACTTCGTGTCAAGCGATCACGTCCTCAATTCGTACGGTAGTTTCGCAAAATATTTGCCCCAAATCCCAGCGGAATGCACGTACACGAACGACTATGTTTACTTGAGCGTATTCAACACAGTCAACGGAACGGCGACGCAGCAAGACGCCCGGACGTCAGCCATTGTTACATGGAAAGTTTCTGATATCTCCGCAACGCTTGGAACAATGAATGTGATTTACTCTGGTGGTGCCGTAGTATACCTCGGACCATGAGTCTCCTCTCTCAGATGGCCCGTGGCCTAATGGTACTCACACAGTTTCAGAGGTCGGTTCCATAACGCTCCTCGATGGGAAGCGGCAGGGGTTCATCGATCACGGGAATAGCTGGTTTCTGGCGAACGGATTGTTAAGAACGTCTAACTCCAAGAAAGTTAATCAGAAAGCAAGCATTCTTGCGAGAGTAGTAGCCCAATGTCTCCTGTTGCTCGTAGGCATGGCATACTCATTTCTCTATCTTGTGTCGATGCTGGTCAAAGGAGAAGAAGCAGTAGTCCTTGCCTATCACTCCGTGGACTTCAACGGCTCCTTCTACACCGTGGCACCACCAGAATTCTACAGGCAGATGGAATTCCTTAGAAGAAACTACAATATCGTGCCAATCGAAGACATTGTCGACTTCGCAACTGGAAGAAAGCGTTCACTAGGTAAATTGGTCGCCATTACTCTTGATGACGGATACGAAGATAACTTCTCGTACGTGTATCCTTATCTCAAGAGACACGGCTTACCCGCGACCATTTTCGTATCTACAGGCTATGTCGGACAGCAATTCCCGCTCGATGGATTCTCTTTGAAGATGCTAAGATGGGATCAGATTGTGGAAATGAGTAGAAACAATGTTGCCATCGGAGCACATACAGTAACTCATCCAGATTTACGTAAAGAAACCCATGTGAACGCAAGAAAAAACATTATGATGTCAAAGAAAGAAATAGAAAGAAAAACGGGAAAACCAGCTAAGTATGTCGCTTACCCATACTCTCGATTCAACTGTGAAATCATTGAGCTCGTGAGGTCCTTAGGCTTCGAGGGAGCATTCGGTGGTGACGGTCTGGTTCAACGAGGGGACTGCACGCTTGCACTGAATAGAATTCAAGTTGACCGCTCCATATCCTTCTTGATGTTCAGGGCCCGAATGACGAAGGCTAGGCTCTGGTACGATCAGGGTCGTCGATGGCTGAGGAACCTTCGCAGAATTCATTTCGTGTCTGTTGTCTACGACAAGTGTGAGGCAAATGTACGGAATTACGGAGGAAATTGAAGGAGGGCTGCCGTTTGACGCTACCGATGGCAAGCAACCGATAAGCTCCGCGTACAAGGAGCCAAGAAGCGATTGGAGAAGTACGAAGTGGTGGAAGGGAGTCTACAGGCGTAGAACCTATTCTCATCTTTTGCAGACCGAAGGAACGTACATCATCGATGAGAGATGAGACAATCTAATAATGCTGGATGCATGCTGATATGAAGCCTTCAGAGAACTAAACAAGATCCAAGGAAAGCTGGAATCTCCGGGGGTTCGTGCTCAGAAGAGTTCCTTCGCGAGAATTTCATGAAACATCCGAGACAAGGAACTTTCGGAGACGTCGTTTACGTCACAGCTAATTCCTACGTCAACCTCCTCCTGCGAGACAGATTTCACAGAAATTATCCGGTGTGGGACTATGGGTGCGATGATGATCTTGCCACGGTTCACCCTAAGCGTGTTGTGGAAGAGGCTCTCAAGGCTCGAGCGGAGCACCCTGACAAGAGATTGATCGTACATTTCCTACAACCTCACTTTCCACCTCTGACTGGCAGGGTCCCCGCTGAAACTGGTGTGAGCGGTCTGAGAAGTCATGTTCTGAGCAAGGGAGAGAGTATAAAGAGAGGATCGTCGAAGATCTATTGGAAGAAGGGGAATTGACAAGAGAAGTGTGGTCATCCTACAGGGATAACTTGAGGATGATCCTATGCCACGTGAAGCCGTTGACGGAAGAGCTCCCTAGAGTAACTGTCATAACGAACGGCCATGGAGACTTATTTGGGGAGAGAGTTGGGTTGTTGTATCCGTTGAGAGATGTGGACTGCACGTCCAGCAGCTAGTCTCTGTTCCTTGGCTCGTTCTGGGAAATGATACGCGTGCAGCATTTCAAGCAGGTAAGCCGCAGACGACCGTCTACTCTCTCGAGGAGGATAGATTGCGGAGACTCGGTTACGAGTGAGAAGTAGCTTCATAGTTAGAGCCGACACTGGCAATGTCTCATTGTGACCTCACAATGGAAAACACAGGGTCGGCTGAAAATCCCGACGTGTCTGTAGTGGTCCTTACTAGGAACTCGGTTCGGACAATTGAAAGGTGCTTGCAGACCGTCATAAGAGAACGACCAGGCGAAGTTCTGGCCGTTGACAGCTCATCCACCGATGGAACGTTGGACATACTCAGGCGCTATGGTGTAAGAACGATCCGAGATGCCGTAGGCTCTCTAGGGTATTCTCGCAGATTGGGCGTAGAGGCAGCTCGAAGGAATTATGTTATGTTCGTTGACAGCGATGTCGAGTTGGCACCCGGTTGCGTCGGTAGATTGCGCTCGGATTTAGAAAGATACCATTGGGCCGGCGTGCACGCCAATCTCTTGAGCACTGAGAATGATAGCTACTGGCAGAGGTCAGAGGATGCGAAATATCGGCGAGAGTATGGCCGTCCACGCCCAGTAGATTACATTGATACGATTGTGGCACTGTTTCGGAAGGAAGATCTGTTGAGACACCCGTTTGATCCATATTTCAAGGAATCGGCGGAGGACGTTGATCTTAGCTGGCGTTTGATCAGGGCGAATCGCCCACTAGGTGTTTCCTCCGCGGTCGCTTACCATCGCCACAGAAGAGAATTCTCTGGATTTGTTAGGCAGCGATTCAACTACGGCTTGGGCACTGCACGGCTTGGTCTGAAATACAAGTCGATCAGGGTTCTGCTCAGTCCTCTTTCTGCTGCAGTATCCGAGAGCATTCGCGCTGTTGCGGTCCATCAGGCAAATATGGTTCCCTACTTGTTGATCGGGGGGGCTATCAGGTTCCTAGGTGTTATCGCCGGCATCTCGAGAGCAGATCGTTCTTCCAAGACTTCTCTGGGAGTGGGTTGACTTGGCCAACATCTGGATGTCCGGGAAAACGGGTTTCATGGAGTTTTCGATTTGTGCACTGGTTGCAGTGTTGTTTCGCGTGAGCGGAGTTGCCTCACACATATTACACGAGACTAACCCGAGTCAGTGAGTGATAGTCAGGGGCCGCGGGCACTATCGATTTGTTGTGGCGAATAGGTTTCTAGCACTCTTTGTGGGATAGGTTAGGCTGTCACTTTTCTCGCTTTCGCTTTTGGTAACAGATAGCTTCCGTCACCTACCATGGTTCTTTGTGCTAGATAAAACCGTCACTAGAACCGTACAAGTAATATTTAGAAAAATGAGTATTGGTTAGCGTGAGGGTATTTGGCTCAAGGCAGAGAATCGTACGAGCACGATCACTGGTCTGCCTTATGGGCCAGCTATGGCACTGGGACCTTTGATCCCGAAAGTGTGAAAATCGATAGGCAGCTGTTCGCCGACTATTTCCACAGTTACGTTCCCAAGATGGTTCTTGACATTGGTTGTGGTTCCGGTCTCAGTACGAACGTGTTTTCTGAACTTGGTTCAGACAGAGTGTTAATGGATTTGACTATTGAAGCGCTGCAGTTAGCAAGACGCAACTGCGAGACCAAGGCTTCCAAGGGCCTCGATTTCATTCGTGGCGATTTCTTGCATCTTCCGTTCCAAGACCAGACCTTCGACTTAGTCATCACACAGGACATCATCAAATACTTCCGTCCTAGAACAGTATTTCCCGAACTGCAACGCGTATCCAAAGACCACGCCACTTTGACGGGTGCGTTCCCGTACCTATTCAGCTGGCGAATGTTGAAGAACTTCATTGTGTCGAAAGCGGTAAATGGACTCAACCGGCGTCGGGTCATGAATCTTCATTTCTTCACAAAGCGTTCTGCGCGTCAAAGTATTGAGAGAAATGGCTTTGAGATCAGGAAATGGATTTTGATTCGTGGGAGGTCATATTTGTTCCTGTTCGCTAGTAAGAAGTAGAAGTGCCGTGATCAAACAGTTATGCGTTTCACTAAGAAGATGTTGATGATTGTTTGGATGCAATTTGAATTATGGTTATCCATTTGTTCCTTGCTTGAACCTGTATTCCCGCGGCCTCGGCTGGCGTTTTTGGCGTCTAGTGCCATGTGTGGTTTGACGAAATTGCGGTAGATTCTCATTCCAGTTAGGATTGACATATCTGCTCTTTCTAGCGTTCTCATAACTATGAAAACCTACGAATCAGAGAATGGCACGCAAAGGTAGGCATTTCTGTGCTAGGTGACGGATTTATCCAGCCTATCCAGAATCGCCTAGGTAACGACAACTACCCGTTACCCGCTTTTTCCACTAGAAACTGCTGGCAAATTTCGTGTACGCCGCATTAGCCGGTTGTCGGCGGCGCAGGTCCTCGCACTTCAGTCGTCTAACCACTAATTCTGCCGAGAAGATACGGACCCAGTGCTTGAGGGATTGAAGCGTGTCCGCATGAAGATTAGAGGGAGAGAAAAGAAAAGAACCGATGTGTACTTTAGCACGAATCAAGCATCGCTACAATGAAAGCATTGCCTAGTGAACGTACAAAGTCGCGATTGAAGATTTTGATTTTTTGTCAATTGTTTCCTCCATTGGTCTATGGAGGAGGAGAGGTGCTGCTCTGGAATCTGGCGAAATGGCTTGTTTCGCGTGGGCACGAAGTGCATGTGATTACTCAGAGAATCAGGGGAAAAAAGGACTCCGAAGTGATATCAGGAGTCGATATTACGAGAGTGGGGAAAGCTGGCCGTTACACAGGGGAACTCACGACCAGTCCGGGACAATCTCTCGCCTACCTCTTACAGGCAATACCCCTAGGGTTTGAAATAATCCGACATAGCGGGGTTGACATTATTCATTCGAACACTTATGTTCCGGTTTTCGCGGGCCAAATCTGCGCGACCATGGCCAGAAAGAAGCATGTGATTACAATCCATGATGTCTATTTGGCTGCAATTCCCGGGTTTTGGAGGAGATGGTCGCGGCAAGCCAACGTTGGGTTGCTGGCAAGGTTCTTTGGGCCTTTCTTGGAACGGTTGGTTCTTGGAATGCCGGCTATCGTTCACACTGTCAGTGATACAAGCAGACGGGACCTGATTGAGGCTAGGGCGAAGGGTAGTAAGATCGTGGTCGTTCCTAATGGAATCGACCTTAGCGAATTCACCGGTAATCATGTTCGAATCGATAACCACCAGGCAATATTCATAGGAAGATTGGTCTTCTATAAGCACCTTGAAACGGTCTTTCGCGCTCTAGTGCACGTCGTCAAAGTTATTCCTGACGCAAAATTGCTGGTAGTGGGTGACGGCCCGATGAGGGCCGCATGGGAGAAGGTTGTCGAGGAGTTAGGGATAAGACATTGTGTTCGGTTTTGTGGGCTAGTGAGTCATGAAAGGAAACTAAGTCTCCTCAAGAGTTCAGCCTTCCTCGTGCAACCCAGTACAGTGGAGGGTTTTGGGATTGTTGTCCTGGAGGCTTTCGCGTGCAAGAAACCAGTATTGGCAAGTGACATCGGTGCGCTTAGAGAGATTATCTCGAATGGAACCGATGGCTTCCTTATTGATCCCACATCGGAGCAGGAATGGGCGAGAAGAATGATACGATTATTCAAGGCGCGAGAACTAACCCGCAAAATGGGAGCGGCGGGACGAAGTAAGGTCTCCAATTATACAATAAAGGAAGTAGGAAGAGGAATGGAAGAACTCTATTATGCTGCCTTAAAGTATTGAGACATTAATTGGATGGGTCATGTAAGGTCGAACTTGCCCTTAATCATGATCACCTATCATGTTCCGAAAGTGCTGCGGTGTAAAGAGCTTCAGTGAGGGCAGCGGTCCTATCCCAAGAGTGTTCGTGGGCATATGTCAAGCCGTTCTTCTGGTATTGCGCTTTGTGCTGATAGATTTGAAGTATGGCATTCGAGAACTCTTCAGGCGAGTCCGGATTCGTGACTTCGCCTCCATGGGAAGCCTCAATGATTTCACGGTGGGCTGAGCAGGGCGAAGCCAAGACCGGGAGGCCACACGCCATGGCCTCCATGAGGGGTAAGCCAAAGACTTCATTGGCGGATGCAGTTACGTATACGTCGCATGAGTGATAAATTCCAGGCATCAGATGCCTTGGCACGCGTCCCAGGAAACTCACTGCATTGCGAATTTCTAACTGTCTGACAAGGTCTTCGAGAAAGGCTCGCTCGGCTCCATCGCCAACGATTCTCAAGGAGGAATTGTTGGTTTCCCCAAGTAGTCGAGCGAATGCGCGGAGTAGCAGATGGACTCTTTTGTGCCGAACTAAATCTCCTACATAGAGGAGTCGAGGGGCGAGGTTTGAAGAAGGGCCCGTTTCTCGCGGACGGAAAATCTGTTCGCTTACTCCCGGATGAATTGTCTCGATTCTCTTTAAAGAGATGAGAAAGTAACGTCCAAGTTGCATCCGCACACAATCCAACGGCACGATGATCCGTGCGAAATTCTTGGATGTTCCAAGCAGGAATAACTTCTCTAGAGCAGACCGGATGTCCTGTGAGTACCTGAAATCGGGAATTCCATGAAAGCTGTAAATGAAAGGGGTCCGAATCCAAAACGATGAAAAGTTTACGGCAGCTGACTGGTGGTTATGGATGAGATCGTAATTCTTGAACAATGATGCTAGTTTCCATGGTCTTGACCTTGAGGTAGGGGGTAAGATCATCGTGTTTATGCGTGGGGGCGCGGCGCTCTCGAACTCAAAGGCACCTATTGTGACCTTGTGCCCGCGCTTGGTAAGTGCGGATGAGAGCTCGGACACGGTGACACCTATCCCATCGTCCCTGAATCGCGAAACAAGCATTAGCACCTTCAGGCCTTCAGGCTTCGACAAATCATGTCCCGACGAGAAATATCCGATACATCTGATTGGACAACATGAACTTAACTCCTGTCTCTTGGAGGCATTGATTCGCGATAGAAGGTGATTTGAGTTATTAGATAGCAGAATTCCGGGCGATTAATCAAGTGGAAGCTTTAACGGAACAAAACATAAGTGATGGGCTAAACTTCTCGAATCTATGGGGAAACCTCTAGTTTCTGTGATTACAATATTTCGTAACGCTCAACGCTTCATAGAAGAAGCTGTAGACAGCGTCCTTTCGCAAACCTACGCTAACTGGGAGTTCTTATTAGTGGACGACGGCTCCACCGACAACAGCACCCAGGTCG
>Ga0187870_1001798_pt1 | contig 18675 bp, 21 predicted proteins | sample June2016WEW_13_1_3_FD_132974 | JGI IMG/M metagenome (GOLD analysis project Ga0187870, IMG submission 132974) | Peatland microbial communities from SPRUCE experiment site at the Marcell Experimental Forest, Minnesota, USA - June2016WEW_13_150 | ecosystem: Environmental > Terrestrial > Soil >... | reverse complement strand
CTTTACCCTCGGCATCAATTATGCAGTGGTCACCTTCATCCTCGTGCTGTTGTTTTCCTTCTCCCAGGGTGCCGTCAGGAACATCACCACCAACCTCGTGCGCTCCACGGCAGGCCACATCACCATCTCGGGCTCGTACACCGCGGCGGGGCGCGTATACCTGGGCGTTCGCCGGTACCCGGAAATCACCGCGGCTGTCCGACAGGTCTTCGGCGGCACGGTGAAAGTAATCCCCCGGTACGTGGTGCGCTCGTCGCTGTACTACAAGGGGATCTCCAAGCGCCTGGATTTCACCGGCGTGGACACCACGCTCGACGCAGGCCTCAAGGGGCAGCTCAACTTCGTCAGGGGCGGCTGGGACGAGTTCGCATCCGCCTCCAACGGTGCAATCCTGCCGAAGGATGTAGCGGAATACTTCAGCCTCAACCTGGACGACGAGATCGTCGTGGCCGCACGGACCCGATTCGGCGCCTTCAATACCGGCACGCTGAAGGTGAAGGCGATCTACGAGTCGGTGAACTTCTTCGCGCAGGGCCTGGTGCTGTGCCAGTTCCCCTTTTCGCAGAACCTCGACCTGGGAGAGAAGGACACCACGTCCACGCTGTACCTGTACTTCCCCGACACCAGGGACCTGAACCTGAAGCGGAGCCAGCTCTCGACAGAGCTCGCGCGGCGCGGCTTCGAGGTAAACAAGCCCGCGGACGCCTCAGCGGCGATAGACGCCGTGAGCTCTGCTTCCCCGACCTACAAAGTGGACACGACCGGGGTGGATTCCAACCGGCTTACTCTTTCCACCATCGACGAGGCGGTGAGCATCGTGAAGATCGTCAGCTCCGCGGTGAACGCCGTAGGCGCGGTGGTCGCGCTCATCATGCTTTTCATCATCGCGGTGTCGATCTTCATCAACCTCCGCATGACGATCAACGAGCGGCTTCGGGAGATCGGGACGATGCGCACAATCGGCCTGGGCTCGGGAGGGATCACCTCACTGTTCATGATCGAGAACGTCCTGCTCGCACTGCTTTTCAGCCTCGTGGGCGTGGCCGCCGCGCTCGTCGTCGCGGCAATCCTGGTCACGCTTGTTCCCGTCCCGCCAACGGGCGCGATGGCGCTCTTCCTGGACAAGGGACACCTGGTGCTCATCCCCCGGCCGGGCGACATCGCGGCAGTGGTCCTCGTCATCGCGGCCTTCTCAGCGCTGTTCTCGTTCTTCCCCGCGCGCCACGGCGGCAGGATCAAGCCGGTGGATGCGCTCACGCGGACATTCTGAACAAATGGAGCAGACACGATGAAAGTCATTCGACGTTCGATGGTTCTCCTCTTCCTGGCGGCGGCCGCCGGGTTCGCTTTCTGCGCGGCGCCCGCGCCCGATCCCGCGGCCGAGCAGGCAGCGAAGGGGTGGGAGGCGCAGCTGAACACCGAGGGTCTGGACGTGACGACCACCTTCACCCTCGTGCAGAAGAAGGAGGGCGAGACGGACCGCGTGCTCCGCGTGCAGACGTTCCGCCGGGACAGCGCGGACATGTACACGATCATTTTCCAGTATCCGGCCAGCGAAAAGGGCAAGGGCTACCTGCGCAGGGGCGATGACCTGTATTTCTACCTCCCCTCCACGCGGGAGTTTGTCTACAAGAACCGCAAGGACAACATCGGGTCCACCGATGCGCGCACGGATCTCTTCGGCCGGCAAAAGATTCTCGAACAGTACACCGCCTCTTCCGCCGGGACGGCGACGGTGTCCAAGTGGGAGTGCACGGTGGTCCGGCTGGACGCGAAGGTGCCTGACGTCTCCTACCCCGTGCAGAAATGGTACGTGCGGAAGAGCGACGGGCTGCCGGTCAAGGTGGAGAACTTTTCAGTTTCCGAGACGCTCCTCGCAACCTACTACTTCATCGAATACAGGAGCCTGGGAAACGGAAAATCCATCTTCACGAAGCTCCTCGCGGTGAACAACCTCGAAAAGGGCCAGCAGACATTCCTCACGAACGACAACATCTCCACCTCTGCGATACCCGACGACACCTTCACCAAGGCCTACCTTGAGGAGAAGTCGCGATGAGGGCCCGGGCCGGTCTCTTCGGGCTCTGCTGCGCCCCCCTGTTCCTGGCACCCGGTGCCGTTCTTCCGGTCTCCGCGCAGGATGTGTTCGACACCGGCTCCTTCGACCAGGCCGTTCAGCAGGGCACGCAGCAGGAGCAGAAGTCGAAGCTGGAAACACAGTTCGGAGGCAATCTCCTCTACGACACTTCCGCAACGACGACGGCGGACTTCGCCGGGTACGGCGTGGGCGGAAGCTTCTCGGGCAAGGCATTCGTCAAAGTCAGCGTCCCCGACTACGGTGCTCTGTACCTCGCGTACAATTTCTCGAAGAACCTGTACCAGGGAGCGGGCGGCACGGTCCCGGGGGTGCCATTCGGTCCGGCAGGGCCGGTGCTCGCGCAGCCCGCGGGAGACCTCTACGGCGCAAACTATGCCCTCGCCGAGTTCTTCGCGAGCCTGGATATCGCGCGGAAGGTCTTCTTTCGCATCGGCAACCAGCTCCTCGCGTGGGGGCCTTCCGTCATCTGGACGCCGGTCGACTTTGTGAATCTGCAGAAGGTGAATCCCCTTTCCCCCCTCGACCTGCGGGTCGGCAAGCCGGGCATCCGGGCGACCGTTCCCCTCGGCATCAGCAACGTCTTTCTCTTTGCCGACATGTCAGGGACGGTGACGCCCACGGGCGCGGGAGGCGCCCTCGTCGTCAACGACCTGTTCCAGTCGACAAACCTCGCCGCGAGGTGGGACCTCACGGTCTCGGGATTCGAGCTCGCGCTCACCGGATATGTCGGGCAACACATCCAGGACCGTGCGGGCTTCGACTTCTCCGGCCGGGTGCTCGGATTCGACGTGTATGGAGAGCTCGCGGCTGGTCTGCCGATCGGAGTCTATTCGTTGACGTGGTCCTCCTCGCTCGGCTTCCAGAGAACCCTTGGCGAGCTCAGCTACTGGAACGTTGCCGGAGAGCTGTTCATGAACGACGCGGGTACGACGGACGCGAGCACATACACGGGCCTCGCCGCTTCGGGCGACCTGCCGTTCTACGCGGGCAGGTTTTACGCCTATGGCTCGCTGACCCGTACGCATCTCTTCATGGATGGCCTAAGCGAGGCCATCGCAGGGTTCCTGGACGTGTCCGACGCGTCCTTCCTGGTCCGCCTTTCCACGAGCGTGGACGTCCCCGGCCTGGCGCCCTTCACGTTCAGCCTGGGATGGGCAGGCGGAGGCGACCGAAAGGCCTTCACGTGGTTCACCGGCAACAATTCCCTCACGGCGGAGCTCCAGGTCCGCGTGGAGTTCTGATCCGAAGGAGACGAGCATGAGACACAGGGCAGCCGTGATTGCATTTGCGCTGGCGGCATTCGAAGCGCATGCACAGATCGACACGGAGAAGCGCTTCCCGGAGGTACACGGCTCCGATCTGAACGGCCGGGAAGTCACTCTGCCCGCAGATATCCCGGGCCCCGCCAGCCTCGTATTCGTCCCGTTCGAGATGCGCCAGCAGGACGACGTCGACTCGTGGCATCCCTTCGTGCAGAAAATGAAGGAAGATTTTCCATCGGTCGGAGTGCTGGAGCTGCCTACGATTTCCCGCGGGTATCTGATCATGCGATTCATCATCGACAATGGCATGCGCTCCGGGATCCGCGACGAGTCCGCGCGCGCCGCGACAATCACCCTGTACCTCGACGTGAAAGCATTCACGCGCGACCTCGGCCTTGAAACCACGAAAAGCATTGCCGTGTTCGTGGTACGACCCTCCGGACAGATACTCGCTCGTGCCATTGGACGGTATTCCGAGGCCGGGGCTTCGACCATCCGGGCTGCGCTGGAAGCCCTGCAAGGATCAGTTGAGTGACAAGCCGAAATCCGGATACAATCCATTCCGTCGCCGGGAGAAATCCCCATGGCTGATTTCGCATCACGGCTGCGGGAATTGAGGAAGAAGGGCGGCCTGCGCCAGCAGGATCTTGCAGACACCCTGGGGCTTGCGCAGACAACGATCGCCAACTACGAACAGAAGCGGCGTTTTCCCGACGAAAGGACCCTGGGGACTATCGCCGATTTCTTCGGCGTATCGCTGGATTTTCTCCTGGGACGCGGGGACAGCCCCGAGAAGGCGGACGTACCGGCCCGGCGCCGGGAAACACCGCAGCATCTCACCGGCCTGGCGCGAGAGTACTGCGAGGTGTTGAGACGTGGAGAGCGGGACGCCGCGTTCCGTATCGTGGATGATGCCCGGAGAAGCGGGGCTGGAATAGCACAGCTGTACCTGGAGGTATTCAGCCCGAGCCTGTACGAGATCGGAAGGCTCTGGGACGCGGGCGAGATGAGCGTGGCAGAAGAGCACTACTTCACGGAATCGACCCAGCTTCTGATCTCCCAGCTCCACCAGGGAATCCAGTCCACCGCCCGTCCGAAACGCGGGCTCCGCTCCGTCGTGTTCGCCGTGTACGGCGAGACGCATGTCATCGGCGCGCGAATGGTGTCCGATTGCCTCGAGCTGGACGGGTGGGATGTCTACTACCTGGCGGGAAACCTTTCAATGCGGCATGCGATGAGGGCTCTCCTCGATCGACCCGCGCAACTCCTCGTGCTTTCCGTTTCGATGGCGGGAAACCTCGGCGCCGCGGAGGATCTCATCACCGCGGTGCGCGGCGAGAAGTCCCTCCGCCCGATGAAAATAATGGTCGGCGGCCAGGCCCTGCAGAGCGCTCCCGTCCTTTGGCAGAAACTCGGAGCGGAGGGCACGGCGCACGATGCCGTGGCCGCCGTCGCGGAGGCTGACAGGCTGTCGGGCGTTTGAAAGGAGTCCATGCCCGTAAACTCGTACGGGGCCGGGCCAACCGAACTGCCCCCGCACCATACCCTGCTCATCTCACCGCTGCAGCGTTCTTAGTGCTCCCCGCGCAGCGAGTGCCGCTTTTGTTCCTGAAGCGTGAATTGACAGCGCCATACGCCGCCCATGGGGTCGTTTCTAATTTTCCTGCCCTCGTAGCTCAGCCGGATAGAACGGCGGTAGGTCGGATGTTCGAGTCACCTTTGGGGCACACAAAACTCCCTAACGCAAAGGCAGTTACCTTGATCACGAAAAGAACACCGGAAGTCGCTCTGTTCACTGTCAGGTGGCAAATGTAGGAAGGGAATAAGCGGTACGCCATCGCCTGCCTGGTTGCTCGGAGCTGTTACATTATCTGAGACATTATTCTTTTCGCAGTCTTGATAAATCGTCACAAGTCTTTACAAATACGCTTGACATACTTCATTACCCTGGAGACACTTACCGCGAATAGATGCGTTCTGCTGCAAGTTGTTGCGAGCTTTTAAACACGACTCGCAAGCCTTGGTCAGAAAGCGAAGTTCGTCTTCCTCTTCCAGGGTGCAACTGCAACCGAAACAAATCGTCTGACCCATCGGACTGCCTTTCTTCGGGGTGACGATTTTGCTTTAGTCTCAGGCTCGATGCGAGGGCGCCGCTGCTGATCAGGAGCCTGCATAGACATCTTGCGCTTCTTCAATATCGATACTGATCAAACGGTTGTCAATCCAAAAATACCTGTGCCGCCTTCGAGAATGCCGGCTTGGGGGTCGTTGGATTGAATCGAGCGCCCCAGCTCGGGGTCGCGCCTGCGGTCATAGTAGAGCTTCTGAAAGAAGCACGGGCGACCGTGAATCCCAAACGTGAAGCCCGGGCCAGAGGTATGAAGATAGACTCAGGAATCAGAGCTGATGCATCGCAATGCTGTACAGCGTGGGAATTGATGCTGATCGAAGATGCAAATGCCCGGACAGCCACACCGCCAACTACGCAGGTCCGGGCCAGCGAAGGAATGATGCGACCAGTAGAATGATAGCAGGGAGACAAAACCTGTCAAGATGCCGCCAAACGCCAGTTAGTATGCTGGTAAAACTGGCGGAAGGCGTGGGCTGGTTGGTCTGGGCGGTTCTGATCTTCATAACGATTGTGGCTATTGTTGTTTCGGAATACTTCATCATCAAGAAGACGCCGTCCAGAACAAACGCCCGAGAAAGGCCCGGCTATGCGGGGGGGGGAACAGGTCCTAAGCGGCTAGTCCGACCTGTCCCATTAGGCGACGTCAAACGGTCCTGGCAAACGGTCAAAGAATGCTATTTGACCGCGTTGAAAAGCGCGAGCCTTCCCTTCTCCTGAAAACACCCCCACCAGGCCTGAAGCCTGGTGCGTTGCGGTACAAAGCGGGACATCCGCCGGTTTCGGCGCATTAGAGGCGCGGAAGAACGAACGGGGAAGGCGAGCATTGCCGAGCAACCCTCGCATAGCCTCACAAATGAAGCCATGGATAGCACTCCTGACGATAAGTGTCGGAGAGATCACTCCTATTCTGCCGCGACGGGTTGGGAACTCCCAACCAGCGAATCGTCCGCACAGAGTCCGAGCATAGCGCTGCAGTGGGGTTGGACTGGGGAATGGCTTTGAAGTACTACAGGAAGGACATATGCCCACGAAGCGGAAGTGCTCTTGGCGCCCGTCTTTCGCGTGAAGCTAGCTTCGTGGGCCTCGTTCCAGTTGCCATGTGGCGGAGTCTTCCGATGACTTGTGGCAAATGAAACGCGGGGTTCCATTATTATCCCTCCTGCTCGCGTTCAGATGCTTCCTCAGAGCAAGTAAATGGCGGCAACGCCGCTGTCGACCACGTACTTTCTTATGACTGTCACTTTCAGCTCTTCGCAGATCGACTGGAGACCCTTGCGCTTGAGGAAGTCGCGGTAGTTGGCGAAGTGCCGCCCACCAGCGCTTATCTCTGAGAAGGTAACCATGATCTTCCAGAGCCAGCCGCGAAGGAATGGATACGGCCCAAAGTGATAGTCAATGAGCATGACGTGGCCTCTGGGTTTGGTGACTCGAAGACATACTCGTACCACATCCGTCCGCATGGGCGCTGGCATCTCATGGAGAGTCAGGATGGCTGTGACCAAGTCGAAGGTGCGGTCCGCGAAGCTCATGTGCGACGCGTTCATTTGCAGGAGTTCGGCCGAGTCACCCAGCTTCGCTTTGGCGCGTTCCAGCATTGCGGGAGAGGAGTCAATCCCGCAAAGACGACAGCCTTCCATTCGGTAGAGCAGGAGTTGCGTTCCAGTCCCGCAGCCGACATCCAGAACCGCTAGGTTCTTTCGAGGGCGGCAAATCTTGGCTCCCGCTTCTCTGAGTCTTTTCGCGGCTGGCTCGTAGACCTTGTCGTAGAATTTCGCGTGCACTTGGTACGCGTCATGTTTCATCGGCGTTTTCCTCCTTCTTGTATCTCTTTTCAGATGGCCACATCTTTACAACGTATGACAGCGCGAAACGACTGGTTACACCGTCAGGCGTGGCGGCTATCTTGCTCCGACGGTGCAATTTGGAATGTCTCATTCCAGTTCTGACACTTGTTTCTGGTAGTCCGCAAGAAAGTTCTGCAGCCCATCCCCCATGATTGCATCGATCACACCAACGCTGCTGGTCGTTAGCTCGGCCCTGATTGTCAGGTTCATGAACTCTGGACTCATTCGAAGTCGATTGAGTTTCTCTCGATCGCCTCGAAGCAGACAGAAGCCGGCCAGATCGCCGCCGTGTGCCCCAAGAATAACAGGTTCAAAGCTTTCTATCTCGCCTTGCTTCTGGAGGCGGGTCCAGAATTGCATGGCCTCGTTGAAAACCTTCATGGACTTCTCTCGGTAACCGGGCAAGAGCTGACCCCAGCCGATAAAGATCGCGCCTTTTGCCATCAGAATACCTCCTCTTTCTTATTATGCCTGCCACGCCCTTTCTAGTTTACACTAATGGTCAAGCTTGAGTTGGCAGCGATTCACTTCTGGCGCGCCGCGCACAGTCGCCCCCGCAGACAACTCCGGAGCGCCTCTCAGCATTTCATTTCTTACGCTCAACCCCGCCCCACCATCCTCCGCCATACAGCTTTCTAGATTTGTCAACTCCCACTCCATAGGAGCAAGCTGGGAATTGGTTCTTTTCCTTTTAGCGCGTAGAGGTGCGGGGTTGCAAAGTACTTCCCCTCGCGACGAAGAGATGAGTTTGTAGCAGTCTAAATTCTACCTAAGGTACTTTGACTTCATCTCCTTGAGCATTTGATGTAGTTCTTCGTGCCTACCATGTCCAATTACCGTTTCTTCGTGCCTTTCAAATCCTTCATATAGCTTTTCTCGCTGATCTGCCTCCAGCAACTTTTCCGCCATGGGGAAGAGGACATCGTTTTCTTTTCCAATATGATTCTGAAGCAGAGAAGAATACTTCTTCGCCGCAGCAGAGAAAGCTCCATAGTCAGGCGTAGACGCTATCGCACCCTCCATCTCTTTGATGAAGCTTCTTCCTTCCACATGTTCCGAAAGCATCACAGCTACGGGGCCGCCCTTTTCAGGCATTCCCGCCTGCGTCAAAGCAGGGAAAAGCATACCTTCTTCTTTGCCGTGATGGCATTTGTCAGCGAATTCCTTGAGGAAATCGATGAACTTGGCAAGGTCGACTCAGCCAGGTGTAGCTCCTTTTTCGATATCCTCTGTTATTCGATCGAGGATTTTCAGTGCAGATAGTATGGCATCGTGATCGTGTTTCAAGTCATCGATTGCCTTGCTCATGTGAGTCCTCCTGCCCGCGCACTGCACGGGATGCCGATTCGGTCTTTCAAACACGAGCCTTCCGGCGGGTCGTCCGCGCCGCTGCTGCCTTTCGGGAGAAGGAGATGACAACGGCCCGCACGATGAAGATGAATAGGACCACGCCACCTGCCCCAAAGACGACATCGGGCGCGATACGGAAGTAGTTCAGGAGCTTGATGAAGGGGCTGGTGGTGATCTCGGGGCTTCTCGCGTACCACACGCCGTAGGTGATAGCGTAGTACATCTGGTAGAACCCTGCAGGCGCGAGTGCCAGCACCGTCATGCCGAGCAATCCCCCGTTCACCAGCCAGAAGCTCCACTTCAGCATCCTGTCCGACCAGGAGCGTAGTGCTACGATGTGACGCACCGAGAAGAGCATCAGGGCAATGGCCAGGTTCCCGTACACTCCGAAGAGAGCTGTATGCGCGTGCAAGGGTGTCGTATTCATGCCCTGGACATAGTACAGAACGATCGGTGGGTTGATAAGAAAGCCGAAGACACCTGCACCACAACGTTCCAGAATGCCACTGCGATGAAGAAGAACAGAGGCCACTTATATGGGTAATCCTTTCCGCCGAGCTTCACCGTCCGCATGTTCTGGGCGGTCTCGAAGTCGAGCAGAGCCAGTGGAATCACTTCCAAGGCCGAGAAAACGGCGCCCAAGGCGATGATCGGCGTCGGCGTGCCAGTCCAGTACAAGTGGTGGAACGTGCCGATGACGCCGCTGCCCAGGTATAGGAAAATGCTCGCGTAGACAACGGTCAGAGAGAACTTGGCACTCACTGCGCCGATGCGGGACAGGATGAATGCAAGAACGACCGTGGCGAAGACCTCAAAGAACCCCTCCACCCAGAGATGGACCACCCACCAGCGTCAGTACTCAGCATCCGAAAGATCGCTGGTCTGCCCGTACATGAGGCCCGCCATGTAGAACAGCGGGATCGTGACGGCACTGTAGAGGAGAACGTGAGTGAGACCTCCACGATCCTTTTCGTTCAGTATGGCGGGTCTGATTGCACGCACTACGAGGACGAGCCACACGATCATTCCCGCGATCAGCAGTATCTGCCACACCCTTCCAAGCTCGATGTACTCGTAACCTTGGTGGCCGAAGAGAAACCCGTTTGAGCCGAACCGCCCCAGGATGAAGAGCCAGGTGCCGACCAGGGACCCGAGGACTACGACGACCACAGCGACGAGCAGCGCAACTGTAAGGCGCCCCTGCCCCCGCGGCTCTTTCCCCACAAAAGGACCGATGAACAGCCCGGTGGCAAGAAAGCATGTGGCGATCCAGTAAATGGCAAGCTGCAGGTGCCATGTGCGGACCGAGGAGTATGGGAAGACCTTCTCGATGGGAATACCAAGGAATGAGCCACCTTCAACGTAGTAATGGGCAGTCAGCGCTCCGAGCAGTATCTGAAGAACGAACAGGCCCATCGCTACCGCGAAGTAGGCGAGATTCGCCTTCTGGCTGAATGTCGGCTTCGGCTCAGGAAGAACAGTGACGAGCTTCGCGCCGTACTGGTCTTCGTGCATGTAACGTGCGTACAGAAAGATGGCGAGACCCAACAGAAGGATTAGCAGGATCACGCTTACGATCGACCAGATGAGCGCCCCTGCCACTGGTGCGTTTCCCACAAGCGCGTCGTACGGCCAGTTTGACGTGTACGTGATAGACTGGCCAGGCCTGTCGGTCCCGACAGCCCAAGCCAGCCAGGCAAAGAAGCTCGTCAGCGCATGGCCTTCCCCGTCAGTCTTTGCGATTCCCGGCTGAAGTCCCATGCGGCTGTTGCCGTCTCGAAAAAGACCCGTGTAGTAGCGCTCCAAGAGGGCAAATGCCTCTGCTTGGTTCGCAGTAAGGGCAAGCTCGTTCTTTGAGGCGTCGAACCGATTGGTCTTCAGCTCGCGCGTGACCAGAGCGCGTATCTGTGCCTTTTGCACATCGTCCAGCGCGTCAAAATCCTTTTGCGTGAAGCCGGATGCCTTGTCGGACCCCAGCCCGCTGAGCCGTGCGCCGACGTACAGCCCGCTTCGATGCAGATAGTCAGCCGACCAGTCCGGAGCAAGATAGGAACCATGCCCCCATATGGTTCCCATATCCTGGCCGCCTCGGCTGAGGTAGAGCTTCTGGCCGTTCTTGACGTCTTCAGAGGTGAACACGACTTGACCATTTTCGGCTCGCACAACTGCGGGAATGGGTGGCTTATCGCGATGTATGATCGTGCCACCGAAGATCAGAACCCCAAAAGTGATGGCCAAAAGGAACAGAAGAAGTGCACGGATTCGTAGCACCCGTAAGCCGAAAGCCGCCGTTGCGTCCCTTCCGACCCTCCACGGGCAAGCCGATTTGCACCGCGCTAGATATGGAATGTATGATAATGGGCTCGTCTTTTGCATTTTTTTCTTGACAAACGGGAGAAGGTGGTTTTCAATATAAAAACGATTGCGCAATCGTCAAACCAAGCGAGAAGAACGAAGTGAAAGGAGGTGAGAATCAGCAATTCAGTGGGGTTCCAAAGCGCTCCGGCACGATACCTGTTTTCTAGTTTTTCATCTAGGGGCGCCTTTCGTCGCTCATGCCTCAAAGCCTAAAAAGGGCAAAGGAGAAATGACCATGATTAGATCAAAAAGGGTGTGGCGTACTGTCTTGATCATCGTTGCGATGGCTGTCATCTGCTCTTTCACAGTGTCGGCTTCGCCTGCCAAGCCGGTGATCGGTCTTGTAATGAAGTCCCTTGCCAACGAGTTCTTTAAGAACATGGAAGAGGGAGCACTAAAGTACACCGCTCAGCAGGGCAACTTCACGCTTATTCCAGTCGGCATGAATTCCGAGACTGACATCGACACCCAGATCGCCGCGATGGACAACTTGATCACCAAGAAGGTCGACATAATTGTTATTGCGCCTGCAGACGCGGTAGCGCTCGTGCCCTCGGTGAAGCGTGCGCTCGATGCGCATATCGTAGTCGTCAATATTGACGTCAATCTTGACCCGGACGCGTTGAATCGCGCCGGCCTCCATAACTTCCTCTTTGTCGGGCCTGACAATACCGTGGCTGCGCAAATGGTCGGCGACTTGCTCGCTAAAAAACTCGGTCCCGGCGGCAAAGTTTTCATCATTGAGGGCAACCCCGGAGCAAGCAATGCCGCACAGCGGAAGCAAGGTTTCATGAACTCGGTTACAAAGGGAAACCTCAACCTTCTTACGTCAGTCACGGCGCACTGGGAAACCGAAGAGGCGAACACGGTCACGACCAACCTGCTGACCGCGCATCCGGATGTCCAGGGCATTATGGCAAGCAATGATTCGGAAGCCTTAGGTGTTGTAAGAGCGCTGGATGCGGCCGGCATGACAGACAAGGTGACCGTTGTGGGGTTCGACAACATTGCACCGGCCCAGGAACTCATAAAACAGGGCAAGATGCTCGCTACTATTGATCAGTTTGGTCAGGATCTGGCGATCGACGGAATCAAGGTCGGCCTGCAGATCCTACATGGGCAGAAATTATCCGGTTGGCAAAAGACACCTGTACGGGTCATCACTGCAGCAGAGCTTCAGTGATTCTGAGCATTTGCTTAGGTTGGGGCGAGGAGTTTTCCTCGCCCTTTTTCTGACATTTCAACCAGGAGATTTGCGCCACTCATGTCAGATATAGATCGAATCGAACCTATACTGGACCTCCAGGCCGTAGCGCTCTCATTCCCGGGCGTTCAGGCCCTCGATGCGGTCGATCTCGCTATTGAAAGAGGAGAGGTCCACGCTCTGGTCGGTGAAAACGGCGCCGGCAAATCCAGTCTCGTAAAGCTACTGTGCGGGATTTATCAACCCGACAGCGGTGATATCCAATTCGGGGGGGCGCATTATTCGCCCAAATCGCCGCTCGACGCAATCAAGGCCGGCATACGCGCGGTATACCAGGAGTTCAACCTACTCTCTTATCTCTCGGTCGCCGAGAACATCTTCTTCGAAGCTCTGCCGCATCGTATTGGTTTCGTAGACTTCCGAACGCTTCATGCGAGAACTGAAGAGCTCCTCCGGGAAGTGGGATTGGACATCGCCCCTACCACTCCGGTCGAGCTTCTCGGCATCGCTCAGATGCAACTCATCGAAATCGCAAAAGCGATCTCCACCGATAGCAAGGTGCTCATCCTTGATGAGCCAACGGCCACCCTCACCCCAAATGAGATTAAGAAACTCTTCGCAATAATCCTCAAGATGAAAACGAAAGGGGTTACAATTCTCTATATCTCGCATCGGCTTCAGGAGATCTTCGAAATTGCCGACAGGGTAACCGTTCTGCGCAATGGGAAAAAGGTCGGCACCAAACCCATCGATGCCATAACTGTGCCCGAAATCGTCAAAATGATGGTTGGTAGGGAAATGGGTACCGAGTACCCGTTTCGCGGCGACGTTGTGCCTTCCGAGACTCTTTTTGAAGTCAAGGGGCTGCGCTATCGTGGAAGCCCACAATCCGTATCGTTCGCGGTGAAGCGACATGAGATCCTGGGCATCGCCGGGCTCGTTGGATCGGGACGAACGGAGACAGTTCGGGCCATCTTCGGGGCCGATGACAAATCGGCGGGTCAGCTTTTCCTTAAGGGAACCCCGATCATGGTCGCACATCCGCGAGACGCAGTGCGATATGGCATCTGCCTGTTGACCGAAGATCGAAAAAACCAAGGACTGATCCTTGACATGGCATGCTCAGCGAATATCACGATCACCGACATCGAGAAGACTTCGAGAGGCGGTTTCATAAACCATATCCTGGAGAGGGACGAGTCCAAAAGGCTCGTAGAGAAACTGGCTATTCACGCCACGTCTGTGAATCAGTTGGTGAGAAATCTTTCGGGGGGAAACCAGCAGAAGGTCGTTCTTGCAAAGTGGCTTTTCCGAAACGCCGAGGTGCTCATACTAGACGAACCCACTCGTGGAATTGATGTCGGAGCCAAGTTCGAAATCCATCTTCTGCTATGGGAGCTTGCCGCATTGGGCAAGGGAATCATCATCGTATCCTCCGATCTGCCCGAGCTCATGGGCATTTGCCATCGGATGCTCGTGTTCTCAAACGGCCGCATCACCGGTGAGCTTGAGCGGAAGGATTTTGATCAAGAGCGGATACTTGAATATGCCTTCTCGGGATACCTAGCTAAGGAGCGGACGTAAATGAACACACGGCGAATCGCCTATCTCATGCTCCGAGAGGTTGGAATCGGAATCGCGTTGATCTTCATCGTGGCTCTATTCGTGGCCTTTGCGCCCATGTTCGCTTCTTTTATCAACATCACTAACATATTCATTCAGATAAGCATTAACACCATTATAGCCGTCGGGATGACGTTCGTCATTCTTCTTGCAGGCATCGATCTTTCGGTCGGTTCGGTACTCGCGCTGAGCACGATAATCGCAGGCCTCTTTCTTACACAGAAATCGCTTCCGGACTCTTTGGTTATAGCACTTGCGGTCCTGGGTGCGATCGGTGTCGGAATGGCATGCGGATTCGTTAACGGTTACGTGTCGGAAAGATGGAAAGTCCATTCCTTCGTCGTGACGCTTGGCATGCTAAACATCGCCCGAGGGGCCGCCCTGGAGATTAGCAAGGCAAGAACCATGTTCCGCTTTCCACCCGAATTTGATGCGTTCGGAAGCAAGACGTTCATAGGCATACCGGTCATCTTTGTCATCGCCATAGTCCTTGTCGCCATGGGGAGCGTTGTTCTCAGGCGGACGGTTTTTGGACGCATTATTTACGCCATCGGAAACAACGAGGAATCTGTACGCCTTTCCGGGCACAACACTCGAATCTACAAGGTAGCGGCATTCGTCATCTGCGGCGCCATGGTCGGAATCGCGGCAATCACTTACATGCTCCGGTTGAACATTGCAAGCCCCATTCTGGGAGTTGGTTTGAACTGAATGCGATCGCTGCCGTAGTTATTGGCGGCACCAGCATGAGCGGGGGAAAGGGTTCGATGATCGGCACTTTTCTCGGGGCATGCATCATGGGAGTCTTGAACAACGGGCTGCTTTTGATCGGGCTCGGTGATTTTGCGCGCCAAATCGTCACCGGTTGTGTGATAATACTCGCGGTCGTTCTTGACACTTACCGGAACAAGGCTTCAAAGCTGCTGAGTCAATGATGATCCTTCCCGGAGCCAGCTGAAACGTCGAAAGGATTAACGGACGGAATTGAAACCGATGGCCACGATTCGGGACGTCGCAAATTTGGCAGGAGTGTCGTCCACAACCGTATCGCACGTCGTCAACAAAACTAGGTTCGTTTCGGAGGACGTCAGGCTTCGCGTGCTGGCGGCGATGGAGGAGCTGGAATACCGGCCCAACGCTCTTGCGCAGTCCCTCCGCAAAGGCTATACACACACCATTGCGCTCCTCCTCCCCGACAGTGCCAACCCCTTTTTCGCCGAACTGGGCCGCGCGATCGAGATGGAGGCCTTCAAAGCCGGATACAATTTAATACTTTGCAACACGGAAGCGGATTTCGAGAAGGAAGATGTCTACATCGATGTCCTAATGAAAAAGCAGGTCGACGGAGTCGTCTTCTGCTCCGTGGGAAGCAGAGCGGATTCGTTTCACACGCTCTCCAATTCGAAGCTGCCCGTGGTGGTTCTCGATCGCGAACTGCCGGGCATCGAGATGGACACGGTAGTCTGCGACAACAGACAGGGCGGATACCTGGCGACGAGGCACCTGCTGGAACTCGGGCACCGGCGTATAGGCTGCATTGCCGGACCTTCGCAGGTCACGCCGAGCGCGCAACGAGTGACGGGATACAGGGCCGCGTTGGAAGAAGCGGGCGTCTTATTCGATGAAGGCCTCGTGATACGCGGAGACTTCCATCCCGAGATGGGACTTCTGGCGACTCGCAGGCTCCTAAAGCTGAAGAAAGCGCCGACGGCCATCTTTTCATGCAACGACATGATGGCGCTCGGTATTCTGCGGGCCGCGGCAGAGTTCGGAGCTTCCGTTCCCGGCGACCTCTCAGTTGTTGGCTTTGACGACATCGAGCTTGCCTCCTATGCAATTCCATCCCTGTCCACGATCTGCCAGCCAAAAGTGGAAATGAGCAGCACTGTGGTGAAACTTCTTCTGGAACGGATAGCGAACATGAAACTCACGGCTCGACGCATCGTCCTGCCGGTTTCCATTATCGTTCGACAGAGTACCACCGGGATAAGAGTGCGTCCCTAAATTCAGCTTCGCGCCATTCTGAAACAAATGATCGCGTTCGCGAAATGAACGAGAGCTTCATAATTCACCGCCTTTCGGCAGTATCGAATTTTCAATGCTCGGAATAGGTTCATCCAACGATCCGTTCTCTCAACAACCCAGCGTCGCGACGGATAGCCCCGCATGCCTTGTATTTTCTCCGTTCCCAAGCCTCTGTAGGGAATGTGAACGATGTAGCGCTTCTTGGCCAGTTTCCGCCGACATGCCGGGAAATCACAGCCTTTGTCCTCACAGGCATGTTGTTCCATCACTCCAGGACCTGGTAAGATCAAGGGCGATAGGGATTGTGATCACTCCTGATATGAAAGCGAAAGCGAGCAGGACAGTCATTTGGTTCTCCATCTATGGGGCGGCCGACGAGCCAAAGCCGGCGCGACGACCGCCCCCTTCACGAAGCGTGCGCTACATCGCCTTCAGATGCGCGAGAACGCCGTCCACGCCGCCCCCGTTCCATATCGCGAGATTGGTGCCCGTGGCGTCTATCTGCACGAATGTGTCCTGGACTGTGACGCCGTACTTGGCCTTGAGGTCCGCACTCTTGTCGTAGTTGACGACAACGACGTTCACCTTTCCGAGGCGAGAGCCATTCGCGTTGATATCCTTCAAGTCCATTTGGCAGGAAGGACACCAGTCAGCAGCAAAGAAGAGCACTGTCGGGTCGTTCGCAGCGAGGGCCTCGGCCGACTTCAAGTCCATGAATATGGTTTTCATGCCTGTGCTCTGCGCCATCCTGAGCTGGTTGCCCATCTTGGTGTTTGCCAGCATGCCGCCCTTCTTCAGAGCGTCGTAGCTCATGTCTTTCATCATCATGTCGTTGTTCGATCCGGACATCATGGTGTCCTGGGCTCCAGCCGACACGGCTATTGCCGCGAGAATAACTGTCACGAACGCTAGACGATGCATCGTCAACCTCCCTAAGAACCTTTTCTGCCGTCGCATACGCAGCGGCTCAAGTGCGGAAATGAAACCGGGTCGTAGAAATCTCATCAAAGGTCCTTCATCTGCTGGTGATTATTCGGCGCGCCATTCGGGCCGCCGATTCCGTTCATCAGCGTAGTTAAGACGCACCAGTCGAGTTGTTTCTTACACGCGCGCGAGAGATTTCTCAGACTTTGAAGGGCGCCCGCCAGCGGCATGCCCGTGCCCCGGTGCGTGGACCTCAAGGCCAAAACAGTGTCATGTGAGCCATCGCGCGTCTCAAGGGCGCCTGATGTGCCAGCACCGTCAGATAAAAGATGTGAGAAAAAAAGGAAATTGTTTACAAACCGTTCCAAATCCAAGCAACAGGAAAAGGAGCGGGCCAAGCACTGATTGACACAACCTCTTGCAAAGAATTGTATAGGCCAGCAGTGAGTTGCAGAGAGCCGCGCATCGAATCGGTACCGACCCGTTTTCCTAAACCGTAGGTCGGATGTTCGAGTCATCTCTGGGGCATTTGTATTTCTTAGCTGGATAGAAAGTTGCACCATTGAGCGCTGGAGTAACCCACGTGCTGTCAGATAGAAGATGTCAGAAGCTTCATCTGTGGCGATGTCTTCTACGGTCCCCAAAACCGTCGGGCTTCATTGTGTCTGCCCGCACCCACCCATGGCGGTCTTCGTCCGGCCCTCGAAGAACGAGACATCGGGGTAGCGGATCTTTACCGCTACCGCTACCGATTTGCAAACAAACTTTCTGCTGCTTTCCCAACATTTTCGCGTGGGTAGCGGGGTAGCGGCTAAATCGACGGAACGAGACACCCAAGATTCCACCTTAACACTCCTTGACTCGCGCTGGCTCATGGTCTTGATCAATTGGTAGGCAGCGGGTACTATTACACCATGGGAAAAGCAAGGACTGCATCAGGCATCTATGCCTCGACTTTCCAAATCAACAACGGCAAGCTTGCTCAATCTATGAGAATGAGCCTCCCGGCCGCCTTGGTGCGGTCGCTCGGACTGATGAAAGGAATGACCGCCTATCTCAAGGTACATGCTGACGGGACCTTCACTGTCTACCCGAACAAGCCGCCCGATACTCAACGGCAACACCATGAGCGATCCAAGACTGCTTGGTCTAGCAAAACGTAACGTCTGGTGGCTCGCTCCAGACGAAGCTCTGGAATACCCACAGAGGGTCATCGCCCGAATTATGGACATGGGCACGTTTGAAGATATTCATGAGCTGGTAGGGGTTGTCGACGAGGCAGCCCTGCGGCAGACATTGCAAGACGCCGAGGCTGGGCAATTTCGACCACGGTCCTGGTCGTACTGGCAATACATTCTTAATGGGCTTGCCGATGATACTCTGCCACCGATGCCGGTGCGGAAGGTGTCATGAGTTCGTTCAAGCCACATTTGGAAGTTCTGCCCGAAGAACAGAAAGAAACCTGGCCTACTCTGGGTTGGACTGCCACCAATCGCTTTGTGTTGTACGGAGGAACTGCAATCGCACTTCGCCGCGGCCATCGCGCGTCAATCGATTTCGACTTCTTCACCGACCAGGCACTGAATCAGTCGACTGTCCATCAGGAGCTACGGAAATCTGGAGTGGCCTTCCATGTTGTCCAGGACGAGAAGAACTCCTTCACGATAGTTACCGAGCCCGGCAACGTCAGGATTTCATTTTTTGGGGGCCTGGGGATGGGGCGTGTAGGCGTGCCTGCGTTGACCGAAGACGGGGTCGTGATGGTTGCATCGTCGCTTGACCTCTTGGGTACGAAGCTCAAGGTGATCATGCAGCGAGCTGAATCGAAGGACTACTCAGATATCGCTCAACTGTTG
>Ga0187870_1001789_pt1 | contig 18736 bp, 18 predicted proteins | sample June2016WEW_13_1_3_FD_132974 | JGI IMG/M metagenome (GOLD analysis project Ga0187870, IMG submission 132974) | Peatland microbial communities from SPRUCE experiment site at the Marcell Experimental Forest, Minnesota, USA - June2016WEW_13_150 | ecosystem: Environmental > Terrestrial > Soil >... | reverse complement strand
CCGTAAACTATCGTTCACTTTCGTAACCCCCCCCTTCTGCAAGGCTTGTAAGAGAAGGGAATCAGGAAAGGGGTGCTGAGACGGTTAGTGAACAATCCGTGCTGAAAAGGGTAAAAAGAGGGCAAACAGCAGCAAAACACGCCAAAAACAACCGTTTTTGCGCTTGTTTGTGCACCCTTCCCTCCCCTACCGGTCGGGTGGGTACCCGGGCGCCCGCATATGAATCTACGCGCAAGAGAGAGGGTTTTTCCGGCCGAGGGGCGCGTCCCGGCAGGCTCATTGAAATGGGAGACCTTCTCTGATACACTATGCTCCTGTGAAACAGGAGATGCCTTTCAATTGCTTTTCGCTCCTCTCCCGCACCAGGCCCCTGTTCCCAAGAAACCCCGGGTAAGAATCATGGATCACATTTTTGTAAAGGGCGCCAGGGAGCACAACCTCAAGAACATCGATGTCACGCTCCCCAGGAACAAAATGACCGTTATCACCGGGCCGAGCGGCTCAGGCAAGTCGTCTCTCGCCTTCGATACGATCTACGCCGAAGGCCAGCGCAGGTATGTCGAGTCTCTCTCTTCCTATGCCCGCCAATTCCTCGAGCTCCAGGAAAAACCGGATGTCGATTATATAGAGGGGCTTTCGCCCGCCATCAGCATCGAGCAAAAAAGCATCAGCAAGAACCCCCGGTCTACGGTCGGCACCGTCACCGAGATTTACGATTATCTGAGGCTGCTCTTCGCGCGGCTGGGTCATGTCTATTGTTATGGCTGCGGCAAGGAGATCAAGAGCCAGCATACGCCCCAGATCGTCGATAGCATACTCGCCCTCGGGACGGGTACGCAGCTCACCGTGCTCGCCCCTATCGTAAGAGGCAGAAAAGGCGAGTACCGCAAAGAGATCGATGATCTGAGAAAACAGGGGTTCACAAAGATTAAGCTCAACGGGAAAGTAGTCGATCTGAGCGAACACATCGTGCTTGAGAAGAACAAGAAGCATGCAATAGACGTGATCGTCGACAGGCTGACCATCAGGGAGGGCATAGAGAGGCGCCTTTTTGAAGCGGTCGAGCTGGCGCTCAATAAGGCCGGAGGCATTGTGAAGGTGGAGACGGGCAAGGATACCCTTGTCTTCAGCGAGAAATTTGCCTGTCCTGACTGCGGCATCAGCTACCCGGAGATCACCCCCGCCATGTTCTCCTTCAATAACCCTTACGGCGCCTGCCCTACGTGCTCCGGCCTCGGCGTCAAGGAGAACTTCGACCCGGATCTGATCGTCCCCAACAAGGAGCTCTCTCTGCGGGAGGGCGCCATCATGCCCTGGAGCGACAAGAACCCCCTCGTCTTTATGCCCTTCCTCGAATCCTTGATCGCACATTATAAGATAGACATCCGGGCGCCTTTCAAGGACCTGCCGCCGGACGTGCAGGATGCGTTGTTCCGCGGGTCGAACGGGGTGCCGATCGACTTCTTTGTGGAGCACGGCCGCCGTCAACCGATAAAAAAACCTTTCGAAGGCGTGATAAAAGAGCTGGAGAGGGAGTGGAAGAACGCGTCCCCGTGGGAGAAGGAAAGGTTTGAGCGCTACATAAATCTCATCCCCTGCCCCACCTGCAAGGGCGCAAGGTTGAAAAAAGAGATGCTCTGGGTGCGTTTCGGAGACCTCGATATCTATCAGGTCACGGAAATGACCATCGCCGAGTGCTACCGGTTTTTCAAGGAGATCCATCTGGCAGAAAAGGAGTGGGAGATCAGCCGGGCGATCCTGAAGGAAATCGTCTCCCGCCTGAAGTTCCTCATCGATGTCGGCCTCGACTACATCTCCCTGGAGCGCTCCTCGGCAACCCTTTCGTCCGGCGAATCCCAGCGGATAAGACTCGCGACCCAGATCGGCTCGGGTCTCACCGGTGTGCTCTATGTGCTCGACGAGCCAAGCATCGGTCTCCATCAGCGCGATAACGAGCGCCTCCTCGGCACCTTGCAGAAGCTGAGAGACCTGGGCAACACGGTTATCGTCGTCGAGCACGATTACGACACGATCCTTTGCGCCGATTACGTGATTGATTTGGGGCCGGGCGCCGGAGAGAACGGGGGAAACCTCACCTTTATGGGAACGCCGGAGGAGCTGAAAAAGGACGCAACATCGATTACCGGTCTTTACGTCTCAGATAGACTGAGAATAGAGCTGCCCAAGACCCGCAGAACACCAAGAGGCGTTATCGGCCTCAAGGGCGTCAGGTCGCACAATCTGAAGAACATCGATGTCGACATACCGCTGGGCATTCTCACCTGCATTACGGGGGTTTCCGGCTCAGGCAAGAGCTCGCTCCTCATAGATACCCTTTTCCCGTTGTTGAAGCAGAAGCTCTACCGCTCCAAGGAGCGGGCCGGGGCAGCGTCCGCCATCACCGGCTTCGAGGCCATAGACCGGGTCATCGATATCGACCAGTCTCCCATCGGCAGGACCCCCCGGTCGAATCCTGCCACGTATACAGGCATTTTCACCTTTATCAGGGAGCTTTTCACGAAGATCCCCGAGTCGAGGATGCGGGGCTACAAAGAGGGCAGGTTCAGTTTCAACGTAAAGGGCGGACGCTGCGAGACATGCGCGGGTGAGGGCTTCGTCAAGATCGAGATGCAGTTCCTTCCCGACGTCTACATCGTCTGCGACATGTGCAAGGGAAGGAGGTACAACAGGGATACGCTGGAGATCGCATACAAGGGAAAGAACGTCGCCCAGGTGCTCGAAATGACCGTCACCCAGGCCATGACATTCTTCGATTCCATACCGCACATCAAAAGCAGGTTGAAGGTGCTCAACGACGTGGGTCTCGGGTACATCAGGCTGGGCCAGCCGGCCACGACGCTTTCAGGCGGTGAGGCCCAGAGGATCAAGCTCTCGCGGGAGCTGTCGAAGAGAGATACGGGACAGACGCTGTACATCCTTGACGAGCCGACGACGGGTCTCCATTTCGTAGATATCGATAAGCTCCTTTTTGTGCTCAATGAGCTTATCGAGAGAGGGAATACGGTAGTGGTGATAGAGCACAACATGGACGTGATCAAGTGCGCGGATTACCTTATCGATCTGGGGCCGGAAGGGGGAGACAGGGGCGGTCAGGTCATTGCCGAAGGTCCGCCCGAGGCAGTGATCCTGAACCCTGAAAGCCACACGGGGCGGTTCCTCACACGGTACCTGAACGGAGGGCGGCCATGAAGAAGGTCATTGTCATCCCCGCCCGCTATGGCTCAACACGGCTTCCCGGCAAGGTGCTCCTCGATATCGCAGGCAAACCGATTATCCAGTGGGTGTATGAGCGGGCGTGTGAATCAACCCTGAAAGATCGGATCCTGGTCGCCACGGACGACGAGCGCATACAAAGACGGTGCGCTGCCTTCGGGGCCCTCGCCGTCATGACGGGACCGGAATGCCGAAGCGGCACCGACCGTGTCTATGAAGCGATAAAGACGATCAATGCGGACGTGATTGTCAACCTTCAGGGTGATGAGCCCGAGATCAGGGGCGACATGATCGACGCGCTGTTCCGTGCAGTGGAGCAGGAAAGGCTCGACATGGCCACGCTCTGCTCGATCATCGACGACCCCCGGGATTATAAAAGTCCCCACGTGGTCAAATGCGTGGCTGACAAGAACAATTTCGCCCTCTACTTCTCAAGGGCGCCTCTCCCTTTCTTGCAAAAAAATATCCCCATCCCCCTTTACAAGCATATCGGTATCTACGGCTTCTCCCGCTCCTTCCTCGAAACCTTCGTATCCCTGCCCAAGGGGCGGCTCGAAGAGGCGGAATCACTCGAGCAGCTCCGTGCATTGGAGGCGGGCTACAGGATCAAGGTAATCGTGACGGAGTATGAAGGGACAGGCATCGATACGGAAGCGGACCTTGAGCGGGCGCGGAAACGCATGAAATCGGCTCACCCAGCGGCCCGCGGGGGTGTGGCGTAAGCCCCTCCTAGGCCTCGATCTTGATCTGTTTCGGTTTCACGTCTTCTTTTTTGGGAAGCTCGATCCGCAAGATTCCGTCCTTGAAGACGGCCTTGATGCCCGATGCGTCTATCGATTTGTTGAGGGTAAAAGACCTGGCGAACACGCCGTATCCCCTTTCCATCCTGTAATAGTTGTCAGGGTCGACACCCGGCTCCAGCTTCCTTTCGCCCTTGATCGTAAGCTCGTTCTCATGTATCTTTATATCGATAGTCTCTTTATCCACTTCCGGGACCTCAAGCTTGAGGACGAAGGCATTCCCCAACTCGAAGATGTCGACAGGCGGGGTCCATTCGCTTGACACAAATTCGTCTTTTCTTGTCTTCTCCATGTCCCGATACATCTTGTCGAGCCTTTCCTGTAGAGTCAACAACTCCCTGAATGGATCCCATCTGGTCACCGCCATCTCCACACCTCCGCTGATTTTATACTATTATAATGTCCTGCGAGCGTATCTTCAAGAGCTTCCTTGCTTTTCGGCCGGCCGGGCGCTTTGGCGCCAGCTTTGCCGTTCTCGCGTGCGGCCGGGCGCTTTCACGCCATGTCTTCACGTCGCTGCGAATCTTGTGTACGAGAGGGGGCAGGAGCTTTTCATAACTCGATTCGCGCAGGGCTTCATCGGCGGGGAACCGGCGATAATCGGGATCAAGAATGGTGTAAGGGGAGTCCGGGAAGGAAGCATGTATCGCCACTATCTACCCCTGCACATTCACGTCTATGATTTTCATCGTGTCGTTGCCGAAAATATCTACCACCTTGACGGCGATCTTATAACGACGGGGCAGGCATTCATGGAAGGGCGTTTTCAGCTCAAGGGACCGGTCTTTCCTGGTACGAAAGCTCTGCCATTCGTTTTCAAAGATAAAGTCGCCCGTCCAGACCTCTTCCATCTCGCCTGTTGCCTCGTTCTTCACGCGCACGATCTCGCGCTTATGTTCAAAGTCAAAATCGACGCTCCAGTAATCGATCCAGTCCGTCCATTTTTTTGTAAGCATGTCTCGGGTACAGACGCCGTCTTTGTCCTTGCTCACTTTGATGATCTTCCCGTTTTCAACGACGATCTTGCACTTGCCGCTGTCGAGGGAAGCAGCAGCGTTGTCCATCGTGTCCTGAGAATAGTAGACCGAAAAGTCGGTCAATTCGACGGCAACAGCGTTCTTGTTCACGTAGGGCTTGATCTCGATATAGGATACGCCGTGGAAAACCACCTGATTCCTCTCGACTGCCCGCTTGTCGAACACCTCGCGGGGGATGTATTTCAGGGCCAGGTCAATGCCTTTGGCCTTGGCTTCTTCCTGTATCTTGGGGAAAAGACCCATCTCGAACTCAAAGGCCAGGATGTCCACGCGGGAGATGCGTTTTTCCAGGCACTCAAGGATGACCTCTTCCACGAAGAGTCTTGTGACGGGCAGGTTGATGGGACCCACAGCCACGAGGCGGCCGGCCTTCTTACCGTGAAAGCACCGGAAGTTTTCCAGGGCTTCCGCTTTGTGAGCACGAAGTATAAGGGCTATGAAGTCCTTTTCTTTCTGCTACAGTTGTTTCTGCCTCTCCTCCTCGCGCAGGTCGAGATTGACGCCGATGTAATGCGCCCGCTCGTACTTTCCGAGGTTGAGTATCTCAAAGGCCCGGAAGTCTTTGCCTGCTGCTTTCAATCCCCGCTGAACGCCGATCAAACGCTTGCGGGTGGTGTGGATGGCGAACTTGCCGAGATCGGAGCCGATCCATTTGCGGCCGAGCTTTTCGGCAACGGCCAGGGTGGTGCCGGAACCGCAGAAAAAGTCGGCCACGATGTCGTTGTCGTTGGATGATGCACGGATGATACGATCAAGCAATGTGACCGGTTTTTGAGTTGGGTACCCGAGCGCTTCCTTTGCAGAATTATTTATCTTATCCAGACTCCATACATCATCAACTACAACACCCTGTTCCATAACCTCGTCAAGATATCTTTTTACGCGCTCACCATTGCCCGCATCAGAAAGGACGTACTCTCTGTCATCTTCATCTTTCCTCACCTTCTGTTTCCTCGCTTTCACATAGTCTTCTTTTGAGGCCCAGGCTTGAAAGAATGAATTGAAAATCGGCTTAGAGCTTTTTGAATAGAAAAGGATTGTGTCATGACGCCGCTCAAAAGAAGATATCAATTTCTTATTCCAACCACTGTAATGCCAAGCGATTGAGTTATTGAACGCTTCTTTTCCCAATACTTCATCCATCACCAATCGAAGATATCCGTTCACCCGCCAATCGCAATGCACATAGATACTTCCATCCTCTGCCAGTAAGTCCCGCATGAGCACAAGTCGTTCATACATCATGGCGATGAAGCTGTGCGCGCCTTTACCCCAGGTGTCGCGGTAGGCAAGCTCTTCCAGCAGATTCGGTTTCTTGGTGAAGGTGTCGTCGCCGATCTCTGTATCCATGGAGAAATCAGCACCCACGTCGAAAGGGGGGTCGATGTAGACAAGCCTGATACCGCCGTTTTTCTCGATTTCTTCGCGGATGGTGCCGTTTTTCAGGGATGAGAGGATGAGTTTGTTGTCACCCCAGATGAGTTTGTTTGTCCAGCCTGTTTTCTGTCGGCCTCGGATATCGAAAAGGCCCATCTGCAAGGCGGTATCGGCTTGTTTCTCGGCCCGTGGCCCATCCACCTGTTCGATGACCTGAAAGGGTAGAACGATATTGGTTACTTCGTTGGTCTTGCCGTTCCAGACCAGTTCGACTTCCCGCTTCTCGTCGAAGAGCAGGAAGCGGTATTTGTCCGGCAGAGGCTTGTCGGCCTCAATCAGTCGAAGGATTTCCCGCTTTTCGTTGTCGGTGAGCTTCATCGCTTGATTATCCCCCCCGCTCAGTGTGGACGGTAGGGACATTGGTTCTTTCTGTACCTTCTCATTCACCGGGCAGCGCGTCGGCCTTTCCGCTGCCATCCACATGTCGTTCATTATTATAAATATGCCGCAAGATTACAAGAACTATTTCAGGCTTTTTGTTAGCTGGAGGCGCCTCACCGCTCCTCATCCGGGAGGCGTAGGGCAGCAGAGAACACCCCCAGCGCAAGAAGCGCGGAAATGCACGCGATGGTGTAGGCGAGCGATTTTCCTTGCCATAAGCCGGCAAACCAGCGCCTCAATTCATCCGCAAGCACGTTCGCCTTTCCGCCGTACAGCTCCATATCGCGTAGATACTTCTTGGAATCTTCGGGCATTACCGGATAGACGGACCCGTCCCCTTCGACATAGCCCAGGACGTTGTTCGGGGCGTTCGCGGCCGCCCGATAAATCAACACGGCGCTGCCGAACCCGACGAGCAGGATGATGCCGGAGAGGAGATAAAGAGATGTACGGGGATTACGCATCGGCGACGAGAGAGTATAGAAAACAAACGCCTTCGATGTCAATATGACAGCCCCGCATGCCGGCTTTACACGTATAATCCGCTCTGCTGCTAATACGTGATCTCTCTCAGAAAGAGCCCTCGGGGAGGGGCGGTGGGGCCCGCCTTCTCCCGCATCCCCGACGCGAGGATCGTGCTGAAGTTATCCAATCCTGTCCGCTTCTGTCCCACGTCGAGGAGGGTCCCCACGATATTGCGCACCATATATCGCAAAAAGCCGGTGGCCTCGATCACCACGTAGACCATGCCGTCCCTGACCGCCACGCCCGCCCTTTTCACTTCGCGCACGGGGTTCCTGTACACCTCGTCTTTTTTCTTGAAGGCGGAAAAATCGTGTTCGCCCACGATGAGCTTTATGGTCTCCTTCATGGAAGCGACGTCGAGGGCGTAGGGGAAGTGGAGGACGTACCTGGCGAGGAAAGGTGAATTGCAGGGCCGGTTGAGGATGCAGTAGATGTAGGTCTTGCTTTTCGCCGAATAGCGGGCGTGAAAAGCCTCCTCGCAGTCGCGGGCGTCCCTTACGCGGATGTCCACGGGCAGCAGGCTGTTCAGCCCCCTGGTGAGGCTGAGATGGTCGATGCCCTTCCAGGTCGCCACATTCACGACCTGACCCATGGCGTGCACCCCGCTGTCGGTCCTCGCGCCCGCGTGGAGCTTCACCTTGTGGTCGAGGATCCGCGCAATAGCGGCCTTAAGCGTCTCCTCCACGGTGATTGCGTTGGGCTGGCACTGCCACCCATGATAGCAGGTCCCGTCGTAGGACACGGTTAAGCGGATGTTCCTTGTGGGGGTTGGACCGTCCGGTTGCCCCGTGGGGCTCCGCGTCCGAGAGCCGGCGGAGACTAGTGCGCTCACTCTTCGCCGGGGCTCTCGGACGCCGGCTTCTTGCTGTCACGGGCTTTTTGCGCACCCGGCTTCGTGCCGGCTTCCTTCGCCTCTTTCCCGCCGGACCCCGCGCTCTTTTGAGGCTGGTCTTTCTTGACCGTCCCGGCGCCGGATGGGGGCAGGGGTTTTTTAGCGGCGCCGCTGTTGGCCTGTTCTTTGTTCGCGGCCATGCCCTTTTTCTTGTCCGCTTCAGCCTTCTTCTGCGTGGTCTCGCGTATTTCCTCGATCTTCTTCTGCATCAGGCCGCGCTCTTCGTCGAGCTTCCTCTGGGACGCCTCCCTCTCATCCTTTACCCTGGCACTCAGCTCGGCAAGCTCCTTCTTCAGGCCGATGATCTCGGCCTTGGCGTAGTTGTTCTCCTCCGTGAGCATTTTGATCTCTTCTTTGAAGCGGTTGTTCTCCTGCTCATAGCTATTGCAGCCAAAAAGCAGCGGAGCCAGACAGAGAAGAAAAAGGGCATACCTCATGGTACTATTCTCTCCGATATCGCCCCGGTTGTCAACGTTCGCTGGGGACTGCTATTTCCACCCCACGAAAGGGCTCTTCATACGCTACTGGCCGCTTTGTTTGACCTCAGCCTCGAGCTTCTCCAGACGTTCCAGAAGCGCCTTCCGCTCCTTCTCCCACGAAGAGTCCGACATCGGGGGTTCGTTACCCCCCGGCGAGTAGTATTCCTTGCGGATCCAGACGTACTCCGGCTCGTCGGGACTGTAGCCGAACTTGCTGTTGTGCGCGTATACATACTCGACCCCGTTCTCAAGCCTGACATCCCCGGGTACCGGTCCTGCCTGTCGCAGTTTTTCTCCCTTCTCCGTTTTTGCCGCATCCGCCGGTCCTTTTTGGCCGATCGGCATACTGCATGAAATAAGGAGCGAGACGAGCAGGAGCAGCGACGCTCCGGTAAAAAGTAGACGCTTTTTATGACGCGTGCCCGGGGTCATGGGCCGGTCGTCACGGGGTGTTCCTTTGCGCATGGACATGTGGACCTCCTCCTCGGGCATCGGTATCTTCCGGCGAAAGGCGCCCCGACCTAAAAGACGGAAGACGCGGCTTTGTCTAGCCGTACCGGTACTGAACGCCGAAGCCGCCTTCGGGATATTCCCACGAGACGGACTTCCGCACGCAGGCAATTTTGCAGGTGCCGCATTCGAGGCACCCCGCGTATTCGACCACCATCTCGCCCGTCTCCGGGCTTTGTGAATAGAGGCGGCCCGGGCAGAGACGGACGCATGGCCTTTCGACGCAAGTCCGGCAAATCGTCTGGTCGAGCCGTATATGGCTCTCTTTGGCGTTCCTGATCGCGTTGCGCGTGAGCTTTTCTTCAACCTTCATTGTTATATCTTCCTCAGCGACAAAAAGTCCTTGAAAGCGCTCCAGGGGCCGGCGTGTTTCTTTGCGGCGTCCATGGCCGAGCGGTAGAGACCCTTCCGGGGCCCTTCTCCTACGGTGAAGACCGCGTCGAGAAGCGAGGAGATGCACGCGGGGTAGACGGTAAACAGCCGGGGGTTCGATAGCACGTCGGCGGTGTGGCGGAATGTCTCCATGTCCTTTATGACAAAGCTTTCCCTGAGCCGCTTTTCGTAAAGCGAAAGGAATTGCGCGGAAAAATCGTTTTTCTTGAGGGCCTCGTCGATCACCCGTGCGGCGATCACGCCGGAGGCAACGGCAAACTCCATACCCCTTACCGTGACCCCCATGTTGAGGGCGAACCCAGCCGCGTCCCCGGCGACGACCATGCCGTCCGTAAAGAGCCGGGAAAGACCGCCCACGCCTGCCTCCGTGATGATGTGAGCCGAATATTCCTTCAGCTCAGCCCCCTTTATATACCGGGCTATCTCGGGTAGGGACTCGAATTCCTCCATCAGGGAGGGTACGTCGAACTGTTCTGACCCTTGCATGAGGGCGTCCATGCCGAGGACGAGCCCCACAGAAAGGCTGTCTTTGTTGGTATAGAGAAAACCACCCCCGAACCTCCCCTTCGTGATGGAGCCCATGAAAAGGTGTGCCGCTCCTTCACCGGGGTCAAGCCCGAAGCGCTCCTCGATGGCGCCTGAGTCGAGGCCGTACACCTCTTTGACCGCGACGGCGTGCCTCGAAGGGACGAGGGGCTGCCTCAAGTGCGCCTTCTCGGCCATGAACGAGAGCGCGCCGTCGGCCGCGATCACCGCGTGGGCGGGTATCTCTTCGCCCCCCGCGCGCACGCCGGCCACCTTCCCATCTTCCCACAGGAGGTCGTCCGCACGCCTCCTGGGGACCACAAAGGCCCCTTTCTCCATCGCACGAGCGGAAAACCACTGGTCAAAGCGCAGCCGGAGCACCGTATAGCTCATGTACGGCGCATGCCGCCAGCGGTCCTGCACGTACGAAAGCGTAGTCGTATTCCGCCCGTCCACCATTGTCAGCGCCTCTTTCACGACGTGCCGCTCGAAAGGCGCGTCATCGAAGAGCCCGGGCAGGAGAGGGCGGATAGGGGCCAGATAGATCCTCCCGCCCGTCACGTTCTTGCTTCCCGGCTCATCCCCCCTTTCGAGGAGCAGCACCTGCCGTCCCGCATCGGCGAGGCAATAGGCGGCCGCCAGGCCCGCCAGGCCGCCGCCTACTATAACCGCGTCCAGTTTATCGTCTGCCATGGCTCACCGTCCGGTCCTTTTCTTCAGCTCCGCCGTCATGGCGGGCACGATTTCCATGACGTCGCCCACGATCCCATAATTCGCGTAGTTGAAGATGATCGCGTTGGGGTCCTTGTTGATAGCGAGGATCACCCCGGAGGTATCCATACCCATGACGTGATGGATAGCCCCTGAAAGCCCTGCGGCGATGTAAAGCTTGGGGGATACGGTCTTTCCGCTTTTTCCCACCTGGTCGTCCTGATCGCGCCATTTCGCGTCTACCACCGAGCGGGTCGCGCCGACCGCCCCGCCGAGGCCGGCCGCAAGCTCTTCGAGGAGGGCGAAATTCTCCGCCCCTTTCATGCCGCGGCCGCCGGTAACGATGCTATCCGCTTCCATCAGGTCGATTTTCCCTTTCGACTCTACTTCGACCCTGAGGACCCGTGTCTTTATCCGGTCCGGGGAAACGCCCGCCCGCCATTCGGCGTATTCGCCTCTCCGTTCTCCCTCGGGGGCGACGGCATACGAATTGGGCCGCACCGAGACAACCGCCGGATAGCCGGCAAACGTGCATCGGGCGGGGACCCGTCCACCGTACATAGGCCGGACGAAGGTCATCGGGTCGTCGGCCCACCCTATGGCCGTCACGTCGGAGGCAATGCCCGCCTTGAGGAGCACGGCCGTACGGGGAAGGAAATCCCTCGCCGTCTGGGTTGCCGCCCCAAGGATGAGCAACACGCCCTCCTGCCGGGCATATGCCGCGAGCGCCTCCGAGTACCCTTCAGGCGTATAGTCGTCGAGGAGCGCGTCCGTGATGCGGACAAAACTGTCCGCGTAGCCCAGAGTTTTCTGTATGGCTCGCTCGCTTATCTTGCCGAGGCCGACGGCCGTGACGGCAAACGAGCCCGCTTCCGACAGCTTCCTTGTTTCGCTTAAGAGCTCCAGCGTTGCCTTGCGCGGCTCGTCGCCTTTCGTCTCCACAAAAACCAGTAGTTTTTCCATGATAGCTCCCTAGTGTCATTTTGTGAGCGGGGACGACCCGCAAGCGGGTACCCCGGGCAGCTTGCTGACGGAGGGGGCGCTGAGCCCCAACCTAGATCACCCGCTCCACTTCCGCGAGTATGCGAATTGCTTCGGCCGCCTGCTCCTCGGGCGTCCCTTCGATAAATTTCACCGCAGCTCTTTTTTGCCTGGTGAAATAGCGCTCGATTTTCAGCTTCGAGCCTGCTTTTCCTATGTCCGATGGCGCAAGGCCGAGGTCCGCGGGGCTTACCCGCGGGATCTGCGCCCTCATCGCCTTCATGACGCCAATGACCTGGGGGACCCTCGGCTCGTTGAGGCCCTTTGCCGCGGTGATGACTGCGGGCAGGGTCACTTCCACGACTTCCCTGCCTCCTTCGACGGCTCGCTCCGCGCGCGCGGCGCCATCCCCGATATCGAGCTTCAGAACGGCCCCCACGTGGGGCAGTCCGAGAAACTCCGCGACCATGGGACCTACTTCGCCCCGGTCGTCGTCGATGGCCTGCCGGCCGCAGAGCACGAGATCGGCCCCCTGTCGGGCGATTGCTTTGCTCAGGGTGAGCGCCGTCGCGTAGCCGTCGCCTTCCAGGAATGCAGGGTCTTCAAGAAAAAGCACGTCGTCGGCCCCCATGGCGAGGGCCGTCCTCAGCAATTCCGTCGCCTTCGGTCCGCCTAGAGTGATGACCGTGACCTTCCCCCCGTGCTTCTCCCTGATGCGGAGTGCCTCTTCAATGGCGAATTCATCGAACAGGTTGGTCGCAAACTTCTGCTCTATCTCCAGCTCCTTGCCGCCGGACCGGACCTCGACGAGGGCCTCGGGATCGGGCACCTGTTTAGCCAGGACAACAATTGTCACGGGCCACCTCCTTCGTGTAAATATCGACTATATTTTTTTCGTTCGTCGGTCATCCACCTGAGCCGGGTCCTCTTTAGCCTCCACGCATCCGATATCCCCGGCAGGTAAAATGGCAGTCTTCGTTATATCGCATTTACGGGGAAATGTCACGGGGTCGGCCGTTGACAGCAGGGCTATAGGTCCTATAACGTGGTAGAGGACCTATAATAGGACAATGCCGAAGGCAAGACCAATCTTGACAAAACGATGTTGAGGATGCCTTCTTTTTTTGCGGTCTGTATACGGGGCTCCAGGGCGAAGGCGGCAATGCGGCTGGATGGATTGACTACTTTCGAAGGAGTTCCCATATTCTAGTATGCCTAGGGTTTGTATCTTCCTTTACCGGCATGCGGCAAAGATCCGGCGGGCGGCGGCGCACGCCCTGTCGGGGGTCATGAGGCCAGGGGGGGGCAAGAGATGACGCCTGGATATGTCTGGAATGCACAGATGCGGCGGGCCAGGACTTTTGCGACCTGGAGGCGTACGGGTACAAGGTTTACCGCGACTTCCCCGGTAAGAGGTTCGTGATCAGCCATATCGCGGTGGGACCGAAGGGGGTGTTCGCGGCGGGGGAGGAGCGGCAGGCAGCGCCGGAGATGGGGAAGGGCGTTTCCGGCGGCGGAAGGGCGTTCTTCGATAGCCCGTTTTTCCGGTCTCCGGTTTGGGTCGAGGCGGCGTCGCTGGCCGGGGTCAGCAGACAGGCTGCATGGCTATCCGGGTGGCTGGAGAGCCGCGTCGGAGAAGCCGTGGCCGTCTATCCTTTGCTCGTCATTGCCGGATGGCTCGCAAACCGCCGCAAATGGGGCGACATCGTCCTCGTCAGCCGGCGTGACTATGAGGCGCTGACAGAACGGGACGGAAAAGGTCTCTCCAAAAGCGTGATAGAAGAGATACATCGCCACCTGGACGGGCGCTGCGATTATTGGGCACCCGCACCAGCAGCCCCCGTAAATGGGCTAGCCGCAGGCCCTGCCTTTCAGGCCGAAGACGAAGCTGAGGATGCTTTTCACCCTGTCCGAGAATATCTTAGTGGAAAGGAAATTGCCCGCGACCCGTTTGTTTATCTCTCCCAGCGTCGGATACGGATGGACGGCCGAGGCGAGGGTCGACAGCTTTACGCCCCCGCTCATCACGGCAACCCACTCGGCGAGCAGGTTTCCCGCATCAGACCCGAGAATCTGCGCGCCGATAAGCCGCTCTTTTTCATCGAGGAGCATCTTCACCTTTCCGGCCGTCTCACCTTCGGCAAGACTTCTGTCGTTATCAACGAATGCCTCGGACCATACGGTGTAGTGTATGCCTGCCGCTGCGGCCGCTTTCTCATTCATGCCGATACAGGCAAGCTCGGGGTCTGTGTAGGTGACCCAGGGCATACGCGTGTAGCGGACCTTTCTCGGCACGTGAAATATCGCGTTGCTCACGACGATGCCGCTCTCGTAGCCGGCCGCATGGGTAAACTGGTAGACGCCGGTCACGTCGCCCGCCCCGTATATGTGGGGTTGCGTGGTCCGCAGTCTCGTGTCGAGAGTGAGGCCCTTTTTCCCGCAGGTGACACCGATGTCTTCGAGGCCCATGCCGTCCAGGTTCGCTTTCCTCCCGGTGGCCGCGAGGAGCACCTCGCCCCGGACAGTCCGCGTCTGGCCGCCTCGCGTGAAAGTGACCTCCGTGCCGCCGGGCGTCTCGTGTGCGCCCACGACCTGGGAATCGCAGAAGAAGTCGACGCCTTCGCCTTGCAGCACGCCCATGACCGCGTCCGCCATGTCCTTGTCGTCGTTGCTCAGGATTTGACCGGCAAACTCGACGATCGTCACCTTCGTGCCCAGTCTCGCGAAGGCCTGGGCAAACTCGACGCCCATCGGCCCGCCCCCGATAATCACCATCGAGGCGGGGAGCTTTTCGAGGGAGTAGATCTCTTTGTTGGTGATGAAGCCGGTCCCGCTTAAGCCCGGGATGGGCGGGATGGCGGGAGACGAGCCCGTGGCTATCACCCAGTGGCGGGCAGAAAAGCGCGACCTCTTCAGGCCGACCGAGTGCTCGTCGACAAAGGCAGGATTCCCGTACTCCACCCTGACGCCGAGGCCGCAAAATCTCTCTTCGGAGTCATGCTCCTGAATAGCGGCGATTACCGCCTGAATCCTCGCGGCGATCCCGGCATACACAGGGGGCGGGACGGCCGCCTGGGGCAGACCGAAGCGCCTCGCTTCTTTCATCAGGTGGTAGACCCTGGCGGTCTTGATCAAGGTCTTGCTCGGCACGCACCCGTAGTAGAGGCAATCGCCTCCGAGCCTGTGCTCCTTCTCCAAAAGAAGCGCCCGCGCCCCCGCTTTTGCCGCTCCGGCGGAGACGGTGAGCCCTGCCGCGCCCCCGCCCAGTATTCCGATATCGAAATCATAGTGCGCCATATGCCCTCCATGGTCGGTGATTTTCTCGTATACCGAGTTGCATTCAAAGGCCCATCGAGGCGGCGACGAGGAGCCGACGCAGGCGTACGTCGCTGTACGTCAAGGAGAGCGACGAGGAGCCAACAAAGATGGGGCGGAAGGCTGCGCCCGCCACAAAGGCAATGTTTAATGTTTAATGTTGGATGTTGAATTGGTTGAATGAAAAAACGTCTTTAATTCAACATTCATAATTCATAATTCATAATTGCGACCGGAGGTCGCCGCGGACACACCTGACGAACGCCCTTTCGCCGCTTGCAGGGTATACTCTCGAGACTTCTCTTCCTTGAGCGGGGCGATAGTTGAATGGGAGCAGCATCGTTGGGTCTGCTGACCAGTACAGGTCAAAATGGGCATAGACATCACGCGAATGTCTCGGCATCATCAATTGGAGGGCCACCGCCGTTTCCCCCTCGACAGGTTTGGGCAAGCGCCAGTCGGCATGGTCGCCCAGTTCCAAATTCCTGCAGTACTGCTGCGCTTCCGCGAAGGTGACCTCCTTTTCATTATCGTCCTGCTGCCACATGAGCTGCCGCCTCGTGTCGGTGACCGTGCCGTCTCCGTTGTCCACAAACCTTTCTCCGGCGACAACCAGAGGTGGCCTGTGAATATCTGCCTGTTCCGCTGACTCGGTCACATACGGCCGGCAGAGAAGGGCGAGGACCAATCCTATGAATACAAGAGAAACTCGCCACATATTTCGCATTTTCTCATCCTCCTTTTTCGGTAAGCCTGCTTTGAAGAGCCCACAGGTCTTATACGACGTATAGGACCTAGAGGACTTATAAAAAGGCGACTTTCTGTTCCCTCTGTCAACGGCTGAACCCCACCCGTCCGGGAAGAAGCCTCGCGACAGCCCCGGCTGCCGCGTAGCACGCGCCGAGGAGGACGACGTCCGTCGGGCCGACGGGCAAATCCCAAAGATACGCGATCCAGAACCCGACAAACGCCGCCGCCCCGCCGAGCAAAGAGGCGATCACCGTGAACGACCGCATGGTGCGGCTGAAAAGGTGCGCCGTCAGCGCCGGGATCAGCAGGAATCCGAACGCAATAAGAGGGCCCACGCTGAGCACCGCCATAGAGACGGTCAGGCCGATCAGCAAATAGAGCAGCACATCCCAGAAAACGACGTTCTTCCGAAGGGTGATCGCCATTTCCCGGTCGAAGGAGACCAGGAGCAGCTCCTTGTGAAACAATCCCAGCGCGACGAGGACGAGGGAGAGCGTTGCCGCCGTGAGGACGAGATCAAAATCGGAGACGGTGATGACCTCTCCTTTCAGCATATCGAGCCAGCCAATCTCGCCGTAAGGGTTTTTTGAAAGCAGGAGGATGCTCAATGCGCCGGCCACGACGTAGGCAGCGCCGAGTCTGCCTTCGGCCTGTCCATACCCTCGCCGCTCAAGAAAAGCGAGCACCAGGATCGCCGCCAGGGAGAACGTCATCGAGCCTGCAAAGGCAAGGGCGTGCACGCCGGCTGAGCCGTGATCCGCCAGACGGAACCCGACCCACAAGGGAAGGGAGAGCGCGATGGCGACGCCCGTGGAGGAAATCTGCGGCAGCGCCACGCCCATGAACACCAGCCGGCGCATCACGAGAAACACCCCGACCAGCGGGCACGAGAAGCCGACGAGCACGCTGGTATAGACCGAATTACGCAGGAGAAAATCGGGCGAGAGGATCTCACGCAGCGCTTCCATGTCAGGCGATCTCCATTTCAAAAATCTCCGCCATCCGCTCCGGCGTCAGCAGCTCGCGAGGGTCGCCCTGGAGCACATTGCCGTGATAAAGCCAGATGACGTGGCGGGCGTACCGTCGCACCGCGCCAAAGTCGTGCGTGACGAGGAGGACAGTGATGTTTCTCTCCTCGCGGATCTGGGCAATGAACTGCAGCACGGCGTGCGACGCCTCATGGTCGACGCCTGCGGTGGGTTCGTCCAAAAGGAGAATGTCGGGGCGCGTCGCCAGTGCCCGGGCAATGAGCACTCGTTGCTTCTGACCGCCGGAGAGCTCGGCAAACCGCTCCCCGGCAAACTTGTCGGCCCCCGCCGCAGCCAGGCATGTCCCTGTGAAGGCGCGCTCGGACGCCGGGACAAAATGGCCGGGGCGGAGTCTGCCGTACGTGCCCATCAGGGCAACGTCAAAGCCCGTCAGCAGATAAACCGGATCGAGCTGAATAGACTGGGGGACGTAACCGAACACGGGTTGTATCCCGCCGGAGGCGGCGCTGATGCGGCCGGCCACCGGTGGAAGCAGCCCGAGCACGGTCTTGAGCAGGGTCGATTTACCCGAGCCGTTAGCGCCGAGGACGGCGGTGAAGCTGCCGCGGGTAATCGAAAGCGAGATTCCTGACACCACTGACCGGCCGTTGTAACCGACGCTCAGGTTGTCGAGCGTGATGAGGGCCTCATTCATAGCGCACCTGGCTGCTTCCGTTCGTAATGGGAGCTGACACATTTTGTCTCCTCATTTCTTTGTGTGCGCGGCGGCGACCATCGTTTGTGTAATATAATCCATCATCTTGATGTATGTTTCCGTATGCGGTACCCCGCCCGGCATGATGGGCAGGGTGATCATGGTTGCGCCGGTCTGCTCGGCGACGCGCTTGGGCACCTTTTCGGGAAACTGCGGCTCCCGCACGACGATGGTGACATGCTCGGCCTTCATACCGGCGATCAAATCTTCGATGTGGCGCGGGGTCGGATCGATGCCCGGCCTCAGCTCGATCGTCCCGAAGTAGACCATGCCGAACCGCTCGGCGAAGTACGGCCAGTGTTCGTGATAGGAGACGAACTTCACGCCCTTGATCGGCGCGACCGCCTTTTTCCACTCGGCGATCTTTTCGTTGAGCTTAGCGAGGTAGGCATCGCGGTTGCGCGTATATTCCGCTTGATGCTCCGGGTCGAACGTCACCAGGGCGTTGTAGATGTTCGCGATGGCGGTCTGCGCCAGCACCGGATCGAGCATGTAGTGCGGGTTGCCGTAGGGATGGACGTCGCCCGCGTAGTGGTCGGTCGATTTGGGCACATCGACGGGGAAGATGTTCTTCGAACAGTCTATGTAGCCGGACCTGTCTCTCTGGATGCGCGGGTTCTTGCTCGCTTCTATTAGGGCGGGCAGGAAGGCGTGCTCGCAGTCCAGCCCCACGAGGAGCAGCAGGTCCGCCCGGTTCATTATCGGCACGAAGCTCGGCTTCATCGGGACCCCGTGCGTGTCCTCGACACCCGTGGCAAGGCTTCCGACCTCGACCCGGTCCCCGCCGACATTGCGCGCGAGGTCCGCCAGGTCGGTCAGGGTGGCGACAACCCGGACCTTGGCCGCATGAGCGGGTGCCGGCCTAGCCAAGCAGAATACCATGAATAGTGCGATGATCGACAATAATAGGATGAATTTAGGTTTCATATGCGGTTCCTCCTCGTCTTTTCCGGTTTAGCGCTGCTGCCAGCCATGCGCGTGGGAGCCGATGATCCACGCCCATTGCAGATAGACGGCATCGCT